>JAALOO010000001.1_pt1 | contig 346501 bp, 311 predicted proteins | sample 7257641 | NCBI WGS metagenome assembly JAALOO01 (sample SAMN14085613, study PRJNA598686) | mite metagenome | biome: ENVO:01001000; feature: ENVO:01001002; material: ENVO:01001226; isolation source: single female mite from University of Michigan culture on fish food culture... ...
GCATTGCATATGCCGTGTGGAAAAGTGGACAAGCCTTTGACCCGTCCAAACTATCGCCTAAAACAGCTTGACCCAAACCATAGAACCTCGCGGGGTGGTTCGTCCCCCGGACGAACCACAAGCGTTCCGCTCAAACAGCAGAGTGCTTGCACCCCGGATCATGCCCCCGCCCGCGGCAAGTACTCTGAATCGCCCCTCCGGGTCCCCACCGCCCCCAAGGGCTCATACCGTGGCTATTCAAGTAATCATGTATTCAGGGTCTGAGATTTGGGATCTCGGATCTGAAGTTTGGGGCTTGAGGTTTGACGTTTGACGTCGGAGGTGAAAGGACTGAGGTGAGTGGTCGGAGGTGAAAGGTCTCAGGTGAGAGGCCTGAGGTGGGAGGTCAGAGATTCGACGCAGGTTAGGAAAGTGCCATACGCCATTCAAGGATGCAGTTTGAACTGTTCAGAAAAAAACGATTGTGAGCCAGTTGAGCCTAGCTTCAGGGTGTCCGGGCGGTTCAGAGGGTTTGCCGCGGGCGGGAGATAGCGTAGGGATGCAAGCATCCTGCTGTTTGAGCCGGACGCTTGTACTTGGTCCGGGGGACCAAGTACCCGGCGAGTTCAGGATGCGCCCGTAGCTATCTCCTGACAAGGGCACCGGTGCGCAGCACCGGCAAACACTCAGCCCGGACACCCTGAAGCTAGGCTTGACTGGCGTCTCCTGCAACGATCTCTTCTGCCTGACAAACCTCGCGTTCCTACAAATGAAGCAACGAACCCCGCACAAAAAAAAGCCCCAGGCAGAAAAAATCCACCCAGGGCTTTAACCCATCAAGGCCCGATCAAACAAAGATCATGTTCACACCCAGGCCCGTGTTCAACAAAGCATCAAGCCTCCTGATACAGCTTGCTGCCCTGCTGAACGAACTGTACTGACATCTCCTTCATCCCCTGATCCACAGCGGACTGCTCATCCAGACCATTAGCCTTGGCATAGTCCCGTACATCCTGCGAGATCTTCATGCTGCAGAACTTGGGCCCACACATGGAGCAGAAATGCGCCACTTTCATCGAGTCCTTGGGCAGGGTCTCGTCGTGGAATTCACGTGCCGTATCCGGGTCCAGCCCCAGATTGAATTGATCATCCCAACGGAATTCAAAGCGTGCCTTGGACAAGGCATTGTCCCGGAATGCCGCCGAGGGATGCCCCTTGGCCAAGTCCGCTGCATGTGCCGCGATCTTGTAAGTGATGATGCCGTCCTTCACATCCTTCTTGTTCGGCAAACCCAGATGCTCCTTGGGCGTCACATAGCACAGCATCGCCGTACCTTGCCAGGCAATCATCGCCGCACCTAAACCGGAAGTGATGTGATCGTAGCCCGGTGCAATGTCTGTAGCCAAAGGCCCCAAGGTATAGAAGGGGGCCTCATGACAGTGCTCCAGCTGCAACTGCATGTTCTCTGGAATCAGATGCAAAGGCACATGACCAGGACCTTCAATCATGACCTGAACATCATGCTTCCACGCAACCTGAGCCAACTCGCCCAAGGTACGCAGTTCCGCGAATTGCGCCTGATCATTGGCGTCATAGCCCGACCCGGGACGCAAGCCATCACCCAGCGAGAAAGCCACGTCGTACTGCTTCATGATCTCGCAGATGTCCTCGAAATGCTCGTACAAGAAGCTTTCACGATGATGCGCCAGACACCACTTCGCCATGATGGAACCACCACGCGAAACAATGCCTGTCATGCGGCTGGCCGTCATGGGAATGAAGGGCAAACGCACACCGGCGTGAATGGTGAAATAGTCCACGCCTTGCTCGGCCTGCTCAATCAAGGTGTCGCGGAAAATATCCCAGGTCAGATCTTCGGCAATGCCGCCGACCTTTTCCAGTGCCTGGTAAATAGGCACCGTACCAACGGGAACCGGCGAGTTGCGAATAATCCATTCGCGCGTCTCATGGATATTCTTGCCCGTGGACAAATCCATGATGGTGTCCGCACCCCAGCGAATCGCCCAGGTCATTTTCTCGACCTCTTCGCCAATGGTGGAACCCAGGGCGGAGTTACCGATATTGGCGTTGATCTTCACCAGGAAATTGCGGCCAATAATCATGGGCTCGGTTTCCGGGTGGTTGATATTGGCGGGCAAAATGGCTCGGCCACGCGCAATCTCATCACGAACAAACTCGGGCGTTACGGTGGTGGGCAAGCTGGCACCGAAACCCTGACCAGGGTGTACCTTGGTCAGGCGACGAGCCATCTCTTCACCTTGTGGGCCACTGGCGCGCAAACTTTCAATGTATTGCTCGCGTCGCAGATTCTCCCGAATGGCCACAAACTCCATTTCGGGAGTGATGATGCCGCGCCGTGCGTAATGCATTTGCGTGACATTAGCACCCGAAATACTGCGCCGGGGTTGGCGCTTCAGTTCAAAGCGCAAGGTGTCCAGCTCCGGATCAGCCTGGCGGGCCTGACCATACTGGCTGTTGAGTCCTGTCATCAACTCGGTGTCATTGCGCTCGCTGATCCAGGCTTGGCGCACGGGGGGCAGGCCTTTGCGGATATCGATCTGTACCGAGGGGTCTGTGTAAGGACCGCTGGTGTCATAAACGCTTAAGGGAGGATTGGGCTCGGCGCCGAAGTGGCTGGGCGTATCAGCCAAAGAGATTTCCCGAAAAGGCACACGCAGATCAGGCCGTGAGCCGGTTTGATAAGTCTTTCGGGAGTTGGGTAAGGGCTGGATCGCAGCCGGGTCTACGCTGGCCGCTGTGGCCGTAAAAGAAGGGGTTTTGCTTGTCATTGCAGCTCCAAAGAAATGGTGGAGCCGATATAGGAAGAAGTGCAGTGCAGGCATTGCACCTGTTGCACACGCTCCCAGCATCGGCATTATCCGTACTGGTACGAGGGTTTATCTCAACCCGCCAAATGGCGAGTACCCCTGCGTGCTGACAAGTATAGGTATCTTGGAGCTGCTTGTGGACGTATAAGGCTTATTTTCTTTTCATGCCGTTGAGCAGATGACGGATGGTTTGATCCAGATGGTCACGCTCTTTAGGCGGCAAAGCCACAATCTCGTCCACGGAAAAGCGGTTGAAGGGCCAGGTCACAATCGGTGGCCCTTCGCCAGAGTCTTGCAAGGTGGCGGCATGGGCTGCACTCAGCTCCATATTGCCCAGCCCGTTCTTGAGCCATTGAGCGCTGATGTTCAGAGCTTTGGCCAGATCCAGAATTTCACGCGCGTCACGCCGCGTGCCACTCTCGTAATTGGAGATGGCGCTTTGGCTAAGGTTGCACAGGCGAGCCAGTTCGGCTTGAGAAAAGCCGCGTTGCAGGCGGGCGTGGCGGAGGCGATCAGAGAAGTGTTTCACACTACAGATTGTTCATGGAACGCCCTGCACGATGGTTTTCAATAAAAACCCCGTATGTGATAAAACTGTCCAGCTCAATCAGCTTGCTAAACCAGAGAGAGGGTTAGGATAGGCGTGGTCGCAGCCTGGTGTTGAACAGTGTTTGCCAGTACTTGGCAAAGCACTGCGAAGCGTGGTGGCAGGGCCAGAAGGTGGGAGAAAGGAGCCGCAGCTAGCGCTTTTTCATGCCGTCCAGCAAATGACGCAAAGTGCGATCAAGCAAATCACGTTCGCTATCTGCCAAAGCAACCACCTCATCAACGGAGAACAGACGGAAGGGCCAAGAGACAATCGGAGGGCCGGCTTGGGGTTCGGACAGTGTGTAGCCATCCTTGGTGAATTCCATCGTGCCGGTACCTTTGCGCAACCACACAGCGCTGACATTCAAGGCTCTGGACAGCTCCAGAATTTCACGAGCATCTCGACGAGTACCGTTTTCGTAGTTGGAGATGGCACTCTGACTCAATCCGCATAGACGTGCCAAATCAGCCTGAGACAGACCGCGATATTGACGTGCATGGCGAAGGCGTTCGGAGAAATGTTTCACACAACAGATTGTTGATGCAAGCGCCAGCACGATGGTTTTAATTAAAAATCACGGTCGTGATTTATACTGTCCGACATAGTCATCAGATGTCATTATAGTTAAGGTATCAACTATGTCGGTTGCAAATGAAATTGCTGGCGGTCCTGTTGTGCTGTACCTGGCCACAGCTATCCCTGATCGAAACTTACTAGAACAAAAAATTCAGGCTCTGGCAGAACGTGGTTATCGTCTTATTTTTTGTCCGGATGCGACGGCTTTATTGCAGTTGGCCCAAACACGAGGCCGATATGCGGGTTCTATATGTATTGCCTGGTTGGGTGGGGCCTTGGCTGAGATCTGCTCGGCAGCCGTGCGTTTGCGTATGCTGTGTCCGCAAATTGGAATCCTGATGCAGTCCGATGCGACGGATTCGGCCATGCTGCAAGCCTTGCATAGCGGGGGAGACCAGTTTTGCCCCAAAGATGCGTCTTTGGAGCTGCTGGCGGCCAGTTTGCATAGCCTGCAGCGGCGCATGATGCAGATGCCCCTCATTCCTGAACCGTCTCTGCCCCAGGAATGGGTGCTGGATCAGGAGGGCTGGGCCTTGATATCCCCTGTGGGTATTTCGTTTAGCCTGACCAGCACGGAGCGCGCCTTCATTGTCCGTTTGCTGCGAGAAGAGGGGCGCCGGGCCAGCCACTACGAGCTGATGCAGGCTGTCGCCAGTAAAACGGATGTGATCAGCAACCCGCCTGGGGCTTTGCATATCAATCGTCTGGGGGTTTTGGTCAGCCGTATGCGGCGCAAATTCAACCAGGGTGGGACGGCTTTGCCTATCCGCTCGATTCATAACTGGGGCTATATGTTCGCTGCTAATTGCCAGTTGCTGACTGAGCCGATGCGTCATTAGGGCAGGGCAGTTGAAAAAGGCCCTGTCGGTCAAACCCGGCAGAGCCTTTGTTCATCGTGTGAGGGCAGGGGCCTAGTAGTAGCGCTGCACCGACAAGTCGTCTGCACGGATGGCAGGCTCCTTGTTGCTGATCAGATCAGCCAGCAATTGTGCACTGCCGGTAGCCAAGGTCCATCCCAACGTGCCGTGGCCTGTATTCAAGAACAGGTTGGGGTAGCGGCTGCGGCCCACAATCGGGGTGCTGTCCGGCGTCTTGGGACGCAGGCCGGTCCAGAAATGCAGGTCGGCATCGCTTTGATAGCTGCCGGGGAACAGGTCGTTCAAGACCATCAGCAAGGTCTGCTCACGGCGGGGATTCAGACGCTTGTTAAAGCCGACTACCTCGGCCATGCCACCCACACGAATGCGATTGTCAAAGCGGGTCAGGGCGATCTTGTAGCTTTCATCCAGCAGGGTGGATTGGGGCGCACGGGAGGCGTCCGCAATCGTGGCGGTAATGGAATAGCCTTTCAAAGGGTAGACCGGGATGGCTTGCAGGTCTTTCATCAGACCCGTAGACCAGGAGCCCAAGGCCACCACGTAGGCATCGGCGGTCAGCAGGCCGTCGGAGCTTTGCACGCCGCTGATCTCCGTGCCATTGCTGTGAATGCGCTGAATGTTCTGGTTCCAGCGGAACTCCACGCCTTCCTGTTCAGCCAGTTCACTAAGGCGACGTGTAAACATCTGGCAGTCGCCGGTTTCGTCTTCAGGGAAACGCAGACCACCGCTCAGTTTGTGCTCTACGTGGCGCAGAGCTGGTTCAATTGTGTGCAATTCGGAGGCGGACAGCAGCTCGTACGGTACACCGGCTTCTTTCAGGACCTGGATGTCGGCAGCAATACCGTCCAGCTGCTTTTGCGTACGGAACAACTGCAAGGTGCCTTGGGCGCGGTGCTCGAACTGAATATCGGTCTGGGCGCGCAGCTCGGCCATGCAATGGCGGCTGTATTCAGCCAGACGCACCATGCGTTCTTTATTGATGGCGTAGCGGTCTGCCGTGCAGTTGCGCCACATGGCCAGCAGCCACTTGATTTGTGTCAGTGTTCCATCGGGACGAATAGTCAGGGCCGGGTGCTCGTCGAACATCCATTTGATGGCCTTGCGCGGGATACCCGGCGCAGCCCAGGGGCAGGCATAGCCAAAGGAAAGCTGACCTGCATTGGCAAAACTGGTTTCCAGAGCGGGCCCAGCCATGCGGTCGATGACCGTTACGCTGTGTCCTTGGCGGGCAAGATAATAAGCGCTGGTTACGCCTTCTACGCCAGCACCTAGCACGAGGATCTTCATACGGTTCCTTGGGCGCATCGCCCGAAAGGGGAAGTGTTGCGATCAGGCGCGGAAAAACCGCGCGTACTGTCGCAATTCGATACGTTTTATCCGTCTATTTCAACAGGCGGGCAGGGCAGGGGTCAAGGTTTAGTCCTGGTCCGGAGCACTGCGCGGGAACACCATATTGTTGCGGTGGATCAGTTCCGTATCGTGTTCGCTGCCCAGCAACTCATTGATCAGGTGGCTGGGCTGGCCCATGATGCGGCGGGTGTCATCCGAGGAGTAGTTGATCAGACCACGGGCGTATTCCACGCCGTGCTTGTCCACGCAGGCCACCACATCGCCACGGTCAAACTCGCCCTCTACATGGGTGACACCCACGGGCAGCAGGCTCTTGTGGCCGTCTACCAGCGCACGTACGGCGCCTTCGTCCAGCGACACGCGACCACGCACACGCAGTTGGTCAACCAGCCAGCGTTGACGGGCCGAACGTACAGGCAGAGTGGCACGCAGTTCTGTGCCTATGCGTTCTCCTTGCGACAGACGCGACAGCACTTGCTGTTCACGGCCCGACGCAATAATGGTGTGGCCACCGCTTTGCGCAGCACGCTTGGCCGCCAGAATCTTGGTGATCATGCCGCCGGTGCCGATGTTGCTGCCCGAGCCGCCTGCCATGGCTTCCAGGGTCGGGTCGCCCGCTTGTCCCAGCGAGATGAACTGCGCATCGGGATTGCTGCGCGGATCGGCACTGTACAGGCCAGCCTGGTCGGTCAGGATGATCAGGGTTTCGGCTTCAATCAGATTGGTGACCAGCGCACCCAAAGTATCGTTATCGCCCACGCGGATTTCATCCGTGACCACCGTGTCGTTCTCGTTCACGATGGGCACCACACCCAGATCCAGCAAGGTGTTGATAGTGCCGCGCGCATTCAGGTAGCGATGGCGGTCTGCCAGGTCTTCATGGGTCAGCAGGATCTGGGCGGTGCGCACGCCGTGGCGGGCAAAAGCCACTTCATAGGCTTGAATCAAGCCCATCTGGCCGACGGCGGCCGCCGCTTGCAACTCATTCATGGCCTTCGGTCGGCGCGGCCAGCCCAGGCGGGCCATGCCTTCGGCAATGGCACCGCTGGAAACCAGCACCAATTGCTTGCCTTGGGCATGCAGTTGAGCAATCTGGGTAGCCCATTGCTCCACGGCATCCAGGTCAATCCCCTTGCCCTCGTTGGTGACCAGGGACGAACCTACTTTAATAACCAATCGGCGCGATTGTGCAACGGCCGATTCAGAATGAGAAGAGTGCTGCATGACGAGTTCAGAAATCCATCGCTTGGCGTGTAAATAGAGAAAATGCCAGGAGTAGGGCGGCTGGCTTAACCGCGTCTTCCGGGCATTTTTAGAGTCAGTCCTGGAGTCTAAGTCCTGGACCTGTGTGGCAACGATCAGTCTGGGGCAAACCTCTCGTCGTAAATATGGGTGCCGTCAGCAATATCTTGCTCGATATGCTCTTTGCGGCTTTCTTCGTCCAGCCAGGACTGCAACTGATACACCAGATCCTGCGTACCCACACCGGTCAGGGCGGAGATACCAAAGACCGGGCCTTCCCAGTTCAGTTCTTTGAGCAAGCGGGCTTTCAGGTCTTCCGGATCAGAGACCATGTCCAGTTTGTTCAGAACCAGCCAGCGTGGCTTGGCGTACAGCTCTTCGCTGTACAGGCGCAGTTCTTCAACAATGGCACGGGCCTCCGAAGCCACTTTGGCCACAATATCCTCGTCCGGATCCAGGCTGGATACATCCAGCAGATGCAGCAAGATACGGGTGCGAGTCAGGTGACGCAGGAACAAGTGGCCCAGGCCAGCACCTTCGGAAGCGCCTTCGATCAAGCCTGGAATATCGGCAACCACAAAGCTGTGTGCTTCGGACGAACGCACCACGCCCAGGTTAGGGTGCAAGGTGGTGAAAGGGTAGTCCGCAATGCGAGGCTTGGCGTTGGAAATACGGGTGATCAGCGTGGATTTTCCGGCATTGGGCATACCCAGCAGACCGACATCAGCCAGCACCTTCAGCTCCAGACGCAGCTTGCGATGCTCGCCTTCCTTGCCATAGGTAAATTGACGCGGGGCACGGTTCACACTGGATTTGAAGTGTAGGTTACCCAAGCCACCGGCGCCGCCTTGGGCCAGGGTGATGCGTTCGCCATGACGCTTCATGTCAAACAGCTGCTCGCCGGTTTCTGCGTCAAAAATCATGGTGCCTACGGGCACGCGCAGGGTGATGTCCTCGCCACCCGCGCCGTATTGGTCGGACCCACGGCCGTTTTCGCCGTTGCGAGCGCGGTGCAGGCGGGCGTAGCGGTAGTCGATCAAGGTGTTGACGTTACGGTCGGCCTCGGCATAGATGCTGCCACCGCGTCCGCCGTCGCCGCCATTGGGGCCACCTTTTTCAATAAATTTTTCTCGGCGGAAACTGGCAGCGCCGTTTCCACCTTTGCCTGCGACCACTTCAATGGTCGCTTCGTCTACGAATTTCATGGTGATGAGTGCTGTATAGGTCCAGGGGCCGCAGAACCGTACGGGCTGCTGGTCTGGGAGCAGACCATTTTAAACAAAAACCCCAATTGCTTAGTGTATAGGAGATTGGCTTATCTGCCGGTATGTGCCGTGATAGTGGCCGATTTTTAATCTCTTGCTGTGGCCGTAGGGAGACTGGCTAAGCCGGGTGTGTGGGCTTTCAGGATGGCGCAGGGGCCATGCATAAAAAAAGCCCTGCCTAGGGCGGCAGGGCTTTTTCGCAGCGAGTACGCTTGGATCGAGTGGCTTATTCGCCAGCAACGACCGAAACGGTACGCTTGTTCAGAGCACCAGTGATGGAAAATTTGACTTTGCCATCGACCAGGGAGAACAGGGTGTGGTCTTTACCAATGCCCACGTTCACGCCGGGGTGAAACTGAGTGCCGCGCTGACGAACAATGATGCCGCCAGCCGAAATTACCTGACCGCCGTAGACTTTAACGCCCAGACGTTTGGCCTGTGAGTCACGGCCGTTCCGCGTAGAGCCGCCGCCTTTCTTCTGTGCCATTTCTTTAGCTCCTAGATGAAGAAAATACCAAATTCGCTTTTAGCAACAACTTAGGCGTTGATCGCTTCGATGCGGATTTCGGTGTAGTTTTGACGATGGCCTTGCGTTTTGCGGTAGTGCTTGCGACGGCGCATTTTGAAAATCTTGATTTTGTCGTGACGGCCTTGCGCAAGAACAGTAGCCTTGACCACAGCGCCAGCAACGAAAGGAGCACCGATTTGCAGTGCTTCACCTTCGCCGACGGACAGAACCTGGTCAAGCGAAATTTCTTGCCCAATGTCTGCCGGTATCTGTTCTATTTTGAGTTTTTGGCCAGCAGTAATGCGATATTGCTTACCGCCGGTTTTTATAACCGCGTACATAGGGAATCCCTTAAAGAGTCAAACAGGCATCGCGTAAAAGGCCAATAACAGCCCGCTGTAATGCCATCTAACATAAAAAAATCTTGACACGCAAAATGCCAAGCAAAAAATAATAGGGCAAAAAGGCTTTGCTGTCAATGGCTTGGGCCTTCTCCTGTCTGTATTTTGCATCCAATCCTTTCGTTTTTCACTGGGTAGGCAGGGGAGGCCCCTTGTCTTGGGGTCGTAAAGGACGTGTGAGGGGACCTGCCTCGGCTAAAACAGGGCATATCGCTAATTGGTTACATTTCTCCTCAATCTGTGGCCTTTGAGGGGCTCGCCTTCCGCTACGGTAGAGCTGTTGCGTTCACAGAAGCGTAAGTCATTTATTTTTCGGACCTACTAAGGGGAAACGTATGAATAAGGACACGATCGAAGGCAAATGGAAACAACTGGCTGGTAAAGCCCGCAGCGTCTGGGGCGAAATTACGGATGATGAGTGGGCCAAGGTGAAAGGGGATGCCACGCAATTGGCCGGTCTGGTGCAAGAGCGCTATGGACGTACCCGCGAAGAGGCGGAGCGCGAGGTTAAAGACTTCTACGACAAGTACGACCGTTAGCGGCTGGGAACCTTTTTTTGTCTGTAGGTATTTCATGAGCTGCCGTTGAGATGGCCCGTCAGACAAGGTGCTGTCCCTGTACGTACTGATGATGAGGAGAATCGTATGCTTTACTACGCCGTAATCTTTTTTATTGTAGCTATCGTGGCTGCTGTGCTGGGTTTTGGTGGCATTGCCGCTGGTGCTGCTTCGATTGCCAAGATCCTGTTTGTCGTGTTCCTGATTCTGGCGGTGCTCTCGCTGGTCAAGGGCATGGGCAAGAAATAGAACAAGCCCGCCAGTGGCGGGCTTGTCCGTATGGCAAAACCGTCTCCACCGATTGGGTGGAGGCGGTTTTTTATCAAGAGCGGTAGTCCGCGTTGATAGTGACGTACTCGTGCGAGAAGTCGCAGGTGTAGACCGTTTCGCTGTGTTGTCCGCGACCCAGGGATACGCGGACCAGAATCTCGGCTTCCTGCATGACGCGCTGGCCGTCCTCTTCCTGGTAGTCGGGATTGCGACCGCCATTTACGGCGACCAGTACATCACCCAGCCACAGGCGCAGCTTGTTGACGTCCAGGTCGCTAATGCCTGCGTAGCCGATGGCGCATAGAATGCGGCCCAGGTTCGGGTCAGAGGCAAAGAAAGCGGTCTTGACCAAAGGCGAATGGGCGATGGCGTAAGCCACTTTCAGAGCTTCTTCGCTGGAGCCGGCGTCATCAACCTGAATGGTCATGAACTTGGTGGCGCCTTCGGCGTCACGCACGATTTTCTGGGCCAGTTCGCGCGAGGCATCCACCAGGGCGTCGAGCAAGGCGTTGTAGTTCGGGTCTGCGATGGACTCTACCGTGACACCGCTCTGACCAGTTGCCATGATGATGAAGGAGTCATTGGTCGAGGTGTCGCCATCAACCGTAATGCGGTTGAAAGAGCGGTCCGCCGCCAGACGGCACATATCGCGCAGCAGTTCGGGAGCAATACCGGCGTCAGTGGCCAGGTAACCCAGCATGGTGGCCATATTGGGGCGAATCATGCCCGCGCCTTTGCTGATGCCGGTCAAGGTCACGGTTTTGCCTGACAGCTGAATTTGACGGGACACGATTTTGGGCTGCGTGTCGGTGGTCATGATGCTGTGGGCAGCATTGAACCAGTTGTTGTCGGCCAGATCGTTCACGGCGGCGGGCAGGGCACCGAGCAGACGATCCATAGGCAGGGGCTCCAGAATCACGCCTGTGGAGAAGGGCAGCACTTGTTGGGGCAGGATGTTCAGCAGACGCGCGGCTTCTTTGCACGTTTGTTGTGCTTTTTCCAGACCAGGCTGACCCGTACCTGCATTGGCATTGCCAGTATTGATGACCAGGGCACGGATGCCATCGTGGGTAGCCAGGTGCGCTTCGCACACTTGCACTGGCGCGGCACGAAAACGGTTGGTGGTGAACACACCGGCCACGCTGGTGCCGGGGGCCAATTCAAACACGGTCAGGTCGCGTCGGTTGGCCTTGCGAATACCGGCTTCGGCAATACCGATTTTGACACCGGCAACGGGGTGAATATCAGATTCAGAGGGGATGAACAGATTGACGGCCATGACGCGATCCGAAAAACAATGTTAAAGGCGGCTCAAAGCAATAATGATACTTGCTTTGAGCCGCCTGAGCATAGCTTTGGTCGCCAGGCCAGATCAGCTTTCGCGGGCAGCCATGGCCACGTTGTTGCGAGTGATCAGTTTGAGTTCGCCCAAGGCTTCAAACAGGTTGGCGCGTGCCTTTTCCGACAGGTTGGCAAACATCTCCTGCAACCACTGTTCGTGGGAGGCGGCCATTTTCTTGAACTGGCGCTTGCCTTTGGGTGTCAGGCGGATCAGGGAGCTGCGACGGTCGGTGAGCACCTTGATGCGCTCGACCAGGCCTTCTTTTTCCAGCTGGTCCGTAATGCCGGTGATATTGCCGTTGGTGACCATCAGGTGGCGGGACAGCTCGCTCATTTTCATGCCGGCGGGCTGACGTTGCAATTGCGCCATCAGGTCAAAACGAGGCAGAGTGGTGCTGTGTTCAGTACGCAGACGGCTGCGAATTTCGCCCTCGACCAAATTGGTGCAGGCCATCAAGCGTAGCCACAGTCGGGTGTCGAAGTGGTCGTCGCTGTGGGCACGGCTTTCCAAGTCGGGAGCGGCATCGGCGACGGCGGAAGCGGGGATATCGTTCATGATCATAGATAGCTTGCCTTAATGGTGCATGTCCAAAATATTTAGCTTTGAAGGACGCAGACCGCAGCCATGAGCAAGCTGGGTTAGCTTGGAAGGTATCTTAGGGGCTGGTTCGAAGTTTGACATTGCGACAGATCAAAGTAAATTCGTTTTTAAGCTTAAATTAATCAACTTGATAGAAAGCGCTGGCAAGGGTGACAAAGCATTGAGTAAAAAAATGCAAACTCTTGTCTGCTATTTACTTTTTCAACCGTGGCTTTGAATACTCCTGGGTCGGCGCTCTTACTTTGACCCGATGCGATAAGCTGGCTAAATGCAAGTGATTATTTAGTTGAAGTATAAGGCATTTGCTTCTGTATCGTTCATTTGCCTAATCATTTTCCTGCTATTTTTGATATTTTTTTTTGTTTCAAAAATAATGCCTGCAGTAATTTTTCTTAATTGAAAAATAGGCATGCTGTGGATCGATTTGTTTCTCGTATCCTGAAATTTATTATTGAATTTTGCGTTGCACAGGCAAGAACATCAGAGATTTACGGGCCAGTTCAGGATACCCCTGAAACAGCTGAGGATGATGCGCTACTGCGGATAACCCGTAGTCGGGATTGCTGATACTGAAGCGTTTTTTTGCTAATATCCTTTAGAACTAAACAATATAGACCTTGCCAATTTGGTTGGCGCCTTTGATGGATCAGGGTCTACGCCTGAGTGGGGCGTAATCTACGCAGGAGATAAGGATGGAACGTTCAGCGCACCTTGATACCTTTGCACGCGACAATCTGCCACCCATGGAGTGGTGGCCGGAGATGTTGCTGGAAGGAAATCCGGATGTGGACTATCCCGCTCGTCTTAATTGCGCTGTCGCGTTGTTGGGGGAGCAGGTAGCAGCGGGGCATGGTGATCGCGTGGCTTTGCAGTGGGCACAGGGCGATGAGAATCGCAGCCTGACCTACAAGCAGCTGGACGTGCTGACCAACCGTATTGCTCATGTTCTGGTTGAGGATCTGAAGCTGGTGCCCGGCAACCGGGTTTTGCTGCGTGGCCCCAATAACCCCATGATGGCCGCTTGCTGGTTGGCCAGCATCAAGGCCGGTCTGGTGACGGTTCCCACCATGCCTTTGTTGCGTGCCGTGGAACTGAAGACCATTCTGGACAAGGCCGAGATTCATGCCGCCCTGTGTGATGAGCGCCTGCGCGAAGAGCTGGAGCATTGCATGGACTCCGCGCACGATTCCTACACGCCCGTTCTGAAGCAACTGCTGTGCTTTAACGATGAAAGCGCTAATGGTCTGGAAGCCTTGCTGGCTGACAAGCCCGAAGCGTTCACTGCTTGCGATACCGCGGCTGACGATATTTGTCTGATCGCTTTCACCAGCGGTACGACTGGTCAGCCCAAAGGTTGCATGCACTTCCATCGTGATGTGCTGGCAATGTGCGATACCTTCTCGCGCCACGTGCTGCGTTTGACCCCGGATGATGTGGTCTGCGGTACGCCTCCTTTGGCCTTTACCTTCGGCCTGGGTGGTCTGCTGTGCTTTCCGCTGCGTGTGGGGGCATCGACTGTCTTGCTGGAGCGTCTGACACCTTCCGATCTGCTGGGCATGATTGACCGCTTCAAAGTGACCATGAGCTTTACCGCGCCCACCTTCTATCGTCAGATGGCTGGTTTGGTGGACCGTTATTCCTTGGCCAGCTTGCGTGCCACCGTGTCGGCAGGCGAAGCCTTGCCCGATGCAACGCGTCAGCTTTGGAAACAGGCCAGCGGCATCGAGATGACGGACGGTATTGGTGGCACGGAAATGATTCACGTGTACGTGTCCAGTCCACCAGAAAAAGTGCGGGCCGGTGCGATTGGTCAAGTGGTGCCTGGTTATGTCGCCACGATTCTGGACGATGATCTGAATCCGGTGCCGGTCGGTACGGTAGGCCGCTTGGCCGTGAAAGGCCCAACAGGCTGCAAGTATCTGAACGATGAACGTCAGAAGCAGTTTGTTCAGGGCGGTTGGAATTTCCCTGGTGACACCTTCAAGATGGACGAGGACGGCTACCTGTATTACCAGGCCCGTAACGACGACATGATTGTTTCCTCGGGCTACAACATTGCCGGCCCAGAGGTGGAAGGTACCTTGCTCAAGCACGAGGCTGTTGCCGAGTGTGGCGTGGTGGGTGCTGCGGACGAAGAGCGTGGCCAGATTGTGCAGGCTTTCATTGTGCTCAAGCCCGGCTTTACCGGCAGCGATGAGCTCAAGAAAAAGCTGCAGGATTTTGTGAAGGAGAATGCCGCTCCCTACAAATACCCGCGTGCCATCGAGTTTGTGGCTTCCTTGCCTCGTACTGAAACAGGCAAGTTGCAGCGCTTTGTGCTGCGTCAGATGGCGCAGGACTGAGTCACCAGGCAATAAAAAAGCGGGCTTAGGCCCGCTTTTTTGTGTCCGGAGCGTTTAGTTCTTGAAAGTAGCAAAAACTTCGCGGGCCGCTTGCACTGTTGCGTCGGTAATGTCGGAGGTGTGCTGTACCGATACAAAACCGGCTTCAAAGGCTGATGGTGCAAAGTACACACCCTTGTTCAGCATGGCGTGGAAGAACTGCTTGAAGCGTTCGATGTCGCCAGCCGAGACTTCGGCCAGGGAGGTAGGGACGTTCTCGCTGAAGTAGATGCCGAACAAGCCGCCCTGGTGGTCGGCGGTGAAGGGCACACCGGCGTCTTTCGCAGCCGCTTTCAGGCCCTGAATCAAGTTGGCCGTATTGGCGGTCAGGGTGTCGTAGAAGCCGGGTTGAGCCAGTTTCTTCAAGGTGGCCAGACCAGCCGCCACAGCGACAGGGTTACCGGACAGGGTGCCTGCCTGGTAAACGCCACCGACGGGAGCGACGCATTGCATGATGTCGCGGCGACCACCGAAAGCACCAACGGGCATACCGCCACCAATCACCTTGGCCAATGTGGTCAGGTCAGGTCGAATGCCGGTCAGACCTTGTACGCCTTGAGGGCCAACGCGGAAGCCCGTCATGACTTCGTCAAAAATCAGTACGGCGCCGTATTCGGTACACAGTTCACGCAAGCCTTCCAGAAAGCCAGGGGCTGGGCGCACCAGGTTCATGTTGCCGGCAAAAGGCTCAACAATAATGCAGGCGATTTCGCTGCCTTTTTGTTTGAAAGCATCGCGCACGGCGTCCAGATCGTTGTAGTCCAGAACCAGGGTGTGGCCCACAAACTCGGCCGGTACGCCTGCGGATGTTGGGTTGCCAAAGGTCAGCAGGCCGGAACCGGCTTTGACCAGCAGGCTGTCGGCGTGGCCGTGGTAGCAGCCTTCAAATTTGATGATGGTGTTGCGGCCAGTAAAGCCACGGGCCAGACGAATGGCGCTCATGGTGGCTTCGGTGCCGGAGCTGACCAGACGCACTTGCTCGATGGACGGCAGCATCTTGGTCAGGGTCTCAGCCAGCACGACCTCGCCTTCGGTAGGCGCACCGTAGGACAGGCCGTGTACGGCGGCTTCCTGTACGGCCTTGATAACGTCCGGATCGGAGTGGCCCAGAATGGCCGGCCCCCAGGAGCCTACGTAGTCCGTGTATTGCTGGCCGTCTGCATCCCAGATGTAAGGGCCTTGGGCGCGTTCGACAAAGCAGGGTGTACCGCCCACGGAACCGAAGGCACGGACGGGCGAGTTGACGCCGCCGGGGATGACTTTGCAGGCACGTTCAAAAAGTTCGGAGTTACGGGACATGAGGCAAGAATCCAGAGGTGAAAAGGTCAAGGCCAGGCAAGGGATCAGCGCACAAAGCGCGACGGGGCCTGGGCGTGAAAGTAGTCGGTAAAACGTTGCGCCGTGGCGCGTATATCGCTGGTTTCAAACAGGCTGCTGATAACGGCAACGCTATCGACCCCTGCTTCCAGCAGTTCGGGCATTTTCTCGGGTGTGATGCCGCCAATCGCAACAATGGCAGCACGCCGTCCCTCGTGTTCTTGTTCTTGGCAAAGCAGTCTTGCTTGACGCAAGGTGTTCAGTTCAGCCGGTGGCGCTTCGGGTTTGACGCTGGAGGGATACATGGCTCCGAAGGCAATGTAGTCTGCATCGTCTGCCAGAGCCTGGCGCGCCAGATCCAGACTGTTGTAGCAGGAGCGTCCCAGCAGGGCTTGCGGCCCCAGTGCCTGACGGGCCTGGGTCAGTTCGCCATCGCTTTTGCCCAGGTGTGCGCCTTGCACGTCAAACTCTTGCGCCCAGCTCCAGTGGTCGTTTACCAATAGCGGCAAATCCAGGGACAGGCACAGCTTGATCAGCTCTTTGAGTTGCTGCTGGCGGATTGGTTCCGGGCCGTTCTTGCGACGGAACTGCAGAACCTGCAAACCACCTTCGTGAGCGGCACGCACGGCGTTCAACAAGCGGGCGGTGTCGTCCCATTCGGGAGTAACGCCGTAAAGACCGGCGGGAAAGCGCAAGGTGGTGGGGTCAGTCATCTTGGGGAGCAACAGGGTTGAACAGGCGATGGCCCATACCGGGCTGGAAGGTGTTGCTGGCGCGTGCCTGCAGATGCAACAAGGCTGATTCTACCGCGTTATCCAGCTCGTGACCTTGAGCCAGAAAGCTCAGGCAGGCGGTAGCCAGCAAACTGTCTATGTCCTGCTGGCGCAGGCCGCCATCCAGCGGCATGCTGTAGTCCAGTCGGCCATGGTGACCCTGGAAACGTGTGTGCCACTGCCCGGCGGTCCCTGGCACGCCCGTCACCAGTACGGCATTGGCACCGTTGTTCAACAAGGTTTCCACGGCATCCGGGGTGTCGCCCAGCAACTCGTCGGCTTGCCAGCGCTCCAGACTGGGATGGTCGATCAATAATAAGGAGCTCAGCGGCAGGAGCAGGCGTAAACTGGCATCAAGAGCGTCGTCCGCATCCAGTTCGTCCAGGCCCGTGGGCATGGCGCTCAGGTGCAGAACCAGGGGCAGTTCAGGGTAGTCAGAGCATAGCTCGGCCACCATGCTGGCGATTTCAGGGCTGTAGACAGGTCCGCACTTGATGGCCTGGATGTTCATGTCTTCCAGCAAGCAGCGCGCCTGGTCGTCGGCAATGTCTTCTGCCAGGGTCTGGATGTTTTCCTGCTGGGCGCTATCGCGTACCAGCAGGGCGGTAGGCACACTGACGATGTGGCAGCCCAGATGAGCGCCAGTGATTGAATCGGCAGGCAGGTGGGCTCCACCGCTTGGGTCATAAGGAGCCAGCACGAGCGCCAGGGCAGGACTTGAATTTTTGATTTCAGCAGCCATCTTGTCTTGGATACACATGCAGGGCCGGCACGGCTCTGGATGTCACGGGTTGAGTAATTTAGTAATATGAACCCCATTTTAATGGATTGCCCCGATTTGCACGCGGATCGGACTATGTTTACAAATACAGTAGGAATACTATGCGTACGTGGATGTGCCTGATTTGCGGCTGGATTTATGATGAAGAAGCAGGTTTGCCTGAGGAAGGCATTGCGCCGGGCACACTCTGGGAAGATGTCCCTCCGAACTGGGTCTGTCCCGAATGCGGCGCTCGTAAGGAAGACTTCGAAATGATCCAAGTGTGATCATCTCAAGTTCCAAGGTGGTTTGTTTTGACGGGAGGTGTGTATGAGTGCCACTAGCCAGTCCCCGCTAATCCAAGAAAGCGCTGATCTAACGCACCACCTGTTACTTGCCATGCCTGGTGTGGTATCGGGCAGCTTGGCCGACACGGTGATTTATGTCTGTGAACATAATGAACAAGGTGCTTTGGGCCTGGTCATTAATCGACCAACGGATCTGAGCCTGGTTGAACTGTTGTCTCGCATCGAGGTGGACGTGGAAAACCGGGCTGATCTGGCCGCGACCTCCGTCTACTTCGGTGGGCCCGTGCAAACGGATCGCGGCTTTGTTCTCCATGATTCTGACAAAACCTATACCTCCAGCCTGGGGGTGGGTGATCTGACCCTGACAACCTCCCGCGATGTGCTGCAGGATGTGGCTCAAGGCCAGGGGCCAGTGCATATGCTGGTTACGCTGGGCTATGCCGGGTGGGGCGCCGGTCAGCTGGAAAGCGAGATGGCCGACAATGCCTGGCTGAGCATCAAGGCCACCCATGAAATCCTGTTCTCTACCCCGGTTGGGGAGCGCTATGATCGCGCCCTGGCTTTGCTGGGAATCAGTCCTTTTACCCTGACAGGTGCTGCGGGCCATGCCTGAATACGAAACACCGTCAACGGTCAGCTCGGCACAAACCTTGCTGGCCTTTGACTATGGCCTGAAAAAAATTGGCGTGGCGCTGGGCAACACCTTGACGCGCCAGGCCCGCCCTTATACGATTTTGCGGCCCGTGACACGGGAACAGCGCTTTGCGGCGATCGAGGCCTTGCTCAAGGAGTGGCAGCCCGATCGCGTCGTGGTAGGTTTGCCTTTGACCCTGGATGGCGGCGAGCAGTATGCTTCGCTGCGGTGTCGGCGTTTTGCCAACCAGCTGCACGGTCGCTATGGCGTTGCAGTAGACCTGGTCGATGAGCGGGGCTCCAGCATGGAGGCTCAAGAGTTGCTGGGCAATAATGACGATGATGATGCCATGGCAGCTTGCGTGATCCTGCAGCGATATCTGGACAGCCTGCCACCGGCCTGAGCCCTCTACAAGGTTGCAGCCTTTTGATTAGTTTATTTCGTTTTAGTTGGCGCGCTGTCGCTCTGATTGTGTGGATCGTGGTCGGCTTGTTAAGCGTCGGTCTGCTTTTTCCGGTATTGCGTCCAGGCGGACGCCGCGTCATGGTGCTGCGCATGTCGCGCCTCTTGATGCTGATCTGTGGCGTGCGCGTGCTCCAGCATGGCCAGGCCGTCCAGGATCGCTCGGTGCTGTATGTGTCCAACCATATTTCCTGGTTGGACATTTTTGTCCTTAACAGCGTGCGCTGCACTTCTTTCATTGCAAAAAGCGATATTCGCCGCTGGCCGGTCATTGGCTGGTTGGTTGCGGGTGCCGGTACGGTTTTCATCGAGCGTGGGCAGCGACGTGCCATTCAGGTCGTCAGCCAGCAAATGGCCGTGTGTTTCGAGCGTGGTGATGCCGTGGGCCTGTTCCCGGAAGGTACGACTTCGACGGGGCTGGATGTACAGCCTTTTCATGCCAGCCTGTTTGAGACCGCCATCAGCTTGAATGTAGATATCCAACCTGTTGCTTTGGTGTTTGAACAGAAAGGCCAGCGCAGCGAGCGTTTTGCCTTTGTGGGTGAGCAGTCTCTGGTTGGCAATATCTGGGTGTTGCTCAGCGCCCGCCATGTTTCCGTGCACTGCCATTTTCTGGATCTGATGCCTGCTCAGTCCTGTACGCAATGGGGACGCTCACAAACGGCACAAAACGCCCGTGAACAGATTCGTGCGATCGTGTGCCCCGAGGCTGTCACCGTCGAGGCCTGACAGGCTTAGCCCGGTTTCTTGCTTTCCGGGCAGTGGATCTGAACCAGATGCCGGTCTTGCAGGCGTACAGCGCTAAGCTGACGACCCCAGACGCAGCCGGTATCCAGACTGATTACGGTAGGCGTATTCAGCAAGCCTAGCGTAGACCAATGACCAAAAATAATCGGTACCTGGGCACAGGCGCGATTTGGCAATTCAAACCACGCCAGCAAACCCGATTCGGCATCCGGCGCACCCTTGTGCTTGAAGTCCATGCGGCCATTCACATCGCACATGCGCATGCGGGTCAGGGTACTGACAATGGCGCGCAGGCGGTCGTAACCTTCTAGCTTGGCATCCCAGCGATCCGGGTGATTGCCGAACAATTCGATAATCTTGTCTTGCCAATCATCGGCGCGCAGAAGCGCTTCCAGCTCGTGGGCGTAGCCCAGCGTTTGCTCCGGGCTCCAGTCGGGATGCACACCGGCATGAACCATCAAATGTCCATGTTCGTAATGAGCCAGGGGCTGGTGTCGCAGCCAGTCCAGCAGCTCTTGTGCGTCCGGCGCAGCCAGCAGTTCCTGCAAGGTATCCTGCTTGCCGGATTTGCGTACCCCGGCAGCAACTGCCAGACAGTGAATGTCGTGGTTGCCCAGCACGCAGACGGCGCGATCGCCCAGGGACCGAATCAGGCGCAGCGCACCGAGCGAGTCGGGGCCACGGTTGACCAGGTCACCCGCGAACCAGAAGGTAGCCTGGCTGTCGGACGCCACGTCAGGATGGCTGAGCAGGCTGTCCAGGGGGCGGCAGCAGCCTTGAATATCACCAATCGCCCAGATGGCGGGGGAAGTAGCTAAGGACATGATTTAGTTTGTTGTGCTGGAGTTGCGCCGCCGCCGGTTGTGCCGGTTTTCCATCATGATAAGAGCACTCAAGGCCATGGCCATGGCGATCAGGTTTGGAACCAGCGCGGTAACCCACGGTGCCAGATTACTGAGCATGGCCACGTTCAAGGCCAGCTGGTTGATCATGAAAAAGCCCACGCCCAGCAAGATACCGGTAAAGACCTTGGTGCCCACACCGCCGTGGCGGGTTTGCATGAAGCCGATCGGTGCCGCAATAGTAATCATGACCAGCAAGGTAAAGGGGTAGGCAACTTTGCGCCACAGGGCCACAACCTGACGTTTGGTCTGCAGCTTGTTAGCGTCCAGGTAGCCGATGTAGTCCTTCAGGTCCAGAATGGACATGCGCTCGGGTGTCACGACGCGTGCAATCAGTCGATCCGGCGTTAGCGTGGTGGTCAGCGTCAAGGTGGGGCGTTTTTCAATTTTGACCAGCGCTTGATCAGGTGCCTTATCCTGTGACAGAGCCGTGTGGGCCTGCTCATTGACGTGGGTCTCGGTAACGTCCTGCAAGTCTAGCTGGTTCTTGTGGAACTGCCCGCTGGGCGCTTGAGTCATTGCACTCAGGCGCTGCCCATCCGAGAAGTCGAACACGCTGACATCGCTTACCTTGCCATCGCCCTGCAGGTTGGCAATATTGATGATGCGCACCCCGCCATTGTCATTGTTTTCCTTGAACCAGTACCCGCTGTCCAGGCGTCCCCCGCCGGAGCGGCCCAGCAAGGCCATGCCTTGTTCACTGGATTTGATTTCGGCCATGGGGGTGACGTACTCGGACAGCACAAAGGCCCCCCCCACCAGGGGCAGGGTAATGGTCCAGAGCATCAGCATCATGTGCAGGCCACTGACGCCCGATGCACGCAAAATGACCAGCTCATTGCGTTGTGCCAGACTGGCCAGGGCCAGGGTGGCGCCAATCAGCAAACCGATGGGCAGCAGGTCGTACAAACGGGTGGGCAGTTCCAGGGCCTGGATGTAAAACAGATTCATCAGGGTGAATTTGGAACCGACCTTGTCCAGCTCTTCAATCAGGGCGAAAAAGGTAAATAGGCCAAGCAGGGCAATCAGCACCACGGCGCTGGAGCGATAGATTTCGGAAGCGAGATAGCGGCGTGCGGTGCGCATGAAAATAGGGCCCAGGAAAGACGTGGCTAGCTTAACAAAAATGCGGATTGCAGTCAGGGAATAGCGACTTGTCGCATACGTTGACTGATGGTGCGCGTGCGCGATTGCAAATAGGGGCTGTTACGGTTTTTGTCATAGTAGGCCGGGTTGGGCAGCATGCCTGCCAGACGGGCGGCCTGCATGGCACTGAGCCTGGCCGCATCTACCTTGAAGTAGTGGCGTGCCGCCGCCTGGGCACCAAAAACGCCTTCCCCCCATTGGGCGACGTTCAGGTACAGCTCCAGAATGCGTTCCTTGCTCATGACGGTTTCAATCATATAGGTCAGAATCAATTCCTGACCTTTACGCAGATAACTGCGTGATTCCGATAGAAACAGATTCTTGGCCAATTGCTGGGAAATGGTAGAGCCACCGCGACGGCGGGAAGAGCCTTTTTCCGACTGACGACGGTTGTATTCCCAGGCTTTACGGATGGCATCCCATTCGACACCCGAATGGTTCAGGAAGTTCGAATCTTCGGAGGCAATCACCGCGCGTTTCAAATTGGCGCTGATCTTGTCGTAAGGGACCCATTGGTAGCGCAGTTCGGCATCCGCATTGGCGCTGCGCAACTGGCCCTGTTCTGCCGCCATGAAGGTGGTCATGCGAGGTGGCACCACGCTATACCAGAGCACCATCAGGAACAGGGCAATCTGATAAAGCAGAACACCGGCGGCCACAGCCAGAACGGCCAGGCCAGCCAGTTTCCAGGGTTGGGCCAGAAGGCGACGCACGTCAGACTTGCCCGATGTCCTGGCGCAGCTTGGCCAGTACGGGTTCGACATCGGCCTCTACGCCGTGCCAGATCTGAAAGCTGGCGGCCGCTTGGCCGACCAGCATGCCCAGGCCATCTTTGCTATGTGTGGCACCGGCTTGCTCGGCGGCACGCATGAAGGCAGTGGGTTCACTGGCATAGAACATATCGTAGGCCAGGGAGTTGCTGCGGTAACGGGCGTCCGGCAGTTCGGGCAGATTCTGGTTCAGACTGGCCGAAGTGGCATTGATCACAATGTCCCAGTCGCCACAATGGTCATCCAGACCGCCCGCACTCAGGCGGCGCGAGGCATCCGGGTCCAGGGCAACGACCTGTTCGCGGATGTCGTAGGCTTTGGCGCTGGTGCGATTGATGATGTGCAGCATTTCGCAACCGGCTTCCAGCAAGGGAAACACCACTCCGCGCGAGGCACCACCCGCACCAATCAACAGAATACGCTTGCCTTCCGGGTTGTGGCCAACACGCAGCAGATCCGAGCACAGGCCCACGCCATCGGTATTGCAGCCATGCAACTGCCCCTCGTCCAGCCACAGCGTATTGACGGCGCCAGCCATGCGAGCACGACGGCTCAAGCGCGGGCCGACCAGATCGTAAGCCTGTTCTTTGAAGGGCAAGGTTACGTTCAGGCCACTGCCGTCCTTGAAAAACTCTTCCACCGTGGCGCTAAAGCCATCCAGTGGTGCCAGAATGCGCTCGTAGCTCAGGGGCAGGTTGAACTGGCTGGCAAACTGCGTATGGATTTGTGGGGAGCGGCTGTGCTCGATAGGGTGACCAATAACGCCGTAGCGCTTGGCGGGAGTCGTGTCGGGCATGGTTAAGCGATGCTTGTCTTGTTATGAGGTGTCAGCACCCAGGCTGAAAGCAGGTATTTTACCTCAGGGTCTGCTTTCGCTTGAGCTTGCTGTGGACAATACCGTCTTACTGCGTATCTGTGCTGTGCATACTGAGCCTGTCATGTGTAAAGCTCCAGCTGCGGGTAATGACGAGTACATCTGCGCCGGGGGCCAACTGCTCGGGCAGGGGGGCAAAAGGGGCGGCCAGTTCCACAATGCGGCGTGCGGCCAGATTCAAGGCGGCTTGTTCTGAGGGCTGAGTGATCTGGGCGCGCAGCAGGCTGCCATCACGCCGGATATAAACCGTCATTTGCAACTGGCCGTATAGTTGCTTGCCGTCCTGTTGCGGGTAGTGGCGTGTACCCGTTTGTTCAACTTTTTGACGCCACTGGTCCAGGTATTGGGCTTGCTCGCTGGCTTTGGCGCTGGGGCCCACGTAGTGGTAACGGGGCTGGCGTTGTTGCTCCCGAATCTGCTCCCGCAAGATTGCCAGTTGGCTATTTTGAACTTGGGGGTCCAGATCATGGTCGTCCGGACCAGGCTCAATGGAGGCACCGATATATTCAGGACTGGGTGTGGAGGGAGGCACTTTGTCCTGACTGTCCAGTTCCCCCAGCAGGCGCTGCTGTTCGGCTTCCAGGCTTTGCTGGCGCGCACGCAAGGCCTCCAGCACTAACTGATTGGGCAGGTTGGGATCAGTCAGCGGCAAAGGATTGCTGGCCTGTCCTTGCTGATGCTCTCCGCCACCGTCCAGATTCAGCTGCGCCAAGAGCTGAGGACTTAACGGTGCGGAGTCGGTGCTGAAATTGACCAGCGCCACATCCAGACTGTTGGCCGGAGCGGGCGAGGGCGCGCGAGTCGGCCAGAAGATCAGCAAAAGATGGATCAGTGCCGAAAGGGCAACCGCCAGCCACAAATAGTCTTTGGACGCGTGGCGGCGGTCGAGCTGGCTCATGGTCGTCAGTCAGCCGTGGCGACCGAGCGCAAACGGGCTTCTACCGTCAAAGCCAGCTCGTCAAAGGACAGCAGATCCAGCGTCACTTCCTGACCACGCTCCAGTGCAGGCAGGCCAGGAACGTGCAGAACCAGTGGCGCATTGGTCAGGCGCACCAGATCTTCCTTGATGAAGCTGGCCTGTACCTGCTTGATGTCGTTTTGTTGCAGCCAGCGCAGGCACCAGAAACGCTCCAGAGAGGACTGGTAGTCCGACCACTGGGTGTATTGCGATTCAAAGGCACCAATAATGGCGTACAAATCCGCATCTTTGGGTTGGAAGGGGGCGGCCAGACGCGCAGAAATTCCATGCTCGGCGGCTGCCAGGATCTGGCCCTGATTGATCAGGTCCACATAACGGCGCAGGGGCGAGGTGGACCAGATGTATTGCGGCACACCAATGGATTCGTGCGGGCCGGGCGTGGTGGACATGCGCGTACGCATGAACTGCTGGGAGCGATAAATGCCGGGCACATTGTGCTCGGCCAGCAAACCGCCCCACAACTGATTGGCCAGAATCATGTATTCAGCCACCAGCAGGCTTAGCGGCGCATTGCGCACGCGTGGCACCAGACGAATGATGGAGTTTGGATCATCGTGCGGGCCATCCAGCTCGAAGCTGTATTCCACACGGTTATTGTTTTCCGGTTTGCCACGCACGGCTTCACGCTGGGCCGACAACTGGCGCGAGAAATTCCACAGCGGGCGCAGCCATTCTGCGTAGGGCAGCTCGGAATTTTCGTCGGCCAGAGCCTCTTCGCTGATCAGCGGGTCCAGCTCGTGCTGGCGCAGGTTGCCCGCTACGGTAATGCGTTCCAGGCGGGTCTGATGCGACAGGATTTCCCCAGTGCTGATGTCTGCGTCTACATATAGCGACAGGGTAGGGCGAGTCTGTCCTTGATCCAGGGAGAAGTGTGCGATCAGCTCGGGTGGCAGCATGGGGATCTTGTAGCCCGGCGTGTATACCGTGGCCATGCGATTGCGGGCAATCTGGTCGATCTCGTTGCCGCGCGCCATGGCCAGCGACGGCACGGCAATGTGAACCCCGATACGCAGGCGGCCTGGCGCCGGGTGCTGGACGGATAGCGCGTCGTCAATCTCAATCGTATTGGCGTCGTCAACCGAGTAGGCGGTGACATTGGCCTCGGGCAGGTTCTGACCCCAGCTTTGCAGGGAAATGGCGGGAAAGCCTGTGCCTTTGGGGAAGTGCGCCGCCAGAAAGCGATGTTGATGCAAAGTCAGTGGATTGGACCAGGCACCCAGCGACAGCAGCAGTTTTTCCGTGCTGACACCCAGCTCTTTCTGGGCCTGATCAAAGGCTTTCCACTCCAGTGTGTTCTTGTCTGGCTGGGTCAGGAAGGTACCGGCCTTCTCGGCAACTGCGAGCGGCAGTTCGCCCTTGATCATCTGTTCGGCCCAGGCCTGGATTTGCTCTTGCTGCAGGCGTTTTTTCTCAATGGCGGCCAGGGCTGCTTGCAAAATTTCTGGCGGAGCAGGGCGGTACAACCCTTTGCCACGACGGTGAAAGTAGGCAGGTGCGCTGTGCAGGGCAAAGATGGTGCCGGTCTTTTCGATAGCGCTGGGCGCATGGCCAAAATACTCTTGTGCCAGCGTGGAAGCCTCAAATTCGTCCTGAGGAGCGCATTCCCACAAAAAATTGATATCCAGGGATTCGGCCAGCGCTTGGGCCTTTTCCAGCAATTCTGCCGGGGCGGGCTGCTCGAAGGTAAATAGAACGCTGTTTTTCTTTATTTTGCTGCGTTTGCCAGACGCGGATTCCACCTGCATGGTGGTATCGCTGTCAGAAAATATTTTTTCTGCTTTGAAATTACCGCTGTCTTCAAAAAGGACGTACATGATTTTCCATCTGGATGGCGTTGGCCATCCGGTAAAGATAGTTAAGGTTGTGGCAGTGCAAAGCGCAAAATTTCGTCGATCCAGGGATCAAAGTCGGTCAGGCCGTGGTCTCCACCTTCCAGAATGTGTCCTTGGCTGCCTTTGTACCAGTCCGCCATCTCGCGCCAGTTCAGGACTTCATCACCTTTGGCGGCCAGCAGGTAAAAGCGCTGGGGGTCGCTGGGGCGCGGTACGTGAATGTCGTTAAGCTCATCCACATAGTCGGGCAGGAAGTGAAACGGGTCGGGCGAGTGATAACAGACATGCTCGCCCACCTGCGTAGCCAGATCGCGCCCTGCGTAGACCACCGGGTTAAGCAGCACGGCGCGGCTGTGATAGTGCTGCGCCAGGTGGCTGGCATAGTAACCGCCCAGCGAGGAGCCGATCACACACAATTGATCGGCGCTCATGCCTGCCTGCATTTCCGTGTCCACAATGCGCTTGCACATGGCAATGGCCTGGGCCGGGCTGGCGGGCAATTGCGGGCAGCGCCACAGGTGCAGCAAGCCTCTGTCCTGCATGGTTTGTTTCAGGCGCTGCGCTTTATAGGACGAAGGCGAGGAACGAAAGCCGTGTAGATAGAGGATCATGGAGGCACCTGCTATATAGAGAAGAGGGTCAGCGTGACAGTTGATCCAGCAGGCGCTGATGAATGCCGCCAAAGCTGCCGTTACTCATCACGACAATGGCATCGCCGGGCTGGCTGGCCTGAACAATGGCCTGAACCATTTTATCCAAATCATTCCACGCTGTGGCGCGATCCCCTAAAGGAGCCAGGACCTTGGCCGCATCCCAACCCAGCGCGTGCTTGCCCTGGGTCTCGCCGTAGCAAAAAACCAGGTCGGCATCTTCCAGCGAACCGGGCAGGCGGGCAGCCATGGCACCCAGCTTCATGGTGTTGGAGCGTGGCTCCAGCACGGCCAGAATTCGGGTGGCTTTACCTGTCTGGCTGCGCAAACCGGCTAGCGTAGTAGCAATGGCGGTAGGGTGATGGGCAAAATCGTCGTAGACGGTAATGTCATTGACCACGCCACGCACTTCCATGCGGCGCTTGATGCCAGCGAATTGGCTCAGTGCCGCGCAAGCCTGTTCAGATTTGACGCCCACATGGTGGGCAGCGGCAATCGCGGCCAGGGCATTGAGGCGATTATGCTCGCCCGTCAGCGTCCATTGCACGGTGCCCTGGGTCTGACCTTTGAACAGCACCTCAAAAGAAGTGGGGTTGATTGCCTGGCTGTCCCAATCCCCTTCGGGCCCAAACTGCTCGACCGGCGTCCAGCAACCTCGGGCCAGGGTTTCGTCCAGGCTGGGGGTGTGAGTAGGGCGCAGAATCAGTCCTGTGGAGGGGATGGTACGCACCAGATGGTGAAATTGTGTCTGGATGGCGTGCAGATCAGGGAAGATATCGGCGTGATCGTATTCCAGATTGTTCAGGATGGCCGTGCGAGGGCGGTAGTGAACAAACTTGGAGCGCTTGTCGAAAAAGGCGGTGTCGTATTCGTCGGCCTCGATCACAAACAAGGATTGTTCAGGATTGAAGCGTGCCGAGACGCCCAGGCCGGGGGCCACGCCACCGATCAGGAAGTTGGGGGACAGCTCGGCCTGCTCCAGTATCCAGCCCAGCATGGAGCTGGTGGAGGTCTTGCCGTGCGTGCCGGCCACGGCCAGAACGTGCTGCTTGTGCAGAATGTTCTCGCCCAGCCATTGCGGGCCGGATGTATAAGGCAGACCCTGATCCAGAATGGCTTCCATCAGAGGATTACCGCGCGTCACCACGTTGCCCACTATATAGAGATCAGGGGACAGCCTGGTTTGCTCTGCGCCAAAGCCTTCAATAAGCTCAATGCCTTGTTCTTCCAGCTGCGTGCTCATGGGCGGGTAGACCCCGGCATCGCAACCGGTAACCGTATGGCCAGCCGAGCGGGCAATCAGGGCCAGACCACCCATGAATGTGCCGCAAATTCCTAGTATATGTATGTGCATGACAATCCTCCGGCCTGTATTCTAGACGACTGTTTGATCTGATGCGTGAGCTTTGGTGAGGGCCGGTGCTATCATCCCCAGATGATATTTTTTCAGGTGTGAGCCGGTATGCGTAGGCGTCTTTTTCTGCAGAAATCGCTAGTGTGTGCAAGTCTTTTGGCCCTGCATCCCGCCCCTTGGGCCAGTTTGCTGCCTTCAGACCCCTTCCTGGCGCAAAGCTTCAAGGATCTTCAGGGCGAAGATCGCGCGCTCTCTACTTATATAGGCAAGCCCCTGGTGGTCAATTTCTGGGCGACCTGGTGTGCACCTTGCGTCAAGGAAATGCCGGACCTGCAGGAACTGCACAAACGCTACCCCGAGGTGAACTTTGTGGGTATCGCAGTGGACTCGCTGGATAACGTGAAAGAGTTTCTGGAACGCGTGCCGGTCAGTTACGACATTTTGCTGGCTGGTTCGGGTGGCTTGAAACAAATGCGCAGCGTGGGCAATAAAAAGGGCGGATTGCCCTTTACTGTCGTGTTTGGCAGCAATGGCCGGGTCAGCGAACGCATTTTGGGCCAGATAGATCCCGAAAAGTTGGACGAAGTTATTAAAGCTCAACGCTAACTGGCCGACTTTTTCGCTTAATTTCGTCAAATTGTCGGTCTGGTCCACCCCTGTTTCAAACGGGATGGGACCAATGCTAACTGTTTGTAAGCCAAGCAGGTTTATGGACAAATGACGTTATTTAGCGTAAAAAGGCGGTCTGTCTTGACGAAAAATCCGCTATGGCGAAACATGTCCTGGTCCTTAACGGGCCCAACCTCAACCTGCTGGGTACCCGAGAACCCGATGTCTACGGTCATCAGACTCTCGACGATATCAACAGTGGTTTACAGGTGCTGGCCGACCAGCATGGCGCGCAGTGTCATTTTTTTCAAAGTAATCACGAAGGCGGGCTCGTCGATCGAATTCATCAAGCCCGTACCGAGGGCGTGGGTTTCATCCTGATCAATGCTGGGGCCTACACCCATACCAGCGTGGCGATACGGGATGCGCTTGCCGGTGTCGGTATTCCGTTTATTGAAGTTCATCTGTCCAATGTTCACCGTCGTGAGCCGTTCCGTCACCACTCCTATCTCTCTGACATCGCTAGCGGTGTCATTGTTGGTTTGGGGGCCTACGGTTATGAAGCCGCGCTGCGGTTTGCTTTGAATAGTTAGGCGGTTCGTTTCGTTTTTTTGACCAATATTTTTTTAATGCCGTCCTGACCCAGTCAGTGGCTAGTGCGGCGTTGCGGGAAGTACGCATGGATCTTAGAAAACTCAAAACCCTGATCGATCTGGTAGCCGAGTCTGGCATTGCCGAACTGGAAATCACTGAAGGTGATGACAAGGTTCGCATTGTGAAATTTTCGCAAAGCTCGGCAGCTCCCGTGGTCTATGCTCCCGAGGCTCCTGTAGCCCAGGTGGTAGCCCCCGCCGCTGGCGCTCCTGCCGCAGCTCCCGCTGCACCCGCCGTTCCCGAAGGCCACGCCGTCAAGGCTCCTATGGTCGGCACGTTCTACCGTGCTCCTAGCCCAGGCGCTGCTCCTTTTGTGGAAGTGGGCCAGACGGTCAAGGAAGGCGAGCCTTTGTGCATTATCGAAGCCATGAAGCTGCTCAACGAGATCGAAGCCGACAAGTCCGGCGTGATCAAGGAAATTCTGGTTGAAAACGGCGGGCCGGTGGAATACGGTCAGACTCTGTTCGTCATCGGTTGATGATATGTTTGAAAAAATCCTAATCGCCAATCGGGGCGAAATTGCCTTGCGTATCCAGCGCGCTTGCCGCGAGATGGGTATCAAGACAGTCGTCGTTTATTCTGAAGCTGATCGTGGTGCCAAGTACGTGCGTCTGGCCGACGAGGCCGTGTGTATTGGCCCCGCCCAAGCCCGTGACAGCTACCTGAGCATGCCTGCCATTATCTCGGCAGCAGAAGTCACCGATGCGGAAGCCATTCACCCTGGCTATGGCTTTATGGCTGAAAACGCGGACTTCGCTGATCGTGTCGAAAAGAGCGGTTTTGTCTTTATCGGCCCACGTCCCGAGAACATCCGCACGATGGGCGATAAGGTCATGGCCAAAAAAGCCATGATCGAGGCCGGTGTGCCTGTGGTTCCCGGTTCGGATGGCGCCTTGCCCGACGATCCCGCAGAAATCGTGCGCATTGCCCGTGAAGTGGGCTACCCGGTCATCATCAAGGCCTCTGGCGGTGGTGGTGGTCGCGGTATGCGCGTGGTCTACACCGAAGCCGCTTTGCTGACGGCCGTTGCCACGACCAAAACCGAAGCCGCCGCTGCGTTCAATAATCCCGAGGTCTACATGGAAAAGTACCTCGAGAATCCACGCCATATCGAAATTCAGGTATTGGCTGATGGTGATCGCAATGCCGTCTGGCTGGGTGAGCGCGACTGCTCCATGCAGCGCCGTCACCAGAAAGTGATTGAAGAAGCACCGGCTCCAGGTATTCCACGGCGCCTGATCGAACGCATCGGCGAGCGTTGTGCTGATGCCTGCCGTCGCATGCGTTACCGTGGTGCTGGTACGTTTGAATTCCTGTACGAAAACGGCGAGTTCTTCTTTATCGAGATGAACACCCGTATTCAGGTCGAGCACACCATCACCGAAATGATCACCGGCATTGATCTGGTCCAGGAACAGATCAAAGTGGCCGCAGGCGAGAAGTTCGTGCTGCGCCAGCGTGACATCGAGTTTGAAGGTCACTCGATCGAGTGCCGTATCAACGCGGAAGATCCATTCAACTTCGTACCAAGCCCAGGCTTGATTACCAAGTGGCACACTCCCGGTGGCCCTGGCGTGCGTATCGACTCGCACGTGTTCACCGGCTACACCGTGCCGCCGTACTACGATTCCATGATTGCCAAGCTGATTACCTACGGTAAGACGCGCGAGCAAGCCATTGCCCGTATGGACATTGCCTTGTCCGAAATGGTGGTGGAAGGGATCAAGACGAACGTGGATCTGCACCGGGAATTGATGCAGGACGCCAGCTTCAAGGCAGGCGGCACCAGCATTCACTACCTGGAACAAAAGCTGGCCCAACGTAGCAAGTAAGGGCAGCAACAGGTCAGGCCACAGGCCTGACCTGACAAGAATGATGACTATGTAAAACAGGGGCGAGCCCCCTGTTTTGCTTTATGGAAACTATGTATGCGTGAACTCTTACTGAGCTGCCAGGAACACGAGGCCGAGCGCTTGTCCGATGCCTTGCTTGAAGCGGGCGCCTTGTCGGTGTCGGTGGAAGATGCCGATGGAGATACCGACCAGGAAAAGCCCCTGTTTGGCGAACCTGGTATCGAACCGGATGTGCTGGCCTGGGACCGAAATCGGGTGGTGGCCTTGCTGCCCGAGGAGCTGGAGCCAGAAGAGTTGTTGCAACCACTTTTTGAAGCCGGTGTGCTGGATCCTGCAAAGGCTCAGTGGAGCGTGCGCGAAGTGCCCGACGAGGATTGGGTTCGTTTGACGCAATCGCAGTTTGGTCCCATCCCGGTGGGCGATCGTATCTTGATTGTGCCCAGCTGGCACAAGGACGATGAGGACCTGCCAGCCGCCCAGGAAGGCGATGACGGCCTGGTGCGCATTGAATTGGACCCCGGCCTGGCCTTTGGTACCGGCAGTCACCCCACGACGCATTTGTGTCTGGATTGGCTGGCCCATCATGTGCAAGCGGGTCAGACCGTGCTGGACTACGGTTGTGGCTCCGGTATTTTGGCGATTGCCGCCCGCAAGCTGGGTGCTGGCCATACGGTTGGTGTGGACATTGACGAGCAGGCCGTGATTGCCACGCGCTACAATGCGCAAGTCAATCAGGTCGAGGTTGAAGGTTTGCTGCCCGATGCCATGCCCGCCGGGCAAACGGATCTGGTTGTCGCCAACATTCTGGCCAATCCCCTGCGTATGCTGGCTCCCATGCTGGCCAACCGTGTCAAACCGGGCGGGCATTTGATCCTGTCCGGTATTTACGATTGGCAGGCCGAGGAGATGATCGAGGTCTATTCCTCCTACTTGCCCATGTCGGTTTGGCAGGAGCGCGATGGCTGGGTGTGTTTGGCTGGTCAACGCCCGTTATAAGACGGCAGAACTTAAGGTGAGTTCATGGAGCTAAAGACTCGCTGCCCCCGTTGCGGGACATCGTTTGCAGCCAGTGTAGAAACGCTGCAACGCCGCCGGGGCTATATACGCTGCATTCAATGTGCGCATATCTTCGATGGCTTTGAAGAAGTCATTGATGAGCAAGCCCCTGAGCCTTCCTATCACTCCCCCGCCACGCCGGTTCAGATCGAGCCGCGTCTGGCGCCCGGGCCACCTGTTTCGCCACGGCAGGAACAGGTGCAGTCGGTGGACCTGCAAGCGCCCATTCCAGGGCCGCGATTTGTGGAGCACTCCCGTCACGCCCCGCCGCGTGATGAAGGCACGGCTCACGAATCCTTGCAGGTACGCAAATTCCCCGACTCCATCCTGGCTCAAGCACCTGTCACTCCGGCAGAGCCTTCTGGTGTAAGCGCAGAGCCCTTTTTCCGTTCGGCAGAGCCGCCGGTTAACTCGGTAGAACACTCGATCCGCTCTGCGGAACCCTCTGTCATTCGCGCTCGCTCCAGACATGAGCCTTTGCCGCAGGATGATCAGGACACCTCGTTTTTTGTATCGGCTGGTCCTTCTTCTGAACCGGACGGTGATCATCATATTGGCCAGGCCTCCTGGTCGGCAGCCGAGCCCGAGTTCAGTGTGGGGGACCGTGCCAGCGCCTTGCGCGCTTCTTACCCCTCGCGTCAGGCTGATGGCACTCATGACGATGATGGCGAGCATTTCCAGCAGGACTGGGTCATCGATCCCAACCCCGCCTTGCAGCGCGAAACGCGTTACGAGGGCGAGGCCAGCTTTGGCCAGCGCGTGGGTTCCTTGATCTGGACCAGTTTGTGCATAGTGGGCGCGGTGCTGTTCATTTTGCAGCTGATGTACGTGTATCGCGTGCAGATTGTCAGCCAGATCCCCATGCTGCGCCCGGTATTCGAGAGCACGTGCCAGACCTTGTCGTGCAAGGTTCCCTACGAGCGTCGTCTGGACCAGATTCGCGTGCAGGCTTCGGCCTTGCATAAAGCGCCGAATCAGCCCGGACAGTCCACCTTGGGCTTTACGCTGCGCAACGAGTTTGAGCGGCCCCAGGAGTGGCCTACGCTGGTCCTGGATTTGAAAGATTTTTCCGGAGCCTTGATCGCCCGGCGCAATATCACGCCCGATCAGTATCTGGCCCCCGAGCGACGCGAGCCCGCGTTTGCAGCGCGCAGTGAAATTATGGTGCGTCTGCCTTTGAATACCGGGCAGCTCCAAGTTAATGGCTACCAGATTAGCCCTTTTTTTCCTTAAGGTAATTTATGACCGAGCGAGTGCTGGTATGTGGTTCGATCGCGTTTGATACGATCGCGGTTTTCGAGGGGTACTTCAAAGATCACATCTTGCCCGATAGCATCAAGACCCTGAGCGTTTCTTTCTTTGTGCCCAGCTTGCGTAAAGAGTGGGGCGGTTGCGCCGGCAATATCTCCTACACGCTGAACATGCTGGGTGGCCAGCCTGTGCCTGTGGGTGCTGTTGGTAGCGACGGTGTGGATTATGTGCAGCGCCTGCAGAACCTGGGCATTGATACCAGCATGGTGCGTGTGATGCCCGAGATGTTCACCCCTCAGTGCTTCATCACCACAGACCTGGCCGCCAGCCAGATCACCTCTTTTCACCCTGGCGCCATGCTCAGTTCGGCCCAGATTGATTTGTCCGGTCAGGAAGCGGCCTGGGGCATTGTGGCTCCGGACTCCAAAGACGGCATGTTTGCCCATGCCCGCCGCCTGCATGCGCAAGGCACGCCCTTCATTTTCGACCTGGGCCAGGCCATGCCTTTGTTCGCTGGCGAGGACCTGCTGGAGATGCTGGAACTGTGTCAAGTTCTTACGGCTAACGAATACGAAGCCGAAGTTATCGAACAGCGTACTTCCAAGAGCATGGCCGAGATTGCCCAGGGCCTGCAAGCGGCTGTCGTGACGCGTGGAGAGCATGGCAGCACGCTTTACCACAACGGTCAGACCTACGAAATTGGCCCGGTGCCCGTGGAAAATGTGGTGGATCCTACCGGCTGCGGCGATGCTCATCGCGCAGGCCTGTTATATGGTCTTACAAAAGGCTGGAGCTGGCAGGAGGCTTGCAGCTTGGGCAACTTGATGGGCAGTATTAAAATCCAGGCTGATGGCCCACAAAATCATGAATTTAAACGGTCAGATATCTCGGCCATGCTAAAACAGCACTATGGGATTGAACGCAGTCTATAAGATAGCGTCCAACAATTTTTTATGGTTCGGCCAGCTACGTTTTTCGGAGTAAACCGTATGTACGTCTCTTTTTTCGATCGACCCAAAGTACGTCTGCTGGTAGTCGCTAGCCTGGCAGCACCCGTGTTTTTGCTGGCCGGTTGTGCCAATAAATCGGCCTCCAGCTCGGTGTACAGCTACGGTCAGGCTCAGCGCGAACAAATCGTGCGTTTGGGTACTGTTGTTTCGGTGCGCGCCGTCACTATTCAGGAAGATCAGAGCTCTGGCGTGGGCACCGTGGGTGGTGCTGCCTTGGGTGGTGTGGCTGCGAGCAGCATTGGTGGTGGCCGTGGCAGCATTCTGGCCAGTATTGGTGGTGCCATTCTGGGTGGTCTGGTGGGTAATGCCGTTGAAAACCGCATGGGTAAAACCCAGGGTCTGGAAATCACGGTTCAGCTGGATAATGGCGAAACTCGTGTGGTGGCCCAGGAAGCCGACGTTCCTCTGTCCGCAGGTCAGCGTGTACGTATGCTTAGCGGTAACGGCCCAACTCGTGTGGTGCCCTTGTAATCAAGGTCCCAAAGCTTTGTGCATAAAAAACCCGGCCAATGGCCGGGTTTTTTTATACCTGCTGATAGAACCTGTCTTGGGCGCGCTCGCGCTCCAGCAAGGTTTTCTTGCGCTCCAGCCCCCAACGGTAGCCCGCCAGATCCCCGCTTTGCCGCAAGACTCGATGGCAGGGAATGGCGATGGCCAGGATGTTGCTGGCGCAGGCTCGTGCGACTGCTCGGGCGCCTTTAGGCATGCCCAGGCGCTCGGCAATCTCGGTATAGCTCAGCGTCTGGCCTGCCGGGATATGACGCAAAAACTCCCAGACACGTTGTTGAAAGGCGGTGCCTTGAATGTCCAGAGGCAGGTCCAGATCCCGGGCGGAGTCTTCCACCATGGCAAGCACTTGAACGACCCGTTGCTTGAGAAGAGAGTCCGCACGAATCAGTTCAGCAGCCTTGAAGCGATTCTGCAACTGTTCCAGCAAGAGCTGGGCATCATCACCCAAGGAAATCGCACAAATCCCGCGGTCGCTTTCTGCAACCATCAATACACCCAAGCTGGATTGGGTGATTGCAAAACGAATTGGGCTGCCTGGACCTTGCTGGCGAGGTGTCTTGGCCTGCACGCGTGGACTGGGATGTGCAGCGTTTGGAGCAGGGGCGGTTGCAGGTGCCTGCTTGGGCATGCGCCACAAATACCAGGAAGCCACGCTGCGATAGGGTGCCCAAGCCTGGCCGATGTCACGCAAGGCGCGGGCTGAGGGGGCTTTGTCCAAGCGCTTCAAATGACGATAGCCCTCACGCACCCCGAAGTCGTCTGCGGGCAGAATATCCTCATGCTCCAGCGTGTACATCATCATCATTTCTACCGTCCAGCGGCCTATGCCGCGTAGTGTGGTCAGCTGCTTGATCAGATCTTCATCAGGCATTTGCAAAGCGGTGGCCTGATCGGGAATGATCCCATCCAGACGTGCCTGCGCCAGCCCCAGAATGCTGTTGGCCTTGGCTCCAGACAAGCCACAGGCGCGCAGGGATTCATAGGGTGTAGCCAACACCTCTTCGGGTGTTGGACAGTGGCCGTGCGGATAAATATCAATCAGGCGCTGCAGGATGCGTTCAGCGGCACGAGTATGCAATTGCTGATACACCACCGAGCGGATCAGGGCTTCGTACGGGTCGCGTTCGGGGCGTGGCTGATGGATGCAAGGACCCACGTGGGCGACTAATGCTTGCCAGTCCGGGTCCAGCGCGGCCAGAAATTGTTCGGCCTCGCGGTAGCGGCTGGCGGGGTCCGGTTTTGATGGAAGACGAGTCATGACAGTGGCCTGCTGATGGGTGATGAGGCCAGTATAAAGTCGGTGCAGGGACAAGACACCCTGATTCTTGCTCTTGAATTCGAGGTGAAAAAAAACCTGGGCATGGCCCAGGTTTTTCAAGTTTTCAACGTGCAGTGCTTAGATTGGCACCAGGCTGAACGCCGTGCGAGTGATGACCATATTGAGCACTTGTGTCAGCAGCAGGATAACCAGCGGCGACAGGTCCAGGCCACCCAGATCCGGCAGGACACGACGTATCGGGTCCAGTAAGGGGGCGGTAATCGAGCGCAGCAAGGGCATGCTGGGTGATTGTGGCTGAATCCAGGACAGCAGCGCTTGCAGCAGCACGACCCAGAAGATCAGGCTCAAGGTCCAGCGCAGCACGGTAAAGATAGCGGCCAGCAAGAACATGGGGAAGTTCGAGAGCATGGACACTGAGCCGGTCAGCACCATGGCACTCAGAACCAGGTAGACCAGTGCGCTTAGCCAGGCTGCGACCAAAGAGGTCCAGTCCCAATGATTGCCGCTTTTGATCACGCGCCGCAAAGGCATGACCAGCCAGTCCGTGACCTTGAACATGGCTTGCGAATAAGGGTTGAAAGGATGGATTCTGAGCGCATACACCCAGGCACGCAGTAGCAAAATCGTGCCCAGCAGCGACAGAACAATATGGATTAGGAAGAGGGCGACTTCACTGAACATAGTTGCTTGGTATGAATTGATGGGAGAGGGAATTGTCGCATGCAAGTGCTACAAACCAAAGAGCCACCCTGATCAGGGTGGCTCTTTGGGGAGAAACATGAAAGCAGCGTGCGATTAAGGACGCTTGCCAGTTGGGAAGGGCCAGGAGCCAGCCGGGTTGACGTCTTCGCGGCGAGGTTCAGCAGGCGCTGCCGCCGTTTTGGTCGCTTTGCGAGCCGCTGTTTTATTGCCTGCTTTAGTGGTGGCTTTGGTCGTTGTGCTGGTCTTTGGGGTCTTGGTTTCTGCGGTCACGGATTTAACTTCTTTCTTCTTTGGAGCTACGGGTTTCTTGGCACTGCCAGTAGGACTGGCTTTTTTAGCCGCGGTCTTTACAACTGCCTTGGTGCCGGTTTTGGTGGCAGGTTTCGCTGCCGCTTTGCTGGGTGTGGCTTTTTTGGCCACGGGTTTGCTTGCCTTGGTGCTGGCCGGTTTTTTTGCGGCAGCGGTGGCAGCAGGTTTGGTGGTAGCGGGTTTGGCGCTGGCCGTTTTGGGCGCAGCGGCTTTTTTAGCTACCGTTTTTTTGGCAACCACTTTCTTTGCCACCGTTTTCTTGGCTACCGTTTTTTTAGCGACGGCCTTTTTGGCAACGGCTTTCTTGGCCACAGCCTTTTTAGCGACCGTCTTTTTGGCGGCTGCTTTTTTGGCTACGGTTTTAACGGCGGCTGTCTTGGTTGCGGCGGCTTTGACTGCCGTGGTTTTCGCTGGAGTGGCTTTCTTTACCGCTGCTTTTTTCGCGACTGTTTTCTTGGCAGTTGCGCTAGTCGCAGACTTGGCAGGGGCTTTTACAGCAGCCTTGCTGGTCTTGGTAGCGGTGGTTTTAGCGGGGGACTTGGGGGCAGCGGGTTTGCTGCTGGGACTGGTCTTGGTAGCAGTAGCTTTTACGGGTGCTGCGGCTGCTTTTGCTGGCGTTGCTTTTTTTGGGCTAACGGCTTTTGTGCTTGCTGCTTTTGCTGCGCCTTTCTTGGCTGTTGCCATGATCATGCTCCTTGAGAACAAGTCTTTAGTTTGTCCACACCCATTTGACCTGGCCTGGAAAACTGCAATGGCCTTTTTCAAATGACGCAGGCGTTTAAGGTCGATACCTTATACGCTTAGAAGTCTAACGCAAGCCCCTACACAGTCAAGCATTAATCATGGCTTGGGGCTTATGGATTTAGGAATCGGTGTCTGCTGTCTCAAATAAGTTGCGTTCTCGACACGCGCAATCACACCATTGCTGCATCCAAGTCCCTGATTTTTGACGCATTGCTGGATGGATTGCATGGCGGTTTTCTGCTTTGAATGCTCTGTTTCAAGCATGGAAAAGGCGCTTGAAAACGGTCTTTAATTCGTGGTTGATTGATGCTTTTCAATGTCGCTTCAAATCAAAAAAAAGCCCTGCATAAGCAGGGCTGAAAGGGCAGGTTAATCGTTTCGAAAGCCGCAGTGGGCAAGGCTTAGGCGGGAACAGCCTGAATTTCCGGACCTGTTTTTTTCAATTGCTGCGACAGCTCGGCAAAGCGGGCTTCATACTTCTTGGCCGACTCCATTTTCACGGGACCGAAGCCGCGCAATTGTTGAGGCAGTTCGGCCAGCTCCAAAGCGGTGGCGTAGTTGGCTTGGTCCAGATTCTTGCTCAAGTTGTTGAGCAGGTTCTGGTATTCGCGCCAGAACCGACGTTCCATCCGACGCTCATGGGTGTAGCCAAAGGGATCCAGTGCCGTGTTGCGCAGACCTTTGCCCTTAGCCATCCAGCGCAGCAAGGTGGCCGTGCGTGGACCCAAGGTGATCTTGCGTGGGCGGCCGGTAGCCGGATCACGGCGTGCCAGCAAAGGCGGTGCGAAATGAAAGCGCAAGGAGAAGTCACCTTCAAATTGCTGTTCCAGATCCTGGCGGAATGCAGGCGAGCTGAACAGGCGAGCGACTTCGTACTCGTCCTTGTAGGCCATCAGCTTGTACAAGCTGCGTGCGGCTTTTTCAGTCAAGGCAGGGCGCTGACCCGGACGCAGTTTTTGCTCGGCGTCACGCAGTGCATTGATGGTGTTGGTGAAGCGCTGGGCATAAGCGGCGTTCTGGTATTGCTCCAGGCTGCTGGTGCAGCGCTGCATGATTTGCTCCAGTGTTTCGCGATGCTGCAAGGTCACCACTTGAGCAGCCGGAGCCAAGAGGCTGGCCAGTGCTTTTTCATCGTGAGCCAATACGCGACCCAAATGGAAAGCATCCAGGTTGGCCTGAATGGCCACCCCGTTCAGACGGATGGCCTGTTCAACCGCCGCGCTGCTAACGGGCATGGAACCTTGCTGCCAAGCCATACCCATCAAGAGCATATTGGACAGCAGGCTATCGCCGAACAGCAGGGTGGCAGCCTGGTGAGCATTGAACGACCGTACCTGGTTTTCGCCAGCAGTGGTCTTCAGTTGGCTCAGCAAGTGCTGCGCATCCAGAGGAGCATCCGGGTTGCGGGTGAACTCGGCTGTGGGGGCCAAGTATTCGTTGATGATGGCGTGAGTATGACCAGGGCGCAGGCAGGACAGGGCATTGGGGTGAGCGGCTGCCACCACATCGCACAAGATCGCCAGGTCAGCCTGGCCGGGGTCAACACGCACGGCCCCCGTGGTCTCTTTATTGGCAGACAGACGAATGTGGCTGATGACGGTGCCGCCCTTTTGAGCCAGACCTGTCATGTCCAGCACCGAGCTGGAACGACCTTCCAGGTGCACAGCCATGGAGAGCACCGCGCCAATGGTAATCACACCCGTACCACCCACACCGGCCACAATCACATTGCAGTCGCGCGCTTGAATGGCGGGTTGTGGCAGCGTGTCCAGCTTGGCCAGCAACTGGGCCTTCATATCGGCCTGACCGTTTTGATCACCACGGCGCAGGGCACCGCCCATCACCGACACAAAGCTGGGGCAGAAACCGTCCACGCAGGAGTAGTCCTTATTACAACTGGACTGGTCGATCTGGCGCTTGCGGCCTTCAGGAGTTTCAGCAGGCACCAAAGACAGGCAGTTCGATTGCACACCGCAATCCCCACAGCCTTCGCAGACGGCCTTGTTAATAAAGAGGCGACGGGCAGGATCGGGGTACTCGTTCTTTTTACGACGACGACGCTTTTCAGCCGCACAGGTCTGGTCGTGAATCAGAATGGTGACGCCAGGGATCTCGCGCAATTCACGCTGCAAGCGATCCAGCTCGCGACGGTGATGTACATCCACACCGGCAGGCAGGCTGACACCGCGATAGCGCTCAGGCTCATCGGTGGTGATGACCACACGACGCGCACCTTCACCAATGGTTTGCTGGCAAATGCGGGGTACGGAGATCGGGCCGTCAACCGGCTGACCGCCCGTCATGGCAACCGCATCGTTAAACAGAATCTTGTAGGTAATGTTGGCACCCGCGGCAATCGCCTGACGAATCGCCAGATAGCCGGAGTGAAAGTACGTGCCTTCACCCATGTTCTGGAACATGTGGCCCGTTTGGATAAAGGGTGACAGGCCCACCCAGTCCGTGCCTTCGCCACCCATTTGAGTCAGACCACGGGTTTTGCGGTCCATCCAGGTTGCCATGTAGTGACAACCCACACCGGCCATGGCCTGGCTGCCTTCGGGCACTTTGGTGGAAGTATTGTGCGGACAGCCCGAACAGAAGTAGGGGCGGCGGGTCAGACCATTGGTGTCAATCGGTGCCAGGTTTTGCACCGTACAGGCAGGCAACTGCACATTGGCGTGATGACCCAGCCAGCGACGCAGGCCCACGGCCACACGGGCAGGGCTGAGCTGGCCATCGGCAGGGATCAGCACTTCATTCTCGATATCGCGCTTGCCCGACACAGTGGGGCGTTGGGCACGGTTAAAGAGCAGATTCTTTAACTGGTCTTCAATGATTGGGCCCTTTTCTTCAATGACCAGAACGTGGTCCAGGCCTTCAATAAAATCGTTCAGCGATTGCGGGTTAACAGGCCAGCTCAAACCGATCTTCAGATGGCGGATGGCGGGCAGGTCCTTCAGGCTGCTGAGCTGTTGCAGCGCATCCAGCGTGTCCAGTGTGGCTTTGCCGGTGGACACAATACCGATACGCGCATCAGGTGCCGCTTCCAGGATACGGTCCAGGCTGTATTTATGAGCGAACTCGCGCACGCTATCCAGTCGGGCATCCAAAGTGCCTTCCATGGATGGTGTCAGGAATTTGCTGGGGTCGTAGGGGTGCTTGCCGCCTTGCTTGTCGGCCAAGGCCGGGGCCAGATCATCCAGAGGGGCAATCTCGAAAGATCGGCCGCTTTCCACGGTTTCGGTAATGGCTTTGAAGGCTACCCAGGAACCGGAGTAACGCGACAAGGCCCAGGCCCAAATGCCGAAGCGTTCGTATTCTTCAACAGAGCTGGGGTTGACCACCGGGATGCCCCAGGCGATCAGGGATTGTTCGCTGGCATGGGGAATGGACGAGGACGAGGCCACGTGGTCATCACCCACAATCATCAGGACGCCACCGTGCTGGGAGGCTCCAGCAGCGTGACCGTGGTGCAAGGCATCGCCCGCGCGGTCTACACCGGGGCCCTTGCCATACCACATGGAGAATACGCCATCGACAGTACGGTCGGCACGCTCGCCCGCTTGCTGGGTGCCCATAATCATGGAAGCAGCCAGGTCTTCATTAATAGCCGGTTGGAAACGTACCTTGGCCTGGTCCAGATGCTTCTGGGCCTTCCACATGATCATGTCCACGCCACCCAGTGGCGAACCACGGTAGCCAGAGACGAAACCGGCGGTGTTCAAACCGTGTTCTTTATCCAGGCGGGCCTGGGTCAGCAACATGCGCACCAGGGCCTGTGTGCCAGTTAAAAAGATGCGTCCTGATTGTGCGGTCAGGTTGTCGCTGAGCTTGTATTGAGTGTCGACGGACTGCGTCATGATGAAACCTCCAGATAGAGATCATGATAGAGAGTCTGCCCTCGCTTTTTTTTGCGTTATAGTTGCGTGTATTCCCTATTCTTTGAAATGTTCATTTCGTAAATATTCAAATATGGATAAAACTGACTTAAAAATCCTGGATGCCTTGCAGCTGGATGGCCGAGCCTCGGCTCAGCAGGTCTCCGAGCAGGTGGGTTTGTCCACCGCGCCCGTCTGGCGGCGCATCAAAAACCTGGAAAAAAACAAGGTTATCCAAGGCTATTATGCGCGCGTGGATCGCCGTCAGGTGGGCCTGCAAAGTTGCATGTTTACCCAGATCAGTCTGGACCGTCACTCGGGTGAGATTGTCGATAACTTCATTCGTGCCGTGCGCGATGCGCCCGAGATTCTGGAATGCCACGCCGTGACCGGCGATGCGGATTTTCTGCTCAAGATCATGGTGCCCAGCGCCGAGTCCTACGACGATTTCCTGCACCGCTTCCTGTTCAATATGCCGGGCGTGCGCCAAACTCGCACCATTGTGGCCATGCGTGAAATCAAGAACGTGACCCGCTTGCCTTTGCCACTTTGAAGCATCTTGTTATGGGGTAATACAAGCGCCTTCAGGTAGAATAATCAGGATTCGCCGGCCTGTGGTGGGTCGGTATGTACGCATGAAGGACGGGGTTTTATGACGAAGGCGAATATCTTGCGACGCACTTCCTGGGTTGCTGTGCTGGCTACCGTGTTTTTAAGCGCCTGCGCGGTCAAGGCGCCGGCTCCCGAGCCAGCTGCACAAGCGGCTGCCAAGCCTGTTCATCCTGCATGTCAGCCTGCTGCAGCTGGAGAACAATTGGCTGGTAACTGGTTAAGCAAACACCGCCAGAAAGGCGTGGTTGGCGAGCTGCGTACCTTGTTCACTTTGCAAGCCGACGGTTCCATGGCCTATACCGAACAGGTCAAGCGTCCTAACAAACCTTCGCAAGGTTTGAACGAAAGCGGTTGCTGGGTACGCAAGGGCAATGATTTGCAAATCAGTACGCAAGAATCCAATGGCGTCACCACCGAGCCTGGCGACCCGATTTACGAAAACCACTACAACATCGTCAGCCTGACAGCCCGCAATCTGGTGCTGCGTGACCAAAGTGGTACCACTTACCGCCTGACCAGAATGTCGCCTGGCTACCGCCTGCCGTTCTGATCACTGCTGGTTTGAATGATTCCTGGCCGTCCTGGGGGCGGCCAGTTTTTTGTCTGTTTCTTTTGCTGGACGCTCCATGGCTCTGCGCGCAACGATTTATAAAGCTGAACTTAATGTGGCCGATAACGACCGGGCCTACTACGGCAGTCATACCCTGACGCTGGCCCGTCACCCCTCCGAGACCGAAGAGCGTCTGATGGTGCGTTTGCTGGCTTACGGTTTGTATGCGCAAGCGGACGAAGCCCTGAGCTTCTCGCGCGGGCTAAGCGACTCGGACGAGCCCGCCCTGTGGGAGCATGATCTGAGCGGCAATCTGCTGCATTGGCTGGAAGTTGGCCTGCCGGACGACAGACGTCTGATCAAGGCCAGCGGCCGTGCTGAAAAAGTGACGGTGCTGGCTTACGGTCGCAACGTATCCGTCTGGTGGAGTGGTATCAAGGACAAGATCAGCCGCGCCCGCAATATACAGGTCTATGCGCTGGATGCCGCCGGGACCGATGCTTTAGCCGCCTTGGCCGAGCGTGGCATGACCATCAATCTGAATGTTCAGGACGGCACGGTCTGGGCCAGTAGCGACAAAGGCGAAGCCACTATCGAAGTCAGCCACCTGAATGCTGCCGCTTGATATGAGCCAGCAGCTCGCTGCGAAATAAAGTGGCCGCTGGCGCAAAGAGCATTGAGGTAGCTCCCTTGAAATCGGCGTATGGTTGCACTCAGGCTTAGCTTCTACGTCAGGGTATCAAACAAAAAGGGCACCTCGAATGAGATGCCCTTCAAGTACCGATCTATAACTCTTACAGCCCAGCCAAACGCCCCAACACCTTATCGCGCCCAACCAAAGCCAGCACAGCATCCACCGCAGGCGTCTGCTTCTGCCCCGTTACAGCCACCCGCAAAGGAATAGCCAACTTGGGCATCTTGACCTCATGATCGGCCAGAACCTGCTTGATCAAAGCAGCCAGATTCTCCGTATTCCACTGCGGCAAACTAATCGCCTTGCTGGCAAAGTCCCGCAGCAAAACACGCGCTTCCGGCGTCAACACCTCGGCCATCAGCTCATCGCTGGCGGGTTCGAAAGGACGGCAGAACAACAAAGCACCTTCAGCCAGCTGATTCAAGGTCTCGGCGCGGCCTTTCAACAAACCCATGATGCCGGGCAAATCCTGACCATCCGTCTTGCCACCCAAAGCCTCAATACGAGGCGCCACACGCTCGGCCAGATCCGCATTGTCGCTGGCCTTGATGTAATGGGCATTTACCCAGTTCAACTTCTTGGGGTCCCACTGCGAAGCCGACTTGCTCAGACTGCGCGTATCAAACCACTCTACCAACTGCTCGCGAGTGAACAGCTCGTCATCACCATGACTCCAGCCCAAACGGGCCAGGTAATTGATCATGGCTTCAGGCAGATAACCGTCCTTGTCGTAATCCATGATGCTGACCGCACCATGACGCTTGGACAGCTTCTCGCCATCAGGACCCAGAATCATGGGCACATGACCGTACTCAGGCAAGGTAGCACCCAAAGCCTGCAAAATCACAATTTGACGTGGCGTGTTGTTCACGTGATCGTCACCGCGGATCACATGAGTGATCGCCATGTCCCAATCGTCCACCACCACGCAGAAGTTGTATGTAGGCGTGCCGTCAGGACGGGCAATGACCAGATCGTCCAGCTCGCTGTTATCAAAGCTGATGCGGCCCTTCACCATATCGTCCCAGCTGGTTGCGCCGGACTGCGGGCTCTTGAAACGAACCACAGGCTTGCGGTCAGCCGGGATGGCAGGCAATTGCTTGCCAGCCTCAGGACGCCAGGTGCCGTCATAACGAGGCTTCAAGCCCTGAACACGCGCCTTCTCGCGCATGGCTTCCACTTCCTCGGGACTGCTGTAGCAGTAATAAGCATGACCGTCTTTCAGCAACTGGGCGATGACCTCGCGGTAACGATCCATGCGCTGCATCTGGTAGAACGGACCTTCGTCCGCATCCAGGCCCAACCATTGCATGCCATCCAGAATGCCTTGCACGGCCTCGGGGGTGGAGCGCTCCAGATCCGTATCCTCAATACGCAGCACAAAAGTGCCTTGATGATGACGGGCAAAAGCCCAGGAAAACAGTGCAGTGCGCGCGCCGCCCAGGTGCAGATAACCAGTGGGCGAGGGGGCAAAACGGGTACGGATGACGTTGGAAGTAGACGTGCTCATAACTTGTGTGTGGCCTTGACCTTGGGAAGCCCGCATACGGGACCGAATCTGCGTATTTTAACCCAGCGCGTCAACTAAGAAAGAACCGCTGCGCAGAAGTGTCCTAATGGCCGCTTTCTGTCTTGAGCTGATCGAACTGACGCACCAGCTCCGCCAGCGAACCGGCCTGCATTTTTTGCATCACGCGTGCGCGCCGCACTTTGACCGTAACTTCCTTCACATCCAGCTCGGCAGCGATCTGCTTGTTCAGCAGGCCTTGTACCACCCGCTCGAACACATCGCGCTCGCCCGCGTTCAGGCTGTCCCAGCGTTGCTGCAAGGTCAGGCGGGTTCTGGCTTCTTCCTTGCGCTGCGCGTCAGCGGCCAGAGCCGACTGCACGGCATCAATCAGGGCCTGATCCACAAACGGTTTAGTCAGAAAATCCCAGGCGCCATGCTTGATGGCCTTGACCGCCATATGAATATCGCCGTGGCCCGTAATAAAGATGACCGGCATGTGCAGCCCGCGCGACTCCATCTGCAAATGAAAGTCCGTGCCGCTTTGCTCGGGCATGCGCACATCCAACACCAGGCAGGCGGGGGCCTCGGTTAAAGGGTGCGCCAGAAAGTCCCGCGTAGAGGCAAAACTTAGCGCGTTCAAGCCTACGCTGGCCAGCAAATCGTCCAGGGCAGCGCGAACGGACGGATCATCATCAATGATGTAGACCGTGGGCGTGTTCAGAGAGGAGTCCAGATTTTCTGTCATGGCGCCAAAGGTAAGGTGAAATGAAAGGCAGCACCGCCATCAGGCTGGTCAGTCGCCCAGATATGGCCGTTATTGGCATCAATAATGGTGCGGCTGATGGTCAGACCCAGGCCCAGACCGCTTGCCTTGGTGGTCCAGAAGGTATCAAACAATTGGGACAACTGCGTGCCCGACAGGCCGGGGCCATTGTCCTTGATGGAAAACAGCACCTTGTTGGCTTGCGGCTTGTCGCCGGGCAAGAGGCTGGTCTCTATGGTGATATGAGCCGCATGATAGTCCGAGGGAGGTGACAGGGCTTCGATGGCATTGAGCAGCAAATTGGCCATCACCTGCTGCACCTGAACCCGGTCGGCAAAGACTGGGGGCAGATCGGACTGCAAGGCCAGACGCAGATCAATATGCTGACGTCGCATCTCGCCACCGGACAGGCTAAGCAGCTCGGTCAAGGCCAGGTTCAGATCAAAAGCGCTGCTGGTCGGTGCTTCGTTACGGGTAATACTGCGTACCCGGTCCAGGACATCTTTGGCGCGCTGGGCGTCGTACACAATCCGCTGTGCGGCAGCCTGTGCCTTCTCCACATTAGGAGGCGAGGCCTCCAGCCAGCGCTGACAGGCACCCGCGCTGCTGTTGATGGCGGCCAAAGGCTGGCTGACCTCATGGGCAATGGAGGTGCTGAGCTGCCCCAGGGTAGTCAAACGGGACAGGCGCAGCAAATGCTCGCGTGTTTCATGCGCTGCTGCCTGCACGGACTTGAGCTTCAGCCCCAGATACGAGGTGATGGCGATGGCAATAATGCTGATGCCGGTATTGACCAGGCCCACATCGTAGTCGCCCGAGCGGGTCAGGGCGAAACTGATGACAGTCAGCACCATGCTGATGCTGGTCAGGGCAATCACCTGTCGGGCGGACAGGAAGCGAATCGCTATCAGCAGCAGCGGAGTATGAAAGACCGCGGCAGCGATAGCGTAGTTGGTGACCGTATCGGCAATAAAGACCAGTGCCATCAAGATGCAAATGCCGGTCAGGGCCAAGGCTCGGTACGTTTTGCTCGATAGGAAGCGAAGGGGTGGTGTCATATCTGTCGTGTATGGGCCAGGCTGCAGGATCGTGTCTGTAGTGTGGCCATCATATACCCGAGGTTCTGCCAGAATGCGCTTCAAGGCCGGGCCTGCCGGAAGGATTTCCGGAAGGCCTGACCTGTCAGGCTTAGAACCATTGGCCAAAGCGGCGGATGTACAACATTTTCATACCCTGTGCGACCAGGCAGTACGCCAGCAAGGTGCCGATCAGCCAAGGGAAGTATTCCCAAGGTAGTGGCTGCAGGCCCACCATGGCGCCCACGCCAGAGAAGGGCAGGTAAATGCCAACAGCGGCAATCAGGAAGGTCATCAGCATCACAGGCAGGGCTGCCGTGCTTTGGATGAAAGGGATCTTTTGCGTACGCAGCATATGCACGACCAGTGTCTGCGAGAGCAAGCCCTCAATAAACCAGCCGGACTGGAACAGCGATTGCAGTTCGGGCGTATTCGCTCCAAAGACGTACCACATCAAGACAAAGGTAGTGATGTCGAAGATGGACGAGGTCGGGCCAATCCAGATCATGAAGCGGCCAATATTCTTGGCATCCCATTTGCGGGGCTTGCGCAGAAAGTCCTTGTCCATGCGGTCCCAGGGCAAAGCCAGCTGGGAGATATCGTAGAGCAGGTTCTGAATCAGCAAGTGAATGGCCAACATGGGCAGGAAGGGGATGAAGGCACTGGCTACCAGAACCGAGAACACATTGCCAAAGTTGGAGCTGGCCGTCATGTTCAGGTACTTGATGATATTGCCAAAAGTCTCGCGGCCTTTGATCACGCCTTCTTCCAGAACCAGCAGGTTCTTTTCCAGCAGGATGATGTCTGCCGACTCCTTGGCAATATCCGTGCCGCTATCGACCGAAATACCCACGTCGGCATCGCGCAGGGCGGGGGCGTCGTTGATGCCATCACCCAGGAAACCGACGGTATGACCATTGGCCTGTAGCGCTTTGAGCACACGCGATTTTTGCAGGGGAGTGAGCTTGGCAAAAACTGAGTGACGTTCGACAGCGCAACGCAGATCGGGGTCTTGCATCAGCTCGATCTCGGGGCCGAGCAAAGGCTTGCCGGGCTCCAGGCCTACTTCACGGCAGATTTTCGCGGTAATGATTTCGTTATCGCCGGTCAGGACTTTCACGGCCACACCGTGCTCGGTCAGGGCGGCAATCGCTTGGGCAGCACTTTCTTTGGGTGGGTCCAGGAAGGTCAGCAAGCCTTGCACGGTCATCTCGCGTTCGTTCTGGGCCTCGTAACGGCTCTTGGCCTGTTCGACAGGAATGCTGCGAGTGGCAATCAGCAAGACACGGAAGCCGTCCGAGTTGTAGCGGTAGGCCATTTTCAGCAGACGGGCACGCTGCTCGGTATCCAGTGGCAAGCGTTGATCACCATCTTGCACGTGGGTGGCAATGCTTAGCATTTCTTCCACCGCACCTTTGCACACCATCAACTGTTCGCCCTGGGGGTTTTGTACGACAACCGACAGGCGACGCCGCACAAAGTCAAAAGGCAGTTCGTCTATCTTGCGGTAGGAGCCGATGGCTTGCAGGGCAGAGGGTGTTTTCTCTGCAAAGCGTAGCACGGCCTGATCCATCAGATTTTTCACACCGCTTTGGTGCAGGCTGTTGAGCAGGGCCAGTTCCAGAATACGTGGGCTGTTGCGATCATCCAGACCCAGATGGTGCTCCAGAATGATGCGGTCTTGTGTCAGGGTGCCGGTCTTGTCGGTGCACAGCACGTCCATGGCACCAAAGTTCTGGATCGCGTTCAGACGTTTGACCACCACCTTGTTCTTGGCCATGGCCACCGCGCCTTTGGCCAGGTTGGAGGACACAATCATGGGCAGCATTTCAGGGGTCAGGCCCACGGCAACGGCCAGTGCGAACAGGAAGGCTTCGGTCCAGTCGCCTTTGGAAAAACCGTTGATCAGCAGCACGATAGGCACCATGACCAGCATGAAGCGAATCAGCAGCCAGCTCACGCTGTTCACGCCCCGGTCAAACGAGGTCTCGGCGCGCGAACCCACAATGGCCTTGGCCAGCGAACCAAAATAGGTCTTGGCGCCGGTGGCAACAACGACGGCCGTGGCTGTGCCGCTGACCACGTTGGTGCCCATAAAGCACATATTGTTCTGTTCCAGCACGCCGGCCTGGGAGCTGGATGGCGTGGCACTTTTGCTGCTGACTGCGCTAAAGACATCGTATTTTTCGACAGGCAGGGCTTCACCCGTTAGAGCCGCCTGGCTGACGAACAAGTCTCGGGACTCTATCAAGCGCAGGTCTGCCGGAATCATGTCGCCAGCCGACAGGCGCACAATATCGCCCGGCACGATCTGGCTCATGGGGATTTCGCGCATGACTGTGGCGCTGGACACGGTAGAGCGTCGTTGCACGCTGGCGGTGGTACGCACCATGGCTTTCAGGGCCTGGGCGGCTTTGCCTGAACGATATTCCTGCCAGAAACGCAGCAGGCCGCTTAATGTGACCATGACCACAATAATCAGCACGCCGGTGTAGTCCACTTCTTCGCCCGAGCGCATGGGCAAAATAATGTCGGTGACAGCACTGACGGCGGCCAGCACCATCAGGACCGCAATAAAGGGATTTTTAAAGGCCAGAGCCAATTGAATCAGGGCGTGGGCGGGCTTGTCCCGGGCGACCTCGTTAGGGCCGTATTCGGTCAGACGGCTCAAGGCTTCGGCGTCGGTCAGGCCGTTCAGATTGGCTTGCACAGAGGCCAGAGTCGTCTCCAGGCTAAGCCCGGTTTCGGTGGCCGTGCGCAGCTTGGCGTCGTGGTCCACTGAACGCAGTGGCGGACGGTGTTGTTGAATGCTCATGTAATGCTCCTGGGGTACAGGCGTGACCATGCCGCCCGTCCCAAAAGACGGGCGCAGCAGGTCCTGCCGACCGGTTTCACGGTCGGCAAACTAAAGGTAAGAACACGCGGATTTAGTTGGCGTCAGGCCAGCGTTTAGTGGCTGGGCAAGCTGTAGCGCCACACTCGCGCTGAGGGTGGTTTGTCACTGTCTGCAATCCAGTGAATTTCTGGCTTGCGACTGGCCGTGTTGATACGCCAGGCAAGAGCGGGACGGCGACTGGGGGCAGTGCGCTCGCGTGGGCAATGTGTGGCAAGATGCGAACCCGATGAGCTCAGGGTCCGAATCGGTCCAGTATGAATAATGCGGTGCATGGTTGACTCCTGATCGTGCTGCGCAAGCCACATCAGCAGACAAGCCGGTAGGTCAGGAGTGTCTGAGGGGCCTGTGCAGCATCTTTCTTCGACTGTCGTCGCTGGACATAGTGTGTTTTTCCTGTCAGAGAGAACGAAAGGTGCTGCTTTCCGAACGGATGTTATTTTACGGTCTGCAAGCCGCTTTGCGACTGGCTTTGAGCCGTTTTTACCCAGGCATTGGCGTATGGCCGCTATACGAAAGTATATGAATGGCCCTTTGCGGGGTAAAAACCGGCGGCATGATGCAAGACAGAGATAGCCGGCCAAGTCTCTTTTATTTGTAGACAGCTGTGCTTAAGATGAGGGAATTCATTATTTTGGTGTGTGGTCTTCTTATGGCGGAACAATCATGGCAGCCCTAAGGCATCGTCTGACAGCATTGTTTGAGCCCCGTTCGGTGTTGGTCGTTTCCACCTTGCCCTTGCCCCTGATCAACGAGATGCCAGCCCGATTGGCTGGACGGATCACGCAGGCACGGATTACGGCCACGCAAGTGCTGGTGCCCGATCGTCTGGAAGGATTGACCGATACACAGCGTCTGGATCTGGCGCTGGTGTGTATCGAGCCGGTGCGTTTGCCGCAGGCTCTGGATGCCATTCGAGTGCACAAGCCGCGTGTGGTTCTGCTCCTGCCTTCGAATCTGGCTTCCCGCGATCCCATGGAAGACATGGTGTATGCGCGCTCCTGGGCCCGCATCAATAATTGTCTGGTGCTGGGGCCGCGTGCCTTCGGAATACAGCGGCCACATCTGGGCATCAATTTAAGTCACGAGCCGCAAATGGCATTGGCGGGCCGCGTGGCGCTGGTGTCCCAGTCGCGCTCCATTACCTCGGCCTTGATGGACTGGGCTGAAGATGTCAGCCTGGGTTTCTCCGCCATTGTGTCGGTAGGGGACGAGGCTGTTATCGACGTGCCCGAGGTGCTGGAGTATCTGGCCATGGACCCGCGCACGGACAGTATTGCGCTGTATCTGGAACACACGCCTGCGTCTCGCCGTTTTACCAGTGCCTTGCATGCGGTGGCGGCTGTCAAACCTGTGGTGGTCCTGAAAGTAGGCGGCCAGCGTCAGCAGGGCGAGGCCCACGAGGCGGTATTCAATGCCTTGATGCGGCGCGTGGGGGCGGTGCGCATCCGTTATTTTGTGCAGCTGTTCTCGGCCCTGAAAGTGCTGGTGTATACCCGTCGCCCCAAAGGGCGGCGTATTGCCTTGTTTTCCAATGGGAACGGCGCGGCGCAGATGGCCCTGGATGTACTCGGTTCGGATGCGGCGGTGACTTGCCCGGAGTTGTCGCCCTCGACCCAGCGGGCGCTGGATAATCTGCTGGCGCCTGGCGACCAGGTTCAGAACCCGGTGGTGACCTATGTGCCGCTGACGCCCATGCGTATCGACTCGGTTATTTCTACCTTGCTGGACGATAAGGATATCGACGGGGTGCTGGTCTTGTTGACCCCGGACCCTTTGGCCGATATGCCGGCGGTATCGCGTGAGTTGGCCATGTTGTCGGCCAGTGCTCGCAAGCCCATCATTACCTGCTTGATTGGGGATGCGGATATGCGGCCCCTGCGTCATCTGCTGGATGGGGTGGGGACACCGGCTTTCCGTACCCCGGACACGGCGGCCAATGCCTTTGACCTGCTGGCTCGCTATCACTATAACCAGCACTTGTCGCAGCAAACCTTGCCGCCTTTGCCGCTGGGCACCTTGCCAGAGGTAGAGCCTGCTCGCGAACTGGTGCGCCAGATTCAAAGCGAGCGACGCGAGGCCAGTGAGCAGGAGTGTCGTGATTTGCTGCGCTACTTCCACGTGCCTGTGGTGGACTTGCGCGTGACGCACGATCAGGGAGAGCCTGATCCCGATGTTCCGCCCATGGGCCTGCGTTTTGAGACCGATGACAAGCTGGGCCCTTACGCCGTGTTTGGTGGAGCCGATCATGCGGATTGGCTTTCCTCATCCTACCCGGCGGTGGAACTGCCACCCTTGAACCGCTATCTGGCACGCCAGTTGGTAGAGCGTAGTCCTTTGTGGCGCAAGAGCCTGTCCTCGCAATTGACGCCTTTGGTGTTGACGCAGCTGTTGCAGGTGCTGGAGCGTTTGTCGGACTTGATGAGCGAGCTGCCCGGTGTGCGTCGCGTGGTGCTGGACCCCATCATGGCGGGCGAGAACAGTCTGTATATCAAGAGTATTTCGATCTCGTTGAGCAAGCAGTCCATGCTGGTGCTGCCCGAGACAGCGGGTTATCGCCATATGGCGATTCACCCCTACCCGCGTCACATGATTGAACGGCGTCAGTTCAAGGACGGGCAGCGCTGGACCTTGCGCCCCATCCGCCCCGAGGATGCCGAGGCCCTGCAGACCTTTATGCGTGGTCTGTCGGACGAAAGCCGCTACATGCGCTTTGTGTCCATGCTGCGCGAACTGACACCACGCATGCTGTCCCGCTACACCCGCATCGACTACGACCGTGAGCTGGCCTTGATCGCGACCGTGCGTTCACCCAACCCAGATAACCGTAACCATCCGCGCGACGAGATCATTGGCTTTGCCCACTATCTGCGTAATGGTGATGGTCGAGGGGCGGAATACGCCCTGGTCATTGGGGATGCCTGGCAGCGGCGCGGTCTGGGCGTCACCTTGATGGAGGCGCTGATACAGGCCGCCGCCGAGCAGGGGCTGACTTATATAGATGGTTATGTGCTGGCTTCCAATGCGCCCATGCAAGCCTTGATGAAACGTCTGGGCTTTCAGAACGACGCCGACCCGGAAGATCCCAGCATGCGTCGTGTCTGGCTGGATCTGGGCGAAACGCGTCGATCGGACTGATTTTCAGGCTGTATCAGTCCATAAAAAAACGCTACTGGATATCAGTGGCGTTTTTCTTGCACTTCGCCTGCCAGGCAATCGCTTTTGCAGGCGCGAAGCTTACTTCAGTACCTGCTTCAGAAACTGGCCAATCGCGCTGATTTCTTCCGGGCAAACAGCGTGGGGCATGGGGTAGACATTCCATTGCACCTGATAGCCCATGGCTTCCAGCTGCTGACGGCTGGCTTCGGCACGGGTAAGCGGTACGACCGGGTCCATGCTGCCATGCGCCATGAAAATAGGCGTGTTCTGATTGGCCTGATGACGTTCTTTTTCCACCGCAGCGGCCAAGGGCAGGTAACCGGACAGGCAGAGCATGCCAGCCAGGCGTTCGGGCAAGCGCAAGCCGGTTTGCAAGGTCATGGCACAGCCTTGCGAGAAACCGGCCAGCACAATGTTTTCTGTAGGTATGCCGCGAGCGTTTTCACGGGCAATCAGATTCTGCACTTCGATCTGCGATTGGCGCAGGCCGCTTTCGTCCTCGTGACGCACCAGGTCGGCAACATAAATGTCATACCAGGAACGCATGGCCATGCCGCCGTTAATGGTGACGGGCTGGATGGGGGCGTGCGGGAAAATGAAACGGATAGCGGGGGCGTTTTGCAGGCCCAGCTCTGGCACGATAGGGGCAAAATCGTGGCCGTCAGCGCCTAAGCCATGCAGCCAGATAACGGCTTGCTGGGGATTGGCACCGGTTTCAATTTCAATCGACTCAAGCAGAGGGTTCATGCGGACTCCGAAAGATCTACCAAGGTCTTGATGTACTGGTACAGGGCGCGGTAGTGCTTGCGCTGTGGGTCCTGGCCTTGTACCAGTGTGGAATTTTTCTCCGCTTCTTTGCGTGCGGCACGAATCAGGGTGCGCAACTGCTGGATGTCGGCGCCGGAAAATTCATTCATGAATTCGGTCAGAGCGTCGTCATCACGCAACAACAGGTCGCGCAAGGCTTCCAGCCTGTGCATGGCGCGGGTGTCTTCCTTGGAGCCGTTTTCCCAGACGTCCAGTTGTTTCAGGATCGGTTCGGGATCCACATTGCGCATCAGCTTGCCCACATAGTGGATTTGACGGCGGCGTCCTTCGCGGGCCGTCGGGCTGATGCGCTTGGCATCCTTGATGGCGGCCATCAAGGACTCGCCCAGATCAAGTTGTTTGAGTCGGTCGTCCGAGAGCTCGATCAGGCGTTTGCCCAGGTCGAGCAGAGCGTGCATTTCGCGTTTTACCTGCGATTTGCTGGGGCGGTCGTAACCGTTTTCATCGATTTCAGTGCGTGGACGGGCCATAAGAAGTGAAATAGCAAAGATTGTCGCCAATTGGCTATGATAACCGCCTAACCCTCAAAGAGTAGCAATGAGTCATCCAACTATTTCCCAATTGTCGATCAGCGCCAATCAGTTCCAGTTCTGCGAATTGGTGGACGAGGCGCTGCGGCATGCCAAAAAACTGGGCGCCAGTGATGCTGCCGTCGACATTTCAGAAAACAAAGGTCTGGCCGTCTCCGTGCGCCAGATGGAACTGGAAACGGTAGAGCAGACGCAAGACCGCTCCTTGGGTGTGACCGTGTTTGCAGGCCAGCGCAGTGGCTCGGCCTCCACGTCGGACTTTTCGGTCAAGGCACTGCGTGAGACCGTGGAAGCCGCCTGGCATATTGCCCGTTATACCGCTGAAGATCCCTTTGCCGGTCTGCCTGAAAAGGACATGCTGGCCCAAACCTATCCTGATCTGCACTTGCATCATCCCTGGATGCTGGATGCCGACCAGGCTGCCAAGCTGGCCATCCGTGCGGAGCAGGCTGCACTGGAGTTGAGCCCCCTGATCAGCAATTCCGAAGGCGCGTCAGTCGATACGCTGGAAGGGCATTTTGTGATGGGCAACAGCCGCGGTTTTCTGGGGGGCTATCCCTACAGTCGCCACTCGCTCAGCGTCAGCCCCATTGCAGGCAAGGGTGACAATATGCACCGCGACTACTGGTACAGCAGCTCGCGTGATCCTTCGCGTCTGGCCAGCCCCGAGTCGGTGGGGCGCTACGCGGCCGAGCGAACCTTGTCGCGCCTGTCCGCGCGCCGGATTCCTACGGGTCGTTACCCGGTTTTGTTCGAGGCTCCTTTAGCCGTGGGCTTGATTGGTTCCCTGGTGCAGGCGACCAGCGGCTCGGCTCTGTATCGCAAAACCAGCTTCCTGCTCGATAAGCTGGGCAAGTCCGTCATGGCCAAGCACATTGATGTGCTGGAGCGCCCGCATCTGTCAGCGGCCATGGGCAGTGCACCATTTGATTCGGAAGGGGTGCGCACCTGCGACCGTGATGTGGTGCGCAGCGGCGAGCTGAAAGGCTATTTCCTGTCCTCTTATGCCGGTCGCAAGCTGGGCATGCCTTCCACAGGAAATGCCGGTGGCTCGCACAACCTCTTGCTGAGTTCGCGTCTGACCCGTCCCGAGGACGATCTGGATGCCATGTTGAAGAAAATGGGTCGCGGGTTGCTGGTAACCGAGCTGATCGGTCAGGGTATTAATTACCTGACCGGCGATTATTCGCGTGGCGCCTTTGGTTACTGGGTGGAAAACGGCCGTATTCAGCACGCGGTGGAAGAGGTGACCATTGCGGGCAATCTGGCCGAGATGTTCGCACAGATTGTGGCCGTGGGCGCCGATACCTTTGCGGCCGGCTCCAAACGCACGGGCTCCATCCTGATCGAGCAGATGTCGGTGGCCGGTTCCTGATTTCTGCTGCCTGGAAAATTTGCTTGGCCCGCCATGCCTGGTCACAGTCAAGAGGGCGCTCAGAAATCAGATGATTACGGCCTGAGTTCGAACTTGCTTTCGACTCAGGCCGTTTTCCATGGGGTGCCGTTCAGGTGTTTCAGATCAAAGACCCGACAATATAGGGCCGGATTTGCGGGATAATCCGGGCTTTCCCAGCCCCCTATTCGGGGCGCGCCAGTGTACTATCCATAGCATAAAAATATTTCCCAGTTACCGAATACCCACAAGGAGGTTATTCATGCAGCGTCGCTCGTTTCTGAAAAAGGCAGGTCTTGGCGCCGTAGCCAGTACTGCCGCTATTGCTGCTCCTGCTATTGCCCAAAGCAATCCCAAGGTTAATTGGAAGCTGACATCGACATACGGTCCCGCTACCCCGGCTCTGTTTTCGACAGCCCAGTCGTTTTGCAAGATGGTGGAAGAGGCCTCGGACGGCAACTTCAACATTCGTCTGTATCCTGCTGGTGAAATCGTCCCCGGTTTTGGTGTGATGGACGCTGTTAGCAATGGCACGGTGGAATGCGGCCAGACGGCCTCGTATTACTACTACGGTAAAGATCCTTCTTTCAGCTTTGACACAGCGGTGCCATTTGGTCTGAACGCTCGTCAGATGAATGCCTGGATGCAGGAAGGCAACGGTACCAAGCTGCTGCGTGAACTGTTCGCCACCCGTAACATCATCAACTTTGCTTTCGGTAATACCGGCACCCAGATGGGTGGTTGGTACCGCAAGGAAATCAATTCCCTGGAAGACCTGAAAGGTCTGAAGATGCGTACCGCCGGTTTTGCTGGCGAAGTGCTGGCCCGCATGGGTGTGGTGCCTCAGCAAGTGCCACCAGGCGATATTTATCCCTCGCTGGAAAAAGGCACGCTGGACGCCGTGGAGTTTGTGGGTCCAGTGGACGACGAAAAGCTGGGCTTCCAGAAAGTGGCCAAGTACTACTACTACCCCGGTTGGTGGGAAGGTTCGGCCCAGGTGTCGCTGTACGTGAACGACGCCGCTTTCCAGGCGCTGCCCAAGCAATATCAGTCCCTGATTGAAATTGCCTCGCGTGCTGCTGGCGAGCGCATGATCTCCCAATACGACGCCCAAAGCCCAGGCGCACTGCGTCGCCTGATCGCCAGCGGTGCGGTACTGAAAGCTTTCCCGCGCGACGTGATGGACGAGTCCTTCAAGACCGCCAATGTTCTGTACAAGGAATTCTGCGACAAGGATCCTATGTTCAAGAAGATTCACGACGACTACATGGGCTTCCGTGACGCGATTGTGCCTTGGTTCCGTGTTGCCGAAGGCTCCTACGACAACTACCTGGGCATTGCTTTGGCAAACCAGAAAAAAGGCTGATCTCCGTCGCTTGGGCCGGGCAGAGCAATCTGCTCCGGTTCGACCGGCCAGTCTTGCTAACCCCTGTTTTTCCTTTGGAAGGCAGGGGTTTTTCATGCGCTTTCCCTCTATGAGAGCGCGCCGGGTTGTGGCGAAAAACCTGTGTTTTCGTACAAAACCCTAGTGTTATCCACTATTTATGTTATTATGGCGAGCTATTTGGCAGAAATGCACGGGCGGAATATAACGCCTTGGCAGGGCCAAATGGAGCTGCCCAGCTTGAAAAAGCGGGTGGATTGTATGGGCCAGGCATGTTGCTTTGACCCAGAATTTTAATATTTAGGAACCATCATGAAGACCTTCGTGGCCAAGCCGCTTGAAGTCAAACGTGACTGGTTTGTGATTGACGCTAAAGGCAAAGTCCTTGGTCGTGTGGCCAGCGAAGTCGCACGCCGTTTGCGTGGTAAGCACAAACCCGAATACACCCCTCACGTTGATACCGGCGATTACATCATTATCATCAACGCTGCTGACATTGCCGTGACCGGTAACAAGGCGCAGGATAAGAAGTACTATCGTCACTCGAACTACCCAGGCGGTATTTACGAAACCAACTTCCAAACCATGCAAGAGCGCTTCCCAGGCCGTGCCATCGAAAAGGCCGTCAAGGGTATGTTGCCAAAAGGCCCTCTGGGCTACGCCATGGCCAAGAAACTGAAGGTTTACGCTGGTGCCGAGCATCCTCACAGTGCTCAACAGCCTAAAACTCTGGACATCTAAGGATAGGTCATGATTGGTAACTGGAATTACGGTACGGGCCGTCGCAAGACCTCCGTTGCTCGTGTCTTCATCAAGAAGGGTACGGGTCAAATCGTAGTCAACGGCAAGCCTGTTGACGAATACTTTGCTCGCGAAACGGGTCGCATGATTGTGCGTCAGCCTCTGGTGCTGACCAACCATGTTGAATCGTTCGACATCAAGATCAATGTGCATGGCGGCGGCGAAAGCGGCCAGGCCGGTGCTGCCCGTCACGGCATCACCCGCGCTCTGATCGACTACGACGCAACACTGAAGACAGAACTGAAACAAGCTGGCTTGGTGACTCGCGACGCTCGTGCTGTTGAGCGTAAGAAAGTCGGTCTGCACAAAGCACGTCGCCGCAAACAGTTCAGCAAGCGTTAATTCGCCTCGCGACCTGTTTATGGTGCTCAAAAACCCCGGACCTGTCCGGGGTTTTTGTTTGCTGGCTACATTTGTCCTGCTTTGCCCGCTCTGGTACTTGAGAACAGGCAGGACTACGTTAAGATAGAATTTTTGCTCGTCTCTCTTTCAGGAAAGTTCATGGCTACACATAGCGATACCCGGATCAAGGTAGGGATTGTCGGCGGTACAGGTTACACCGGGGTCGAGTTGCTGCGTCTGTTAAGTCAGCACCCTCAGGTGGAACTGGTCGCCATTACCTCGCGTAAAGAGGACGGCGTGCCTGTCTCGGATATGTATCCGAACTTGCGTGGCCATGTGGATCTGAAGTTCTCTACCCCTGAAAACGCCAATCTGGAACAGTGCGATGTGGTGTTCTTTGCTACTCCGCATGGCGTAGCCATGAGCCAGGTTGAACGTCTGCTGGAAGCAGGCGTGCGCGTTATTGACCTGGCCGCAGACTTCCGTCTGCAAGATACGGACGTGTTCCAGAAGTGGTACAAGATGGAGCACAGCTGCCCGGATATCCTGAGCCAGTCGGCTTATGGCCTGCCAGAGCTGCTGCGCGACAAGATTGCTCAAGCCAAGGTTATTGGTAATCCTGGTTGCTACCCCACCACCGTCTTGCTGGGCCTGGCTCCCTTGCTGGAAGGCGGCAAGGCGCTGGTTGATACCCAGCATCTGATTGCAGACTGCAAATCCGGTGTGTCCGGTGCTGGTAAAGGGGCTTCGGTTCCCAATCTGTTTGCTGAAGCCAGCGACAACTTCAAGGCTTACGGCGTGTCGGGTCACCGTCACCACCCGGAAATTGTGGAACAGTTGCAGCGCCTGGCCGGTGGCCCGGTCGGTCTGACCTTTGTGCCTCACCTGGTGCCCATGATTCGCGGCATGTTCTCCACAATCTACGCGCGCATCAAGCCGGAAGCCATGGATACAGACTTCCAGGCCTTGTACGAGCAGCGCTACGCCCAGGAAACCTTTGTGGATGTGCTGCCTGCCGGTACTCTGCCAGAAACCCGCTCGGTGCGCGCTTCCAATCAGCTGCGCATTTCCGTGCAACGTCCTGGTAATGGCGACCAACTGATCATTCTGGTGGTGCAGGACAATCTGGTTAAAGGCGCTTCGGGGCAGGCGGTGCAGAACATGAACATCTTGTTCGGTCTGCCAGAACAAACCGGCTTGAAGCACGTTGCTATTTTGCCTTAAAGGGAACTTGGCCTTGGTGAACAGGTCAAATGTTTATGGCTGAATCACCGCAAAGCAATTCTCATACTGTCGCTCCTTCCCGCTCGCGGGGCGGAGCGACGACGATTGGACTGGCCGTATTGCTGGGAGTGCTGTTGGGCGGCGGGGGCCTGTGGCTTTATCGCAGCCTGACTCAGCCTGCCGATCAGTCCGAACAAATACAGCTGGCCATGCAGAATCTGGCGCGTAGTCAGCAATCCTTGAAGCAGATCCAAAGCGAGTTTGAAGGGCTGCGCGGCCAACTGGTGCTGGAAGAGAGTACGCGCAAGGGTTTGGAAAAGTCCTTGCTGGCCACCCAGACGGAACTGGCCCAAACGCGTGAACAACTGGCTTTCTACGAACAGTTGCTTCCGCCCGGCCCTAGTGGCTCGGTGACTGTCCGAGCTCTGGACGTTGCAAAAAGGGGCGATTTGCTGGAGTACAAGGTGCTGCTGCAACGTAACGCCCCAGAAGGAAAGGCTTTTTCCGGCCGCCTGCAGTTTCAGCTGACTGGGCGACAAGACGGAAAAAACGTTAAAATCGATTTATCACCCAGTTCCGGGCCGGACTCGGTACTGGCAGAGTCGTCTGTAGAACAGATCGATCCCTTGGTTTTAAACTTCAACCAGTTTCAGCGCGCCATGGGTTGGCTGGCTTTGCCGCCAGGCTTTGAACCCACCGCCTTGACGCTGAACGTCCTGGAAGGAAGCGTTATCCGCGCCTCTCGCCAGGAAAAAATCGCCCAGCCAGACTAATCACCTTACCCGCGGGTGGTCATGTGCAAGGCGATCACATGATAATTATTCATGCCGGCGGGGGCCGGCAGGAGAACCACATGAGCACTCTTACCGAATCCGTTGATCTGCAAGCCCCTCCTTCCCCACTGATCTTTACTGATTCAGCGGTTGAGAAGGTCCGTGAGCTCCTGATTGAAGAAGGCAGCCCCGAACTGAAGCTGCGCGTCTTCGTGCAAGGTGGCGGCTGTTCCGGCTTCCAGTACGGCTTCACCTTTGACGAACTGGTTAACGACGACGACACCATTATTGATAAGGATGGCGTGCAACTGCTGGTTGACGCCATGAGCTTCCAATACCTGGTGGGCGCTGAAATTGATTACAAGGACGACCTGGACGGTGCTCAGTTCGTTATCCGTAATCCTAATGCGACAACTACCTGCGGTTGCGGCTCTTCCTTCACGATGTAAGAAGAAAGGGTTGGCGCTGATTGTTCGGCGCGGATAGCTTTGGAAGGTTTGTACAAAAACACCCCAGACTCTGAATGCAGGGTCTGGGGTGTTTTGTTTGCTAGGGTTGGGAGTCCGGGTGCGGCTGCTTGGTTGCGACGTTGTCGGCTGGGCTCTGACCTGTGGACTATGATTCTCCAGGTCTTTAAGTTAGCCTTGCTACGTCAAGATGGCTTTCAAGCCGGATAACAAGCGCCCAGCACCGTAGCGCGCCGTGCACCTGTCACAGCAGGCAGCCCGGCAGGAATGCGTTCGATATGCGCGTAAGCCAGCCAGGCAAAGGCCAGGGCTTCGATGGATTGCGGAACCATGCCCAGCTCGGCGCTGGAGCGGATAGGCATAGTCACCAGATCGCCCAAGCGTTTCAGCATGGCAGGATTGGCAGCGCCACCGCCACATACAATCAGCTCTTGAATCTGATCTGCGTAAGGCTGGATGGCTTGTGCAACGCTATGTACGGTCAAATCCATCAGAGTGGATTGCACCGTGGCAGGCTGAAGTTCGCCTTTCGGATCAACACGATCCAGGTGCTCCTGCAGCCACCCCAAATTGAACAGATCACGGCCCGTAGATTTAGGTGCAGGCAGAGCAAACCAGGATTCGCTTAACAGACTGGCAAGCAGGGCAGGGTCAGACGCCGCGCTATTGGCCCATTGCCCGTCCTTGTCGTAGGGCTGGCCTTCATGTTTGTTCACCCAGGCATCCAGCAGCATGTTTGCCGGGCCAGTATCAAAGCCAAAAACATCACACCCTGGCAGCAGCAGGGAAATATTCGCAATCCCGCCCAGGTTCAGAATGACGCGTCCATGCTCGTGACGGAAAAGGGCCTCATGAACAATGGGCACCAATGGCGCACCTTGGCCACCCGCTGCAATATCCCGGCTGCGGAAATCCGCAATCACGTCCACTGCGCAGCGTTCGGCCAGCAGGGCAGGGGCATTCAATTGCAGGGTATAGCCCTGGTCAGGCGCATGGCGGATAGTCTGGCCGTGTACGCCAATCGCTCGGATCAGGTCTTTCTCCGGGCCTTGGGTCCAGGGCAGGCAGGCTTGGGCGTAGAGTTCGGTCAACTGCAGGGCGGCGACACTGGCACGGGCCAGTTCATTGTGCCCAGGATGCTGTAAAGCCAGCAGCTCATCTCGCAAAGCAGCTGGCATGGTCAGGCTGTGGGTTTGGTGTATCTGTGCCCCCTGTGGACCGAAGGATGCCAGCACGGCATCTACACCGTCCATGCTGGTACCAGACATCAGTCCGATAAACAGGGGGGCTTTCATGGTTTAGCGGCTAGCCAGCTTCACGGGTTCAGCATCTGTGTGCAGCAAGGCAAAGCTGTTCTGGTAGGAAGCCAGGGTTTGCTGGAACTGTCTGCGCTGTGGGGCATCCAGAACGCGTGCGACTGGCAGATCTACCGACAGGGGATCAACCGCTTTTTGGGCGATTCGGAACTCGTAATGCAGGTGTGGGCCTGTTGCCCAACCGGTCGAGCCTACATAGCCAATCAACTGACCCTGTTCCACGCGGTCGCCCTTGCGCAGACCGGCTGCAAAACGGCTCTGGTGAGCGTACAAGGTAGTGAACTGACCATGATGCTTCAGGATGATCGTATTGCCGTAACCGTTTTGGCGGCCAATAAACTCGACAGTGCCATCTGCGGTAGCGTGGATCGGGGTGCCTGATGGGGCGGCGTAGTCCACGCCTTTGTGGTTGCGCCAGCCGCCATGTACTGGATGGCGGCGGCCCCCAAAGGTAGAGCTGATACGGGTGAACTTCAGGGCGGTGCGCAGGAACGCGCCTTTCAGGCTTTGGCCGCTGAAGTCGTAGTAACCGCCGGAGCCGTTTTCAGGCTGGAACCAGGCGGCTTCATGAGTTTTGCCCTGATTGATGAATTCCACGGCCAGCAGTCGGCCCGAACCCACGTCCTGGCCTTCATGGCCGTAGGACTCGTAGACCACGCGGAAACTGTCGCCCTTGCGCAGGTCTTTCAGGAAGTCAATCTTGCTGCCCATCACATCCGCCATTTGCAGGGTGATGTTGTCGGGAATGCCGGCCTGATCACTGGCGCCAAACAGCGAGCTGTTGATGGTGGCCTGGGCCACACGCACACGAGTCTGTGTCAGGTCGGTCTGTTCCTGGGCGGTAAAGCCGTTGTTTCCGTCCGGGCGTACTTCCAGCCAACTGGCCTGACCCTGGCCAGCTTGCTCGGTATAAGGGGTGTGACGGTAGCGCAGCCACTGCAAATTGCCATTGGCATCCAATGCGGCTTGTATGGTGCGGCCAGGGTAAAGCTTGTAGATGGAGCGCGCTTTCTTGTCGTGCGTCAGAAATTGCAGCAGCCCTTCTTCACTGACCTCCATGCGCTGGAGCAGGGCGGACAGGGTGTCGCCACGGCGGATGCGGGTTTCAGTAATGTAGGCTTGTTGATCCTGAGCTTGCAGGACGGTCAGGTCCGACGGCAGGGTCAAGGCGGTGCGGGCCTCGTAGATCTGGGGTTCCGGGCTGCTGGGCATGACCACGGCAAGTGCGCCGGCGGCTACAAAAGAGCCCAGAGCAAGCGTGATCAAACCGGCGCGGATAAAAAGGGCTCGGGCGGACCGAGGCTGGTGGATGTCGAGGTGGGAGGAGGAGCGTTTCCCTTTGCTGAACATAAAACCAGAACCTTGTTGGACGTACGGTTTACTGTCCACCCGGCAGGCAGGCGGAGGTCAGTTGTACTGGGCGGACAGAACATTCCAGCCCTGGCAATCTGACCTGCGCGGGAATGATAAAATAATTTGGTTTACGAAACCTTGCTCATTAATTAAGCACGTCTCGCAATAGCAGGCTATCCTAGCGCATTAGGCTTAATTTTTCGAGCATTTTTACTCATTAGTTTGTCACCAGATTTGTTATGTCATCCCCCTCAGAGCCCCTTTCTCCAGAAGTCCTGGCTGATTTAGCCATCGTCAAACGCGGCTGCGACGAATTGCTCGTCGAATCCGAGTTTGCCCGCAAACTGGCGCGCAGCCATGCAACAGGACAGCCCTTGCGTATCAAGCTGGGTCTGGACCCCACGGCTCCCGACATTCACCTGGGGCACACGGTGGTGCTCAACAAGATGCGCCAGCTGCAGGATCTGGGGCACACCGTCATCTTTCTGATTGGCGACTTCACCTCGACCATTGGTGATCCCAGCGGCCGCAACACGACTCGCCCGCCTTTAACGCCCGAGCAGGTCATTGCCAACGCCAAGACCTATTACGATCAGGCTGCGCTGGTTCTGGATCCGGCCCGTACCGAAGTCCGCTATAACTCGGAATGGTGCGACAAGCTCGGTTCGCGCGGCATGATTCAGTTGGCGTCGCGTTATACCGTGGCCCGCATGATGGAGCGTGATGATTTCACCAAGCGCTTTAAGGCGAATCAACCTATTTCGGTGCACGAGTTTTTGTATCCTTTGCTGCAAGGCTACGATTCGGTTCAATTGAAAGCGGATGTGGAATTGGGCGGTACCGACCAAAAATTCAATTTGCTGGTGGGCCGTGAATTGCAAAAAGAATATGGTCAGGAACAGCAATGTATTTTGACCATGCCATTGCTGGTGGGTTTGGACGGCGTAGAAAAAATGTCCAAATCCAAAGGCAATTACATTGGTATCAGTGAAACGCCGGACTCCATGTTCGGCAAGTTGATGTCCATCTCCGACACCTTGATGTGGCGTTACTTCGAGCTGCTGTCGTTCCGTAGTCTGGAAGACATCGCCGGTCTGCAAAAGCAGATTGAAGAAGGCCGTAACCCGCGTGAAGTCAAAGTGGAGCTGGCACAGGAGATCGTCACACGTTTCCATAGCGCCCAAGCCGCTGCACAGGCACTGGAAACATTCGATGCCCGTTTCCGTCGTGGTGAAATGCCCGAAGACATGCCCGAGGTAACCGTGGCCGGTGAACTGGCCTTGCTGCGCGTCTTGCGCGAAGCAGGTCTGGTTGCTTCTGGCAGCGAAGCCCAGCGCAACGTGGAGCAGGGCGGCGTGCGCATCAATGGCGAACGTGTGGACGATAAAGGTTTGCAACTGGAGCCGGGCAGCTATGTGCTGCAAGTGGGCAAGCGCAAGTTTGCGCGAGTCACTTTGACCGGCTGATTGATTGTGGAGGTCTGCAATGAAACTGCGTAGTGATTCTTTTCAAGATCAGAGCGTGATTCCCGAGCGTCTGGCGTTTTGCCGCTATGACGCACAATCGAGAGTCGCCTTGGCCGGTAACGCCAATCCGCATCTGGAATGGTCCGATGTTCCCGAGCAGACCCAATCCTTTGTGGTCATTTGCCACGACCCCGATGTCCCCAGTAAACCGGACGATGTGAACCAGGATGGGCGCGAGGTACCGGCGGATTTGCCACGGGTGGATTTCTTCCATTGGGTCTTGATCAACATCTCGCCCGAGCTGCGTAGCCTGGCTGAAGGCTCTTATTCCAAGGGCATTACGCCGCGCGGTAAAGCCGGTCCACTGGCTCTGGACGATACGCGCCAGGGCGTGAACGACTTTACCAACTGGTTTGCCAGTGACCGCGACATGAATGGTGATTACTTCGGCTACGATGGCCCGTGCCCGCCGTGGAACGATGCCTTGCCACACCGCTACGTCTTTACGGTCTATGCCCTGGATATTGCCGAACTGCCTTTGGAAGGTCGTTTCAGTGGCCAGGACGTGTTGCGCGCCATGGAAGGCCATATTCTGGGTCGTGCATCCCTGACCGGCATGTATACCCTGAATCCCCGTTTGATCCAGCAATCCTGATTCCCCAGGGCGGACTGTTTGAGTTTTTTTCATATTCTCTTGAGTCCGCCTGCCGCCGCCTTACTTATTTCCGCATTTTTTGGGGTTTCTGCCACCGGAGACGTTTGTCTCGGTGGTTTGATGCGCTTCCGCGCTAAAATGTTGCTTTCTTAGTTTGCTACCACTTTATCCTTAGGAACCCTCATGTTTGACCGTTCTGCGACTCTTGACAAAGTTGACCCCGATCTTTGGGCTGCGATTCAAAGCGAAGATGTGCGCCAGGAGCAGCACATCGAGCTGATCGCCTCGGAAAACTACACCAGCCCCGCCGTGATGCAGGCCCAGGGCACACAACTGACCAACAAATACGCGGAAGGTTATCCGGGCAAGCGCTACTACGGCGGTTGCGAGTTCGTGGACGTGGTCGAGCAATTGGCTATTGACCGCCTGAAAGAGCTGTTCGGCGCTGAAGCCGCCAACGTGCAGCCCAACTCCGGTTCGCAAGCCAACCAGGGTGTGTACATGGCTGTGCTCAAACCCGGTGATACCGTTCTGGGCATGAGCCTGGCTGAAGGCGGTCACTTGACCCACGGTTCCCCCGTGAACGCCTCGGGCAAGCTGTACAACTTCGTGTCCTACGGTCTGGACGAGAACGAAGAGCTGGACTATGACGAACTGGAGCGCCTGGCCAAAGAGCACAAGCCCAAGCTGATCGTGGGTGGTGCTTCGGCTTACGCCCTGCGCATCGACTTTGAACGCATGGCACGTATCGCTCACGAAAACGGCGCCCTGTTGATGGTGGACATTGCTCACTATGCTGGTCTGGTTGCAGGTGGTGCCTATCCCAACCCCGTACCTCACGCTGACTTTGTGACGTCTACCACTCACAAGTCTCTGCGCGGTCCTCGTGGTGGCGTCATCATGATGAAGGCCGAACACGAAAAAGCCATCAACTCGGCTATTTTCCCCGGCATTCAAGGTGGCCCGCTGATCCACGTGATCGCTGGCAAGGCTGTTGCATTCAAGGAAGCCCTGGCTCCAGAGTTCAAGACCTACGCGGCTCAAGTTGTGAAAAACGCTGACGTTCTGGCCCGCACTCTGGTTGAGCGCGGTCTGCGTATCGTGTCCGGTCGCACCGAAAGCCACGTCATGCTGGTGGACCTGCGTCCTAAGGGCATCACCGGTAAAGTGGCTGAAGAAGCACTGGGCAAGGCTCACATCACGGTCAACAAGAACGCCATTCCTAACGACCCTGAAAAGCCATTTGTCACCAGCGGCGTGCGTTTGGGTACACCTGCCATGACCACTCGCGGCTTTAAAGAAGCCGAAGCGGAATTGACGGCGCATCTGATTGCTGATGTACTGGACAATCCTCACGACGAAGCCGTTTTGGCGGACGTTCGTCGCCGTGTACACGAGCTGACTGCCAAGTTGCCCGTTTACTCCTCCAAGTAATCCAGCCGGAGCGGGCCGCAAGGCCCGCGATCTTGAATGAAGTGTCCGTTCTGCCACCATGCCGATACCCAGGTGATCGACTCTCGAATCACCGAAGAAGGCGACGCCATACGGCGACGTCGTAAATGCTCGGCCTGTGAACGGCGCTTCACGACTTACGAGCGTGCTGAGCTGAGCCTGCCTGTTGTGGCCAAGCGCAATGGCACCCGTATGGATTTTGACCCCGCACGTTTGCGGGCGAGCATGGGCGTTGCGCTGCGCAAGCGTTCCATCCCCATGGCTCAGGTCGATGCCGCTGTGCAGCGCATCGAAGAAAAGCTTCAACTGACTGGCGAGCGCGAAGTCTCCTCCGAGACCATAGGCGAGCTGGTCATGGCCGAGCTCAAGCAGTTGGACCAGGTTGCGTATGTGCGCTTTGCTTCGGTCTACAAGAGCTTCAAGGACATCCGCGAGTTTGTAGAGGCGATCGACGAAATGAACGATCCCGACCGCGGCTAAGGCGATGGTCGAGCAAGAAGACGTCATCTGGATGCGGCAAGCCCTGGAGCTGGCCGAGAAATCCCTGTATATCAGTGCCCCTAATCCGCGAGTTGCCTGCCTGATCGTGCGCGATGGCCAGTTGCTGGCTTCGGGTTCGACACAGCAGGCGGGTGGCCCTCACGCAGAAGTGATGGCCTTGCGCCAGGCCAAAGAGCGCGGCGTGAATGTGGCGGGTGCTACCTTCTACGTCACCCTGGAGCCTTGCAGTCACCATGGCCGCACGCCTCCTTGTGCCGATGCCCTGATCAAGGCAGGAGCCGGGCGAGTCGTCTTTTCCATGTACGACCCCAACCCTCTGGTGGCAGGTAACGGCGTTTCACGCCTGCGCCAGGCGGGAATTACGGTAGATGGCCCTTTGTGCGTAGAGCAGGCGCTGGCCATCAACGCCGGTTTCTTTGCCCGCATGACGCGTGGACGTCCTTGGTTGTGGATGAAAATGGCGGCCTCGCTGGACGGTCGCAGTGCCTTGCCCGATGGCAGCTCTCAATGGATTACCGGGCCGCAAGCTCGTGATGATGGTCATCATTGGCGTGCCCGCAGTTGTGTCGTGTTGACGGGCATAGGTACGGTTAACGCGGATAACCCGCTAATGAATGTGCGGGCGGTTTCCACGCCACGTCCCCCCATCAAAGCCGTGCTGGATACGCATTTACGCCTGACCCCCAGCGCTGCCTTGCTGGATGGCACGCCTTGCTGGGTATTCAGCCACCGTCGTGATCCCGAACGCGAAGCCGAGCTGGCAGATCGCAATGCACAGGTGATTCCCATGCCTTTGCACGAAGGTCAGGTGGATGTGCGTGCTGTTCTGGACTGGATGGCAGATCAGCAGATCAATGAAGTGCACGCAGAAGCCGGTGCCCGTCTTTCCGGTGCCTTGATTGATGCAGGAGTGGTTGACCAATTGCTGATGTACCTGGCCCCCAAGATTTTGGGGCAGGGACGGGGCGTTGCCGATATTACCGAGCTGGCTGGGCTGGACGATGTAGAGCCATTTGAGTTCACCGATGTGCGTTTGCTAGGTGCCGATCTGCGTGTCCTGGCACGCCAACGAGATCACTGGGAAGCCTTGCTGCGAGCGGTGGGTGGGGCTTATCCGTCGGATTCGGAATAACTCATTTTTCTGCATTATGGCTTGGCCCGGAATACAGGCAAGAGGTTTGCGAAAGCATGGCAGTGATCCTTATGCGCACGGGCCCACAGAACATGTTCAATGCAGATGGATGTTGCTGCTTGGTTGCCACCAACAATTAGCCACGGAAAAAATTTGAGCACTTGCGTTACAAGGATAAGTGCTGCTATTATTATGGACTTGGCATTAGCAGCTTCAAATTGCTTGGCCAAAAAGAACAATTAGGACAGGTGGCCGAGTGGTTGAAGGCGCACGCCTGGAAAGCGTGTATACGTTTATAGCGTATCGGGGGTTCGAATCCCCCTCTGTCCGCCAAAATTCTTATGCAAATCAGGTGGTTAAAGATTATATCGTGTCATTATAAAGACACTCTTTTTCTAACTGAATTGCACATCCCCCGGCACTTGTTGGGGGTGCTGTTGTAGGCATAGCTGGTACCAAAAATGCTTTCGGCTTTCTGTCCTGCATTTTCATCAGCCTCGGGCATCCACTTAGCGTAAATTTTGGCAATCATTGTCCAGTCGCGATGCCCCATCTGTTTTGCGACCCACATTGGATGTTCTCCAGCACTTACCATCATTGAGGCATAGGTGTGTCTGGTTTGGTAGGGCCATCTGTAGCGAACCCCAGCGGCTTTCAAAATTCGTATCCAGGCATCTCTGATTTGTTGGTCGCCTGTCCAGCGTTGGCCTGTGCCTGGGTTAAGAAATATGGGATCGCCTTTAAGGAAGGTGTGTGGTCGTTGTGCCTGCAGCGCTTCAAGCGTGGGCTTTAGGATTTTGATTTCCCTCAGCCCTGACACGGTTTTCGTGGTTTCAGCTTGACCTTTTGATGCTTGGGTCATAGCACGGCGAATTCTTATATAACCACGAACAAAATCAACATCTCCCCAGTTTAGAGCAATTAGTTCACTGGTTCGAACTCCTGTCCAGAACGAGAACTTGATTTGATTGGCCATGTCCTGGGTGCATTTTGCCAAAATGGACTGTTGTTCTTCGATCGTGAATGGGTCAATGTCTTCCTCTTCCTTTATCTGGGCTTTTCGTTGATAGCAGAAATCAGTCATGAAATTGACATCCAGCAGTTCATCATCAACTGCATCAGAAAGAGCCTTGCGAATAACGCTTTGTATATTTGCTAAACGCTTGTTGCCGCATCGCATGGCTGCTAACCAGTCTCGCGTGTCTTTTCGGCGCCATTGGGGTAAGAGCAAATGGCCAAACTGAGGAATAACTAAGTTATCGATGATTTTCCGGTAACCCTCATAACTGGATGCCTTCAAAACAGGTTTTTGTGAACGCAGCCATTTAGTTAGATATTCTTCCACATGTTCTGTTTGACCGCTTGCGGTGAAAAACATCTTTGCTTTCGGGCTGTCAGGGAAGTAATTTGCATACTCAAATGTGCCCTGATCGATAGCGTGAATAATTGCAGCTCTCTGCTTCTCAACGCGCTTCAGATTTGCTGGTGTTGGTTTTAGCTGAATATTTTCTCTGCATCTAAAGCCCTGGTACTGAAATGTAATTTGAATGCTGCTTTTTGATGCAGGCTTGACGCCACTACCATTCCTACTCATATGCAATTACCATAAAACGAAAACGAGCAACACCATGCTGGGCTTGAGTGTACAAGCTTTGGGTAAGACCTGAGACAAGGTTTCGGGTTCTACCCAAAACTGGCGAAAATGTACAAAATATAAAAAGGTATGCCCCCTAATTAAGGGGGCTGAGTATAATTTCGACTAAGTTTAGTCAAAACCTGAGAGAGGATTACTCGCCATCCTCACGAGGGATTGTCTCACGACAGATCCGGCGTCCAAAACATCTGGAACGTCAGTCCGGGCCCCTCTTAGCGCCAACTCACTGGCCTGGGGGGAACTGATTTTTCACGCGCTTTATCTCCTGCCGCCGTGAATTGTTGGGCAGCCGCGCAGTCCTTACCGCAAGGTAGGGCACGGTATTTATCAAGCTTCGGTTGTTAAGGAACGTGCTATACATCAGCAATTGGTTGTATTATTAGTCAATGACTTAGTAAAGTCAACAGCTACCTGACCGTTATATTTATTATTTATGAACCATGATCACCCCAACTCTTCCGACAATCCCGAATTTGATGCGCCATATCATGTAAAGCGTGCTATTAAAATTGTGGGGAATGGAGCGCTCTTAGCTGAAAAACTTGGTGTTACGGCTGTGACTATCAGCGACTGGTCATCAGGAAAACGCCCTGTGCCAATTATTCGATGTGTTGAGATCGAAGAGTTGACCTGTAATGAAGTGACTCGAAAACAGTTACGCCCAGAGGATTGGTATCAAATATGGCCAGATTTACGCGATAAAAAAGCATAATCATAAAGCACTTTTATTATTTTTTCGGTAGCGCTCTTGGTTGAGCTTATTGTGCCTTTTGCTAACGAAGGTTAAGAACCCGGCTCCTGGTCGGGTTTTTTTATTTATGGTGTTGTTTGTAATGTCATAGTTTGAGGCTCAATGTTGTGATGCTGTAGGGCTAATGTCCTCTCTTTCAAATGCGCCTGCTCAAGCCGTAGCAGTGGAGGGCGGATCTGCATACCCGGTTAGTGTGCCACATCGTTCTCGCGTTCAAGTGCTGCACGCCGCCAGCGGCGCTTGCGGCCAGCTGGCCGTCTTCGACACTTGAGCGCTGCGCTGCGACGTGTCTTCAGGTTCCGGGCAGTTCCGCCCCAGCAACCGGAGAGACCGAATGGCAACGAAAGCACAACAGCAGAAATTCATTAACACAGCCGATGAGCATCAACAGCAAATCATCAAGCTTTTGCGAGCGGTGGCGTGTTACCGTGGCCTGGATCAGACATGGTCCGATTGGGTGGAAATGGGCGCCATAGCCATAGCGAATGCCGTCGATAAAGCGCAGTTCGAACAGCGCGAGAAACGGTATCTTGAAATTGTGGCGCAATATCAAAAAGAAGAAGTGAGCAATTTAGTTAAGGCATTTGCGCACCTGGTGCAGTGCTGGGAAAAGCGTGTTGCAACAGGTGAATTTAGCGACGTGCTGGGCTCAACGTTCATGATGATGGGCATGGGCAACGCAAGCACAGGACAGTTCTTCACCCCGTATGAAGTTTCTCGATTGATGGCTGGCATGTTGATGGCTGACCATAACGCACACCAGGCTCAACTAAAGCAGCAGGGGTTCATTACGCTGCAAGAGCCGGCATGCGGAGCGGGTGGGATGGTTGTTGCTGCAATACACGCATTGGTTGACTCTGGCATTAACTACCAGCAAGCGCTACATGTCACAGCCATCGATATTGATCGGCGATGTGTTCACATGACATACCTTCAGCTGGCGTTGTTGCATGTGCCAGCAATCATCATCCAAGGAAATGCGCTCTTACTGGAGGTGTTTGAAACATGGTACACACCAGCTCATATCCTGGGCGGCTGGTCATCTCGTTTGCGCGAACAACGGGCCGTTAGCAATGTCGATCAGTTGCTGGTGCCTAATATGAAGCGGGCTGGAATTGAGTCGAGTCTGGCAGAGCCGTCTCGGCATGTAGTGCGCGCAATTAAAAAGGGAGTAGAGGCAGGGCAGATGAGCCTATTCTAATTCCTACGACGGGAGGGGCTTGCAGGCCCCTCTCTTCAATATTTACTCTCTAGTTGTGGAGCGTGCGTTCATTGGTTGCTCTGGGAATCCTTGGATTCTTGGTAATCCCGCAGCTCTTTTATGCCTGGGTATTTTCCGCTTCGAATTTGTGCCCGTAGCTCTTTAGAGCGTTCCGAGAGATCAATTTCTTTATGAATGCGATTAGTGATGCTTATCCATTCATCCCAGTAGTTATGTTTACCACTCTCCTTTTCATCCCATATATCCTCCCACCATGGGCGTTCATATCGCTCTTGGGGGGTAAGAGAGAGTGGGTGTATCTTGCCTGAAATTAGATCGTAGAACTCTTCTTTTGGGATGATCATGCTTTTAATGGTGATGCCATCGCGAGTAAACACTTTGTAAAGAAGCTCAAGTGTCAAGAATAGAGCCCTAAGTTGTGCGGCCCCTCCAGCTCCAATGGAGTTGCTGACGTGTGTCGGTGTTTTGAAGGTGGTGCAGTGATGTTCACCAATCACTTTGATAATTGCGAGTGAACCTGTTGCGTCATCGCTGCGGACAAATACTAATTTCTCGTGTTTGTTTGAGGGGTCTAAAGGCTGTGCGATGGCGGGTTCAGCTGCGGGTGAGAAATCCAGCAGCCACCGAGCTGCAATCGTGGGGTCTTCGCTTAAGCGAACGTAGCCGGTTGGGAATGGCGTGTCATCGCCGTGCGCAAGCCAGCTGCTATTAACGCCCAGTACCATGGCAACTTTTTCAAGCTCAGCGAAGCTCGGTTCTTCTTGTCCGAGAAACCAGTTTTCAACGGATTCAGCGTAGGCGGAGCCAATTTTTATTGCGATATGAGAAGGTCGTAATTTGTTAGCGTGCCTAATTTCATTGATGTTGTCTAATGCCTCATTAAGTCGCGCCGAAATGTCCTTGCGTCGTAGGCTTTGCTCTATGGCGGAGAAGGCAGGTCTTGCCCAAGACCGCAGTGCGAAACGCGCCTCGGCCTCAAGTGATCTTTCACTCTCTTTGGCCATCAGCTCAAGTTGTTTGAGTACCTCTGAATCAATGCCGCGAATTAATAATTTACCTGCCTTGTCACCCATCATTTCAATTTGACCTCATTTTGATTAAATTGGTTTTCGTTGTGAAAGCATAGTGCGTTCTCAAGTGTATGGGTTGACCGTTGAAAGCGCAATATCGTATTGATATGTCTATATAAAAGAACTGAATTAAGAAAAGAGTCAAGGATAAGAAATGGTCAAAATGTAGCCGTGACATTTACCCTGTATCCTGCTAAATTGCTGTTTATTTATACAGTATTTAGGCATGAACAGTATGCTACCTATCCCTCTTTCACAGTTACCGGTACACGTGTGGGCTACGCCAACAACAGTTCAGTGTGGGTTTCCCAGTCCTGCAGAGGATCATGCTCAGAAGCGCCTGGATTTGAATGAGCTGCTTGTTCAACAGGCTGACGCTACTTTTTTCATGCGTGTCCGCGGACCTTCAATGCGAGATGCCGGAATAGATGAAGGCGACTATGTTGTGATCGATCGCTCTATAGAGGCAAAACATGGTCACATTGTGCTCGCGGTTATTGATGGTGAGTTCACGATCAAACGTCTATTTCGTCGAGCAGGTCGGGTAAAGCTACAGGCCGCAAATCCTACATTTACTGATATCGAGTTCCGTGACGGTCAAGAGCTAGCAGTCTGGGGGGTTGTCACATGGACACTAAAAGGCCATCTACACGCATAGCCCTCATTGATGGAAACTCGTTCTATTGCTCTTGTGAGCGTGCAATGCGCCCGACGTATGAAGGGCGGCCACTTGTGGTGCTTTCAAACAATGACGGTTGCGCAATCGCTAGGACCCAAGAAGCTAAGGATCTTGGTATCGCGATGGGTGCGCCCTGGTTTCAAATCAAGCACCTTGCCGACACCCATGGATTAATCGCCTTGTCTGCCAATTTCAACTTATACGGTGATCTCAGTAATCGAATGATGAGCGTCATCGGGCAGTTCTCGCCTAAGCAAGAAATTTATTCCATAGATGAGTCATTTCTCGATCTGACTGGCATCCCGGGGTCCGGCCGGGAGATCGGCAGCGAAATCCGCCGGCGCGTGCGTCAATGGGTAGGCATCCCCACATGCGTGGGCATAGGGCCAACAAAGACGCTTGCGAAGCTCGCCAACCATCTTGCCAAGAAATTGCCACGTCTGCAGGGCGTGTGTGATTTGTCCGGCCTGGCCACCGGCGATCTGATGCGTGCTATCCGACATGTGGCCATTGAAGATGTTTGGGGAGTAGGTAGAAAATTGGCCCCCAAGCTGCAAGCGTTGCATATCAATACCGCAGCCGATCTAGCCCAAGCTGACTGGCGTGTATTGCGTGACAGGTTCTCTATCGTCCTGGCCAAGACAGCACGTGAGTTGGCAGGGGAGCAATGTATGGAATGGGAGGACATGCCAGCCGAGAAGCAGCAAATCATGTGCTCAAGATCCTTCGGACGCCCAGTACTAGCGCTGCAGGACCTGGAGCAGGCGGTCAGCACATTCACGAGCCGCGCAGCTGAGAAGCTGCGGGCTCAAGATGGCGTGACGACGTCAATTCTTGTGTTCATTCGCACCAGCTATTTTCGGGATGATCCGCAGTACTCCGGCGGCACTGTTGTGCGTCTGTTGATACCTACAGATGACACAGCAAGCCTGGTGCAAGCCGCGTTGCAAGGGTTGCAGAAAATCTATCGGAAAGGCTTCAAATACGCAAAAGCCGGGATTTGTCTATTGGACCTTTCCTCGCAGCAACAAGCGTGTGCGCAGGGCAGCTTGTTTTCCACCCCAATGCTTAATACATCCGATAAACCTGCTCTTATGTCAGTGCTAGATGGTATCAACCAACGATACGGTCGTAGCACGATTGCAGCCGCCAGTTCGTTCGCACCAGTTGGTGCTGTGTGGAAGATGAAGCAAGAACGCATGACACCAGCGTACACCACTGACTGGAGTCAAATTGTGGATGTTTGGAAATAGGTAAGCCTGAATGAAACGAGTAGCGGATTAAAGAGTGGTTTGCCGCAATATGAACGTAGCGATTGCCATAATAATGCCCCCAGCAAAATACATCGCAGCGTATAGCGCGTAGGGTGGTGGTTTCACTCCTTCCAAGGCTTTGGCTATCACGGGATCTGAGATCGGAGTATTACGTAGTTGCCAAAGCCGTACAGCACGATAAGCATGGAATACGCCAGCAGTAATGAGACCAGCAGTAATTAACAAACCAATTGGTGGTACCCACCACATAAAGGTTGTTAAAGGCTGAATTATTGCGTTCATCAGTGTCCTCTTGATCAATACCTGCTTAACCGTCTGTCGTTGAGTTCAACGAGTTCCATTTAACTTTTTGACTTCGGCCCTATTGGGCCTGCGCGCTTTGCTTGCCAGGGCCGCGATGCGGCCTAGTTGGTGCGCTGCGCACAAAAGGCGCTCGCCGCGCGGCTGCGTTGCGTCCTCTCATAGCTGGGCTACCGCGAATCCGATCTCGTCAGTCCGTCGCCCCAAAAACGCCGACCGTACCACTCCAGGCCCGCACTCCAAGGGCTTTCGCGGCATAAACCGCTCGCTTCGCTCCCTATTTATTCCACGGTCCCTTTCCGTTTGTCCTTCCGTGGTTCGGCACGGCAAGGGCGACGAACTAACGAGACCGGCGGCACACACCGCAAGCCGAAATGTAGAACGCAACACATATCTACAAATCGGGCTCGGAATCTTCGATCCCGGTCAGCGGTAAATCCTTGGAATGTTTAAAGGGGTGGTTTATGCAAGCGAAGAAAACACGACTTAAAGGGTACATCGTAACCGTGAAAGACGGTGATGAAACTACCGAAACTCACTATGTGGTCAAACCGAATGGCGCTGTCCTTTTCAGTTCAGGCCACGACCCACAAGACCCTCGTTTTGGCCCACGAAATAGCGATGATTGGGGCCAGTCAACAACCTTGCCTGAATGCGCCGTGTTCGTTGGTTTTTTCTATATACACATTGCATAAAGAAGCCCCTGTTCGGACGCAACCGAAACAGGGGCAGGCATCACACAACCTTGAAGGAGTTCACGTAATGCAAGTTGATCTTATCAAATTAGCCCAGGAATGGCGAGAAGCCCATGCGACCGCAACTCCCTTTCGTTTGCCAGCGTTGACCGTTGCCCAATTGGGCCGATTGTCCGCATTGCTTTCCGACGCATTGCCAGTAGCTGGCAATTCGACGGTTCACTAAGTCGGTAGGGGTACGCACTATGAAACACAAAGCCATTGAACTGGACCCGCGCAAGCTGATCGTCTCTGAGAAGTACCAAGCCCGTAAAACCGCCGGTCAGACACCGTTGCCACAACTGGCTGACTCGATTGCGGCTGTCGGCTTGCTTCATGCCCTGGCTGTCGTCAAAAGCAAAAAACGTGGTTTCCATGAGGTTGTTGCAGGGGGACGGCGCTTGCAGGCAATCCATCATTTGTTGAACGATGGGCGTTGGCCTGAAGGGCAATTAGTCGCTTGCAATCTCTACGACGAAGAAAACGCCTTGCTTGTGTCGATCACAGAGAACGTGCAGCGTGAGCAGATGCATCCGGCAGACGAGTTTGAGTCATTTGCAGAGCTGATAGACCAAGGCAAAACCATTGAAGATGTGGCTGCCGCATTCGGAGTCACGGCAACCGTTGTGCGACGTCGCTTGCAGTTGGGCCGTGTGGCACCGATGTTGATGCAGGCATATCGTGACAACGAAGTATCCCTGGATGCACTGATGGCATATGCAATGACGGACAATCAAGAGCGTCAAGTGCAGGTGTATTCCAATCTGGATATGTGGGACAGAAAGAATCCCCGTGTTATTCGCGGCATGATTGAAGAGGCTATGACAGCCAATCACCGGCTTGTGCATTTTATCGGCCTGGACGCTTATCAAGCTGCTGGCGGCGGAGTGACGCGAGATTTGTTTGCTGATGAAGATGACCTGAACGGCATTTATCTAACTGATAGAACGTTAGTCGATCAGCTGGCGCTAAGCAAGTTGCAAGAAACTGCGGCTAGTTTGACAGCACAGGGTTGGGCTTGGGCAGAAGTGACGCTTGATACTGAGCCAGTCAGCAATCGCTATGGTCGAGTTTATCCAGAACCGGTTGATCTGACGCCGGAGCAGCAGGCGACGGTTGCCCAATTGCAAACCCAAGAAAAATCGCTGATGCATGAGATAGCGATTCTTGAAGAAGAGGAAGAAAAGGCTGATGAAGATGAATGGCACGCATTGAATCAGCAGCTTGACGAGCTACGAGAGCAAATCGATGCGATTGAAGATCAGTGCGTAGCCTATACCGATAGCCAGAAAAAAGTAGCAGGTTGCATTGTTCGCCTGGATTACCAAGGGGTACTGAACATAGTTGAAGGTTTGATTCGCCCAGAAGATCGTGCGCAGGCTCAGGAGCAGCAACAGCAACAAGACGCTGACGGAGTAGGGCGTGTTTCCCTTCCAGCAGTGAAAACCCGCCCAACGCATTCTGAACGCTTGGTCCGCCAGTTAACCGCCAATAAAACGGCCATTGTGCAAGCCGCCTTGGCTAACAATCCTAACGTGGCCCTGGCCGTGCTGGTCGCTCAGCTGGCTCGTCGTCATTTCGGTGCTGGCTATTACAGTCACGGCGGCTTTGGCTTGGGCATTTCGACCAGTTGCGAACCCTTGGCGTCAAACGCGCCAGACTTCACGGAAAGCCGCGCTGGTCAGGAGTTAGCGCGTATAGAGCAGCATTGGGGCGATGTGATTACTCCAGGTAGCGATGGCGGCGAGTTGGCCTGGGCATTGAGCCAGGATACTGAAACGTTGCTTGAGTTGTTGGCCTACTTGGTGGCGACCACTGTACAGGGTATCCAGCACCAAGAGTCCAGCAAGGCGAACGCGCTTGATCAACTAGCAGGATTGCTGAACATCCAGATGCCCGAGTGGTGGAGCGCTACAGGTGAAACCTACCTAAACCATGTCTCGAAAGACCGGCTGGTGGAAGTCGTTTCCGAAGGGGCTTCGCCCGAGCAAGCCGCACCTTTGGTGCGGATGAAGAAAAAAGAGGCGATTGATACCGCAGAGAAAGCGCTTGCGGGTACTAATTGGCTGCCATCAATCATGACTATTAAACAGAACTGAGTGCTAGGGAAGCTACCCCGCTTTGGGGTAGCTCATAGGCGGTGAAATAACTTATGTTTATTTTAGGGAGAAGGGCATGTTGTTGATGAAGATAGCTCGTTTTATGAGTTACTACGAGTTTATGGCGCTTACGGTTCCTTTTGTAGTGCTCCTGGTCTATCTGATCACATCTAAAGAAGGGCTCCAATGGAATGAAGCCAGTGGGAAGATGGTGCCGTATAAAACAACCGGGTTTATGGCTGTTCTTAAAGAGACGGATGTAATGGATTGGTTTCTGTCTATCGTTATTGTTCTCGTCCTAGGCTCAGGTAGCTGGTTCTATATGAAAACAACATACCTCACAAGTGGAGACATTGCCCGTTTTAGTAATCAGGGGGAAGAGTGCGAACTCCGTGAGCTAGCGCAAATGAAACCATATGCGCGTAACAAGCCATTCACTGTTTTTGATTACGAGACTGCTAAAGACCGCTGCAAATTCAAAAGCTCGGATTTGAATAATAAGGAAATTATGGAGTTTCAGCGGGAGATACTGACTCGGATGGGACACCAGGTAGAACTCGCTCCAAAATCGCCGCGTGACGAGAGTGACGACTCTAACTCGCAGTAAGTGACAGCAGCAAGCGCTTTGCGAGGCAGAGCGCTTGCGCGGGGATTGTTCCGGCCAACATAAGGAAGAATATGGAAACGACAGAAATCAGCTTGGGCTGGATCAACTTGATATGGTGTGCAGCCACTCTATTTATGGTGTTTCTTGCTGCGTTGAAGTTCAAAGCGGGATCACAGCCTATCGGCGCTGTGGTTGTGATGGTGCTAGGTATAGGACAAATAGTCGCCGTGTTAACTGGCTATGAAACGATTGCCCAGATCGCATGCATTGCAATGCTGGGAACCGCGTTTCTTCTAGTGATTGGCCAGGAACGATGGAAAGCAAAGCGGCGCGGGGATTGACCCGGTCAACGTTAAGGAAAGGACATGCTCAGTACATTAAAGTGGAAACTGGAGATCAAACGATTGCGTCAGCTATCGGAGCTCCGTGGCCAGCCAGCATTGCCTGAGCTGGTCGAGGGACATAGCAGGCATCCCACTTGGCGTATCAAGGTGCCTGGGCGTGAGGATGTCTATATGTGCAGTCCATATGCCACGGACGATGGTTACGTGATCCTTGTGGACGCACTCAAATTCAATATTGGATGGCTACAGGCAGGACCAGGACTGGACGACTCATGTAAGTTGCGTCGCCATATGCCGGCGGACTATAAGTTTCATGAGGCCGTCATTGGGTTCAAGCACGGCATTGAAAACCCTGTCCCGCTGGCAGAGGTAAGTTATCTGGAATGGGGTCGTCGTGCTGGTATTCGATTTACCAATGGCATGACTCGTTCGTTTTGGCTGCTGGCCCATGATGTTCCGGCCTTTCCCGTCTTTACCGACTGTCATTTCAGCATTGATAAAATTCATGAAATAGCCGGTCTGGCAGAGCCAATGCCCGTCGCGATGATATAGGTTTTTATATCCTATAGCTTTGTATACCATCAAAAGTAAGCCGTTTAGGTTAACCAGTCTTGTTTGATGAGTGTGCCCGCCAGGCGGGCCAGGCTCTACTCCGCCGCAGGCGGCTCCACCGAACCCCTACGGGTTTAAGCCCTTCGGGTAACGATCCTTCACACCTTCGGCCCTATTGGGCCTGCGCGCTTTGCTTGCCAGGGCCGCGATGCGGCTTAGTTGGTGTGCTGCGCACAGAAGGCGCTCGCCGCGCGGCTGTGTTGCGTCCTCTCATAGCTGGGCTACTGCGAATCCGATCTCGTCAGTCCGTCGCCCCAACAACGCCGACCGTACCACTCCAGGCCCGCACTCCAAGGGCTTTCGCGGCATAAACCGCTCGCTTCGCTCCCTATTTATTCCACGGTCCCTTTCCGTTTGTCCTTCCGTGGTTCGGCACGGCAAGGGCGACGAACTAACGAGACCGGCGGCACACACCGCAAGCCGAAATGTAGAACGCAACACATATCTACAAATCGGGCTCGGAATCTTCGATCCCGGTCAGCGGTAAATCCTTGGAATTGATTTTTTGGGAGCAATCATCATGGCATCGGTAAACAAAGTGATCTTGGTCGGCAATCTTGGACGTGACCCCGAAGTACGCTATAGCGCGGAAGGGGCTGCTATCTGCAATATTTCTATTGCCACGACTTCGCAGTGGAAAGACCGTACCACCGGCGAGCGCCGCGAGGAAACCGAATGGCACCGTGTGGTGTTCTACAACCGTCTGGCTGAAATCGCGGGTGAGTACCTGCGTAAAGGTCGCCCAGTCTACGTAGAAGGCCGTCTGCGCACTCGTAAGTGGGCTGGTGATGATGGCCAAGACCGTTACACCACGGAAATTGTAGCCGAGCAGATGCAGATGTTGGGTGGTGGACGGGGTGGAGAGGGCGCCAGCGAAACGCCAGAACAGCAACCGCAGGGCAAGCCAGCAGGCAAACGTCCAGCTAAGCAAGCAGAAAAAAAAGCGAAGCCCGAGACACCGCCACCTTCTGACAATCTGGCCGATATGGATGACGATATTCCGTTCTGAGCGGTTCGCAAGCTGCTCAGTGTCTTGCAGGTGAGAGTCCTGCCGCAGTAATTGGTTAGTTTGACTGCGTAGCGATGGCGTACATGTGGAGGGTGACCGAAGCATGGGAGCAACGCCGGATAAACGTGTCCCCCGACCCAGACAGTGGGAGCGCGCAAGTATGCAGCCCGTAACGCAAGTGAACCTGAACAAGCCTCGTAAATGTCAGCCACACAGTCATGCTGGGAGAGTGTGGTGTAGGGTGGTTCCGCCGAGTCTCTAGAACGGGGACGAAGGTCAGTGTGTCATGGTGGATCAACAACCACGCGAAGCCATGACGGGAACTCGGGGTATTGAGGATGGGATGCATACATAGCACTGAGCGGAACGAACGAGACCTCTACCCGTCGCGGTTTAACCCACCGTGTAATCGACGATATAAGGTAACCGCCGAAGTTCTGAGAAACGCGGGATAGAGGAGTCGGAGGGGGGCATAGTACTGCTGATGTCGAGGACAACATAACCTCGGCGGAGGGAAGGCCCCCTGCTTCTGTCATGCTTATTTGTAGGAGGCACTGCGTGATTGCGAAAGCTATAAACACGCCGCTAGAAAGTGTGCGAGTACTGCAACGCAAGCTATACCTGGCAGCCAAGGCGAATCCGAAGCGGAAATTCGGAGTGCTGTACGACAAGGTATGCCAAATTGATGTGCTGTGGTCGGCTTACGAACAGGTTCGATCCAACAAAGGTGCCCCGGGCATCGACCGACAAACTTTCGACGTGATTGAAAGTGAAATCGGGGTGGCTACGTTCCTGGACGAAATCCGGATACAACTCATCGGAAAGCGGTACAAACCAATGCCGGTCAGACGGGTATACATCCCCAAGACCGACGGAACGCAAAGACCGCTAGGCATTCCTGTCATTGCAGATCGTGTAGTGCAGGCAGCAGTGAAACTCGTCATCGAGCCAGTATTTGAAGCGAGCTTTAAGGACTTTTCGTATGGCTTCCGGCCTCGCAAGAGCGCCCAACAAGCCCTGCGGGAAATCTACAAGTGGCTGAACTTCAAGTGTCACTGGGTTGTAGATGCGGATCTGAAGTCATACTTCGATACGATTCCGCACGACAAGCTGCTGCTGTCAGTAAGGTCCAAGGTCATTGATCGGTCTGTTGTGAAACTGATCGAAATGTGGCTGACGGCTGGTGTTATGGAGGATATGCGTGTTCGGAAGGAAACTACCGGGACGCCGCAAGGAGGGGTTATTTCTCCCCTACTGGCGAACCTCTACCTACACTGGCTGGACCATACTTGGGAAACGAAAGCGTTCGGCAAACGGCCTCACGATGCTCATATCGTTAGGTACGCGGACGACTTTGTGATCCTGTGCAAAGAGAACCCAGAGTTCTATCTGGAGCAGGCCAAGAAGGTCTTGGACCGACTAGGGCTGACGCTCAATGCGCAGAAAACGCGGGTAGTGAATGCGCGGGAAGAGCCGTTCGATTTCCTGGGCCACAGGTTTGCAGTCCAGCCGTCGAAGTTGACGGGCAAGCTGAAAACCTATTACTACCCTACGCCCAAGGCGATGAAGTCCGTCAAGAGGAAGATTCGAGAGGTTGTCCGAACTGGACAACATTGGAATCTGCCGCAGCTCATCAAAGAAAAGGTCAATCCGATTCTGCGAGGTTGGGGCAATTACTTCAAGACTGGCAACTCAAGGAAGCATTTCTTGAGCATCGCGAACTACACGACCTGGACGCTCTGCATCATGCTGAGGAAGAAGCATAAGAAGCGAGCTAAGGGGTGGAGGGACCACCCGCCTTCATGGTTCTACGAGTACCACGGGCTATTCAAGCTGTACGGTCTGTCGGTAACCGGGGATGAATCAGGTCGGTACGCTCGCCCTGTGCCGTTGTAACGCTACAGGAAGAAGGCAGTCGGAAAGCCGTGTGCGGGAAAACTGCAAGCACGGTTTGACGAGAGGCCGCTGGGGAGATCATTTCAAACCAGAGGTCTACTCTACGAACCATAGGTTTTTAAGAGTGTAAACATTGAACCCGGTTTTTCCTATAAAAATCGGGTTTTTTATTGTTTACAAAGGAACTGCAGTTTAGGTTAAGATGAAAACTTATCTACTAGTTATGTTTCGAGTAAACAAGTGTCAGGAACTCAGGCTTTTGAGGTTCGCAATCTCGTCTTCGCTTCCGGGGAAAGGTTCCCTGTACTCATCGATGGTGAGACGGGCGTTCCTGACTTCGAAGTCACTCTTTACGTTCTGACTCAGCTCAGAAGCAGAAACCTCTCCGCTTCCACCCTGACCGTGGCTACCCGTTCCGTGATGTTCGGGAGTCAGGTGCTGGGGTACATGGGGGTCGATCTTCGAAACCGAATCAATCAAGGAAAGTTGCTTGATTTGGCAGAGTTTGACCAACTCGTAGATAGTTTCTTTTGGACGCAGGAAAAGCTTCGTCAGGCTTTGAGTCAGCCGACTAGAGAATCCGCCCCGAATCGTGTGCTGAGCCTGGAGTCGGTTCGCAAGTCGCGTCCTGTTGTGGATAGCTCACAAATCATCAATGCAGACACAGCGGCCACCCGGTTGCTGTATTTCCGTGACTTTTTAAAGTGGAAGGTCGAACGCAGTCTGTTTGCATTGGCAACCACCCATGAAAACTACCAAAGGTTGAATTCGGCTAAAGAGTTCATGGTCGACGCCATCAATGCCCGAATGCCCAAAGGATCTTCAAAGAACGATTTAGATGCACGCCAAGGGCTGTCTTCAGAAGAAACGGCGTTATTGCTGGAGTCGGTCAAGCTCAACTCTGATCAGAATCCGTGGAAACCTGAATTCATTCGCGTCCGCAACCGTCTGATCGTTCATTTGTTGCTGAACCTCGGTTTGCGCAAGGGGGAATTACTTGGGATCAAGGTGGGCGATATGAACCTTGAGAAGAACGAGTTGACCATTCACCGCAGGGCAGATGACGTCGAGGATCCCAGATCCATTCAGCCCAACGCAAAGACCAACGCAAGAATTCTGTATGTCGATCAAGAGTTAGCCTCTGCCCTGCATGCTTATGTGGTGAAGTTTCGACAGACAGTAGGCGGGGCCTGGATGCCCAGTTGCTGAGCCAACCGCCGCCAAGAGTTCACCGAGATCAAACTAAACTCGGAGTTGTCCGAAAGGCTGCCAAGTTGTAGTTGACCTTACTGCGAGATTACGAGTTATTAATAAGCTTGTATGGGGCGATGCGGGCGTCGGTCTATGGCCCTGCACAGTACCAGCTCAATACCGTCTAATCTGTACCTGCGCAACCGATACCATCTCACAGCGAAGAGAGGCTCCGGCAGGCAAACTTCTGCTGAAGGAGTTAGCTTTTCGGTATCCCCGCTATGGGCAAGCCATGGCAGCACGGCACCACCGAAAGTTTCAATGGCAAACTGCGTGACGAGTGCTTCAGTCTGGAATGGTTTCGCAACCGGATCGAGGCCAGAATCGTCATCGCGGATTGGCGGCGCCATTACAACGAGGTACGACCGCATTCCAGCTTGGGCTACCTGACGCCGTTGCAAATGGCCCAAAGCTTGAGGAACTGTTTATCAATCCATGCCATTTCCCAAATGGCGGTGGTATGAAAAAACGGAGCAGGTCACTTTATCGGGATGAGAGGCTAGACTTCAAAGGTTTTGTCCTCAAAATTTCAAGAGCCAGTCGTTTGACTGGCTATTTTGTTTGTTGCCCTCGCCCATATCTTTCACTCCGTCGTAGCCGAAGCTGCCGTGGAAAGAATCGGTGTGGCGACGCCACAGCCCGAACTTCGGCGCCCAGGGTCGGCGGCGGCATTACAAGCCGAGCTCACAAGCCGATTTAGTGCGGACGGCTCAAAAGTATGTCGACGAAAGCAGCGATGGACGGATGCTTCAGCATGCCATTCCGAAACACGATGTAGATCTCCTTCCGGGGCGGATCGCCCTCAAAGGGAACCGTTGAAAACAAGACAAGTCGGGACTCGTTCTCGACGGACGCTTTCATCACGACTGATATCCCCAGTCCTGCCTGCACAGCACTTTTTACAGCGGCGGTACTGCCCAGTTGCAAGGAAACACTCAGCGTATTTGCCCGTGTACCGAGATACTGCCGAAGGACCCGTCCGGTGCCCGAGCCCGCCTCGCCTCCGATCAAGACTTGGTTTTCAAGCTGGTTCGGCCCAACACTCCGCATGCCCGCCCACGGATGCCCCAGCGGTACGATAAGTACCAGCTCTTCTCGTCGCCACAGCTTGGCAGCGAATCCCGGGCGCTCGTCCCATCTTTCGACGACAGCGATGTCCAGGTCGTAATTCTCTATGGTCCGCGCTATCGCCTCGTTTCTATCGATGACCACCTTGACTGAAAATGGCGTTCGCTCTTCAAACTCTTTTATATATGGCTGAAGCAAGTATATGCCCGTGTTAGAACTCGCACCAATCGTGATTTCATCTTTCTTTTCAAATAGAGTTCCGGCTTTACACGCCAGGTTGACGAGCTGTTGCGCATACGGCAAAAAAGTTTCACCCTCGGCTGTCAAGCTGCAACCGGCATTGCTTCGCACGATCACTTCCATCTTAAGCGACTCTTCAAGCTTCTTGATATGCTGCGTCACCGTCGACTGCGAAATGTCGAGTTGTTTTGCGGCGTCGCGGAAGCCCCCGGCTGCGACTACGGCCAGAAAACTCTCAACGTGATCGAGATTAATCACTCAGTCATCTCCCCGCTCCAACATGGTTGACCGCTCCGCGTGGAATGCGCCCTTGCAACGCTTCGAGGATACTGAGGGCGGCTTCACGCTCGATTTCCATCCGTACCGATTTGACCGCCGAACCCAGGTGAGGCGTAAAGAATGTGGGTAAAGCAGGATCAAGCAATTCGTCAGGAATAGAATGCGGCCTGTCGGGACGCGCCCATTCCTCCATCTCGAAGACGTCTGCGGCGTAACCGCCCAGATGCCCCGTCCGAAGCGCATGCACCACGGCCCGCTCATCTACGATGGAGCCGCGACAGGCATTGACGAGGTACGCACCGGGCTTCATGCGGTCTAATGCCCGAGCATTTATGGTGTGGTGGGTATCTGACGACATCGGCAGCATGGGAATGATGAAATCGCTTGTCGCCAATAGCTGGTCCAGCGATGTTCTGCTCGCATTCCATGCCCTTTCCGACTCTTGCGGCAAAGGCTGCGGATCCGTGTACTGAATTTGCATATCGAAGGCGGCCAGCCGCTTTGCGACCGCCCGCCCGACCGCTCCCGTCCCAATGATGCCGGCGGTTTTACCCGTCAAACCTGTGCCATAAAACCGCGGGGTCCAACCATTGAACTGGCGTGATCGAATGTAATTATCACCTTGCAGCATATTCCGTGTGATGCTCAGCAACAGGCCAATCGTTAGTTCAGCTGTGGGACTCGTAAGCAAATCAGGAACAATCGTAAACCAAATCCCATGGCGGGTACATGCCTCGACATCAAAGTTGTCATATCCTTTAAGCGCGGCGCCGATGACCTTCAGATTGGGGCACGCGGATAGAAAATCCGCATCTATGCTATCCGGCATAAACACCATCATCCCGTCCGCATCATTGGTGCGCAACAGTACCTCTTCCCGCGACATGGTTGAATCGGACTGATTGGAAATTACTTCAGCGGCGGTCTCAAGGAGGGCCAGCGTGTCAGGGTGGATTCGATGCGTTGTTACGATTCTTGGTTTCATGGGACCTCTGAGGAAGGAACTACGCGACATGCCGCTGCAACGGCTCGTCTCTGTCGCTGTGTACGGCACGCTGCTGATAAATGGATCGTATCTTTTGCATCATGCCTTGATCATTCGGTTGGTTAGCCATATTCAAACTGATTCGCCCATCCCGCAATCCCACGACTCGATCAGACACTTCAAGTGCCAGGTCTACCTGGTGCAGGCTGCACAGGACCGCGACATTAAGATCTGTAGCCGCGGCTTTCAGCGTTTGCAGAACCGAGCGCGCCGTCAGCGGATCGAGGCTGGAGACGGGTTCGTCCGCAATAATAATCTTGGGCTTCTGCGCCAAGGCTCGCGCTATCGCAATACGCTGTTGCTGACCGCCTGACAGCAGTTGCGTAGGCGTGTTTGCATAATCGAGCATGCCGACCCGGTCCAGACATTCGAACGCGAGCACTTTGTCAGCCCGGCTGAAGCTTTTCAATGTGACGCGCCAAATGGGCATCTCTGCCAGACGCGCACCCAATACATTCTCGAGTGCTGAGAACCTTTTCACCAGGTGCAGTTGTTGGAACACGAACCCGATCTGGCCACGTACTGCCCGCAGACGCGCCGGAGACAGTTCATGTATGGATTCTCCGAGCGCCACGATAGAACCGGAGTCAATCGGCTCAAGGCCAGTGAGACATCGGAAAAGCGTCGACTTCCCTGCCCCGCTTGTGCCGAGCAAGGCAACCATTGAGCCGTGACGTACTTCGAAGTCAATCGATTCCAGGACAACTTTATTGCCGTATGACTTACCGACATTCTTTAACTGCAACGCTACATCTTTCATTGCGAACCGCCCTTCCAGTAATACGTGAAGCAATCAGTTATTCGCAGGGAGAGTTTCGAATCCCTCGCGTTTTGTGTCCAATATCAAGTACCTGAGCCGGTCACTGATGAAATCGATTGCCGACACCATCAGCAATACAACCGCCAGTACCGTAATCATCTTGTTGAATTCCAACAAGTCCACAGTATCTTTCAGGGTCTGCCCAATTCCACCTGCGCCTACGATGCCCAGTACTGTGGACGTTCTGACACTGAATTCCCAAATGTATAGAACGCTCGCGATCAGGTGCGGCATAACATCCGGGATCAGACCGTAGCGGATAATCTTTGCCCTGCTGGCACCGGTCAAGGCGAGCGCATCCAATGGCCCTTGGTCAACGGGCTCGATGGCTTCAGCAAACATTTTGCCGATTGCCCCTACCATGTGGAAAGTAATGGCCAGTACGCCGGAGAACGGACCGAAGCCCACTGCTGCTACAAATACAAGTGCATAGACAAATGTCTCCGTGCCGCGGCTGGCGTTCAGGATGGCGCGGGATACCCGATAGGTCCACTTGTTCGGACAGGTATTACGCGCAGCCATGAGTGCCAGCGGAAATGCCATGATTGTGGCGAATATCGTGCCAATCGTCGCCATGGCGAGCGTCTCGCCAGCCCCTTTTAGAATGACGTCCAGGTCGCTCAGGTCGGGTGGAAACATCTGCACGACGAATGACCATAGTCTCGGTAAACCGGCGCCTAGCTTCTGGAATTCTATCTGACACACGTACCAGGCCACTGCCAGCAAACTGAGTACTACGACCGACGTTGCAAAATGCCGCTTTCTCCTGGCTACGTCCCTCTTGACATTAGCCAGCATGACTTCTTCGATTCGCTGATTCATTGGTTCATCCTCTGTGGTATCGCGATGCGCGCCCGTATGTTCGTGCAGCGGAGACAAGGAGCTGGCGTGCGTCAGTCCACCTTGTCGTCCGCTGCCCTCATCCAAGAACGGACCCCTCGTGCTTTATAGTTTTCCCAGGATGCGGCCGGCGTCTTCGATTACCTTGTAATCGCTGTGCTTTGCCTTCACGAAGCCGTTATAGCCCGAGCCCATCAGCGACTGTGCTTTCTCTTCGGACAAGGACGTCAGTATTTCCGTGATGCGCGCTTTCAGAGCAGGATCAAAATCCTTCGGCACGGATATCGCGTCGTTCGGCAGCTTGCTGGATTCCCACACGATCTTGGACTTCGAAGGATCGATTTGACCCGCTTCGATCATCCCGTTCCGGCCCCGATCCATATCGGATCCGAGGTCGATCAGTCCGTGCTGAATCTGTGATTCGTTCTGGCCAAACGTGGCACCTTCACGATATTCAAAATAGCTCGCAGGGTCGATGCCGATGCTCTTGAAGTACGCCATCGGGATGAGCCAGCCAGAAGTGTTGCCCTGATCACTGAGTGACAGCTTCAAACCCTTCGCGTCCTCGGGCCATTTTTTGATCGGCAGATCGGCGCGACCGACAATGAGGGCTTTGTAGAACGGCTCCCCGCGGTACTTGGCCGTTGCAAGCACTTCGGTGCCGGCCTTTTTATTCGACAAGACATAGCCCCAGGGTCCGAGCCAGCCCACATCGACATGGCCATTTGTCATTGCCACAGATATTGCCGCCCAGCTTTCCGGGGAGACGATTTCATAGGTCGCGCCGAGCTGGTCGGCGAGATACTTGAATATCGGCTCAAACTCTTTGATGGTCTGGCTAGGCGTTGGACGCACCGGCGCAATTGCAAAACGCAGGTGAAGTTTACCATTGACAACCTCAGCTGCCTGCGCGGGTGTGCACACTATGATTGTGGCGATAAAGGCAAGAATGGCGCGCGTTAACGCCTTCTTGAATTTCGAAAACAGAGTAAAAACTTGCATTATGACCTCAGTGAGTTAAAGACCTCAGTAGTACTTTTGAGTCAAAGCTCGTTGACTTTCAAAGATGCGATCACCGTACATCGACAACGGATACGGGACAGTCAAAGGGAGTTCCACCATGCGCGGGAATACGGTGGATCGGCCAGAGACCATGAGGCTTTCATAATCCCCATAGTTGCCACAGCCCAGAAGTGGCCAGGCATCAGCCGCGGCATAGCCGATGAGCAGAAAACGCCGCCTGATCGTTGAGTGGTTTGGGCCTGAACCATGAAGGGTCCGGACGTGATGCAACGTGACAGTTCCTACGGGTCCCGTCAGTAACTCCCCTTCTGTCGGGTCGAGCGCTTCGTCCCAGTTGGAGCGAGAGATCGCGTGGCAAAACTCGCCCGTCTCGACGTTCCGGTGGTCGTACACTTTTCCTTTGTGGGAGCCTGGCAAGCATGCCATCGCGCCATTTTTCTCACTTGTCTCGTCGAGGAAAATTCCGAGAGTAAGAAAATCATCGTTTGTGTGGGGATAGAATGCCCAGTCCTGATGCCACTGGACTGGCGCGCCTGATGGCGGCTTGAAGTTGATTTTGCTATTGTGCAAACGGATGTTTTCGCCCAGGAAATGCCGAAGCAAATCGACGATTTTTTCCGACCTGACCAAAGAATCTATTGCATCGAAATAAAGGTGAGGATTCTCGACGCGACGCAGTAGCTTCGTCGTCTCGCCATTCTTCTTTTCGAACTGGTAAGTCTCATTGTCCGAAGCTACGCCAATAGCTCCCAATTCAATTTGCTTGACGTCTTCAAGAATCTTCGCTACTTCCTCCGCGGAGAAAAAGCTTTCAATCTTCGTATATCCCTTGTCGAGATATTCGCGTTGCTGCTCTGCAAACATGGTGATGCTCCGAGGTCTTCCAACGAATAATCGGGAGGGCAAACTGCGGCTCCTTCCGGCATGCTGATTCGATCATGTAATCAATAAGTAACTTTGATCTACAGATCGATCATGAAAGGATGGTAGATCGTCGGTATGACATAGGCATGACAGCGGGACGCGGAATGCAACACAGAAGGATGGTCGCAGCGCCTGGCAAGCGCCGCCCGTGTCGCTTTCTGCCTACGTCACAATAGGCCTTTGCACGATAGTATCTGCTGTTCACCCCCGCAAATGGCAGTGAACAACCCGCTGCCACCAAACTGGAGAGAGCCGCTATGCAACTCACCGTCGAGACGAACGTACGAGCCCCGATTGAACGGGTGTGGGAGGCGTACACCACACCCGACGAGATAATTCGCTGGAATGCGGCCTCAGATGACTGGCACACCACCAGGGCCATTGTGGAGGAGTGCATGCGGTGCCATCAGTGGCGGTCGCTCAGAGGACGGCGCCGAGTATGTGACAGAGGCCATCCTTTACTTGGAGGATTCCAATCCGCATGACAATCGAGCCGTTCGAGTGACTATTGAAGGACAGAGAGTAGGGTATCTGTCGCGACAGAATGCGCGCCTTTATCGAAAGCAATTAAAACAATTGGGCCATGCGCAGATCGTCTGTAAGTGTGATGCAATGATAGTCGGCGGGTGGCACCGTTCACCTGCGGATGCGGGGCACTTCGGTGTCAAGCTTGATCTGCCAGTTGTATAGTTCCTGCCTGTCCATTCAAGCCTATACGCTTCACGGGTTCGTGGAGGACTGTAAACAACCTCGTTGGTCGGTCGGCATTTGTTTACATAAACTTTTTCTCAGTGCTCTCCCTATTGAGAAAAGCCCCATTGTTGCTGGGGAAATTTAGAAGTTTACAAACTTAGGTATACATAACCGTTCTAGTTCTGAGCGGTTAGCAGAGATGGTGAGGGCCTAGAGTAATAGGCAATAGGGCCTCGCCATCCCAAAGCCTGAGCATTACAGAGGAAAAGTTCTATGCGGTATTGCAACGCGCAACGATACGCGATACAATTTATTCATGATTAAGGGATTCCGGCATAAGGGCCTTGAAGCCCTCTACGACAACGACACAACCAAGGGTGTTCAAGCCGCACACGCTCCAAAATTGAGGCGCATTTTGGGTGCATTGGATGCAGCAGTAAGCCCCGAAGACTTGAATGTCCCATCCTTTCGCCTACATCCGCTGAAAGGAGAGTTAAAGGGGTATTGGTCTATCACCGTAAACGGCAACTGGCGAGTAATTTTCCGCTTTGTTGGCACCGATGTTGAGTTGGTTGATTACCTGGACTACCACTGATTAGGAGTACCGAATATGATGAAGAACCCCCCACACCCAGGCGAAATTTTGCGAGAAGATGTAATCGTAGAGCTGGGGTTGTCTGTAACAGAAACTGCTCAGCGTCTTGGAATGTCGCGAGTAGCATTTTCCCGAGTTCTGAACGGCAAAGCGGCTGTTAGCCCCGACCTTGCTATTAGGCTGGAACGTGCAGGTGTCAGTACAGCCCGTGCCTGGTTGACCATGCAATCCAATTATGATTTGGCTCAAGCCATGAAGCATCCGCAACCTGCGATTCAGGCTTTATTTCCAGCTAGCGCTCATGCGTAGAAAGGTTTAGCTAAGAGCTGAGCACCAAAACAACAAAGGCCACCCAAGGGTGGCCTTTGTTGTTTCTAGTAGCCAGGATGGGATTATCGTTCCAGTTCCGGCCCTTCTGACTTGATCTGTCTGTCCTGACGTTCCAGGCTTGGCTGCGGCAGTTTGTCAGAGATCGCCTTGGCATTGATCATCAATTGATTGACACGCTCAAAACTGGATTGAGGAACCTCCGTTCCTTTCATATGAAGATCAACTTTATGTTCTTCTAGTCCCTGGATATAGTTTTTAAGTAGATCTGGATGGGTTTGGGCGATTTCAGGCATTTCAAGCCCTTCTTGGCCTGCCTCACGTGACGCTTCAGCAAAATTATCAAATAATCTCACTCCATTTTTGTAGGCTTGGAGCAAGTCCGGGTCTTTGTGAGCTGCTGATGGTATTTCTTTCCCTTCATATCCCGCATTTTCAGAGTCATAGTAGTCACTCCAGTCGACCGACTGATAGTCACGGTCTTCATGTTCCAATTGATGTTCCGGTAACGGAGGTTCAAAGTTTCGCTGTTCCTCTCTTGCGTGGTCGGCTGACGTCAATTTTTCTAATGACATACTGGCCTCATAAATCTTCGTATTGATGTGCTCACGCTCAGCCGGTTGTCGCTGGAGCCCCAGTTTGACCATCACATCCCGGAATAATCTGGGTCCATCCATGGTTCTGGAACGCCGTTGCTGCTCAATAGCATGTGACTTTTCAGCTTGCCGCCGTCGCTCGCGATCATCTATTGATTTGCGTTTGGTGCTGTCATCCCCATTGTTCAGTTTCTTTTCCATCGTCGTAAATCTCCTATTACGCGCAGTTTGATGCACTGCATGGTAAAGCCTTCATCAGAGTGATAAAGGCGTGACAATCTGGCCGCGCGGTTCAATAGCAGCGGCTAAATCGGAGTTAGTGAGAGAGTGAGTTTCCCCGGCGTTGCCGGGGCCCCATCAGAGTGACGCCGCCTGGTCTAGGGACCAGGCAAGAGACCAAAAGTCCCTCAACGAGCTGGCGCTCTTTGTGGCCCTTAAGGTCTCACACAGGACGCACCCCCGCAGGGGTGCCGAAAGCCGCATGAATGCGGGCTTTCAAAAGGTTGGTAACTTTAATCAGTGTGGAACAAATAGAGCAACAAAAGCATCTCCAAGCCAATGGTCAAGCCATTTTTATGTGGCATGACTGTGGCTTTTTGGGATGTAGACATGACTAGTCCAAGTACAAATCATCAATCATTAAGCAATAACAAAGCATTTACCAATCAATTAATGAGCAAGTATTGAGCAGTCGTTTAGCAATTTCCAAGCTATTCACTAGCCGTTATTCAGCAATCAATCATCAAATGATTAAATCTCCAGCTCGGTATGCTGTTTCTCTGGTTTCGTGTGGTCAAGTGTGTGTGACCTGGCCTTGTTGCGGGTGGCCAGCAAGTCATGAGCCAGCCCTTTGTAGGCCTTTCGATTGACTGCCTTGGGGAGCAACGTGGCGTTATCCGTGAAGACTGTGACATCATGCCGTTCACGTGAAATGCTCACGTAATAAGTGTCCTGGGCGGTAGTGCGCGAATAACTTTCCGCGTTGTAGAGCACGCGGTCGCAGGTTAGCCCCTGGGCACTGTGGGCAGTCGTCGCGTAGGCATGATCCAGGTGCAGAGGTTGATCAGCGGACAAGGTGACGGCTCGGCCATTGGCCGCAATGGTCACCGAGTCCTGCGCAATACCGAGTACTTCATAGCGCTCGCCATTGGCCAGGTCGAGCTCAGCATTGTTGCGAGTGACCCGAACCATGTCGCCTACGGATACTTCTGCGGTGTGCTGGTGATAGACCGATAGCGTGCTCATGGTTTTCGGGATTACTTCTATGGGTTTCGCTTCCTGGCCAGGATCGGGGCGCAGGGGTAAAACGATCAACCTATCGGTGGAGCGGTTGCATTCGACGACCTCATACAGTTGGCCACGTTTCATTCCGTTCTTGTAATCGCGCTCGGGCTGGACGATATCACCGACCGTGTAGTACTTGGCGCAGCGACGCTCAGCTCGGGTAGTGTCGTGTCGGGTGAGCAGGCGGTATGGCCGTCCTTTGCCGCTCAGACCTCTGAGCTCATGCACGCGTTGATTCAAGGCCTGACGAGAGTGGTTGGTCCCAGTGACAATGAGCGTATTGGCTTGTGCAGTATCAGACAGGTTGACGTACTCACGTGCGATTGCTTCATAGCGAGGACTGCTATCGCGAATTTGGGTGCCGTCATCCCTTTTAGTGATGCGATCATCAATCTGAACGACATGATCTTCCAGGACTTTGAGCGATGCGCTGGCTTTGCCAACGGCAGCCAGTTCGACCGCTTGTTTAAGCGTGTCACTTTTCTGGCGCTGAATATCACCCATGAGGGCGGTTTTCATACCTTGTTCTTGTAACAGTGCAAACGCCCGACCGGCCTCGACTGCCTTTGTTTGGCCAGTGTCCCCGAGCAGTACGATGCGAGCCCCGCTGGGATGCAATCGGTGTAGCAACTTTTGCATCTCGCGCACCGGAATAACCCCCGCTTCGTCAATGACGACGACCGTTTTTTCGCCCAGCTTGCTGTCCAGGCGTTCGGTCTCGGTGGCCGTTGTCATTGAGGCGACCGTGTTCGCTTCAATGCCGTCTTGGCGCAGATTGGCGACCTGTGCACCGTAAGGGGCTAAGGCGATCATGCGATACCCACGTGCCTCTAACAATGCCTTGGTTTCTTGCAGTGCGAATGATTTTCCCGTACCAGCCAATCCTTGCACACCCACTACCTGGTCTTGGCCTGACAGCATCAGTTCGATGGCACTGTGTTGGCCAGGAGTGAGGGTGGTGTCGGCTAACTCTGCGTGTAATTGATCACGTGCGAGCACCGGCGTTACCTTGTTACGTCCCGCGTGCATCATGGATACGATATCGCGCTCACTGCGCAATGCCGTCTGGGTCGCAAAGAGGGGTTCAGTGGGAGTCAACCGACCGACATCGATGGCCTTGTCGACTTGCTGCAGGGCCTTTTCTATGGGTATGCCGCGCAGCTGGACTAGCTCTTGCGCCCAGGCCTGACGGGTGCGCGGCTGGGCGTCATGGTCAGAGCTGCTGCGGTAATGAAACGCTCTTGCCACCAGCTTGTTTTGTGCAACCAGGCGACTTAGAGACTGTCGTAGTTGCTCTGCGCTGACGGTTCCTTCCCCATGGCGCAGCGCATGACTGAGCAATGCGGACTGGCTCATAACGGTTTCGCGTTCTGCCAAGTGTTTGATCGCCCAGATCATTGCGGTATCGGCAATGCGTTGACGCGCCTCGGGCTCGGGTGAGTGACGTGTCAGGCTGGCTAGATCCTTGACGCGCTCTTTGGAGGCGTGCAGATTGCTTTGGAAGTCGATGCCAATGTCCTTGGCTTGTGTTGTCCAGTCCGCTTGAAGCTGGGCGCGGGTGAACTCCTGGGTTTTGGCCTTGCGTGTGGCTAGAACGGCCATCTGACGTTGCGCATGAGAGGCGGTGTGAGCGTCCATGCCCACATCGGCCAGGCGCTGGTGCATTTGCGCACTGCGCTTACTAAAGTGCTCGATCTGGTCGCGTGAGATATGTGCCAGTTCGATGTGATTCTTTTCAAAGCGCAAATCGTAGCCGATGGCGGTTAATTCTTTGGCCAATTCAGCCATGTAGATCGAGTCCAGGAGCGGGCGGGACTGAACCAGTAAATCATTATTCAGCGCGGCCCAACTGCCATCTTGGCGTCGGGTCAGGTTCATGATGACGGCATGGGTGTGAAGTTGGGGGTCCGGCGGGGAGCCATCCGTCGCCCTGGCAGTCTCATGGCGAAACTTACTGATGATCAGGTTGCCTGTGTTTTCGACCTGTGATTTACCTCGGATGGTTTGTCGAGACTGCGAAAAGTGTTGCTCTGCGTAGGCTAAAGCGCGTTCAGCGGCTCGGTCATGGGCCGTGATAATGCGCTCATCACCACCGATCAAGGCTTGCAATGAAACACTTTTGGGTGCTGAGATCGTCAGATCCAGACCTGAGCGGGCCTGTGAATCGTGGCGGATGCTGTTGCCCGCATTCACGCCATGGCCAAACTCACCACGCAACATTGCATGAAATCGCTGGGTATCGACTATGCCGGATGCGCCAAGCATTTCGGCTCCCTTGCCTTGCCAGATAGCCGCTTGGCCGTCACGGCTGTAGTAGTCATCGGCCTGGTCGCCGTAGTAATGCGTATGCTTGGCGGCCGCAGAGCGGTGTAAAACCTCTTTGGTAATCATGATGTGTTTCCTACTGGCAAGACAAGGGAAGGACGTCACTAAGCGGCAGCCGTGTCTTGTGTTGAACGGGGAATACGTTTGAGTTGACTCGATTCAATGAACGGCTCAATGACTTGAGGAAAGGGTTCAAACTGCAACTTGAACCGCGAAATCGGGTACTTACCGGCAAAAGCGACATAGCCGCTTAAGTCATCGAAGGCTTGAATCTGCGCGGCGGTGACCACCCGCTCTGTGATCGGCGTATTTTGATCGTTGGTATTGCGATCACCCACGGAGCGAGAGACGCTGTATCTATGACGCTCAACCTCATGCTCGCCCAGGCTCTTGCTCAGATCCTCAGCCGTTTCATGGTCAGTGCGAGATCCACCCAACACCAGCAAGTTACGAAAACTGGCACGAATCGTTTGAGCTTTCTTCTCGCCGTAGATGTAGTCCAATTGGGACGTGCTTTGCAAGCCAGCTACGATACGCAGGCCTTTTTTACGGCCTTTGGTCAGCCCATCCTCCAATGAGGGCAGGGCGTCCAGGCTGGCCAACTCGTCGATATACAACCACCAGCGTCGTTTTGCATCTTCGGGCAATGACAGGACAGCCGTAATGAACACATCAGCCCAAGAGGAGACCAATGGCTTCATTGCGGTCACCATGTCTTCACGCCAGTTGATGAACACATTTCCACCGTTGGGATCGTCAATCCAGTCACGAATCGAGAATGGGCCGGGTTTCATGCTGGTGTGCTCGGATAGCTTGTTCGACAGCACAAAGCGAGCACTTGAAAGCGCTTTACTGGCCTCAGATGAGCCTACAAACAGCGATTCAGCCAATGTGCCTGCCAGGTAGCTCTTGAGCTTTGCAGGGTCCTCAATCGTACACAGCCTAAATAGCTCGTCGATGTGAGCCATGTCAGGTGTGACGGTGTAGAGCTTCTTTGCGGTCTCGCGCAGCAACAAACGTCCGTAATCGTTCCATTCTTCTGCGCTCTTATCCTGGCTCATCGGTACCATTGAATGAGAAAGGCGTTTCCAGTCATATTCAGCCCGAATTTCATTGAAGAACGCCCAGCCCGGTGAACGAGCATCGTACGGATTGAGGATGATGTCGCCTGGCTTCCAAAACTTGCTGAGCAAATCGCCATCGGGGTCAATCACAAACATTCGGTCCCCACGCTTTTTCACGGACTTGGCCATTCTGCGAAGCACCACGGATTTACCACTGCCGGTAGCCCCTCCGATAAGGGTGTGAAGGTTTTCTACTTTTACTGGCATCGGTACAGAGGCCACGTCCACCTGTCGGTGTAATCGGTCCGTACACTGTGAACGCAGCTTGGCAATTGGAACGACTTTCGTGCCTCGGATGTGTCGTGTGAAACGGTCGCCTTCAAATCCGGCCGTGCGTTTAAACATTTTGCTTAGTGCAATCACGGCAATCAATGACAAGACAAAGCCAATGGCAGGGGGAATATAGAGGACGGGGTACTGGACTGTTGCTGTCAGTAGATGCCAGGTGGTGCGTGCGTCCCAATGATTGACTGCCACCCCGCTGGCCAGGCTCGCAGCTGTTATCCATGCCAGCAGCGGGAATGCAACAATTAACAATACCGACAAGCGGCGTCTGGTAATCGGTGACATAAAAAATCCTTGAAAAGATATGCCCTGGTGCTGAGCCCCAGGGCATAGGCATACAGATGTGTTTATGAAGCGAGAAAACGCAACAAAAGTGCGGTGGCACCTGCCCCGGCGCTGGCCCCAACCAGCAAGGCAAAGATGGCCATCTTGCGTGCCGAGGCATGGGCAAATCTGGCATATCGAGCGGTGTCCGTACTGATTAGCTTCAACTCCGCGCGGATGGGTGAAAGGCTGCCTTGCACGTTATGCACCACTTGATCGGTTAGTTCGATACTGGCTCGATCGAGCACGGCTCCCAGGGTGTTGGCCAGATCTTCGGGCAACTCTTGCAACTGCTTGTTGGCAGCGGAAAATGCCTCGATACCGGCTACGAGCGCCGTGACGGTTTCGCGTAACTTGTCATTGGTACGTTCTGTGCGCTCAATCAACCCGGCCACATCACCCAGCGTTTCCTGGAACAACAGATCGAGCTTGGTCCGCGCTGTTTTTTCCTCACTCATGCGAAGCTCCGTTGGTGGCAGGCAGCACATCCCCAAATAGGGCCTGGAAGGCACGGTCAAGCTGACGATCTACAGGGCGTGCCAGTGCTTTTAACGTGTGCATGTCCGACAGGTGCGAGATGCGTTTACGATCCTTGGGGTCTGCCTCACGCAAAAGCTGGCGGTAGTCATTTTGATCGGCCAGTATCGATGCGATGGTGATGCGTTTATCTGCCAGCAGCTCGAATACCTCGTTTTCGAAAATGACGGCTTGAGGATTGGCGATAAATTCGCCGGTTTTTTTGGCGTAGGTCAGCAGCGCCAGAAACTCTTCATCCACATCGCTTTCTACGCGGTTGAACAGCACGCGAATTCGATTGGCCGGCACGCCCAGGCCGCTCAAGGCGGCAACGGTCTTGATGGTTTCTCGCTGAGCCTTGCCCGTCGGGACGACCGGCAACACGAATTGATCGATTTCTTCATGGGACAAGTCGTAGCGCGACATGTGCGCCAAAAATTCCTCGATGTTCGATGCCCCGACGTCCACGATCGCATCGTCCAACGTGAGCAAACCGCGGAACAGTTTGCCAAACTGCATCCCGCGAAGCTGGTCCACATCCAGCCCCAGATCTTCCGCTGTTTCATTGGTCGATTCGATTGCGAAAATCTGGGCATGATTCAAGCGCGGGGCCAGCAGGTGCGATGCCACGACGGTTTTACCGACCGAGCCGGTGTAGTTCAAAACAGCGATTTTCATGAAAGTTTTCCTTCAGGTTGTGAGGGTGAATCAAAGGTGGGGTTAAGAGGATTTCGGCTTGGCTCGCATAGCGCGGCCTTCTTCGCGCAGAGCATCCAGGTCAATGTCCATGTCATGAATCCGGCGTAGATCGGCGGGTGAGTCAATGGCATTAGGACGGCCTTGCACCGCTTCGGTGCGGAGGGCTGGAGCTTGGACCGGAGTGGTTGACGTGATAGGCGGTGCTGCCACGCTATGGGAGGGCTGGGTCAAGATTGGAACCGCGGTTGTGGATGTGCGAGGTTTCTTAGGCTGACGAAGGCGCCACAGTGCATTGGCAAACACGGTTTGTGAGATTTCGATGCCCGTTGCGTTCAAGTCTTCGACGATCGCGGCATATGACGATCCGTTGGCCAGCCGCTGTTCGATGATCGGCAGCAGTAAACGAACGCGTGCTGTGACCGTAGCTCGCGGGTCAGCATCGGCCAATGCTCGACGAAATTGCTCGACGAATTGGTCAACTTGCATGGGTTGATTTCCTAGTTGTGCTGGAAAGCAAATGCCACTTTCCACGTTGAAGACAGAAGCGCGGCAGTGCCGCGCAGGGGGAGCCGCGCCCGGTGACGGGCGTGGGGGGCAAGGCCCACGGGGAAGGGTCGAGGCCGCAGTCCGACCTTGGGCGGACTGGACAGGGAACCCGGCAGGGGTTCCGCGGCCAAGGGGTACATTCATCCCCGCCCGTCAGGGTGGGGACCAATGTTCTTTGGGGGTCTACTTTTCCCCCACGCCACCAGCGTGGGGGACTGACGTGATACGAACCTCGATTACAGCGTCAGTCGTTGCATGCAGAGAAAGTTGGCAGGAGATAAATGTTTCTGAAATGTAACTTTCTTTGAGTGCAGCAATGGAGTTATCAACAGCCCTATATGGTAGAAAGAAGGTAGAAAGAAGGTAGAGGTGTAACAGAGGCTCTGAAACCCGTATGGGTAAAGGCGTTCAGAAATGTAACCGCGACGCTATTACGATAAAGCGCGATGCTATTACGATAAAGCGCGATGCTATTACGATGGGGCGCGATGCTATTACGAGGCTTTGAATGAGTTATCCACAGGCCCATTTCGGCGACAAAATGGCCAGCAAGCGCGATGCTATTACGATATTAGGAAGCTAATTAAGAGTAGCTTTTAGGCTGATTGAGGTTCATCACTGACCCGATTCCAGACTGCTTGTTCCACCCCGCGTCGACTTGTTTCGATGCGTGGAGAGAGGATCAGGCCGAGCTCTGCCAGCTCATTGATCGCTCGCTCCAGCGCCGGTTTGAAATCACGCATCCGGCCTGCGTATTGCGAGCGTTCTTTGAGGATTTGCAGGCTGTAGCGCTGCTCAGCATCTTTTGAGGTGCCAATCAAGCGCTGTAGGCTTTTGGACAGCGCATAGCGCATGTTTAACCGGGTATTCCAATCGATCAAGGTAAATTCACGGTTGCCAAAAATCTGCGTCCAGCGTGGGTCTACATATAGCGTGTATTCATTGACCTCATCGTCATAATCAAAGCCCCCCAACATGGCCAGGACTCGACTGGAAGGATGGTTGCCAAAGCTGTATTTCAAGATTCCATTAGGTCTTGTTGCCTCGATCGATAGTGTGAATCGAGCCAGGTCTTTCATCGTATTGTGCAGCCACTGATAGCTGGCTCCACTCGTATTTCGGCCAAGTGCCCGTAAAAAATCAGCACGATTGACTACGGGACGTTGGCCAGATGGGCATGTGATTTGCAGATACATGGCATGCATCCAAACATCAGCATGATCCTCGCACAACTGTTTGCCAGAGCCTTTGATCACAACTCGTTCGTTGCGTAGGAACTCAACGTCATCGTGCATTTTGCGATGGCCTCGCGCAATGGGTGCGAAAACGCTACTACGCGCGATGTAGTTGGGCATTGCTCGCGTGTTTTCGTTGATGCCAGGTAAGAATATGCGTTTGAAGGTGGGCTTGTCTGGTTCGCAGGTAGCTGCCATGGCCTGACGTTGCTTGGCTGTTTCTGTCAAGCGATGTAAAGCCGTACTCAGTCGTTGATTGGCGCGTTGGTTTGGCAAAGACATGATGGTCCTGATGGCAGATAGGCACAGGACGGCCTTGTCGATGAGGTGCGCCCCTGTGCCGTTCAATTAGTCAACCGCCGCATGCGAAAAACGCATGAGGCGGTTATTGGATTAACAAAGGGGAATACGTCGCCGACTAGCGATATGTCGCAAATTCGTTATTCAGTTTGAGACTGCGCAGTGGTTGCAGACCCGGTAGGTCATGTTGCTCAAAGAATTCGCGACGGGCACGCAACCATTGTTTGTATCGCCAACCGGAGCGCTCATCCCAGGGATAGTTGGCATCAATGTCCGAGGCGATTTGTTCCAGATTCTTGCCTTCGGCTCAACCGTCGTTATAGAGCTCGGCCATCAAGTTATAGGAATAGACGGCGAAGCCGACACCTTCATAGGGTTCGACCATGGTGTTCTCCTTTTATGGGGTTAAAGGCCAGGGCGACGATTGCGCGGATCAAAGAACACTTCTTCGAGTTCGAAGTTTCTGTAAAACGCCACGACGTTAATCGTGTTCCGCAAGGACATGCGGATTGTCTCCAGATCCAGCTGGCCACCCGTAGGCGATTGTTTGATCAAGGCGATCACTCGATCAATGGTTTCCAGTGAACTGTTTGAGTGAATCGTTGTGACCGAGCCTGGATGACCAGTGTTTAACGCTGTCATGTATTCCCAGGCCTCTGAGCCGCGTAGCTCGGCCAGGAAGATACGGTCCGGTGACAAACGCATGCAGGCTTCCACGCACTCCGTTGCTGATACACGCCCTTGCCCTTTGCCATAAAACAGGTTCACCACGTTACGGTGGTTGGGCAATAGCAACTCATGCACGTCTTCGATCGTAATCAAACGCTCATTGACCGGAACCCGTTCAATCAGTGATCGTGCAAACGTGGTTTTGCCTGAGTTGGTGGGGCCGGCCACAATGATGTTGTAGCGGGCTTGAACGGCCTCATGCAGAAATTGCGTGAATTTACGCTGCTGTTTTAGTTCTAGCAGATGCTGATCAATGGGCGTGAGCCCTTGCTCATCGAGCAAGTCCAAACTGTCACGGACGTTATCAAAGGCGCCATCGGCTTCAAGTTCTTCCAGTGTTTTAACGAGCCGTGTGTGCTTGCGTATATTGATAATGAACGTGCCGTCTGGGCAGGCTGGGGACTGCACGACTTGACCCCTTTCACCATCGGGTAAGCGCACCACCATGATCGGTGTTAAATCCAGGCCGTTATAGACGGCCAAGCTCAATACCAATCCTTTCAAGTTTGGCAGCGTGAGCGCAGGGCAAGGATGCTCATGCCAGGTACCACGTTGACGCACATAGACAAACTCGGGCCGCACAATCGCCAGCTCGGTGATTGTGGAGTCGTTCAAGAATGGCTCCAGCGGTCGCAGCTCAGCTCGTGTGGCAAATCCCGGATCAAGAAGTTGGTTCATGCCGGGTGTGTTGCTGCTCTTTGACTTATCGGGTGTAAGTAGGTTTGAGTTCATAGACTTTACTGAAATCCAGATCGCGAGCGACCATGATGCCGACACGTTCGCCCTGGTTTTTATAAAGGGTTGGGGGAATATCTAAGGAATGTTCCAAGATCTTCGCCACCACTTCCTGACCACCTTCGCGGGTGTTGTCGAATCGGATGTTTCCATCTCCTTTGTTGCCCTGGTTCGAAGCCCAACTACCCAAATCCCCCAGCAAGCTAAGCAAAATGGCATTGCCCAGTCGATCCCAGAAGTGGTGATCAATGGCCCCATCGACCCCGGCTTCTCCCAGTGAACCGGTTCCAGGTGAACCCAGATTAAGAATGACGCCTGTGGGTGTTTCCAGACGGTGCCAAGTTACAAAAGCGCGTGGCTGACCTTGGACAATCCCCCCGCTTTGATAGCCAACAAACTTGGTACCGGCGTCGATCAGTACGACTTTGCCGTTGGCGCTCATCACATCACGCGTGGCATTGCACGTGAGCATGCCAGCCTGGGCGGTGACCAGTCGGGTTTGCATGACACAATCGATCATCGTGCCTTGGGTAATCAAGAAGTTGCGGTTCCCGAGTTGACCGGCCACTGACGGGGCCAGTTCGAGTGGTCGCAGCTGATTCGCCAAGGGACCTGCATCGCTATTGACCGCAACTGAAGTCGCGTTTTGTGTGTTTGTCTGCTGTCCTTCATTGCTTTGTGCTCGTAAGGGGCTACGCAAGCGTCGAGCATCAACGCTATTAATCACTTTGGGCAGCATGGGGATAGTCAGATCGCCCAGTGGCACGTTGGGAGTCGTTTCTTCAGGTAGCGTGGGCTCCACACTGGAGGCTGGAGTTTGAGGCGCTTTGAGCTCAGGTAACTGAAGCAAGTTGCTGATACCGCTGACTGATGAATCATCCGCACCATCGGGGGCTTCATCACTGCTCGCGAGCCAGCGCCAGCTTACAAAGCTGATGATGCCAATGGCGATCAACACACATAGCCACAGAAAGCCTTTCGCGCCAGGTGGTAATGGACGTCGTGCGCCACTTAATTCATTGGGCCCGCGATCCTCAACGCTGTTGGCGTCCTTGTCGATGCTGCTCATTTCAAATGCTCCTTCGTGGTGAAGGTATGAGTGGATGTCCCTTGCTGCGATTGCCAGGCAGAGGCCGTGCTGTCGATCACCAGAACGTTGTCTGGTTGAATCGTGGTCTTGGCCTGAAAAGGCACACCCGACTCGTCAAGTGGCTGGACCAACGGTAAGGAGCCAGGTCCAAATTGCATCCAGGTCTGACCGTCTTGCACGTTGAGTTGATGAGGGACCAACGCATTGGCTTGTGGGCTTACCGTCGGCTCAACCGGGTACGTGGCTGCTGGTGTCGTAGGCACGATAGCCGGTGGTGGCAAGCTGGCTGGTTCGGCTCCATGAACGACGCGTTTGACCGACGGTGAGACAGTGCCGGTATACGGTTTTGGTGGTATTTGTCCGAATGCGGCGTTATGAATGGCCACAACCCGGTTTCCTAATCGAATATGCCAACGCTTGCTGGTTCGATGCAAGACCATCGTTCGTTGATCTGCCATGTGATAGTTGGTCAGGACTTCCTGACCATCCTCTGTCACTCTGTACACGACTGGAATCTCAGCAGCAGACGCAAATTGCAGCCAGGTCTGCTGCCCATCATCCCAGGCGTGTACGGGGGCCAGATCCAGGTCTCCACTCTTGGAATATGCCCGCCAGTTCACTGGAAGACCTACTTGGGAAAATGCGGCTTGAACCGTTTGTTCATGCTGCTGTTGACGTGCTTCTATAGCTTCGCTGTCCGGATAGCGCATGACCAGTTTGTAGAGCGTGCGGTTGGTCGCACGGTCGTTGTGATACGTGATGCGAAAGGTGTAATTGCGTCGATTAGTGATGAGGATCAGATTGCCGTCGGCTTGCTCCATCATCGGTTTGAAAAAGACGTAATTATCGTGAGCGGTGAAGTCATAGGCTTCACTGTCACCGAAGACGTGGAACTGATGCTGCTCTCCTTTCTCAAGCTCAATCATGGTTGCAACACCAATCACTGCATCAAGCTGGATGACGTTTGCAGGGTCGAAGCTGGCGTATCGCACGCGGTGATCTGAGGCAGAGCGTTTGGGTTCATTCAGGGCAGCAGCAGGCGTGGCGACCGCGCACGCCAAGGCCACCGCCAATGCCGCTTGGGCAAATCGGTTCATGGGAACTCCTTCTTGTGGATTAACGTGAGAGATCGGCCGCCAGGTCGTAGCGATTTACTTGAAATCCGAGGGGATTACGACGCGCGACGGACTCATCCAGCGGCACGTTGATGTATCCGTAGGCAATAGTGGCGATCATGTGCTGTTCGCGTTCATTGCGGCCCGACGCAACTTCGCGTTGAGTCGTACTGAAACGGACCGTGGCTGTTTGATTGGCACCCAGTGTGATTGAGTGCACTTGTACATCCAGATTTGACAGTTGACCCAGGCGCTCAGTCGGTGCGTTCGGTCCTACATATCGTTTGCCGTATTGGGCCTGTATGGGCGGTGAAGAAAGTAGAGCGCAGGTGTCAAACTGCTCTTGGATGGTGTACCAGTTATATCCTTCACAACTACGTACATACGTGTTGAGAAAATACTTGTCGACCCGATCACCATAGGTATCCAGTGGGTCACCTAAACGGCTGACATGTTCAATGGAACCGGTGGCGTCGTTGACACGAACCACATACATCTCGGGTGGTTGCTTCAACGGCGTTAGCCCTGCTACGGCCAGCACACTGGCCATTGCCAGCACACCCATGAACAGGCAAAGTCGCCACGCCAGACGACGACTGGAGACTAACTCATGGGTCAGATCGCGCTCTAGGCCACGGTTTTTTTCCAGTTCCTGGGCGACATTGATAGTTTCCAGGTGCTTACTCATGAACAACTCCAGATACGTGCAACGGGGGGGTTGCGTTGACAGGGACTTGAGGTGAGTCAGCCGGTTGACGAGGTTGGGGTGGGGTAAAGGCGCAACCAGCCAACACGATGGCCAAGGCCATCGTGATGAGAGAGACTTTCATGGGAAAACGACTCCTGGCCCACTTACGACGTAACGTAGAGGGCTGAATAAAAGATGGGGAAGGATTTCAGTCGAGCTGTAGAGCCGACGAAGAGTTAGCGACCGAGAAGTTTGCGAAGAAGGTGCCCGGCACGTAGTGCGCTCATGGCTCCACGGCTGGCGCTACCAACACCAAATTGCGCGCCAAAACCGCCCGACAAACCTTGTGCCATGCCGGGAATCATGATCATGACAAAAATACTAGCTAAGGCAACGAGGAGCTGAGCGGTAACGAGAGGGAGTACCGAAAAGGTTCCATTACCAATAAGTCGGATCATCATTTTGACGTAGGAGATATTGATCTGAATCAGGACTCCAAAAAGGAGCCCTGCCAACAGTGCCAAGAAAACAAAATTTAAGGCTTGTGAAACCCAACTATTGAACATACCCTCGGTACGATCAAAGGCCAATGCCGAGATAAAGATAGGTCCAGTGGCTACTATTAAAGCCATACCGACTTTAACGACAATCATTAAAATAGAAATAACTGCGCCAACGACCATAGCATTCACATGGATGCCTGTTTTCATTAACCACAAGACGATGTCTTCAGAGCTTGGCAGATATCCGGTATCTCTTTTGTCAATTTCATCCGCTGCTTCTTTTGAGCTTAGTCGAAGCTGATCAATCTCTGTAGCTACAGTTGTTTTTCCTGCCACTATAGAAACCATATCATCTGGTAATGAAAGCATCGTGTTGGCAATATTAGTTTGATAAAGCCCTCCTGTTGTTGCGAAACCTGCAATTATGGCAATACGTATGTATTTCCATACCAGTTCAGTAACATTCATGTTTCCATAGCCACGCATAATAGCTATTGTGTAGAACAGAAACTGAATTGTTAAACCAATAATAATGATGGGTGCAAGAGCCTGGGCCAGCTGCTCAATGGGTTTAGCAACCGCAGAATTTAGGACCACATCTACCTGCTTCATCAACCATTCGGCAATTCTGTCAGCGTTCTCAGGTTGAGAAATTTGGGACGAATTAAAGGCCATGATGGCTCCTATTCACTGGCGGCTTGACTCTTTCCCAACCACCCTCCATAAACGACGTTTGCTCGTTTGCGCAGTAATTCACGCTCTGCTGCAAACTGTTGCTTGGCCAATTCCACCCGTGTCTGGTCAGCTTGAATATTTGCTTGTTCCACTGCAATACGCGCTTGTAGTTCAGCAATCTCTTTGGGATTTGTCGTTTGATTGATTTGAGCTTGCAACCCGTCAATCGTTTCAAGGCGTTTTGTCATCGCGTTATATGCTTGTTCTGACATCGCTCTCTGTGTCGCAGCCAAGCGAACGCCTTTTTCACGGAGCGCTTCTGGATCTCGTGAAAAATCGACTGAAGAATTTACATCAGCGGTAATGTTGTGAACTGCTCCTGACAGAGCTGAGTTTTGCCCATCAAGCCTGTCAATGAGTGCAGCAGCATCCGTTGGCAGAGATGCCCGAATGGCTTGTTGTACGGACGGATTATTTAGAACATATCCGAAGCCGGATGACTGGGTTAAAGCGTTTAGTTGTGCCCGTGTTTGATCAAGTTGCGCTCGTGCTGTCTCCAGCTGATCAAGCAAAGCGTTTAGTTGAGGGATTGAGTTAACGTCTAGCGTGGGGATGCCACCAGCTGCCTGGACTAAGGGTGTATTTAGGCATGTGGCCAGCAGAACGCTGACCACACGCGCGCGAATGCGTGTCATCGCATGACTCCTAAAGTGTTTTACATAGTGTGCTGAATTGCACGAGACAATTAGCAGCCGTGATGGCTGCTAACTAAAAGGAAGAGGTACAACTAAATTGAAGTTAGTCAGAAGTTAGGCTTTTATATTCACTCTCACTGATTTTTTTAAAAGGTTTGTATCGCCCATCCGAATCAGTCAAATGTTTTTGAGACTTATCATAGGTAAGCTGCCATTTATCAGAGATTGTCATGACGCCATTTTCCCTGGCTTTTGCTGGGAAGTTGTGTTGACGATACGTTCCAGAAATCATGGAGATTTGTCTGACTCTTACCACTAAATTAGGCCCATCTTCAGTCACGTGAAGTGTTGCGGGACGTTCGTCTTTTTGCTCTAACCAGTATCCTACGAAGGGAGCATTCAGATTATCTTGACATCCTGAAAGGAGGGTGAGGCTTAATGCTCCAAATGCACTCAGGAAATAACGTCGATTCATGGAAGGCTCCTTGTAAAGTAGGTGAGATTAAGCAATGCCAGGCCCATGATAAGCAAAAGTCGTCAAAGATGTGGTCATTCGCCCCGGTTTATTCAAATTTTTTTATTCGAAGCAATGGATAAAACGCTAGAGATTAGTAGCTTCTCTTTCTGGATAGAACGGCACCCACCCATTCCCGAAATCGGCATGACATGCGAAGTCAACTCCATCTTGCATGACTATGAATTGAAACTTCGAAGCACCTTTTTCTTTTGCTAAAGCTTCATGTCGAGCGCGGGTATTCTCCATTGCTTCTTTCTGACTGGCAATGATCTTGGCTGTGTCAATGGCCTTTGCGATTTGCTCGTCTGTCCAGCGAGCTTTCACATCATTTTCAAGAGACAGCCTCTTGCTGGTGGCATCCTCTTGAAACCTTTCAATTACGTCTAACATATGAGCTAACACATCGCGTTGTTCCTTGATTCCTTCATCAACATTCGGCAACTCGTCGATCCAGTTCAAGCTGATTTCAGGCGTCATCATAAACTTTCCTTATGTTGGCCGGGACAATCCCCGCGCAAGCGCTCTGCCTCGCAAAGCGCTTGCTGCTGGTGCTGTCAGTCTTCATCTTTGTCCCGGTGTACGTAACAAACGATGGCAATGATCAACATCACGAAAGCCAGTAGTAGCGGCCAGGCAAGGCCCGTCAAAGATTCACGCCATCCACCATGCCTGAAAAACATATCGAATGGGCCTGTCGTTAGGTTCATATCCTTTCCTTGGTTAATGGACGGTGATAAAAAATACTAGCGGCAATGCAGACAAGGGCAGCTGGTACAGAACTTGAGATAACCGCGACCAGGGCAGCTCCTACACCAACTCCAACCGCAAAATATTTAACGAAATAATCAATCTGCGCTGCTTCTTTATCGTTTTCTTTGTGGTTCACAATTTCAACACTTTCAAGGGGCGTGACGATCCTCGCCCAAGCACCCTGCTGGGCAGGGGCTTGGTGTAGATGCCACGTTATTGAATGATAAGTTCGGCCTTTTTCTGAACCGCCTGTTCGTCTGCTCGGGCTTGTTTGACCCGTTGAACATACAGTGGCAGCCAATCAGTAGGATCATCACCAACTTCGGCAATGGCCTGGCGAGCAATAATGGCCATATCTGAACTGCCTGAGAATACGAGCAAGGCCTCTTTACACGCCGACAGATCCAGCTCTGCAACGGTCACGCTTGAGCCCTGCTTAATGACGAACTGACGGCTTTTTTCACCGAGCTTTTTGACTAGCTCAAATTCCTGAGCAGTTAACCCAAAATCCTTCATGTAGGTTTCACGTTTGGCGCGTGGGTTTGGTAGAAAAATCAGGGTGCCAGACTGCTGGATAATGGAGGGACCAATCGGATTGTCGGCAATGGCTTCTGGCTCTTGAGTCGAGAAGCACAAGATGCCATTCTTCTTACGAATCGTGCGGCACTGGTCTTGCATATCCTCTTGGAAATGTTCATCTTCCAATGGATGCTGACATTCATCTATCAAGTTCATGATGCGCCGCCCATCATGCATAGCCTGGCTACGGTGACGTAGGTACAAGGTCACTGCTCCACGTACGTACTCGTCATCAAGAATTTCTGTCAGGTCAAAGCCGAAAATCGGATTATGTCCGGGAGGCGCCTCCAGATTTAACCGATCCGACGGGTTGTCAAATACCCATCCATATTCATTGCCTCGACACCAGGCCAGCAAACGGTCTTTGACTGAAGAGCGTCCTTCTTCTCCATCAGTCTTCATGGGATTTGTCAGGTACTGGCAAAGCAGGGTAACGCCTCGATATTGCACGTCGATACTGTCACGACACATTTGTTCGATCGCATTGAAAATCTGCTTCTTATCAAAGGTCGTGACAATCTCGCCGGACAAGCCCGCCAAGTACGTCACCAATTTGCGCATAAATGCCTTGTTTCCAGGCGTGGGCTCCTGTTGGAAGGGGTTCCAGCCCGTAGGAATACCAAGGCGCAGAGTGAAGTATTGTCCGCGTAACGCCAGTGTCAAAACATGCAATCCCTCGTCTTTGTCGAGAATCAGGGCGGTGGCACCAAATTTTTGCGCCTGGGTTAAGAGCATTCCTTGAAGTACCGTTTTCCCTGTTCCGATGTACCCAATAATGAGAGTGTTGCCAGGCATGCGTTCGCCTGTTGAATCTACCTCTTCCAAGGAAGAGTGGTAGTTGAAGAAGTAGGGATCACCCGTGACCGAACGCAACATCGTCACAGCTGGCCCCCAAGGGTTACCAGTTGCCTTGCCAGTGAGCTGGTTATGGAAACTGTTGTAGCAAAGAAAATTCTCGCTCGTGATCGCCTCGGGGCGGGTGCGCCAACTCCAGTTGCAAGGCAACTGCGACCAGAAACCGGCTTCGAGTGCCTTCTCAAGAGGTTTAATAGTTAGCCCACGGTCAGCCATTTTGGCCACCATGTTGGACATCGAGCGACGCAGCTCAACAGGTTCATCTCCCCAGATTAGTATCGTCGCGTGATGATCTCCTAAACCGAGCTCGCCAGTTTCCAGCTTTTCAATGAGTTTCAACAACTGTTTGAGCTGGCCAGGAGCATCGTCATTGGAGTCACGCATCAGCTTAAAATGTTTTTTGACCAGTTTCTTGGCTGCTGCGCCAGTAAAGCTGCCCCACGATTGGGTGATGATAAATTCGTAAGGGCTGGACAGAATGGGGTCCAGGTGTCCAGGACGTAACTGCCCGGGGCTGCGAAACAGCTCTAACATGCCGAATTTGCGCGTGCTCTCGAGCGTTCGCAGTTCACCAAGCTCACCGTATCGTGAAAATATGGGACGGGCACTAGGCAGGCTATCCCACATGTAGCCATCGGTCACGGGAACTTGCTGTCGCTGACCAGTGAGCAAGAAGGCGATAAATTCCCCAGGTTCACTAAACGCAAAGCCGCTACGATCAACGATTTTTAGCACTTCGGCATCATATCGGTGAAGTCCAGCCATGACGGCTCGGATGCCGCTTTCGAGGTCCTCAATGGACTCTTCCTGCCAGGCTTTCAATCGCTCTGCATCTGCCTTCTCCAATGAGGCCACCGTTCCTAACAACGCATCTTGCACCGGGTGAATCGAAATAGTGAGATACAGCTCATTGATCTTGAGGCCACGTTTGTTGAACGTGGCCCGATACTGATCATCGAACTGTTGAGCAAAGGGTTGGGGGAATGTGCTGTCGGGATATTCACTCACATGACGACCGACAATGTGGGTGTACAAGCCCAATTTACCCAGTGGTAAGCCTCGTATGACATTATGCAAGGCTTCAACCCAGTCATATTGCTCTTCCAGGCTTGCGGCCATGGCAGAGCGGCCGCTGACTTTGATGATAGCCAGGTATTCATTGTTTTTGGCCTTGATGATTTCATCCGTGACGTGATGAGAGTAGGGCACATAGTGCGAGACCGGACGCTCCTTCAAAGTCAGGGCGCTCATGAGAGACTCCTTTATGGTTTACGCCAGGGACGGCGTGATGAGTAAGAAGTGGGCGCGTAGCTGGAGCCATTCCAGAACTTTTTATTGCCGTTCTTGAACCGTGTTTTCAGTTCTAACCACCAAATCTGGAATGCTTTGTCATCCGATTTTGTGATGGCCGCGAACAAGGGAATTAAGATGAGAACAGCAACCCACATGTAAAGACCAATGAACATGGCTGAGATGGCGACACCGGCTAAAGTGCCAAGGAAAATCATGGTAGGAACACCCATGAAAGTGGCTTTGCGGCTCAGCCCATTGAAGACGGGATAGTGAAATGGCTTCAATTCGATAGTGTTGTCATCCTCGTCTTGATTAGTGTCCTTAGCCATGGCTACTTCCAGAACAAGACAACCATCTCAGCCACCGACCCGGCTCCAAGTACGCCGATTCCCCAACGAACTGCGTCGTCCTTCCGCATAATTTCTGCGGCATAAAGTACCCAAATGACTAGGCCGATCACCACGCAGGCAATCGGCAGAATGATGTAAAGGTTGTCGCGGAACGTTTCCAGCGATGTTCGGGCTTTGGTAAGGCCGCCCACTTGAGCATGTGCGACGCCGGTGGTGAGCATCGCCAGCACAGCCGTTTGATACAGATGGCGAACAAGACGGTGTTGCGCCATACGAGCCAGGTATTGCTTAATGAACATGCATAACTCCTGTGCCAAGTGTCAATTGACATTGGCATTGATGGTTGAAAGAAACGGGAATGGTGCTCGATTGAGCGTTGACTACATAACGGTGAAAAAGCGGCTGAATGTTGTAGGTTTAAGTGCCGCAAATTCGGTATCCGTCAGCGCGAATGCACGTTGGTATTGCTCGTGCAAGCTTTGAAGCTGAGTGGTCGGAACAAAAAGAAAAGAATGGATTTCAGGCATTTGGGTTATCGCGGTGACTGTTGACCGAGGACTTGGGCTAACAGCTCAACGTTCAACGCTGTTTTCCCTGCCCCCATGTGTCCAGTAATGAGCGAGTGTCCGGGAGCCGGATCACCTTTGACGTTCATTGCAGCCAACGGTCGGTGGTAAGGGTTGGAAAGGTTGGGATGGGCGGGATTAATAGGCATACGTACTCCTGCCTCAGACGTCTGGGGACGTAAGGCATTGCGGTGGTTAAGAAGAAAAATAGAGCCCGAATGGGCAGAGTGAGGACTAAAGCTCGGTCCCCACCCTGACGGGCGGGGATGGATGTACCCCTTGGCCGCGGAACCCCTGCCGGGTTCCCTGTCCAGTCCGCCTATGGTCGGACTGCAGCCTCGACCCTTCCCCGTGGGCCTTGCCCCCCACGCCCGTCACCGGGCGCGGCTCCCCCTGCGCGGCTCTGCCGCGCTGCTGTCTTCAGTGGGAAAGCAGGCTGGGGCTGGGTTCGATTTGATTACACGCTGACAGAGAGGCGTCACACAGGAGGCGGCTCAGCGGTGACGATAACGGGCGCAGTGTCTTGCTCGTTAGCAGGCCTGCTCGTATCGTTGCCTCGGGGTTTAAAACCGTCGGTGATGCGGTGCTGGCCAAACCCATCAGGGAAACCTAGGCGCTCAGGTTGATGTGGTAGCGATTCAGGAGTGACGGTAACTGGCGTTACGTCTGGTTCGTTAACAGGCGTGGCCGTATTGTCCTCTGAGGTTTTGAACCCGTCAGTAAGACGATGCTGTGTAAACCCATCTGGGGTACCTGTGCGCTGAGTTTGACGTGTTGACGATTTGGCCGAACTCATCATGGGTTCATCATCCATGGCTTTAATGGCTGGTACTTTGATTCCTGCTTGAGCCAGGACTTTCCCGACATATCCATTGCTGAAGCCTCGCTCGAAATTGCCTGTGTTGTAGCAGGACAGGGCTGAACGTAACGCGCGTTGCTCATCGCTGGATTGCCGCAAGGCTCGCTCATAACAGTCCGTCAGAACTGTTTGAGCTGCTTGCAGATTCGTGCAGGGATCAAAGACCGTTTCTGTCGTCAATCCAAGCCAAGCCCAGTTCCGCACATTGATTTGGCCAAGCCCGGCATCAAAATCAATGCCACGCTCAATGAGATCGTTGGCAATCTGTGCTGCTTGCTCGTAGTCAGTTGGTTGTTTTTTCAGCCGTTTACCTTTATTGATACCGATCGCATACACCTGGGCCGTTGATTCATGTCGTACCAGGGCTGATAACGTTGTTTCATGAATATTGGGCGCGCATGTGGCGGCCAAAAGCGCGATTTCTGCTAGCACGGCTCTCTCTCAATGGTTGTTCCCAGTGCCTGCGGAGTTGTCGATATCGCGACGAGGATCTTCAAACGAGTAGTGCCAGTTGTTGGCCCAGCTCCCGTTGTGATCTGCCTCCCATTTAGCCTGGGCTTTCTCGAACTCGCGAGCTGGTACCCAATAGCCACCACTGTTTGGGTTGCCGACATACTTGATCGATAGATCGTAGGTCCAGGCATGGTCGTTATAGACCACGCAATAATTAGGCAGTTGGGTTAGGGTGACTGTCTTGATGAGCGAAACATCTCGAATGGCTGGGATGCCAAGGTAATTTGAACCCACTATGCGATAGCGATAGAGATCTTTCCCATAGGCCGCATTGAGATAGTCGGCATCACATTTACCGGCTCCACGAGAGATTGCATCCATGCGAGCGGACATACCCGGTTCACTGCCAGCTGGACACATACCTAGGAAAAAGCGTCGGGCATCTACTGTGGCCTCCCAATCGAGCATGCCTTTGGCGTATTTACGGATGTCAAAGTAGTGATTGAGGGCATCGTTGCATTCGCCTGGTTGAAAACTGCTGGATAAACACAGTACTGCTTTGCAGGCTAGAGCGGGCAGGCCGGTCATAACTTCAGAAGATTGAGCGTACGAAGAGGACGCGCAGGCCAAAGCCAGCGCGCCCAAGGTAATGGGGAGCCGTTTCATGGTGATTCCAATGGAAAAAGGGACGGGGCTAAGGCCGGAGAACTACAAGAAAAGAAGAATAAAGACTGCTAGAAGCGGGGACGCATCAACGAGTAATGATTAATCGTTGGCAGGATTAGTGATTCGGTATTGCTCGCGTGACCCACCAGTTGCTTCAATTTGGACTATCCAAAGGGGAGGTCGCCCTCTACCCGTCCAGGTAGGGCCGTCCGGGTGCTGATACTTGATAACACCGGCAGAGCGAGCTTTCTCTTGTGGTTGCAAAAGTGCCTGGGTTACTTCCTCTAGGCTTATATCGTTGTCGCGCATGGTGCGGACAATATCACTAATGGTTTTTTTGCTTTTTTGTCTTTTGAGCTGTTCTGCTCTGCGTTTAAGGCGTGTGATCTCATTTTGGATCGCGGCAATTGATTCAAGCTTGTCGGTCATTGTTTTCTCTAATTAATTTGGCCAGTTAACGATTCAGCCACTTCCAGATGGTTGAAAAAAATTTGAAAACGAAAGCGGCGAGCACGAGCCAGTAAAAAATGTGCGCTCCAAACACTACAACTTTGATTACCCAGTGCTCTCCCGACTCAGGAATAGCGTTCCACGCTGATATGACGATTAGAGTCGAAAGGACACCGAGAAGAAATGCACGGCGCACAGGTTTGCGCTGTTTACTAACTGTGGACTCCATTGTTATTCCTCCAAATGTACGGGTTGGTAACCCAGCGTCGACATGCGTTGATGTGCTTTCTTGGCCTTTTCTAAGGGAACTATCTCTCGGAGCAATAACAAAGTTTCGAGGACTGTTCTTTTATCTTCAGTCAACAACTCGATGGCGTATCGCAGGGCTTCTAATTCGGTTTGAATTGAGTCTGAACTTGTGAGTAAGCGACGAGCATATTCCGAGGGAGTGATACCTGCCAGGGCAGCCGCTTCACTGAAATTTTGTTTTTGAGAGGGTGTGATGCGCACACGCAGTAATTCTGACAGGGGCTCTACCATACGATTTCCTTGGAGAAAGTAAGCCACGAATAATCAAAGACAGGCTTAAGACATGCATAGTCTGAGAAGCGGCTTTAAACGTGAAATATCAGGGGGTTCGAATCCCCCTCTGTCCGCCAAGAATTCGATATGAAAACCCGCCCAGCACAAGCTAGGCGGGTTTTTTATTGCCGGTGGTGTCGGCGCCTTTCGGCTGTGGTGATGCTTCGCAGCACAGGCGCTGTTTAAGGAACCAGAGTCAGACGGTCGACTTCAAATTCAGTCTTGCGCAGGCCCTTGTCGAATTCCCCGGTCAGCTCCACTTTTTGTTCAGCACTGATGCTTTGGCCGGCCGGGAAGTCTTCGTTGTCGATCTCTACGGTGATACGACCGGTGGCGTCTTCAAACGTATAGCGTTCGTCGCCTTCAAAGGAGACCAGGCGACCTTGCAAACGCGCGATCTGGTCATCGCGGCCGGTTTCCAATAGTTGCTTGACCGTCATTAGCGGCACATTGCTAGGGCCCGAGTAAGAGCCTGTGGCATTGGTGGCCTGAGGGACATTGCTTGGGCCCGTGTAGCCGGCCGGTTGTGCGATAGCAGCGGTGGCGCTCAGGGCAAGGACGGCGGCGAGGGTAGGTAAAGTGAATCGCATGATTGGGTTTCCTGTATCGGGTTATCGGGTCAATGTTCCGCCGATTGCGGAATGGTTTTATTAAACCCTCCGAACCTGAAGGCAATCTTAAGACACTTGATTAGGTGGAAAATCCAGCACGACGCTCAGGCCCTGGCCGTCCAGTCCATCCTCAAAGGATAGTGTGGCATTGTGCAAGGCAGCGATGCGGGCCACGATAGATAAACCCAGACCGTTGCCGGCTTGGCCGGTGCCCAGTACGCGAAAGAATCGCTCTCCTAGTCTGGATCGCTGTTCCAAGGGAACGCCAGGCCCATTGTCGCGAACTGCCAGACGGACACCGCCATCATGTCTGCGCGTCGTTTCGATTCGTACCCGGACACCTGTGCCGCCGTAACGAATGGCATTGCCAATCAGGTTGCGTAAAGCGCTGCTTAATAATACGGGCGCCGCCTGCAAGCTTGTGACGGCCAAGGCTCTTTCCATATTCACTGATACAGAGGGCCATGATGGACTCAGACTGTCCAGGAGCTGATTCAGGTCTACGGTTTCAAGTTTAAGGGGTTCCGCCTGCGGTTCCAGTCTCGTCAGGGCGAGCAGGCTTTCTACCAGGGCGGTGCAGCGATCCAGGTCGGCACGCAATTGCTGCAGATGGGCATCGGGCAGTTGCAGCTCGCGCTCAATCAATTGAACGCGCATGCGCAGCCCGGCCAGCGGGGTACGCAGCTCGTGCGCGGCATCGGAGGTAAAGCGTCGCTCGCTTTCCAGGGCGGTGGATAGCCGTGCCATCAAGGTGTTGAGGGCATCCAGCATGGCCTGCAGTTCACGTGGCGGATTGCCACCTTGCACGGGCGTGAGGTCATCGGGTGATTTGGAGTTGATCAGCTTGGCCGTGTCTTCTAACGGCCGCATCAGGCGTCGTATCAAGAGCCAGCTTGATAGGCCTAGCAGCGCCAGCAGCCCCAATGCGGGCCAGGCCAGATTTTCGGCCATATCTTCCAGCAGTTCCAGGCGCTCTTCCATAGGCTGGGCGACCTGGGCGGTGACCCCTCCCGAACCGGGGCGGACGTAAACCCGCCAGAGCTCATCGTCGACCCAGACAGTTGTGGTTTGCTTGCTGTGTGCCTGCGGTAAAAAAGCCGTTTCAGGAGTATCGTCGCCGCGCAGCAGCACACGGCCGTCTGTCGCGACCAACTGGTAGTACATACGCAGCTTGAGTGCGTCGTCACGGTTCAGGCGCGTGCCAGTAGTAGTGGCCCCGGCCGATGCCTCCTGCGGGTCCAGCATCAAGACCAGACGGGCTCCTTCCTCCAGAGCGTCATCCAGAACATCACCGGTGGCGTGCCAGGCGACACCGACCACAATGGACAGGCTGACCAGCCACAGGCCAATACTGGTGCCCATGACAGTCAGCAGCAGGCGACGCCGTAGTGACCAGCCTTCAGCGCGTGATGCCGAGGATCTGGGCTTGGCGCGGCCAGGAGTCAGTTTCTGGAGCAAACGTTTCATGCGGGTGCCAACACGTAGCCTTGATTCCGTACAGTGACGATGAAGTCGCTGCCCAGTTTCTTGCGCAGATTGTAGATGTGGACTTCGATAGCGTTGCTCTCTACTTCTTCGCTCCAGCCATAGAGGGCTTCTTCAAGCTGGGCGCGACTCAAAATATGGGTGGGATGGTGCATCAATGCCTGTAGAACAGCGAATTCACGGGCTGTTACGGGCACGGGTTTATCGTTCAATGTGACGCGTTTGGCTGTCGGGTCTATGGCGACAGGGCCGTGTCGCCATTCGGGACTTGCTTGCGCAGCGCTTCGACGCAAGGCGGCGCGTACCCGTGCGGATAGCTCTTCCAGGTCAAACGGCTTGACCAGATAGTCGTCTGCTCCCAGGTCCAGACCCTGCACCCGGTCAGCCAGGGTATCGCGCGCGGTGATCACAATGACTGGAACCTGTGTATGGGATCCACCGGCCCCTCGCAGGGTGCGCAGGACCGCATCACCGTCCAGACCGGGAAGGCCCCGATCCAGCAATATGCATTGATAGGTATGAGTCGCCAAAGCCGTTGCAACTTGATCGCCACGTTGCAACCAGTCCACAGCATAACCGTCCAGATGCAGCCAGGACTGCAAGGAACTGCCTAGCGAGGGATCGTCTTCGATTAAAAGAATACGCATGTGCAAAGCCTGGCAGGGAAAGATGAAGGGAATCTGATGCTAGTGTGAGGCATGCCTCAAAGCAGCTGCAAGCCCGGAAGTGCTTGTATAACTGCCGTGTATTTTAAAAGCACGCAGGTTCTGCGTTTTCCATCCCGCTCGGGCTATTAGATAGTTCGCTGCTGCACCCGTGCTGACAGTTCCTGTGCCGTTTCCGTGCGTTCACTGTATCTGTCGACCAGATAATCCGCGCAGTCACGCGTCAGCAAGGTGAATTTAAGCAGTTCTTCCATCACATCCACCACCCGCTCGTAGTAGGACGAGGGTTTCATGCGACCTTCTTCGTCAAACTCCAGAAAGGCTTTGGCAACGGAAGACTGGTTGGGGATGGTGATCAGGCGCATCCAGCGGCCCAGGACCCGCATCTGGTTCAGGGCGTTAAAGGATTGGGAACCGCCGGAGACTTGCATCACGGCCAGGGTTTTGCCTTGTGTCGGGCGCACGGCACCGATGCTTAAAGGAATCCAGTCGATTTGTGCTTTCAGGACGCTGCTCATGGCACCGTGGCGTTCGGGCGAGGTCCAGACCATGCCCTCCGCCCACTGCACCAACTGGCGCAGTTCCTGCACCTTGGGATGCTCTTCTGGTGCGCCATCGGGCAAAGGCAGCTCGTGTGGATTAAAAACCCTGGTTTCGGCACCCATTGCTTGCAGGAGTCGCGCTGCTTCTTGCGTCAGGAATCGGCTGTAGGAGCGTTCTCTCAGGGAACCGTATAAAAGCAGAATCCGAGGTGGATGTGTGGCACGTTGTGGAGGCAGCAACTGCGCCATGTCTGGGATTTTAAATGCGTGCTCGTCCAGATTGTCCAGGTCAGGATGGCTCAATTCTTTGTCCTTTTTCATCAATGATAGCTTGGCCGTCTTCTTTCCGGAATGCGCCTTGTTGAGGCTGGGGCAGTATTTCCAGCACCTGTTCCGAGGGGCGGCACAAGCGTGTGCCCAGTGGTGTGACAACAATGGGGCGGTTGATCAGAATCGGGTGCTGCAACATGAAATCAATCAGCTGCTCGTCACTCCACTTCGGGTCGCCTAGTTGCAGCTCCTCATAGGGCGTTCCCTTTTGACGCAGGACTGCACGCACACTCAGGCCACTGTCTGCTATCAGTCTCGTCAGCGTGGCGCGGTCTGGCGGTGTGTGCAGGTACTCGATGATGGTGGGCTCTTGTCCGCTATTGCGGATCAGGCCCAAGGTATTGCGGGAGGTGCCGCAGGCAGGGTTGTGATAGATGATGATGTCTGTCATGGCGCTGTCTTGATCTCAGGACTTAGTGAGCGATACCCAAGCGCAGGGCCAGGGCCGCCAGGGTGATCAGCAATACGGGCGTGGTCAGGATGGCTCCCACCTTGAAGTAGTAGCCCCAACTGATTCTTGTGCCTTTCTGGGCCAGTACATGCAGCCACAGTAAGGTAGCCAGACTGCCGATAGGGGTGAACTTGGGGCCCAGGTCGCTGCCAATGACATTGGCGTAAATCATGGCTTCCTTGATTGCGCCCTGGGCGCTGGAAGCATCAATCGACAAGGCAGTCACCAGCACAGTGGGCATATTGTTCATGACCGAGGACAGCAGGGCAGACAGAACCCCCGTGCCCAGGGCGGCCCCCCAGATTCCAGCCTGGCCGAATTTGTCCAGCAGCAGGGCCAGGTAGTCTGTCAGGCCCGCATTTCGCAGACCATACACCACCAGATACATGCCCAGCGAGAACACGACGATCTGCCAAGGAGCACCACGCAGGACTTTCCTGGTACTGATGACCGTGCCACGGGCAGCAACGGCCAGGAGGATCATGGCTCCCACGGCGGCAACTGCACTGACGGGAATGCCCATGGGTTCAAGTGCAAAAAATCCTGCCAGCAACAAGGCCAGTACTATCCAGCCTGCCTTGAAGGTTGCCATGTCTGTAATGGCGTGTGCGGGTGGTTTCAACTGCTCAAGGTGATATCGGGCAGGAATGTCACGCCGGAAATACAAGATCAGGACGAGCAGGCTGGCTAATACGGACACGATATTGACGGGCACCATGATGGCGGCATAGTCCGTGAAACCCAGTTTGAAATAGTCCGCCGAGACGATATTGACCAGGTTGGAGACGACCAGTGGCAAGCTGGCGGTGTCGGCAATAAAGCCCGCCGCCATGACAAAGGCCAAGGTCGCGGCCGGCGAGAAGCCCAAGGCCAGCAACATGGCCATGACGATAGGCGTCAGAATCAGTGCAGCGCCATCGTTGGCAAACAGCGCGGAAACGGCAGCCCCAAGAATCACGATAAAAGCAAAGAGCTTGCGCCCACTACCTGCGCCCCAGCGTGCAACATGCAGGGCGGCCCACTCAAAGAAACCGGCTTCATCCAGTATCAGGCTGATGATAATGATTGCTATAAAAGTAGCCGTTGCATTCCAGACTATGCCCCAGACCACGGCCAGATCACTCCACTGCACCACGCCTGAAAGCAGGGCGGCGGCAGCTCCCAGAGAGGCGCTCCAGCCTATGCCCAGACCTTTGGGCTGCCAGATGACCAGGATCAGAGTGGCAAGGAAAATCAGGGCGGATGTAATCATGGGAATGCTTGTCGAGAAGGGTAGGTAGCAGGGGGAGTGGGGGCAGGGCCAACAGGTGGCCTGCCGAGCCGAACTGGTGTGATTTGACCCCTTCGTTCAGGGAAGTTGGCACGAGCTGGGTGCCTTGATGCAGCTTTCCCCCTGACAGCAGTTTTCAGTCAGGTAGGCGAGCAAATTATTCATGGTGGGAAAGGTGGCGCTGTAGAGCAGGTTGCGGCCTTGGCGCTCGGCATGGATGAGCCCCGCATTGCTTAACTCCTTTAAATGGAAGGAGAGGGCATTGGGGGCGATGCCTAGCTGTTCCGCGAGGGTGCTGGGAGTCAGCCCGGATGGGCCTGCGACGACCAAAACACGAAACACCCGCAGGCGGGCTTCGTGGGCCAGGGCGGCCAGTGAACGGATAACTTGAGATTCTTCCATAAACAGATAATACAACAATTCTTGAATTATTGAATGAATGTGTTTATGTGCCGCAAGGCAGGCCGTTTGCTCATGCAAATGTGCGTGAGCATATTCATTTGTCAGGCATTGTGAAACCATCAGTCTGCATCTGCGGATCTGCGGGGAATTGGGAACAGGCCTGGTTTCAATTTGCTATCCTCTACCAGAATGTTCGTCCGTCCGTGTCATTCTCAGCCCGCCTGGTACACGGAATTTCTGACTGCTCCGACAAGACTGACTATGCAAACATCTCTTCTGAGCCGCCATCAGCTTGGCCGCCACATTGCTCAAGCACGACTTCTTTGCTTGGCTTTTTTTCTGGTTTTACTGGTCGCCTTTCCTCAAACAGGACATGGCAAAGAGCCGTCATTGACGGTAGGCGTATTGGTCTCGCCGCCGTTTGTGATGAAAAATGATGGAGCCTTTACCGGCTTGGCGATAGACCTTTGGGAAAACCTGGCAGCAGAGAAAGACTGGGCGTACGAATACAAGGAATACAGCACATTTCGGGATTTGCTGGGAGCGACAGAGTCCGGAGCGCTTGATGTTGCCATGACCAATTTGACCATTACTCAGCAACGGGCGCTGAAGGTAGATTTCACACAGCCCTGGTTTGATGGTGGTATGCGCCTGATGGTCAGCTCCGATCAGGGAACGGGTTTTCAAAGTGTCATCAAGGGTTTGGCACAGGCTGGTTTTATCACTGCGTATGCATGGATTGCCTTTGTCATTCTGTTTGCCACTGGTGTTTTGACCTTGTTTGACCGACGCTTTGATCAATCTTTTCCCGCTCGCTGGCGTGATGGCGTAGCCGAGAGTTTCTATACCGTGATGTCTGTCGTGACCTCGGGGCGTGCTCCGGCCAGAAAAAATCTTTTTGGTTGGTTGGGGCGTATCTGGCAGGGGTTATGGCTGGTCTGCGGGGTAGGCATCCTGGCCTTTGTAACGTCCTCCGTCACCAGCGTGATGACGACCTTGGCTATCTCAAACCAGATCAATAGCGTGGATGATTTAAAAGGGCGGCCGGTGGGAGTGTTGGTCGGTACCGTAGAAGAAGACTATGCCCTCAAGCAGGGGCTGGCCATGCGCAGTTATCCTAGTTTGGAGGAGGCCACAACAGCCTTGGGCAACGGGGATGTCGTGGCCGTGATTGCCGACGCCCCTGTGCTGGAATATTACGTGTACACCAATCCTGGTCTGCCTGTGAATGTGGTGGGGCGGCTATTCGAGCGTGACAAGTACGGGTTTGCATTGCCACTGCAAAGTGAGCTCTCCCGAGAAGTCACCTTGGCCGTTCTCGGAGCCGTGGATGAAGGCAAGGTGGAAGAGTTCAAGACCAAGTATTTTGGCTTGGGCCAATAGTAGCCTGGCTCATTGGTGTGGATTCGTCCTTTGGCTCTCGAGTTGCTCGCTTAACCAGCTGGCGAACACTTCTGCGCGCGGGTTCTGATCCAGCGCCTGCGGGGAGAGCAGGTAGTAGGCCGAGCCGTCGGGGATGAAGCCTTGCGGGGCGATGAGCTGGCCGCTTTGCAACTCATCCTCCACCATCAGGCGCGACACGATAGTCATACCTTGTCCGGACAGGACAGCCTGGATACATAAATAAAAATGCTCCAGCTCCAGCTTGCCGGCTGATCGCAGGGAGTTGCCGCTGAGCCGTGCCCACGTGGCCCAGGCCTGAGGGCGGGAGCTGCTCTGTATCAATATCTGCTTGGTCGTGTCTTGTATGTGCGGGTATTGAGCTTGGCAGACCGGCCCTATCATCTCTTCGCACAACTTCAGTCCGCACACCGAGTCTGCCCAATGAAAGTCGTCGCGGCGTATGGCCAGATCCACTCCCATTTGAGCAAAGTTCACCGGGCCTCCGGCCGTTATCAGGTGCACGGTGATATTGGGGTACAGAGTGTGAAAATCTCCCAGACGCGGAATCAGCCACTTCATGGCAATAGTGGGCTCGCAGGAGACGGCCAGAGCATGTTCGCGCTGGGTTTGCTGCAGTTGGTAAACCACATCTTCCAGGCGCTCAAACATGGGGGCGGTGACATGCAAAAGCTGGCGGCCTGCAGGCGTCAGAAACACGGCCCGATTGCGCCTTTCAAACAGTTCTACCCCTAGAGATTCTTCCAATGCACGAATTTGTCGGCTGACAGCGCCGTGAGTGACATGAAGCAGCTGGGCTGCCTGCACAAAACTGCCTGCCTGAGCCGCAGTATTGAAGTAGCGAAAGGCCGTGAGGTTGGGGATTTGCATGGTCGATGAAAACTCACAGAAGGGACGCAGTAATTATCGTTTTTAAATTAGCACAGGGTTATCAATAATGACATCCTGTCAGGGCAGATGTGAACAGGACATGAATTGTTTTTGGTTGATTTTCTTTCCTGTGGCTGACGTATTTTGATTATTCGGATCAAGAATGAAAATGCCTTGGAAATTCGACGGAATCATAAGTTCTCCGAAAATATGCTCTGTACCTGACAAAACTGCCTTTTTGCAGATTGCTGTCCCGCTGGGCAAGACAGTATCTCTAGCCAAGAGTGTAGGACTGGTCCTGCGTTTTGGCTGCTCGTGCAGTCGCTCATAAGGCCGATTTCATCAAACTTAGGCTTGTTAAACATGCATGAACTGTTGGCTGTTGCCACTATCACTATCCTGGCTGTGATCAGCCCCGGCCCGGACTTTGCCATGGTCACGCGCAATGGTTATTCCTTTGGTCGCAAGACGGGTCTGATTTCAGCTTTGGGCATTGCGGCCGGAGTGCAGGTGCATGTGGTCTACACGGTGCTAGGCGTGGCGATTCTGATTACTCAATCTCCCATTCTTTTTTGGGTGATGAAAGTGGTGGGGGCGGCGTACCTGATGTACCTGGGCTATCAGTCTTTCAGTAACCGTGCTGCGCTTGATACCGATGGCGACGCAGGCAGTGTGCCCAGCGCCTGGCAGGCTTTTGGCATGGGTTTTTTAACCAATGCCCTGAATCCGAAAACCATGTTGTTTGTGGTGGCTACCTTCACCCAGCTGGTGCAGCCGGATGCGCCGTTCTGGCTGAATTTTGCCTACGGTTTCTGGATGTCCTTCGCGCATTGGGTCTGGTTCAGCATTGTGGCCCTGGTGTTTTCAAACAAGCGCCTGCGGGCGGCCATGTTGGCTCGGCAAAGATTGCTGGACAAGGTGATTGGTGTGGCCTTGCTGGGGCTGGGCGCCTCACTTCTCTTTGCCAACTCGGTGTCCCCCGGGGACCTTGCTGGATAGGTGCCGGGGAGAAAAGGCGGTGTGAATGGCCTGATTATTCAAGTTTTAATGAATTTCTTATTAGTTGAATAATTGAAATGATTTTCGAGTTTTTGTTTTTTAATTATTCAGTAATTTTTTATAAGGTGATTAATATTAAAAATTTAAAAATATAGAAAATAATATAAATAAAATTGTAAAAAGAATATCTGTTATTTTTTGTCATTTATTGATGAGTGTCTGGGTATTATCGACAAGTTGCAGTATCAGGTTTCGCACACTACTTGTAGATAGGGAGACACGAATGACTTGCCATCATCAAAATGCAAAAACGATAGCGGGCTCCTGCCTGGCTTTATTAGCTGTCTTGCAGGGCCCTGCCATGGCTCAAAGCCTGGAACCCCGGCTGGATACCAGCCAGCTCTATGCTGACGTACATTTTCATGCATCCAACTATGCCATGCAGGGGATTCCTTTAAAGGAATACGCAGAACGGTATATGCGTGGCAATCTGCAGCAGATTGTGCGCTCGACCATCATGCCCATTCCTTTGCAGCAACGGTGGGACGGGTTCGAGCAATATCAGGCTCAGGGCCCAGGCAATCAGATGTACGGGCCCAATTACTATATTGGCCCCAAGGCAGACCTGTATTACTACTCCTTTGTCGATGCCATGTTTGCACGCGAGTACGAGCGGCTGCCACCGCAATATCAGGAAAAGCTGGATGTCATGATCACGGCGTTCAACCCGATGGACGTGTATGCTTCGCAACATATCAAGCGTGCGGTGCTCAGTTTTCCAGGCGTGTTTTCCGGGGTGGGGGAATTCACCATTCACAAGGAGCTGGTATCCAGCAAACTGGCTGGTGAAACCGTAGAGCAAACCAAGGCTCCCTCGGTGCCCTTGCCACCGGATGCGGGTGATGGCAGCAAGGTGTCGCTCTATTCCGAATCCCTGGAATACCTGTTCAAGACGATTGAGGAAATTGGCCTGGTCGCGATTTTGCACAACGATATGTACCGGGTTGAGGTCAATTACCAGGGCGAGCTGGAGCATGCCTACCCCGACCAGGATTATGTGGATGGCTTGAAGCATGTGTGCGGCCATGCACCCAAGGCCAGGGTGGTGTGGGCGCATACCGGCTTGGGGCGCTTTGTGAAACCGACTCAGGATCACCTTACGCGCGTCAGGAAAGTGCTGGATGCTTGCCCCAGCTGGTCTACCGATATTTCCTGGGATCTGGTGCAGGACTATATGCTCAATCCCGAGCCCGGAATGCCCAGCCGTCAGGATTGGCTGAACTTCTTCAAGGAATACAAGAACCGGATTTTGTGGGGTTCGGATGTGGTGATCTTCACGCGTAACCGTTTTGAGTCGACCCCTCCCACCTCGGTGGCACCGGGTGGCTTGATGTCGCCAGACCAGTATCACGCGGATCTGTCCAAGATGAGGGACTTCCTGGGAGAACTGCCTTTGGACGTTGGCAACAAGATTCGCTATGAAAACTATCTGGCGCTGTTCAACCGTGCCAAGTTCTCTGTAAGGGCTTGGGAGCGTGAGAATGCGGACCTGAATATCTGGGACATTCCTACACCCGTTCATCCTTGAGAAGGGCCTGTTGCATAGCCATAGCCAGAACCAAAGCCTATGTCTCTGGTCCTGGCAAAGGCGAAGGTAAAGCTAAAAGCAAAAAAACTGCCCCCCGAATATTTGGATAGTCATCCAGCTTTCGGGGGGCAGTTTGCTATCGCACTTCAAGGCCGCCTAGACCGGCTCCTTGATTTTGCTGTCAGACGCCTGGTTTAACGTCTGTTCGGGCATCGCTTAGATCGCCTTGTTTTGCGCAGCCAGCCTGTCCAGATCTTCCTGAATCAGCTTGCGAATAGCGGTTTTCAAGAGCTTGCCCGTTGCCGTGTGGGGCAGCTCATCCACCACGATCAGCTCGTCAGGAATGCTCCATTTGGAGACTTGCTCTGTAAACAGATCAATCATGTCCTGCTTGGTGAAGGTGGCATCTTCTTGCAACTGCACCACCAGAACCGGACGCTCGCCCCAGCGCTCGTCGGGCTTGGCAACCACGGCCGCTTCCTTGATGGCCGGGTGAGCCTGGGCAATGTTCTCCAGCTCGATCGAGCTGATCCATTCGCCACCGGATTTCACCACGTCTTTGGTCCGGTCCACGATCTGGATAAAGCCGTCTTTATCAATGGTGACCACATCGCCGGTATTGAACCAGCCATCTTCCGTGTGGGCGGAAGAGTCCTTGCTGTTGAAGTAAGCGCTGGCAATCCAGGGGCCGCGCACCATCATGGCACCAAACATTTTGCCGTCGCGCGCAATGGGCTGGCCGTCGTCGCCATCCACTCGGAACTCGACGCCAAATAGCGGGCGCCCTTGCTTGGCCAGCAGCTTGAGTTTTTCGTTCTCGGGCAGGGCTTCGTGCTGGGGCAGCAAGGCTGCAGCCAGGCCGACTGGACTGGTTTCGGTCATGCCCCAGGCGTGGCGCACTTTTACGCCCAGCTTCTGGAAGCGGGTAATCATGACCGGTGGCGCAGACGAGCCCCCAATGACCAGGCGTTGCAGACTACTGAAGGTTTTCCCATTGGCTTGCATCCAGTCCAGCAGACCCAGCCAGACCGTCGGCACACCGGCTGTCATGGTGACGCCTTCGTTTTCAAACAAGGTATGCAGGCTGGCGCCGTCCAGTTTCGGGCCGGGCAAGACCAGTTTGGCGCCCACCATCAAGGCCGCATAGGGCAGGCCCCAGGCATTGACGTGGAACATGGGCACGATGGGGGTGATGGTGTCGGAGGCAGACAGGCACAGGGCATCGGGCATGCTCAAGGCAAAGGCATGCAAGATAGTGGAGCGATGGCTGTAGAGCACGCCTTTGGGGTTGCCCGTGGTGCCGGAGGTGTAGCACAGGCCGGAGGCCGTGTTTTCGTCAAACACTGGCCAGTCGAAATGATCGGATTCAGACGCAATCAGGGTTTCATAGCACTGCAGATTGGGCAGCAAGTCCGACTTTGGCATGTGGGCTTCGTCAGTCATGATGACCACGGCTTTCAGCTTGGACAACTGATCGGCCAAGGCTTCCAGAATTAACATGAAGCTCAGGTCGGCAAACAGCACGCTGTCGTCTGCGTGTTCAATGATGTAGCCGATTTGATCCTGAAACAGACGCGGGTTGATGGTGTGACACACCAGGCCCGAGCCCGAAACGCCGTAGTACAACTCCAGGTGACGATAGCCATTCCAGGCCAGGGTTCCGACACGGTCGCCATGTTGCAGGCCCATTTTCTTCAACGCATTGGCCAGTTGCTGGCTGCGTTTGGATAGCTCGGTATAGGTGTACCGGTGAATGTGGCCCTCAACGGTTTGCGAGACGACCTCTCGGTCTGCGTGATAGTTCGCTGCATGACGCAGTATGGATGATACTAGCAGTGGGGTATTCATCATCATGCCAAGCATGGTCTTCGTCCTCCCTGGGAGTAAATCAAACAGAACTGACGGGCCCTACAACATGGGGATTGGGAGCAGCAGATGGATGAATTTACACCACTGACTGTCATGGCCGCTTCAGGAACAGTAGCCTAAAACTCACAAATACGTCTACGTAGTCGTTTATGTTTGCTTGCGCAATGCCAAGGCTTCTACAAAATCCGGAACCCCGGGAAATTTCTGGACACAATTAATACTCTTTGATTGAAGATTGAAGGGCTTTGAGTACAATCGGCAGCTAATTACAGCTTTTTTAAGACGTAGTGTCGGATTTGCTGTCAATTTGACACGGGTGACGCTGGGCCGAAATGGCCCTGTGCTCGGAGCATCGTTCAATGATCGTGCTAGGTTTGCTGGGCCCATTTCGCTTTATTGTCGATCAGGTGGATCGCACTGCATTGCTTAGCTATGACAAGGTCAAACTGCTGGCTGCGGTGCTGTGCCTGGCGCAAGGCAAGGCGCTGCAGCGCGAGCGGCTGGCACAAATGCTTTGGCCAGATCTGACACGAGACAAGGCACTATCGCGCTTGCGCCACGCGCTGCATGTGTTGCGCAAAGCCCTGGGCGGGCAGGCCGCTTGTCTGGTCGCCAATGCCGAAGGTGCAATGGCGTTCAAGCCTGAAAGCGTGCAAATGGATGTGCTGGAATTTCTGCAGGCCGATGCCGCGCAGGATGCTCGTCTTTCACAGCGCTTGAGCCTGCATGTCGGTCCTTTTCTGGACGCGATTCAATCCCCCGATACTGAAGCTTTTATTTCCTGGCGACAAAGCTGGGAAGATCGCCTTGCTTTGGAGTTGCTTAGCTTGCGTGCCCGCCTTTTCGAGCAGCTCTTGCAGGCTCGTCAACTGGATCAGGCGCTTGCATTGGCGCAGGAGTGGGTGCAGCAAGCTCCCGAGCAGGAGGTCTATCACCGCCTCTTGATCAGTGTCTTGATGCAAAGAGGGGACAGGCAGGCCGCCTTGCAAGCCTATGCTCATTGCGAGCAGGCTTTGCGTCAGTACCTGGGAGTACGTCCCGATCCTGAAACCCGCCGCCTCGCCCAAGCCCAATGGCCGGTAGCAACAAGCAAGGCACCCCCCAAATCCGCCCAGGCTCATCGTACGGTTGCCACGCTGGCCTTGGCCCTGTCCTGGCTGCCAGCGAAGGACTCCGAGGCGCATCTGGATGGCGATCTGGTGCCGGATCAAGCCGTGGCGTATCTGGAGTCCTGGCACGAGCAATTGCTGGATATTTTGCGTCAGCACGGGGCTTGGTTAAGTCAGTCCAGCGGGTCCACCTTGTTGGCTCATTTTGGCTGGCCACATGCGCAGTCCGAGCCGGTGAATCGGGCGGTTGAACTGGCTTGCGTGATTCGTGCTTTGCGAACGCCGCCGGGGATCAGTATCGGTCAGGTAGTGCATGTGAGCCTGGCCTTGGTGGACGAACAGCAGGTCAATACACATAGCCTGTTTGGGCAGTTGGTCATGCCTTTGGTGTGGAAGGCCAGGCATGGCGAGATTCTGCTGAGCGCGCAGGCCGTTGCTCGTATGGCGGATTGGCAGATCAATCAGCATCGAGGCCCGGAGGGGGTGTATTTCAGCTTGGGTGAGGGGAGGTGGATGAACGATCCTCTTTATGGCTGTCAACCCGAGTTCGAGCAACTGGTGGCGCAATGGCAGCAGTGCAGTCGTCAGTCCCACAAAGCCGCCTACAGAGTTCATGGTGATCTGGGCTCGGGCAAATCCCGTTTGGCCGAAGCCTTGCGTAGCTACATTGTGCGTGATGGTGGGCAGCCCTTGCTGATTGATTTCTCGCGCCAGGATGTGTTGGAAGGCGTGCGCGAGATGATGCTGGCTCGTCTGGATGAAGGGAGTGGTCCCCAGGACTTGCCCCTTGCTTTAAGTCAGTGCCTGCAGGCCTGGTTTGGTCTGTCTGATTCCCATTGGGATCAAGTGCTGCAAGATGTTCACTGTCTGAACACGGAAGATAACCAAGTTGTACCCGATCCGTGCCGCTTGCTATTGGCGGCGGTGCAGGCCTTTACCAGTCAGAACCAGCCTGTGCTGGTGATTCTGGACCATGTTGATGTACTGGATGCCGGTTATCAAAACAGCTTGGCGGCGATATGGGCTGCAGTGCAAAAGCAGTCTGCCGGGGTCCTGTTATTGATCTTGTCGCGTCAGGCTCAGTTGGTTTTGGACTTTGCTCAAAGCATGGCTTTGCGTAGTTTGTCCGAGGCGGATGTGGGTAAGGCGATGAGCTTTTATGCACGTGGCAAGCGCTTGTCCTCGGACGCCAGTACGCAGATTCGTAGCCAGCGTTTGAGCAATCCCATGTTGATCAAGGACATGCTGCATTTGCAGCGTTTTGGCATGCCGCTGGATTACTTGCCACGTCTGGCAGACCGCTTGCTGCTGAGTCTGGAGCAACTGGATGCGGACAGCCGTTGCGTGCTCTTGATGACTGTGTTGTGGGAGCGTGCCACGCCTGCGGGTTTGGCCCAGGCCTGCAATTTGCCTTTAGGCGTTGTAGAGCAATCCTGGATCAGCCTGTTGGACAAAGGCTTGTTGCAGCAAGACAGCCAGGGCCAGATTTCTTGCGCTCCAGTGATGCGTTCCGCCTTGCGACGTTTGATTGCCAAGGAAGAAAGTAGGGCTTTGTACGGCAAGCTTGCCCATAGCCTGATTCAAATGCAGCAGGCTGAAGAAGAAATTGCCGCTTGTCTGGCGCAGGCGCAAAGCGAGCAAGCAGCCATCTGGTGGCGTAAAGCCATTGATACATCGCTGCGCAGTGGTGACAACCTGCAAGCGGCAGAACAGTTGTCGCAGGTCCTGAGCAGCCTGCAATACATGAGTGATGTGCAGTTGCGCCGTCAGTACGAGCGCGACAGCTACGTCACCTTGGGGGCGCTGGAAATCAGTCGTGGCGGACCTGCCGCCATGCCCGTGTCGCAAGCATACGAGCAGGCTGCTGGACGTAGTGAGGGCGGCGAGGATGATTTGCCCGTGCTGTGGGGCCAATGGGTGATGCTGCATGGTGCTGGCAAATTGCCGGAAAGTCTGGCCCATGCCAAGCAATTGCAGGAGCAGTCGCGGCGTCAGGGGCAAAGCGCCTGGTATGGCTGGGGTTTGTATGCCGAGGCCCAGTATCTGTTCTGGAAAGGTCGTGTGCAACAGGCCGAGCTGGCCTTGGATGAGGCGCTGCGTGCCCTGGCGTACGAGCAACCCGTTCCGGCCATGGATGCGGCTCTGGGCCATCATTGTCCGGCTTTGGTACACAGCCTGCTGGGGCTGGCTCAAGTGCTGCAAGGGCGCTTTGAGCAGGGCGTTGCCAATGCTCGCCATGCCCAGTTTCTGGCCAGTCAAAGTCAGTCTCGAATTTCGGCGGTGATTGCAGAAATCCAGATGCTGCGCATCCTGTATCTGCAAGGCAATCTGGACATGCTGGCTGGCCGCAGTCAGGCTTTGCTGGGCATGTTGCAACCTGTCTTGCCTGGCAGTGTGTGGTGTGCCGTGGCTGAAACCTATGTGCTGTATTGCCGTTTGGTACGAGGTGAAGAAACAGGCTCGGAGCTGGAGCGCCTGCTGGGGCTGTTGCCCGAGTTTGCACGCAGCATGCCTTTGGCGACGGATGCTTTTCTGTGCATTGTGGCCCGCTGCCATTTGGCCCAAGGTGAAATCGAACGTGCCAGCCAGGCTTTGGATCAAGTTGGCCAGATCGCGCAGGAGCGGGCTTCTACCCTGTATCTGCCGGAGCTTGACTGCTTGCGGGGGGATCTGGCCTGGGTCCGTGCGGATAGACAGCAGGCGCAGGTTTGCTGGGCGCAGGCCCAGCAAGAAGTCTTGCGCAGCGGCTTGTACGCCTATGAAGGCTGGATCCGACATCGGCGCGAGCGCCTGCCCGATCTGGCGGCGCGCAGTGTGTGGATCCAGCGCCAGCCCGGTTAGAACTGGAAGTTGATACCCGCAAAAATTTGCCATACCGGTGCTCCTGCGCCTTTCTTGTCCACTGAGTATTGTGGTTCGATAAAGACGTTGATCACGCTCTTGCCGGGCTTGAACACCTTGCCCAGGCCCAGACCTACAGGAATGTGATGGGTGTGGTTTTTCAGGTCAAAGGTCCACACCCCGCTGGAGCGCAGGTAAAAGCCATTGGGCAGGTTATAGAACAGAGCGGGCTGGAAGGTGGCCATTTTGACCTTCTCGCGGTCCGAGTCCCCGGCAAAGGATTGTTGAAAGGTCAGTAGCCCGCCTGCCAGACCCCAATCCCTGCTGGCAACCAAAGCTGCTGCACTGCCAATTTGCCATTTGCCTTGTCCCAGCAAATCGTTCGATGCCGTAGGCATCACCAGCAAGGGGCCGATGCCATAAGAAAAACTGCCTGCGTTTTTCATGAATACATCCATGAAGGTGATGTCGCCCAAGCCGGATTTGCTGCCCAGACGATCATGGTGCAAGGCCACAATCGGTACATTCAAACGCCATAGCTGCGGCAGACCAAAGGTCTTGTTGGGCAGGACGGCACGCAGCACCGTCTGGTTTGCCCAGGCATTGTCGAGCTTGTACAGCTCGGGCACGTAGTAGTCGTGCAGGCTGACCATGGGCCGGGGGCTTAGCGGGTTATTGGCGTCGTTCTGGGACTGGGCCAGGGCACCCGTGCTGATCAGGCTGGTGGCCAACAGGCCAAATATTGTCTTTTGCATATGCATACCTCCTCGAAAAACCGAAGGTAGAAAAGCGGCGTTGAAAAAGCATTTAAAGCGGGCCACTGTGGCAAATCCGCAGATTGGGCTATCAGGTCCGCTTTGCTCCCAGAATGAGACGCTTGTTGAAAAAGCCCATCAGGAGGAGCGTGTCATGGCACATGCAGCAATAAGAACAGTCATGCTGGCGGCAGTAGTCAGTGCGGGTTTGGGTCAGGCGCAGGCGGCACCTGCCACGCAGGCAACGCAGGAGCGTCACGCTCAGTGGATGAAAACGCTCCCGTTTGATGACACCCACGATTTCAAGAATGCCCAGCGCGGTTTGATTTACCGCGAGCCCAGCCTGCAGATCAAAGGCGTGAACGGCAACGTGGTGTGGGATCTGGATTCCTACAAGGCCTTCATCAAGCCCGATAGCGCTGCGCCCAGCACGGTGCATCCAGGTTTGTGGCGCATGTCACAGCTGAACCTGCTCGATGGCGTGTACAAGGTGACGGACAATATTTATCAGGTGCGCGGCTATGACTTGTCCAACATCACCTTTGTACGCGGCACAAGCGGCTGGATTGTGTTTGATGTGGGTACCTCTACCGAAACGGCTGCCGCCGCGTATGCCTTGTTGCAAAAGCATGTGCAGGCAGCCCCCATCAAGGCGATTGTTTACAGCCATTCCCACATAGACCATTACGCGGGAGCCAAGGGGCTGGTGGATCAGGCCGCGGTGGATTCAGGGCAGGTACAGATCATTGCACCAGAAGGCTTCGTGGAGCATGCCATCAGCGAAGGAGTGATTGCCGGCAATGCCATGAAGCGCCGTGCGACCTATATGTACGGGGCTTTCTTGCCGCGCGGTCCGGAGCACAGCGTGGGCTCGGGGCTGGGCATGACTAATCCGCTCGGTTCCGTCTCCCTGATTGCGCCTACGCGTTCGGTGTCCAGGTCGGGTGAAAAGTTGGTGGTGGATGGCGTTGAAATGGTCATGCAGCTGACGCCCGGCACCGAGGCTCCGGTGGAAATGAATACCTACCTGCCACAGTTCAAAGCCATGTGGATGGCCGAGAACACGACCAACACCATGCACAATATTCTGTCCTTGCGCGGTACACAGGTGCGGGATGCCAGGGAATGGGCCAACTACATCAATGAAACCATTGATCTGTTTGGCGATGGCACGGAGGTGAAGTTTCAGGCGCACCACTGGCCTGTGTGGGGCAAGGAGCAGGTCCACGATTACCTGATCAAGCAGCGTGATCTGTACAAGTACATCCACGATCGCAGCGTAAACCTGATGAACAAGGGCTATACCGGCGAAGAAATTGCCGAGCTGATCGAGCTGCCCGAGTCCTTGCAGAAAGACTGGGCGACGCGCGGTTATTACGGCACGCTCAAGCACAATGCACGGGCGGTGTATCAGTACTACATGGGTTGGTACGACGGCAATCCTTCCAGTCTGGATGTCTTGCCACCTACGGCAGCGGGGGCGAAGTATGTGGAATATATAGGGCGTGATCGTCTGCTGCAAAAAGCCCAGGAAGACTTCGATCGGGGCGAATACCGTTGGGTGGCCATGGTGGTGAAGCATCTGGTCTTTGCCGATGCCAAAGATACGGAAGCGCGCCAATTGCTGGCCAATAGCTATGAGCAGCTGGGTTATCAGGCCGAATCCGGGCCGTGGCGTTCCATCTACCTGCAAGGGGCTTTGGAGCTGCGCAATGGTGCACCGGACCTGCCTGTGCCGCCGAACAATAACGCCGATATGCTGGCCGCACTGACGCCCGAGATGATGTTTGACTTGATGGCTGTGCGTCTGGACGATGAAAAGGTCAAAGACAAGGAGCTGACGGTTGCTTTCCACTTTGTGGATATAGATACGACTTACACCATCAGCATTGGCAATTCGGTGCTCAATTACAGTACGCGCCCCGGTTTGCCGGCTCAGGCCACCATGTCAGTCAGCCTGGCGGATTTCAAGCTGATTCAAGGCAAGATGCTGGACTGGAAAACGGCTATGAAAACGGATCGTGCCAAGCTGCAAGGGGCGGGTCGCAAGTTCCAGGAATTTGCGGGTTTGTTTGAGGAACCCGGCTTGTGGTTCAACATCGTGACGCCTTGAGCAGGTAGTCAGGAGCACGCGGGCGGGCCGCGTGCTTGTTGCTATGCGGCGACAAGGGCTTGGGACGGCACGAATTAAACGTTTTTTGCGCGTTATTTGCATTAAGGTGCTGGCTCGAGGGATTGCCTCTGGGGTGCTTACTGCCAGGGACGCCTTGTGTTCTTCTCAATCCTGGAACTCTTGCCCATGTCCGCGATCTTGAAAACCCTGTTCAATGCTAGTGTCTTGCTGTTGGCTTCGGCCAGCGCCCAAGCCTATCAGTCTGAAATGATCCACAACAAGAACGGGGAGGCCGTATATGAACTGCGTATTTTCGGTACGCAGGATGGGGCCTACTCAATGGATGATCCGGTTAATGGGGCACGCTCAGTTTTTGATCTGGACGACAATGCCTACCTGAAAATTCGAGGCGCAGTCAGTCGCTGGGCAGAAATCGTGTCTTTGAAGCCGGGGTATGTCCCAGCTATTATTAATGTCGGCACAGTGAGCGGCCAGAACGCCCGGGCTGGGACCAACGTGACGCCTGATCCGGATTCAGCAGGCTTGCTTTACCTGCTTCTTCCCCAAGCGGCCTTGCTTAACAAGCTGGACAGCGAGCAGGTCCAGCTCCCTCTTGCCGAGGTTGTGGTGGGGCGTATCAATTTTGAGACTGCCGCGCTTCGCCCCAGCCAGCTTCCCTTGAATGATCGAGCAGATTACGCAGCTGTCATATTCCATGAGTTTGGTCACACGATGGGGATGATTGGTGTTGCACAAGATAAATGGGGCTCGGATACACCTTACATACGCCCGTTTCTGACATCTTGGGCGCAGGGTTTACGCGATGACAATGGCAATGCGGCTCGGCCGGAGCAGGCGGTGCTGTGTTCGATGTGCAATAACGCTTACGATCCAGATGCGTTTGATCTGCGCAAGGACCAGGGCTATTTTACGGGTCAGCACGTGCAGGAAGTATTGGACGGTGCCATGCCAGGCATACCGGTGCGGATTTTGAGTTATAGGCGTGGGCAGCCAATTGGGGTGGATACCGATTACATGGGGCATTCGGAGCTGCGTAACAGTCTGATGAGCCACCAGTCTTATCGTAATTACACCAATATGATGGAAGCGGAGCTGGCATCCTTGCAGGATATGGGCTTGCAGATCGACCGACGTAATTTCTATGGCTATTCTGTCTACGGCGATGGGCTCACACTGACGAGCAATAATGGTTTTTTTGCTCGAAACAGCGAAGGGACTGCTTATCTGCCGGGCCAATACAACCAGGCGACTCAAGGCGTGGGGTTGCATATTTATGGTGAACGCAACACCCTGACGCAGGCCGCTGATTTGTTAAGTGCAGGCCCAGGCGGGCTTGGTGTGCGCGTGGATGGTAGCGAGAACACGCTCATCATCCCCGAAAGTACCCGTATTCATGCACAAGGCTGGTATGGCCGTGGCCTGCAGTTCAGCTATGGTCGCGAGCACACGATTGTGCAGCGGGGTGAAGTACGCGCTGAGGGTGAAGATGGCGTCGCTGCTCTGTTCGACTTCGGCAATAATGCGATGGGCAATTTTGCGGATGGCATTGGGGGTGGGGACTATCGTGGCTCCTGGCTCTTGAATGATCAAGGTGACCTGGCTCCCGCCGAGTTTTTGCCTTTGGCCTTGCAGGGCGCACTGATCAAGGACTACCATTTATCCGGTCTGCTGTCGGGCAAGAAAGCCGCTATTCAGATTTCCAGAAATGCCCAGGTGGAAAACATTAACATCATGCAGGGAGCCCGGATTCAGGGCGATATCCTGTCTGACTACTCCACTCGCCAAGGCAATGGAAAATTGTTTGTCACCCATGTGAATTTTGGGCAAAAAGCAGATGAACAAGGGCGTGCCACGCTGCAGGCCGATCCTGATTTTCGTCTGCGCTACGACAGCAATATTCAGGGTGTCGATAATCTGGCTGTCGTGATTGCGGGGGGTGAGAGTTCGCTCAATGGTCAGCATCAGTTGCATGGCCTGCGTGTGGATGCAGGCGCTACGCTAAGCGGCAATAGCAGCTACGTCATCAATCCGGAAGGTAATTTCAGTAACCACGGTACCTTGAGTCCGGGTAACTCCTTTGGTCAGATGACGATTCAAGGCGATTTCATTCAGGCCCCCGAAGGCCGGGTGTTGATCGAAGCCGACACGCGTCAGCATGACCGGATTGAGGTGCAGGGTCTGGCTCAGCTGTCTGGTGAGCTGAAATTGCAGTTGCAGCCGGATTGGTATGCCGATGGCTGGTCCTTGAGCCAGAACACGGTCTTCCAGGCCACACAGACCCAGGGCGGTTTTGATCTGCTGACAGCCAGCCTGAATTCGCCCAGCCTGAGCGTGCATGTGAATAACGGTGGCTGGTTTGTCAGCCGTCAGGCGGCCGCTTACTCGCCCTATGCAGGTAATCCTAATGCGGTTGCCGTAGGTCGCAGTCTGGAACAGGCTTCCACTGACCATCAGCGCCCCTTGGCTTCTATCTATCAGGCTTTGGATTTCTCCAGCGCGGATGGCAGCGAGATTGGTGACGCGCTCAATCAGTTAAGTGCCGGTGCTTATGGGGCTCAATTGGCTGCCAGCGTGCGTCGAGAGCAACTGGTGTCCGAGCAACTGCGCCAGCGCCCTGGCCTGGGCAAGGATGGCTGGCAGACTTTCATCCAGCCTTTTGGTGGCCGTTATCACTGGCAGTTAAGCAGCAATGATGTAGACCACCGCAGTCAGACTTATGGTGTCGTGTTCGGTGCGGAACATCGCGCTGCAGGCAGCGATTGGAGTTTGGGTGCCCATGCGACTGCCAATGAGCAAAGCTTGAATATAGATGCCCCTTATCAGGCCAAGAGCACGCTGACGGGGTTGGGTGCCGGTGTGCATGCCTTATATCGTGCCGATGCTCGCGAGGGCTGGAAAGGTCTGGCGCAAGTTCGTATGGGCTTGGAGCAAGGCAAGCTGAACCGACGCATCGCATTTTCTGACTATCAGGCCAATCCCAAATCTGACTGGACCGGTCATACCTTTGCAGCGGGCGTTCAGACTGCCTATAACTGGCCTTTGGGTGAGGCAGGCAGCATAGGCCCGGTTCTGGCCTTGGATTATCTGCGTTATAGCCGCCCTGGTTTAAGTGAAGAGGGTGATGCTGGTAGCCGCTTGCAGCTGGATTCGACCCGCGCCCATTCTTTGCAAGCGTCGCTGGGCCTGGCTGTCAGCCAGGCTTGGGAATTGAAGCAGGGCCGTCGTTTACAGGCGGAGGTCTCCGCGTCCTGGGAGCAGGCTTTGCTGGGCCGCAAGCAAACGCAGTATGCACAGTTTGAAGCTTCACCGCAGACGGGCTTTGATGGTCGCTATGCACGGGTAGACAATCATGCTCTGGCCTTACGCGCAGGATTGACCTTACAAAGCTCCGAGCGCTTGCGTTTGGGTGTGTCGGCGGGGACCCGCTTGTTGGGTAATAGCCGGGCAGATATCTCGGGGAATGTGTCGCTGAACTGGGCGTTCTAGGCTCGCTTAGCCGGGGTTTTGAAGGGCTGGCTATCTGTCAGCCATGACTGTTTGATAAGGAGCTGCCGGATTGATTCTGGCAGCTCCTTAAGTTGGATCAAGCTAGTTCCGTCGGATGCCCTTAGGCCGCCTGACGGCTGCGCTCGAACCAGTCCCACAGAGCCTGACGATCAGGCGTCAGTTCCACCGCCAGGCCACCCGTAAACTCACGCCATGCAGGCAGGTAGGTGTGGGCCACAACAGTCAGCACCGGGTAGCCCTGGTCGATCAGGGCCATGATCTCGTTATTAAAACCCTGGCCGTCCGCTTCCATAATTCCAAAGCGATTCACAATAACCAGATCAGCCGGGCTTTCCAGCGCCCGACGCAGTACTTCGCTGGCCTCCAGCAAGGCGCCAATATCCAGACAACAGGCCGTGGATTCCGAACCCAGGTTCTGGGTGATGGGATAGAGCGTGCCCTTGTCCAGATCCTGCACGGTGCGCAGGCTATGGTCTTCCTTCTGGATTTCCGGGCCCTGTACCAGACCACAGACGCGGTAGTTCTTCGCGCGCAATTCCTGCACGAATTCCAGCAGCAAGGCGTCGGCGCTGCCTTTGCCTGCATGCACGATGGCCGCAAGGGCTAAGGGCGTAGAAGGGGTGTCCATCGGGGTTTGGCTCCGGGGGGATGAAAGAGGGGCAAGGCTCTTTGTACACGTTTTTGGCTTGCGCTGGAAAGCAGAAAAATCCCTGTGCTGCTGGCCGGTTTTGGGGCTGGGTGGATAGTGGGCTTGTTGTTGAAGGTTCAAGTGTGCACGACCGTCTGCCTGCATGTCTGTTGAATCTGTTGCGAAAGCCGCTTGCTGCTTTGCTATACGGGCTTGTCTGGCTATGGTGCAGCCCGGTTCCATGAGACAATTCATGCACTTTTAGTGATTGATGGGATATTCGATTGGACAAGACTTTTGTTAAGGGCCTGGTGCTCCTGGAAGCCCTGGCCAAGCACGAACGAGGCTCGGGTGTGACCGAGCTGGCCAATCAACTGATGCTCAATAAAAGCAATGTGCATCGTCTGTTGCAGGCGCTGGTTCACCAGGGCTTTGCACGCAAGAACGACGATACCGGACGCTACGAGCTGACCATGAAGCTTTGGGAACTGGGCTCGGGCCTGGCCAACCGGCTGGATGTGCGGGTGGAGGCCTTGTCCTTCATGAAAGAGCTGGCCGAGCAAACCCAGGAAACGGTGCATTTATCGCTGCTGGACGGGGTAGAGGTGCTGTATATCGAAAAGATCGACAGCCCGCAGCCGGTGCGTGCCTACACCACGGTGGGCGGACGCTCGCCCGCGCAATGTGTGGCAACCGGCAAGGCCTTGCTGGCCTGGGCCAGTGAAGACACCTTGAATCTGGTCAAGAACCGCCTCAAGCCTTATACGCCTCGCAGCCTGGTCAAGTTCGGTGATTTGCGCCGAGAGCTGGAACAGGTGCGCGAGCAAGGCTATGCGATTAACCGTGGCGAGTGGCGTGAGCAGGTCGTGGGTGCGGCTGCCCCTATTTACGATAGTCGGGGAATGGTGGTGGCGGCTTTGGGGATTTCCGGGCCGGCCGAGCGTCTGGAAGAAGCCCGCTTGGTTCAGGCGGGTAAAACCCTGATGACGGCAGCCGCGCAGATCTCGCGCCGTTTGGGCTATAGCGGTCGCTAAACGTTATAGAAGATAGGTTCCGGGCTGGATTAAACAGCCCGGATTGGAACTGCTGTCAAAGCTTGGACGCCCCTCCCATTTTTGGTCGCTGGGCCGCCCCAAGGCAAAAACTCCTCCCCGGGGGGCAGCAAGCTGAAGGCGCAGAGTGGGGGCTTTTTTGGGGCAGTTCAATTTCAGCGTTCAAGATTTTGCGGCCTGCCTGAAGGCCGCAATTCTTTGCTTGATACCGGGGGCGGAAGCAGAGCGCACCAGGGCCGCCATATCCCGATCCGCCTGTTGTGGGCAGCCCGTTAACTGATGCAGATAGTCACGGCTGGTCGCGTCCAGCAAGCCCGCTGTCTGTTGAGCTTGTTCGATGACAGCAGGCCATGCCTCGGGCGCTTGTATGCCTTCAATAAAACCCAGTTGTTCCGCTTTGGCAGCATCAAAAACCTGGCTTCCCGCCAGCAGCTGATGAGCCTGCTGGCCGCCAATCAAGGCCGCCAATCTGCCGGTTCCCAGAGCTAAGCCAAACTGCAGTCCAGGCATGCGAAAGCGGGCATCGGCACTGGCGACGCGTTGACGGCAGACAGCAATCAGATCCACGCCAGCGCCGAAGTTTTGCCCATGCGCCAGTGCCAGGGTGGCGCATGGTGTGTGGGCCAGCATCTGCAAGAGGGTTTCGATGCGGACAAAGCGCAGCACCAGATCCCCCTCGCTTTGTTGCTCGTAGTCGCTGAAGTCAAAACCGGCACTGAAGTTGCGGCCCTCACCGCGCAAGATCAGCAGATCAGCCTGGGCTCGTTCCGCGGCCTGCACGGCCGCGATCAAGGCTTCTACCAGATCGGCCGATAAGGCATTGCGCTTGTCGGGCCGGTTCAGTGTCAGGGTCCAGACTTTGCCCGCGCAGCCCACATTCAGACTGGGACTGCTGCTGCAATACGGCGCTGTCATGGGGTGACTCCGTGCAAGATGCTGTCGTTATGTTCGCCCAGCGCGGGTGGTGCCAGACGGACGGGCAAGCCCACCCCATTGATACGCAGGGGCGAGACAAAGGTGCGGGTTTCGGTGGCTGTGCCCGGCAGGCGAATGTTTTGCACCCATTCCATGTGCTCGACTTGCGGGTCGCGCAAAACGTCGGAATAGCGGTTGATCGGGCTGCACGGCACGCCTTGGGCACGGAATTGTGCCAGCCAGTGTTCGGAGTCGTGTTGCACAAAAATGGCTTCCAGCAGTTCACGCAAGGCGTCTTGATGTTTGGCGCGCAAGGTGGTGCTGGTGAAACGCTCGTCCTCGGTCAGATCAGGGCGTTCGACTACCTGACAGACGGAGCGCCACAGCGCATCGTTGCCCGCTGCCATGGCGAAATAACCCCCTTTGCATTGGAACGCCTGGTAGGGAGCATTGCGTGGGTGGGCGGAGCCCAGCTTGTCCGGGTCGCGACCACTGCCGAAATACTCGGAGGTTTGCAGCGCTGCGATGGCCAGCGTGGTTCCCAGCATGGGCACGTCGATATGTGCACCCTGGCCGGTGGCGCGGGCCTGTGGCAAAGCGGCACTGATGGCAAAAGCGGCATACAAACCGGCTGCAAAGTCCGCCAGTGGAACACCGCATTTGACGGGGGCTCCACCTGCTTCGCCCGTCACGCTCATCACGCCGCTCATGGCCTGAATCGTCAGGTCAAAACCGCCTTCCTGCGAACGAGGGCCGCTTTGTCCATAGGCGGAAATTGAGCAATACAGCAGTCTGGGATTAATAGCTTTCAGACTTTCGTAGTCCAGTCCTAAACGCTGCATGACGCCGGGCCGGTTGTTCTCCAGCAAGACGTCGGCATCCAGCACCAGTTGGCGTGCCTTGGCCACATCTTCAGGGTTCTTCAAGTCCAGCGTGACCGAGCGCTTGTTGCGGTTCAGCGAAGCGAAGTTCTCGCTATACCCTTGGTTGATGGGCGGCCAGCTACGCAAGGTGTCACCCCCTTTGGGGTGTTCGATCTTGATGACGTCGGCCCCCATATCGGCCAACAACATACCGCAGTACGGGCCTGCGGCCACATTGCAAAATTCCAGTATCCGAACCCCGTTCAGGGGCAATGTCGTATCCATGAATCAGCTCCAGAGCGTGATAGGTAGATGGGGGCCGACAGGGCCTTAGGCGTTCACATCAACCACGATGCGGCCGCGTACCTTGCCTTCCAGTAGCTGGCCGGCCTGATCAATGGCTTGGGAAAGCGTGATGGTGCTGGCACCGATGCGCTCCAGGGCTTCGATAGACAAATGCTTGGCCAGCAAATCCCAGGCCGCCAGGCGCTCGGGTTTGGGGCAATGCACGCTATCCACCCCAATCAACTGCACGCCGCGCAGAATGAAGGGAGCCACGGAAGCAGGGAAGTCCATGCCTTGAGCCAGACCGCAAGCAGCGACTGCACCCAGGTATTGCGTGCCTGCGACAACATTGGCCAGCGTGTGGCTGCCCACACTGTCGATGGCACCGGCCCAGCGTTCCTTGCCCAGCGGTTTGCCGGGTTCGCTCAAGGTGTTGCGGTCCACAATCTCGCTGGCGCCCAGCGCCTTCAGATAGCTTTCTTCCTGAGGACGGCCCGTGCTGGCCATCACGGTGTAGCCCAGTGCATGCAGCAAGGCCACGCTGACACTGCCTACGCCACCAGCGGCACCCGTCACCAGAATCGGGCCCTTGTCGGGCGTGACGCCCTGGCGCTGCAAGGCACGTACGCACAGGGCGGCGGTATAGCCTGCGGTGCCAATCATCATGGCTTGCTGGGTAGAGAAAGCCTCAGGCAGGGGAATCAGCCAATCGCCTTTCACGCGTGCCTGTTGTGCCAGGCCACCCCAATGTACTTCGCCCAAGCCCCAGCCATTGAGCACCACTTTCTGGCCGGACTTGAAATTCGGGTCGCTGCTGTCGGTCACCGTGCCGGCAAAGTCGATGCCGGGCACCATGGGAAACTGGCGTACCACCGGGGATTTGCCCGTCATGGCCAAGCCGTCTTTGAAGTTCAGGGTGGAGTAGTCGATGCGAACCGTGACCTGGCCTTCGGGCAGGGCGGACTCGTCCAGCGATTGCAGGCTGGCCTTGTATTGGCCGTCGGTTTTGTCGATGACGATGGCAGAGAACATGAATGAATTCCTTCGATCAGTTAAGGGTTTGTGTTCTGATATTTGGAACAGCGTTCTTCAAAATGACATAAAAAATCTGTATTTTCATTTTATCCAGAAGCTCGTTGCGGTCAAGCCCAAAGCGACAAGATGATCGGACTGGGGAAATCCCGAGGGGCTTTAATAGTTGACACTTGAAATCAAATCTCCCTATATTTGAACCGTTGTCCTAAGTTGCTTGTGTTGTTGCTGTCTGTTGTATTCAAGCCGTTTTCACGGCATTTTTAATATCAAAAACAAGAACAGCGTTCTATATATTGGAACACCAAGAGAGAAAAACTCTCACACAGGAGGCAAGGATCATGTTCAGTTCTTTTTTTTCGCGCACCGGGTTTCTACGCACAGTACTGGTCTCGGGACTGGCGGCAGTCAGCAGCTTTTCTGCCCCGGCGGCCATCGCGGCCGATACCTATCCCAGCCGTGAAGTGACCTTTGTGGTTCCCTATCCCCCGGGCGGCAACAGCGACAATCTGGCGCGTCTTTTTGCCGACCGTCTGCGCGTCAAGCTTGGCGTTCCCATCGTGATTGAAAACCGGCCCGGCGGCACTACCTCGCTGGGTACGTCTATCGTGGGTCGTGCCAAACCCGATGGCTATACCTTGTTGTTGGCCACCAGCACCGCCTTCACCGTGCTGCCCTATATACGCGACGTGCCTTATGACCCGGTCAAGGGCTTTGATTTTGTGGGTAGCCTGGCAGGGTATCTGCCCATCATGACGGTGCGCAATGATTTGCCCGTCTCCAATCTGAAAGAGTTTGTCGAACTGGCTCGCAAGGAGCCCGGCACCCTGACCTATGGCTCGGCAGGTATTGCGTCTGGCGGTCATTTGGCGGGCGAGATTCTGGAAAACTCCCAGAAGCTGGACCTGTTGCACGTGCCGTTCAAAGGCTCGGCAGACACCATGACGGCATTGATGGGCAATCACATCGATTTCTTTATAGATGGTGTCGGGCTGGAACTGGTGAAAAGTGGCAAGGCCAAAGCCTTGGTGACGTATGCCAGCGTGCGCCATCCCGAACTGCCGGATGTGCCCACACCGAAAGAAGCCGGTTTTGATCTGGCCTTGCCCTTTGAAGGGTTCTGGGGGCTGGCGGTACCGGCAGGCACGCCTGACGATGTCATGAAGAAGCTGGCCAAGGCTACCGAAGAAATCCTGGCCGAGCCGCAGACCCAGGAGCGTTTCCACCGCATCAGCGTCAGTGCCAGTTGGAAAGATGGCGATGCGTATGCCAAAGATCTGGAAAAGAGCCGGGCTTATTACAGCGAGCTGCTCAAGACCATCAAGATGAGTGATGACTAAACGCTCACGGAACCACCAACAGGAGACAAACGTGATGGAAACCGTCACTTGCGCCAGCACGCTGGACGCTTTGCTGGACCCGGCATCCATAGCTTTGGTCGGCGCCTCGGAAGATCAGTCCAAGTTTGGCGGGCGACTGTTCCGTATGCTGCTCAAGCATGGTTATGGCGGCAAGGTTCTGCCCATCAACCCCAGCCGTAGCAGTTTGTTTGGTTTGCCCGCTGCGCCTGGTCTGGCTGCACTGGACAGCGCTCCGGATCTGGCCGTGTTTACAGTGGGGGCCGATACCGTCCTGGAGCAGGCGCAGATTGCGGCTCAAATGGGGGTACGCGGTCTGCTGGTGATCTCGGCAGGCTTTGCTGATGCAGGCGAGCGCGGGCTGGAGCGTGAGCAAGCCTTGCTGCGTATCTGCCGTGATTCGGGCATGCGACTGATCGGCCCCAATTGCCTGGGCATGATCAGCCCCAGTCGCCATCTGGTGCTGTGCTCTTCGCCGGTGCTGGACAGAGACAGTCTGCCGGAGCGGCCTATTGGTTTTGTCAGTCAAAGTGGTGCCTTGATGACTACCTACTTTGATCGAGCCTGGGCCATGGGCGGCGGCTTTACCTATGGATTTTCGGTCGGTAATCAGGCGGATCTGGACCTGTGCGATTTTGTGGATTTCCTGATCGATGATCCCAAGACGCAAGTGATCTGTACCTATATAGAAGGCATTAAAGATACCCAGGCTTTACGGCGCACCGCTCGCCGGGCGCAGGCCGCGGGCAAGCCCTGGCTGGCCGTCAAGGCCGGGCGCTCCAGTGCGGGCAAGGCGGCCGCCTTTTCGCATACCGCCAGCGTAGCGGGGGACCATGATGTGTTTGCCAGTGTCTGCCGCGATGAAGGCATCAGCCTGATGGACGATATGGGAGGCATGCTTCTGTTGGCAAACAGCATGGTGCGCTTTACCAGCAACAGGATTTCCAAAGTCGCGATTGTGACGCCTTCGGGCGGCGGCGGAGCCTTGGCAGCGGATGCGTTGGCAGAGCATGGCGTGGAGCTGTCTGGCTTTTCTGCTTCTACCAAGCAGGCTCTGGCTGCCCACTACCCCTCCGGGCAGGCGGATAACCCGGTGGATCTGGGCGCACGTCTGACCCAGGATTCCACCGAAGTGGCCCGCGCCACTTTGGATGCCTTGATGCAGGATCAGCAAAGCGATGCGGTATTGATTACGGCCTCCATGTGTCCGCAGGAATGGATGGCGGCTCTGATTGAAAAAATCATCCACCCTGATCCGCACTGGGCCAAGCCGGTCATGGTGGCGTTTGATGCGGGTGCAACGTCCGAGCCTTTGCGGCAGAAGCTGGCCCAGCACGGCCATGCGTATGCCAGCTCCAGTCTGGAAGCAGCCTTGGCCTTGTCGGCCTGGAAACGTCATGGGCAGTTTGTGCCGCGTCAGGCGGCTTTGCGCCCCAGCGCTTGCCAGGCTCCTACCGTGATGCCGCGTGGTGTCCTTAATGAAGACCAGTCCAAGCGCTTGCTGGCGCATTACGGCTTGCCGGTGAATCTGGGCCAGGTGTGCGAGGACGTGGAGCAGGCCGTGGTGCAGGCCGAGCAGATTGGCTATCCGGTGGTGATGAAGATTGTCTCCCCCGACATCGTCCATAAAACCGAAGCGGGTGGGGTGGCGCTGGATGTGGCCGACGAGGCCAGCTTGCGACGCGATTTTGCCCGGCTCTACGCAAATGCCAAAGCCTATAAAGCGGATGCCCGTCTGGAAGGGGTTTTGGTGCAGGCCATGGCCAAGGGCGATGTGGAGCTTCTGATCGGAGCACGTCAGGATGCGCAGTTTGGCCCGGTGGTGGTGTTTGGTGCGGGCGGCATTCTGGTGGAAATGTTGTCAGACCGGGTTATTGCGGCTGCACCGTTGACCCTGGCTGATGCGGACCGGCTCTTGTCCACCTTGATGATCGACAAGCTATTGAAGGGATACCGAGGGCGTATGCTGGATCGGGCCGGTGTGCTCGATGCGATTGTGCGTGTCAGCTTCCTCGCCCACGACCTGCGCGACACCGAGTTTGAACTGGATATCAACCCATTGATCGTGGCGGCCACCCGTTGTCACGCTGTCGATGCCCGCCTGTCCATAGGCACATAAAACCAATACTTATTCTTTGAAAAATACCCAGGAGGAGTAAACCATGTCGGATTATCAGTGCATTCTTGTAGAAAACCACGATGACGGTGTTTCCATCTTTACGATCAATCGACCTGATCGCCGCAATGCCTTGAGCGCCACCGTGGTCAAGGAGCTGCAGCAGGCATTTTTGGCCTTTGATGAAGACCCCACACGCCGTGTAGCCGTGCTGACCGGGGCAGGCAATGACGCTTTTTCCGCCGGTGCCGATATTAATGAGTGGCCCGAGTTGTGGCGTGCGATTCCCACGGTAGGCTTTGAAACCGACAAGCCCATTATTGCGGCTGTCAGCGGCTGGTGCGTGGGTGGGGCCCTGGTGATGGCCATGATGACGGACTTGCTGGTGGCCTCCGAGAGCGCCAAGTTCTCCTACCCGGAAGCCAAGCTGGGCTTTACTGGCGGCATTATCTCCGGCCTGGCCTCGCGCATTCCGCATCACGCCGCCATGGAAGTGATCCTGTTGTGCCGTACCCTGGAAGCCCGTCGTGCTTATGATCTGGGTTTTGCCAATGAAGTGGTGCCGGTCGGTGAGCAAGTCCAGGCTGCCGTGCGCATGGCTCAGGATCTGGCCAAGATGTCGCCCCGTGTGTTGCAGACCCTCAAGCGCTTTATCAATAACGAGGTGCTGACACGTGGCCCGTCCGAGCAGATGGCGCGCACCATGCGGCACCTGAAAGCGATCGAGGATAGTTATGATGCCAAGGAAGGGATGAACGCGTTCAAAGAAAAACGTGCCCCGGTGTATCTGAACAAATAAGAACTGATTCACGAATTGGGCCGCAAGGCCCAGTCAACTATGGAGACATCCCCTTATGCACCCCCGTTTTGAGCGCTTTATCCAAGGGATGAATGAATTGACCGCCCGCCCCGCTGTAGGCGAAGCGGATATCTTGCGTGAGGGCCGCGCCCTGCTGGGCGAACTGGTGGCCCAGGACGATTGGCTGGCACCTGAATACACCCAGCCCCATCCGCAGTTCTATCAACAGTACTTGCTGTATTGCTGTCCGCAGGAACGCTTTTCCGTGGTCAGCTTTGTGTGGGGCCCTGGCCAGAAAACGCCCATTCACGACCATACGGTGTGGGGCTTGATTGGCATGTTGCGTGGTGCCGAACGCTCCCGGCCTTTTGACCGTGACCCTGATACCGGACAGTTGACAGAAGAAGACACACAGACGCTGGAGCCGGGCGTGGTGGAAGTGGTGTCACCCACGGTGGGGGATATACACGAGGTCTCCAATGTGTATGACGATCAGGTGTCCATCAGCATTCACGTTTACGGCGCAGATATCGGCAAGGTACGCCGCCATGTGTTTGACCCGCAGACCGGGCAGGCCAAGGAGTTCGTCTCTGGTTATGCCAACCGGCCGGCTGTCGCGTGAATCAAGTGGCGTTGCTGGGCAGGTGTCCGATACGGGCACCAATAATCATTTCCTGAATCCAGCGATAGAGCAGCACGGAGTAATCACGCTGGGCGACTTTCTCGTCCAGTGCGTGGTTGCTTCCTTCCAGTACCCGATGTGTCAGAGAGTGGGCCTGGCTGAAGGCTTGTCGATATGTCAGCAGTGTCTGGCGGGGAATCAGCTCGTCGTATTCCGCCTCGAACAGCAAAACGTCCCCGGTGAATTTGGAACAGGCTTGCAAGGCCCGGTTCTCTTGTGGGGTATGAGTATGCAGACGATAGTCCTGCAGTAACTCTCGATTGAGTTGATCCTTTGGAGCCAGCCAGTTGTCGTCGGGGTACAGGGCAGGGGCCAGCAAACTGAGCCAGCGTACCGAACGAAACTCACTTAACAGACAGGCCAGGTAGGCGCCATAGCTGTGCCCCACGATAGCGATGGAATGGGAGTCCACCATAGGGTGGCTGCTCAAGGTGTCGAAGGCCGCACAAATGTCCTGAAAATTCTGTTCACGGGTGACTTTTTCCCGCTCGTGCTGATTGGCATTGTGCCCGGCCAGATCAAAGGTCAGGCAAATGCAGCCCATACCGGCAATGGTATGCGCGCGCTTCAGGTCAAAATGCTGGCTGCCGCCCCAGCCATGTACAAATAGAATCCCAGGGACAGGAGATTGAGGAACCAGCAGGCGGGCATCCAGTTGCTGGTGGGGCACTTTGATCGTGGTATGGAAGATTTCTGTACTCATGATGGCAGGGGACCTCCAAAGCGGGCCAGATAAGCCTCGCCTTCTTGGTCGAGGCTGTAGAGATGAGGGGAGTTCTCTATGGAGCTGGCGTCGTCCAGATAACGCTCGCGTGTCCACGCGTGGGTGTGCTGGAGTTCAGGGTGCAATTGCAGGTTGCGTATGGCCAGAATCTCGGCAATGGAAGCCCCGCCGAAACGCCAGGAGTGTTCCAGCACGCCGGCCTTGTAATGGCCACGTGCATTCTTGCCCACGATGAGGTCATAGTTGCGACGTGAGGCATACAGTTGCGGAAAAGCCTGGCTGATGTTTTTTTCGTAGCTCATGGTCATCTCAACCAGGTGCGCAATGCGCTTCATGCCAGAGAGTTTCAGCAATTGCAGGAATCCGCCTCGAACCATTAGCAGACTGGTACCGCCGTATACGGATTCTTGCTGACAGTTGCTCGTCTGCCGCTGCTGGCCGATATAGGAAAAAAGGTGTTCGCCCACCTGGGTCTGGCCAATGCTGAAGGTCTCACCATCGAGCAGGTTCTCTTCCAGTACCAGGCCGTGTTCCAGCTCACTTTGCCATTGAGGCAGGTTCAAGAGCTCTTCCAGCTCCTGACGGCTGTAGATCACCTTTTGCCCTTTGCCTGCATTGCCGCTGGCCAGCTTGGCCCGTATACCGGTTTGGCCTGCCTCATCCAGAAGGCTCATCGTGCGCAGTGCGTCGTTTCTTGAAAAGACGCTGTAGCCCGGCAAGACGGTATGGCGTAATGCTAGGCCCAACTCATTGTTCCAGCCTTGCGGGCGATCCATATCGTCCTGGGGAAGGGGATGAGCGACTGTTTTATGAGCCAGAAAGTCATACGGCACCACGCCCCCGTACAGCTGCGAGGGCTGTTCGATACCCAGTTGCTGCGCCTGCTCCAGTTTCAACGTATGCAGGGGCAGGTAGTAGGCATCCCCCATACTGGGCTTTAGCTGGTCTTCATAGTCAATACGGATGCGAGGCAGATCCAGAAATTGCGCCAGTTCTCTGGCCATGAATTCCAGACCCTGGAGGGTGCCTTTGTTGCAGCCTTTGCTGGGCAGGCTGATTTGCAAGGAGGTCTTGGGCGGAGAGGTGAGAATCTTGCTCATGGGGCCATCCTTCTGAGTAAAGAGAGTGCGGCAGGTGTCAGTGGCTCATGGCTCCACCATCTTGGCGCCTGATGGCGTTCGTTGTGCCAGGTCGGAGAAAAAACGTGTCTCCAGCAGGCTGGTTTGTAAAAGAGTCAGCAGGTCAGAGGGTTGCGGCAAGGAAAGCTGGGCCGCACTGGCCGGCTCCTGGGGACCAATTCGTATGCTCAGGCCGCCTTTCTGGTTCACAAACTCAAAGGCGGCCTCATCGGTCAAGTCGTCGCCGATCATGACGGGCTTGCGATCAGCGAACGCGGGCAGGCGTTGGGCACGGGCCAGGGCTTGGCCTTTGTCAAAGCCGCTCAGGCGCAGTTCGATGACGCAATGCCCGCGGATCAGATCAAAACCGGGGTATTCCGAGCACAGCACACGCAGCTCAGCGCTCAAGGCATCGCCGACGTCGGGGCGTTGCCGAAAGTGCACGGCCACACCATGGGATTTGCGCTCCATCCAAACTAGCGAGTAGGGGTGGATCAAGGTAGCGACTGAGCGGGACAGGCTGTGGTGCTCAGCGGGGTCGATGGGAATGTTCCAGCACTCCTGCCCATCGGCGTCATACATGGCTGCGCCGTGGCTGCTGATCATGGCCAGTGGAAGCTTGGTGCAGGCGATATGCAAGCTGTCATAGTCGCGGCCTGAAACCAGAGCTACCGCGCCGTCGCAGGCAGCGTGCAGATTCAGTAGCAGGCCGGCGGTGCTGGCGGGCAGCAATACTTGATCGGGCCGCGCGGCCATGGGGACCAAGGTACCGTCCAGATCCAGAAACAAGGCCGTTTGGTCCAAATGGAGAGCGTTATTCATGTCAGCTTCCTGGATAACCCGTGATGGGGAGCACGGTGCCGGTGATGTAGCTGGCGGTGATCGGGCTGGCCAGGTAGACATAGGCTGGCGCCAGCTCTTCGGGCTGGGCCGGGCGGCCAAAGACCGTATCGGCACCAAACTCGGGGATTTTTTCGGCCGGGGAGTCGGCGGGGTTCAAAGGGGTCCAGACGGGTCCGGGAGCGACCGCGTTTACACGTATACCTTTGGGCGCCAGGTTGGCCGCCAGGGAGTACGTGAAGGCAATAATGGCGCCCTTGGTGCTGGAGTAGTCCAGCAGATGAGCGGCCCCGCGCAAGGCTGTGACCGAACTGGTATTGACGATGGCATCGCCCGCGTGAAGGTGTGGCAGGCACGCCTGGGCCATGTAGATATAGCCATAGATATTGGTATGGAAGGTTTCATTGAGTCGCTCCGGGGTCAGGTCCAGCAAGGACTGGGCGTGCTCCTGAAAGCCGGCATTGTTCACCAGAATATTCAGGTGACCGAAGCGGTCCAGTGCTTGCTCAATCGCTTGTTGGCAAAATTCGGGGTCTTTTACATCGCCACGCAGTGTCAGGCATTGGCGACCTTCAGCTTCGACAGCCAGGCGGGTACGCTCGGCATCTTCATCCTCGTGCAAATACACAATCGCCACATCGGCGCCTTCTCGTGCATACAGCACTGCGACGGCTCGACCTATGCCCGAGTCACCCCCAGTAATAACGGCGACTTTTCCTTCCAGCTTGCCGCTGCCCTTGTAGCTGGAGGCTTCATACCGGGGGGCAGGGTCCAGGTCACTTTCACATCCGGGCTTTTCCAGGTGCTGTTGGGGCAGGGGGGGAGTGGGGTAGTCGCTGCCTGGATGGGTTTTGTCATGCGTGACGGGCTCGTTTTGGCCGACCCCGTTCTTGTCCTTTTGGTCCTGCTGCTCTTGCAGGTGGCGTTGCTCTTTCACTGTTTGACGCGTTGTCATGACGGCTCCTTGGATAGGCAAAGAATGGAACAGGGCGCGGCGGCCCTGGAGGGGGCGCCGCGTCCACCTGGGGCTTGGCTAAGGCTTAGCGTCGCTGGTCCTGGGTAGCCTTGCCACCCTTGGCGCCAGCCTTGCGAGCCTCTTCGGAGTTGAACTCGTGTGCCGTGCCGCGCTCATGGGCTACACGGCCGCCTTTGGCACCAGCCTCACGAGCCTCTTCAGGGGTGAACTCGTGCGCCGTGCCTCTTTCGTGCGAGGCACGCCCGCCTTCTGCTGCGATCTCACGCTGCTTCTTGTCGTCCATGGAGGCAAAGCCACGTTGATCTTTATGATCCTGTTTGTCTGTGTGCTGGGTCATATAACTCTCCTTGAGAAAGAACACCAATCACGTGATTGGTTATGACTTGCCCAGCACAAAGCGTGCCTGACGGTTTTGGCTCAGGCAGCGGCACACAAGTTGCTGTATCTGGAGACATGTTTTTCAGGAGAGCAATCATGATGTCAATGACGTGGTGGATGTGGCTGCTGTTATTGCTGGGCGGCTGGGCGATACTGCTGCTGGTGCATTTTTTAGGCGGCAAGGTCATTGAAAGGCTGGCCTCCCCAGAGCACTTTCTGCGTCTTTTTAGCGAGCGAATACGGTGGCCGTCACGGCTGTTTTTTCTGGCTGCGTTTTTGCGCGTGTGCATCCCCTTGGCTCCTATTCCGGCCAAGTGGCAGTCCTATCTGATTGTTGGAGATATGATCGTGCTGATTATCTGCACGACCTGGATGCTGATGAGTGCCGTTGAAGCCTTGTTCCAGCTTGTGGTGATGCGCCATCCCTTGAATGTGTCTGACAATTTGCGTTCGCGTCAGATCTACACCCAGGCACGGGTCCTGGCACGCAGTGTGCATTTTTTATTGGTCTTGCTGGGGCTGTCGTTTGCTTTGATGGTTCTGCCCGGCGCACGGCAACTGGGCACCAGCTTGCTGGCGTCAGCAGGGGTCGCTGGCTTGGTGGCCGGTATTGCCGCCCGGCCGGTGCTGGGTAACTTTATAGCCGGTTTGCAGATTGCATTTACCCAGCCCATACGCATTGATGATGTGGTGATTGTGGAGGGGGAGTGGGGCCGGATTGAGGAAATTACATCCACCTATGTGGTGGTACGTGTCTGGGACGAGCGCCGTCTGATCGTTCCCTTGCAATGGTTTGTAGAAACCGTTTTTCAGAACTGGACCCGTCGCAGCGCCTCGTTGTTGGGCACGGTGTTTTTATGGGTGGATTACAAGGTGGAAATGCAGGGCTTGAACGCGGCGTTCAAGCACCTGTGTGAGTCCTCTGAACTGTGGGATCGACGCGTTCAGGTCTTGCAAGTGACCGATACCAATGAGTGGGGTATGCAATTGCGGTTCCTGGTCAGTGCTGCAGATTCGGGCCGTTTGTTCGATTTGCGCTGTCTGTTGAGAGAGCGCCTGGTGGCCTATCTGAGTCAGCACCAACCGGATGCGTTTGTACGAGTCAGGATGCTGGAAGCTCAGCCAGAGGACTATGTGCCTGATTCGAGCCGGAGCTAGCGCTCAGGTCATGCAGGAACTGTTCGCACCACTGCCCCAGGTCTTGGCGGCGCAGTTGCATCAATAAATGTTGGTGGCGCCGGCGTCGTTCCTCCAGTGACATGTTCAAAGCTTGATACAAGCTGTGTGCGCTGGCGTCCGCATCATAAGGGTTCATGGGCAGGTAGCCTCCCTGCAGGGATTGTGCCGCGCCAGTAAAGGTGGACAGAACCAGTACTCCGGGGTCGTCGGGGTCCTGGGCAGCGATATATTCTTTGGCAACCAGATTCATCCCGTCACGCAAGGGAGCAATAAAACCGACGCGGGCGCGGCGCAACATGCGCATGAGCTGGCCCGCCGGAAAGGCGCGGTTCATGTACACCACCGGACTCCATCCTGGCGTGGCAAACTGACCGTTAATCTGACCCGCCAGACTTTCCAGTTCTTCCCGCATGACCTGATAGTCGTGGATATCGCCGCGGGTAGAGGGCGCAATCTGCACGTAGGTTGTCTGCCCATGCAGCGTGGGATAACGGCGTAGCAGGGTATCCAGAATGCGCAGGCGATAGGCCAGGCCCTTGGTGTAGTCCAGTCTGTCCACGCTGATAATGGTGTCAGGCCCGTGGACCGGCTCGATGGGGGTGTTCCCATCGTTCCATGAGGAGGCCTTGGCCAGGGCCTGAATCAGGTCTATATCGATACTGATGGGGTAAACGTCTGTGCGGACTGCACGGGCCTGCGGGTCGCTTGCGCGTGGTGGTGCCAGAGTCTGCAGTGCGGCGGTCAGCGCACTATGGTCGCTGCGACTTTGGACGCCGATCTGGTCGTAATGGCGCAGCATGGGCAGCCATTGTTCGTAACGGGGAATGGAGCGCAGAATCTCCGGGCAAGGGAAGGGGGTGTGAAAGAACAGCCCAATGGCCTGCTGCATGCCTTGCTCGCGGCAAAAATGGGCCAATGGCATCAGGTGGTAGTCATGTACCCAGATCAGGTCGTCCTCATCGGCAATCTGGCTCAAGTACGCGGCAATTTGCCGGTTGATCTCCAGGTACTGCTGGAAATGATGGGTCTGGAAGTCCATCAGGTCCAGACGATAGTGAAAGGCGGGCCACAGGCAGGTGTTCGCGTAGCCGCAGTAAAACTGCTCGTATTGCTCCTGGGTAAAGGAGAAGGTTACGGCCTGATAACTGCCCCGGTCCTCTGTGCGCAGCGAGTCAGGCTGTGAGTCACATTGGCCGTTCCATCCTAGCCAGATGCCCTGGGTTCGCTGTCGCTTTAGTAATTGATCTACCGCGACGGCCAGCCCGCCTGTGCAAGGTTGATCGGAACTGGCCACGCGTACGGACACCACAATGATTTTGCTCATGCTGATTCTCGCTTTGTTTTATTAAGGGATCTTCGTTGGAGAATCAGCAAATTGCGTACCCGCTCAGTAAAAGGGGCGCGCAGCTTGCTCGCTGACCGCTCGCAGGCGTGCCCGTTGCAGGCGCTCGCGGGCATTGGGAATACCCAGTTGCAGGCGGTACTTGGTCACGGTTCGTTTGGACAGTTCCACACTATCCTGGCGCAGTGCCTGATGCAGTTCTACATCGCTTAAAGGCTGGTGGTCTGGTTCCTTGGCGATCAAGCGGCGTATCTGTTCTTTGACCAAGGCGGTGGAGCAACTGCCACCGAAATCAGTTTCCAGTTCGCCGGAGAAAAAGTGCCTGAAGCTCAAGGTGCCAAAGGGAGTACTCATGTACTTGTTGGCGGTCGCTCTGGATATGGTGGATTGATGCAGATCCAGCTCCTTGGCCAGGTCGCTGATGCGCAGGGGCTGCAAGCCTTGCTCGCCCAGCTCGAAAAACAGGATCTGGTGCCGGACGATGAATTCAGCCACGCGGCACACCGTACTGCGCCGCATCGCCAGGCTTTCGGCCAGCCAACGAGCCTGCGTCAGGGCGCTGTGCAAAGGGCGGTTCTGCTGCGTGCGTGCCTGCTGCTCCAAGGTGGCAGCATATTCCTGATGCACCTGAACCCGGGGCAGGCTGCGAGGGTCCGCGAGCACGCGCCAATGCTTGCCATCACGATAGACATGAACGTCTGGCGTAATGGCCTGGCGCATCGGCTCCAGATACGCCAGGCCAGGATTGGGGTCCAGGCTTTGCAGTTCGCGCAGCGCCTGATGAAAGTCTGCATCCGACAGGTTCTGGCGGCTTTGTACTTGGGCCCACTCGCCTTGTGCCAGTGTGGGGAGCTCGGTAGACACCAGCTTGAGCAGTCTCTGTTTCAGAACCGGGTCAAGAGACTGACGCGCCTGGATCTGCAAGCGCAATGCATCAGGCAGGGAGTGGGCGCCTGTGCCGGGAACAGACAGGGACTGGATCAGCGCCAAGGCGGCTTGCCACTCGGAGAGGGGGACGTGTTCGTAGCCGGCCGGGAGCAGGTCTTCAAAGTGATCACGCAGATAACCGTTGTCATCCAGTGCGTTCACGATCAGGGCGCATAAGGCCTTGCAACGCTCGCTGGCGCGACTCAAACGTACATGGTCCAGGATCTGTTCGTCACGGCTGCGGATTGCCTTGCTCGTGTCGTAGTTATCGGCAAAGTGGGCGCTTTCACTGGAGACAGGATGGGAGAGCCCCTCCCGGATGGGAGCCGGGGGCGCGGGCTCCGGACCGGGTTCCAGTAGTGGATTGTCTTGCAGGCTGTCCTGTACCAGCGTCTGCAGTTCCTGCACCGAGAGCTGCAGGATTTGCGCGGACTGTTGCAGTCGTTGCGAGAGCGTTTGCTGCATGTGTAGCTGCGGAACCATTTCCAGCTTCATGGTGGAGTCTCCTTGTTGTTCGTGATGAAGAACAGATGGTTCTTCGGCCACAGGTGCCTGGATGATCCGGGCCCTGCGCTATCTACATAGCAAGTTCTGTTCCTGACCCTAAGCCTGTGGAGCGGGTACGGTCTTTGCTAGGACACCGTCAAGGCTTTGCTGGTCATGTAGACAGGCTTCGGGTCAGCAAGGGTGTCCTGGTTTCAGGTAATGATGTGTTTGGAGGTGTGCGATGCGAGTAAGACATCTGATGTGTTTGGCAGTGGCGGCGGGCCTGGTATTGGGCTTGAGTGTTCGTAGTGCTGCTGCCATTGAGCTGTTTTCTCCAGATAAAGGGTTTATGAGAGATGCAGCGAAATCGGGTCATTTTGAGGTGGCGGCCGCCAAGCTGGCTCTGGAGCGCAGCAAGAACCAGCGCGTGGTCGAGTTTGCGCAAATGATGATTGATGAGCACGAGCAACTGGCCCAGGAACTGCAGACGCTGGCACAGGCACGCAAGGTGGAGTTGCCCACGGAGCCCAGCCTGATGCAGCGTGGCAAGATTTCCATGCTGGAGGGCGCGGAGGGTGAACAGTTTGATGCGGACTATGCCAACGAAGCGGCGGTCAAAGCACATGAGGACACCATCAAGCTCTTTGAGGACTACATCAAGGATGGCAAAGACAAGGAGGTCATGGGCTTTGCCCAGGACGCTTTGCCCATGCTGCAGCAGCACTTGCGACATGCTCATGCTCTGGCAGACTCCATGAAGCCTGCCGTGGCCCAGTAAGCGGTTGTCGGGCTTGCTCAGTTACATGCTGGGCAAGCTTTTATTCCATTGGATCGGCCTCCATATTGATTTCCACATGATCGCCGCTGCTCATCACATAGCTGCGCAGGATCGCATTGCGCAACTGGCGTATATTGCCCGGCCAGTGATAGCGTTCGATCTCCTGCATACTGGCCAGGCTAAGTGAACGGTTCTGCTGGTGCTCCTGGTTAAGCTGTTCTACCAGGTGTTTGGCGATCAGGACTGCGTCGTCACCACGTTCACGCAGTGGCGGAATTTGAATTGGAAAGACGCCCAGGCGGTAATACAGATCTTCGCGCAGCTTTTTGTCTTCAATAGCGCGCATGGGCGGGCGGTTAGTCGCGGCGATGATGCGGGCATCATGCTTGATCAACTGATCGCCACCTACTTTCATGTATTCGCCATTTTCCAAAGCGCGCAGCAGCTTGGTCTGCGCGTCAATCGGCATTTCGGTGACTTCGTCCAGGAACAGCGTGCCTTGGTCAGCCAGTTCAAAGTAGCCCTGTCGATTACGTTCGGCTCCGGTAAAACTGCCTTTCTCGTGGCCGAACAGTTCGCTTTCGATCAGGTGTTCTGATATGGCTGAGCAGTTGATGGGGACGTATGCCTGGTTCTTGCGCGCACTGCAGCGGTGAATGGCCCGCGCTGCCAGTTCCTTGCCCGTGCCACTTTCGCCAATCAGCAGTACAGGCAGGTCGGTGCGAGCCACTTTGCTGATCTCGTTATAGAGCTTTTTCATCGGGGCAGAACAGCCTACAAACTCGGCAAAGTCATGGTGTTGCTCGGTTTGAAAATCACAGGGGCCGGTTTGGTATTTGGCTTTTAATTGCTCCAGCAAGCTGCGCAATTGCGCCTGGTCTTGTCTGTCCGAGCCACTGTAGGCGTGCAGGGTATAGCTTTCCACCGCATCCAGTCCGATGCGACGGCTCAAATCCTGAGCCTGCAGGGCGCTTACGCTAGGACCAAACAGCAGGGCATCAGGAGTTTTCTGGTGATAACGGATCAGAATATCTTCTGGCGTATTTGCAGCGATGGCGGAAAAGTTCATTTGCCGCGCCAGCGCCAAAAAAAGGCTGATAAAAGCTGAATCTGTCTCCAGCAATAATAGGTGGGGCATTTTTTCCTCTGGGATAGACAAAGTTAATTTGAAACCCGATGTCTTATCCTAATCAGGAAAAAAAGTGCATCCGTAACCAGATATGGCAAGTACGAGCCCGCTTCTCTGCTGAAAATACCGTGTGGCCGCGTCCCTATGCCTTGGGCTCTTGTGGTGTTTTTTGTCGCCTGGTCATGTACGTATTCAACTTACACATCTGTTTACCAGTCGGGCATGTGCAGGCTTGCCTGTGCCAGGGAGACATAGGCAAGCAGGTCAAAATCTGACCCGATAACAGTGCTTGTTCAGGATTGGACTTGAGGCGGCTGGGTCACATCAATCCATTGCGCGCTGGTCAGCTCGGCCAGGCGCTGTGGGGCGATGCGTACTGCAGAATTGATAGAGCCTGCCGCAGGCAAGACCGTGTCGTAGTCCTGCAAGGAAAGATCACAGTAGATCTCCAGTGGCGTGGCCAGACCAAAGGGACAAACCCCGCCTACCGGGTGGCCCGTCAAGGCTTCAGTACTTTCCAGATCCAGCATTTTTACGCGCGTGCCAAAGGCAGTACGCAGCTTCTTGTTGTCCAGACGGGCATCGCCCCGAGCGACCAGCAGCACCACTTTATCGCCCACTTTCAAGCTAAGTGTTTTGGCAATTTGCCCCGGTTCAACTTGATGGACCTGGGCGGCCAGCACGACAGTAGCTGTGCTTTCGGTGGTTTCAATCACCTGGATATCGGCAGCGTGTTCGTTAAAAAACTGTTTGACGGAATCAAGACTCATGACGGATCAGGACGAATTAGTGTGTGTTGTTAAACTTTTTTGCGAGCACCTAGTCTTAGTCAAGAGCATGAGAGTGTCAACCAGAGCGCCGTGGCGCTGCAAAACAGGAATGTAATTGTGATTAAACCTTTATTGTTGACGGCCAGCCTGATGGCCTTCAGTTCCATGGCGTTGGCAGAGGGTCCCGCTATTACGATGTACCAGGATCCGAATTGTGGTTGTTGTGGAGGCTGGGCACAGCACATGCGCGATGAGGGCTTCGAGGTCAAAGAGGTCAAGGTCGTGAAGATTCAAGACGTGAAGCGGCTTTTTAAAGTCCCGGAGAACCTGGCGTCTTGCCACACCGCGATGATTGAGGAGACGGGGCAATTGATTGAAGGCCATGTGCCCGCCAAGGTCGTCAAACGCATGATGAACGATGGCAGTGTGCGTGGGGTAGCCGCGCCCGGCATGCCCGCCAATTCACCCGGCATGGGCCAGATGGACGGCAATCTGGTGACCGTGGACTTCAACGGGCGTCCTTATTCGCGCGACTGAAATTGGTAACGGGACGGGTGGCATGCGGATACACGAAACTACATTGAGAAACTTGTAAGCTGCTGCCGCTCTTGTCATGATGGGCGTTCATTGACTCTGTTTAGGAGGTTCTATCCATGCAGCCCTCAGTTAAAGCTTTTCTTGCTGCTACCGCAGTCGCATTTGGCATGTACAGCCCGTTTGCGATGGCCCAGGGCAATGCGGCTCCGGCCAACTCGGCAGCCCCTGCTGCCACCCAGATCGTTAAACCTACGGATTCTCAACTGGAGCAATATGCGCGTACCTACAAAAAGGTCGCCCAGACTGCTTCGGAATATCAGCCGCGTCTGGATGCGGCCAAAAGTGATGCAGAGCGTCAGGCTATTGTTCAAGAGGCCGACCAGCGCCTGGTAGGCGTGGTCAGTGCCAATGGCATGGATCTGGCCGACTACAACGGTATCAGTCTGGCTATTCAGCAGGACCCGGCTTTGCGCCAGCGTGTTGAAGGGATGCTGAAGTAAAGTTTTTGATCCTCGGGTTTGACAGAGCGCCGGGTGTCATTTTGTAGTGACCGTAGTGGGTAAATTTAAACCCTGGGCGATACCGCCCAGGGTTTTTTTACCTGCCTGTTCCGAGCCAAGCCATTAGCAACGGGGATAGTTAAGCGATCCGATCATTGCATTGAATTTCAACTGCAAGCTGCTGGCGTCATTTTTGATCGGGTTATTGATCTGCCAGCTGATCGAGCCTTGCTGCGGCACATAATTTCCTTCAGAGGCATGCTGGGTGACGCTTCTGCCCTGGGCCAGGAACTCGTTCATTTTCGACATGATTCTGGGGCATCCTTGCGGCGTCTCTTCCTTGAACTTCTTGTCCCAGTTGCTAATCATCGCGGCTGCCTGGTCAAGACTTTCCTGGAAGGGGGGAATGCTCTCTTTCGCTCCCTGCTGCTCGAAAATAGCATCGACCTTGTTCATGGCCTGCTTGCTGAACAGCACCACTCCCAGACGGTAGTGCTCCACTGAGTCCTTAGGAGCTTTATCGAAAGAGGTCTGGATGTTTATCTCATCCTGTTTCTGGATGCCTTGAAGAAATGCGGCCTCTGCCTGCACGACTTGTGTCAAGGCACTGACGAAGGCCTCGTTATTGTCGGCTGCCTTTTTGCCGCCATCAGTCAGAAACTCTTTCGATTCGGCATAGTTGTTCAACTCGGCGTTGAGGGGGGCCAGCTTGCTCAAGGAATCGTCAAACTGTTTGGCAGGTCCATCTATTTCCGGCATGTCAGCTTCCAGTGCCAAGGCGGACTTCAGTTTTTCCTGCGTGTTTTTGATGCTCACCAGCGAGACCACCGAATAACTATCAAGCTTCTTTCCTGCCTGCACGGCGGGTTCGTAGACAGTTTGGTAATCGGAAAGCTCACGGTAGAAAGGCGTATGCAAGTTATTGGCAACTTCAACATAGGCATTGTATTTCTGGATAAAGCCTTGCTCGGATGAGACTGCTTTGGGTGAGGCTTCTGTCGCTTCGTCACTGTTGCAGCCGGCAATAGCGATGCAAAGGCCCAGCGTGGTGACAACAGATATTTTTTTTAAGTTCATGATGAAAGTGGTTGATGCTCTTGATGCGTTTGCAATACGTTAAAACCCCTATCGGGTTGGACGTAATTCTATAAGCTCACCACTTCGTATTTTGTATCAAGCTAGGTCCTTATGTTTCAGGAGAGCTTTCCCCTGCTGCCGAGCGGGCTGGCAGGGGGCTGCTATGTCCATCCTATACGGGCAAGTCTCCCGCGTTGGCTTTAGGCTCTGCTTAATCCATATCCCGGAAGTCTGGTGTCGCCCGAGGAATAGGCACACCGGCATCAATGCGTTTGGCCCATTCTTGCAACGGCAGCGGCGGAACCGGTTCCCAAATACGACGCAGGACGGGCTTTAGCAATGCCATATTGTGGCCACTGGCCCAGCGATACGGGATCACCGGCAGCCAGGTATCGTCGGCAATGCGTTCGGCCACGACAAAGCGGAAACTATATTGGCCGGGGCCCAGGCTCATGCGTATATCACTGACCACCAACAGGTCATCGATGATGTCGTAGCGCAGCCAATCGTCCGAAAACCAGCGCAGTTGCTCCAGCTGTTTCAAGGGGGGGAACAGCTGGGTGTAGTCGCTATGAACGGGCAGGCACAGGGATTCGTATTGATGCCCCTTGGGTGCACGCAGCCGGTCCAGCAGGCCCACCATGACTTCGCATTCCCGGTCCTGTGTGTCGCGCAACAGTACACGCCAGAGCAGGATGTTCATGGGTTGGGCGGCGGAGTATACCCGCGCGATTTCCACCTGCTCTTGCTTGAGCTGTGTGGTCGCCTGTTGCTCGGCCCAGAACTTGGCACCCACCGAGGCCGCCAGATACAGACTGCTCAAGAGCAAGGCCCAGTTGCAGGCCCGTATCGTTGCGGGTGCCGGTCCACGAATCAAGCCTATGATCGTGGCGATCAGTAAGGGCACGGTATAGAGCGGGTCAATAATGAAGATGCTGGACCAGGTGGCCGGGGTAGCGGCCAGAGGCCACAGCAGCTGCGTTCCGTAACTGGTAAAGGCATCCAGCAAAGGGTGGGTGATCAGTGTCAACCAGACCGCCAGACCTAAACGCCCGGCCGAGGCTCGTGCCTGCGGAAACAGCAGTCGCCACAAAATGGTGACCAGTATGCCCGCCGCGCTCAGCACAAATAAAGAGTGCGAGAAACCACGGTGGCTGACCATGGACGTAATGGGGTCGCCGTATTGAATGAAGACATCCAGATCGGGCAGGGTGGCGATGATGGCACCGGACAGGACCGCCTTGCGGCCATACTGCCGTCCCAGCAGGGAGCCGCAGATGCTGGCACCGAGGACTGCTTGTGTTACGGAATCCATAGCTCTCGTGCAAAGTAAAACAGATACCGGGGCCACATGCGGCCTGACGGCTTTAGCGTTATGATTTTAAAGTTGAATCCCCAGCTTGCCTTGTTTTTTTGACAGGCGTCAAAGGCCCAAGGGGTATCAGTCGCGTATAGTGTACGACGGCCTGCGCTGTCCTATCGCCTGCGGGCTGCGCCACTGCTTCTATCCAGAGAATTCGTTTACCTATGTCTACCTACCTGATCGCGGCTTTATATAAGTTCGTGGAATTGCCCGATTTCGCCCAAATGCGCGACCCTCTGTTTGCTTTTTGCGAGCAGCATGAGGTCAAAGGCACGCTGTTGCTGGCGCGCGAAGGGATTAACGGCACCATTGCCGGTCCTCAGGAGGGTGTCCGTGCCGTCTTGGCGTATCTGAACTCCGATCCGCGCATCTCTGGCCTGGTGCATAAAGAATCCTATGCCGACAAGGCGCCGTTTTACCGCCTCAAGGTGAAGCTGAAAAAAGAGATTGTCACCCTGGGCGTGCCGGATCTGAAAACCGCCGAGATGGTAGGCGAGTACGTTGCCCCTGAAGACTGGAATGCCCTGATCAGCGATCCGGACGTGGTGGTGGTGGATACCCGCAACGATTACGAAGTGGGGATTGGCACCTTCAACCGTGCCATCAACCCCAAGACCCAAAGCTTTACCGAGTTTCCTCAGTGGGTGGCCGAGCAGTCCAAGGAAGGCGGTGTCTTGCATGGCAAGCCCCGTGTGGCCATGTTCTGTACTGGCGGTATCCGCTGTGAAAAATCCACGGCCTTCATGCGCTCGCAGGGTTTTGATCAGGTTTACCACTTGCAAGGCGGCATTTTGAAATACCTGGAAGAGATTCCAGCCGCAGAAAGCCTGTGGGATGGTGATTGCTTTGTGTTCGACGAGCGTGTATCGGTGCGCCACGGGCTGGAACCGGGCGATTACGATTTCTGCCGTGCTTGCCGCATGCCCATCAGCGAAGAAGAAAAAGCTTCGCCCCAGTTCGAGGAAGGCGTCAGCTGCCCTTATTGCCATGGCCACAGCTCCCCCGAGCAGGTCGAGCGTTTCCGTGAGCGCCAGAAACAAGTGGCTCTGGCGCGCGAGCGTGAAGAGCGTCACATTGGCGTCAGCATGGACGAGTTGGCCGAGCGTCGCGAAGCCGCCCGTCGCAAGGCGGAAGAGCAACGCTTGCTGGCCCAGCAAGGCAAGGACGCCTAGCCCTGAACGGGCAGCTGTGTTACCTCTATTAGCTTGATTCTGACGCTGTTTTTAACGGTATCGAGCATGTCCTTATCTGATCTGCCCATTTTGTATTCCTTTCGCCGTTGCCCTTACGCCATGCGGGCACGGCTGGCTATTGCGGCCAGCGGCGTTCGCTGTCAGTTGCGCGAAGTCGTACTGCGTGACAAGCCTGAGGCCCTGCGTCTGGCCTCTCCCAAGGCCACCGTCCCCGTGCTGGTCTTGCCCGATGGCAAGGTCATTGATGAAAGCCTGGACATCATGCGCTGGGCTTTGGCAATTCAGGACCCCAAGCAGTATTTACAGCCTGAACAGGGCGATGCCGAGCAAATGCTGGCTCTGATTGCGAGCAATGATGGCCCTTTCAAAAGACACCTGGATTGCTATAAATACCCGGATCGCCATACCGAGGATGAACAATTCACCGATGCTGCCAGTTTTTCAGCCCTGCACAGAGCACAAGCCAGTGACTTATTGATGGGTCTGAATGCTCGTATTGAGCAGCATGGCTATCTGATGGGGCAGCGCCCTTGTCTGGCAGATTTGGCGATTGCGCCTTTTGTGCGGCAATTCGCACAAGTGAACAGGGACTGGTTTGATGCGCAGCCTTGGACGCCCTTGTCGACCTGGTTGCTGAACTTTCAGTCCAGTCCTTTGTTCCTGAGCATCATGGATAAATATCCTGCCTGGACGCCAGACAGCGAGATTGTGCGGTTTCCTTCTGTCTGACTGAGCAGTCAACTATCTGCCCAAAGCAATACGAGCGGGAGCAGCTTGGCAAGAACATGCAGACAAGCAAAAGGCCGGTTTTCAATTGAAAACCGGCCTTTCTTTTCAAGTGCCCGGATCAGGCTGTAGCAGTAGCGCGTGGCTCGCTGGCCTCGTGTGCGGGAATCCCCACCTCACCCTGTTGATGCAAGGTGACGCTGGTATCCAACGGTGGCAACTCACCATTCATGGCGCTGTTGAGCTGATCGGCATCCAATTCGCCTTCCCAGCGGGCAACCACAATGGTGGCAACGGCATTGCCCACCAGATTGGTCAGTGCACGGCATTCGGACATGAAGCGGTCAATACCCAGGATCAAGGTCATGCCTGCGATAGGCACTGAAGGCACCACGGACAGGGTGGCTGCCAGGGTAATGAACCCGGCACCTGTCACACCCGCCGCCCCTTTTGAACTGAGCATGGCAACCAGCAACAGCAGAATCTGCTGTTGCAAGGTCAGGGGAATATCACAAGCCTGGGCGATGAACAGGGCTGCCATGGTCATGTAGATATTGGTGCCGTCCAGATTGAAGGAATAGCCGGTAGGCACAACCAGGCCCACAACCGACTTGGCACACCCGGCACGTTCCATCTTCTGCATCAGCGTAGGCAAAGCCGCTTCCGAGGAGCTGGTGCCCAGCACCAGCAGCAACTCTTCGCGGATGTAGCGGATCAGCTTGGTGATGGAAAAGCCGTTGTAGCGCGCCACAGCACCCAGAATGATCAGCACAAAAAGCACAGAGGTGACGTAGAAGGTCACCACCAGCAACGCCAGACTGGATACGGATTCAATCCCGTATTTACCAATGGTGAAGGAAATGGCACCAAAGGCCCCGATGGGGGCGGCTTTCATCAGAATGGCCACCAGCTTGAATACAGGCGTCATCAAGGCCTGCAGCAGTTTCAGCACTGGCTTGCCGTGATCGCCCACAGCGGCCAGGGCAATACCAAACAGCACGGCCACAAACAGCACCTGCAGGATGTCGCCGCCGGTAAAGGGGCTGATCAGGGTGGCAGGGATGATGTTCATCAAAAAGCCCGTCAGCGTGCTGTCATGGGCTTGCTGCACGTAGCCCTGGATAGAGCTGGGGTCCAGGGTGCCGGGGTCAATGTTCATGCCATGACCGGGCTGCACGATATTGCTGACCACCAGACCCACAATCAGGGCCAGCGTGGAGAAGGTCAGAAAGTAAATCATGGCCTTGCCCACCACTCGGCCTACTTTTTGCAGATCCGTCATGGCGGCAATGCCGGTGGCTACCGTCAGGAAAATGACGGGCGCAATAATCATCTTGACCAGCTTGATGAAGGCATCGCCCAGGGGTTTCATGCTCTCGCCCAGCGAGGGGTAGAAATGGCCCAGCAAAATCCCGATAGTGATGGCGATGATGACCTGTACGTACAAAATCCGATACCACTTGATTCTGACGTTTTGCGGTACCGGACGGTCTCCTGTGCTTATATCCATCATGATGTCGTCTCCGTGACTTGATGTAGCCAACCTGGCAGTTGACTGGTCACCTGCTTGGAATTTTGTGTAGGCAGGCGGTTTACGCTCGCCGGGATCCATGTCCCGGCCCATAAGCTCATGACTAAAGCAACATCCGTGCCAATCTGTGCGCAAAGGGGAAAGCAGTAAATAAGCGGCTTGCCGGCAGAAGACTTTCCCGCTTGCGGCTGATGTGTGCGAAAATCCGCACAGCTATTACTATTTTTTGGCGATATTTCGCACAGGTTTCATGAACTCCATTCCGGTTTCTTCGGGCATGCGGCGGCGCTTCAGGCTCGAATGGTTGCTGCTGCTGAGCTTGGCCGTCGTACTGGGGCTATTTGCCTTCTGGCGCTCGGCCGATTTGGGGACGGCTCGCTTGCTGGCACAAAGCGAGCAGCGGCTTGACTCATTGATGCGCGGCAATGCGGGCTGGATCAGGACGATCCGAGACAAATTTCGCACCCTGTCCTTTGCGCTGGCCCAGGACGAGGCGCTGCGCCAATACCTGATGGGCAATCCTGCCTATGGTGATGCCGAGGCTTTGAATCGCAAGTTCGAGCAATTGGCCGAAGATACGGGCGCTCCTGTTCTGTACCTGCTGGATATTCATTCGCAGACGCTGGTGTCCAGTAACTGGCAGGAGCCCGACAGCTTCGTGGGCAATCACTACGGTTTCCGCCCTTACTTCACCAAAGCCCTGGAACAGGGGCATGCTGAATACTTTGCCTTGGGTACTGCCAGCGGCAAGGCGGGTTTATACATTTCACGCATGGTGCAAGATCAGGATGGCAAGCCGGTTGGTGTGGTCGTCATCAAGCTGGTATTCGATCTGCTGGAAAAAGAATGGGAAGGTTATGGCGATCGCATGTTTGTCAGTGATCCCAATGGCGTGATCCTGCTAAGCGGTGAACCGGACTGGCGTTTGCATAGTCTGGATCAAGCCGGGCCCGAGCAACTGGTCAAGCTGCGGGCCAGTCAGCAGTTTGGTAATGAGCCCTTGGACTCAGTGGGCTTGAGCATGTCGGATTCCGGCGAACGAGCCTCTTTCTGGACACTGGGGCAGGAGCGCTTTTTGCATGTGCAGCAGCCAGTCGCAGGCAGTGATTGGACTTTGCACGCGATGGCTCCTATGGATGCCGCGTTGCAGACCCAGGCCTTTCAATCCCGTCTGACGGTGATGGGACTATTATTCGCGGCGCTGGTGCTGACGGCCTTGGCGCTGCAACGCAGTCAACAGCGACGAGAAGCCCAGGCGCGGCAGGAGTTGCTGCGTGATGCACTTGAAGAAGCGGTGGAGTCCCGCACTGCCCAGTTGCAGGTGGCGCGTCGCCGCCTGGAACAGGAGATGCAGGCCCTGCAAGAAGCCCGGTCGCGTGCGCGTGATCTGCGTGAGCAATTGGAGCAGGCCGAGAAACTGTCCTTTCTGGGGCAAGTGACGGCTGGTGTCGCTCACGAAATCAACCAGCCCGTGGCGGCGATTGAGGTCTATGCCGACAACACCTTGCGTTTGCTGGATCAGGGCCAGACGGAAACGGCCCGGCAGAACCTGTCTCGTATCCAGACATTGACCCAACGCATCGGCAGCATCACCTCCCAGTTGTGTCATTACGCCCGCAAGCCCCAGGAGCAGGAGGGCCCGGTACGGGTACGCTCAGCCGTGGACAGTGCCTGGCAGTTGCTGGAACACCGGGCAAGGGCACAGGGCGTAGATCTGGAGCTGGAAGGCGTGAACGAATCTGTGCGTGTATGGGCTTTGCCGGTGCGCCTGGAACAGGTTCTGGTGAATTTACTGCGTAATGCACTTGATGCTCTGGAAGGGAGCCGTCAGGGGCGCATTCGTATTGAAGTGATGAGCGAGCAGTTGCATGTGCGCATTGTGGTTTCCGACAACGGCCCCGGCCTGAGTCCGGAAATCCGCCAGCGCCTGTTTACCCCCTTTAGCTCCAGTCGCCGGCAAGGCGTGGGCCTGGGGTTGGTGATCTCGCACGATATTGTGGCGGCCCTGGGTGGCCGTTTGGAAGAAGGGCCTTCGCGCCTAGGTGGTGCCACATTCCATATCGTGCTGCGCAATGCCGATAGCGAGCTGGACCAGGGAGAGAGATAAGAATGGAAGTTGCGTTTGTTGATGATGATGCGGATCTGCGTGCCGCAGTGGTGCAAAGTCTGGAACTGGCGGGCCTGAAAGTGGTGGCCTGTGCCAGCGGGCAGGAGGCCCTGAGCCGCTTGCCCAAGGATTATCCCGGTGTGGTGGTGACGGACATTCGCATGCCGGGCATGGATGGTCTGGCGCTGATGCAAGCCTTGCATGCTCGTGATCCCGAGCAGCCGGTCGTGCTGATTACCGGCCACGGTGATATTGATATGGCCGTGCAGGCCATGCACGATGGCGCTTTTGATTTTCTGACCAAACCCTATCAGGCCGAACGCTTGCTGACGGTGATACGCCATGCCGCCATGCAGCGTAGCCTGGTTCTGCAAAACCGTGCCTTGCGCGAGGAACTGGACGAGGACGGCCAAGGCCCGGCGCTATTGGGTAATTCAGAGGTCATGGTCAATTTGCGCAGCACTTTGCGGCATCTGGCTCAGTCCGATGTGGACGTGCTGGTGGAAGGGGAAACCGGCACAGGCAAGGAAGTAGTGGCCATGTTGTTGCACCGCTGGAGCGCCCGAGCCCAACACCGTTTTGTGGCGCTGAACTGTGGCGCCCTGCCCGAAACCATTATTGAAAGCGAGCTGTTCGGTCACGAAGCGGGGGCCTTCACCGGCGCGCAGCGCAGACGCGTGGGCAGTGTGGAGCATGCACATCAGGGCACGCTGTTTCTGGATGAAATCGAAAGCATGCCCATGATTGCGCAGGTTCGCTTGCTGCGTGTGCTGGAAACCCGTTGTGTGACTCCTTTAGGTTCCAATGAAGAACATCCGGTTGACATTCGCGTGGTGGCTGCCAGCAAGGTGGACTTGTCCGACCCTGCCCAGCGAGCCAATTTCCGCGCCGATTTGTATTACCGACTCAATGTGGTCACCTTGCGTCTGCCACCGTTGCGAGAGCGCAAGGAGGACATCCCCATGCTGTTCGCCCACTTTGCGGCGCTGGCTGCCAAGAAGTACGGCATGCCGCAAAAGATGCCCGATGCGCGCAGCCTGGCCTATATGCAATCACACCATTGGCCGGGCAATGTGCGCGAGCTGGCGCACTTTGCGCAACGTGAGGTATTGGGTGTGCAGCATCCGGAGATCAAGGAGCTGGACAGCGAGGACTTGAGCCTGCCCGCCCGCATGGAGCAATTCGAGTCGCAGCAGATACGTCAGGCGCTGGCGCGTCACCGTGGCGATATCAAGGCGACCTTGCAGGATCTGCGCATCCCGCGCAAAACCTTTTACGACAAGCTGCAACGGCATGGGATTTTGCGCAGCGACTTTGTGGAAGAGGGGGCGCAGGGCGAATAAAGACTGGGATAAAAGTGAGCTAGATAGGGGTTTTGCTCAAATTTACGATCAGGCTACATATTCCTCAGGGCAGCGCGCCCATATTGATTGTTGTGCTCCACAATGCGGGTCAGCATATCCATGAATACCTGACGTTGCTTGGTGGTCAGTGGGTCCAGCAGACGTTCCTGTGCCTTGTTCATGCCAGCGCTCAGTCCTTGCATGACGGCCAGGCCGGCCTCGGTAATGTAGGTTTGACGCGAGCGGCGATCATCAGGGTTGACGCGTCGTCCCAGCAGTCCTTTCTCCTCCAGACGGCGGATGACTTCTGCAGAGGTCGTGCGGTCCAGGCCAAGCTCATAGCCTATGGTTGTTTGGTCTAGCCAGGGTGAGCCCATCAGGACGGACAGTACCCCGTGCTGGACAGGGGTGATATCGCTTTTGCATTCTTCGTAGAACATGGCGTAATGGATTTGGTTCAGACGTCGAACCAGAAAGCCGGAACGCGACCACAGCTTTTGCCGGAATAATTCGGCATTTTCTTCTTTTACTGGGCCGAGGGATTCGGCCTCGCCGGATTTCGGTCCTTTCTCTTGCTTTAACTCGGTGTGATTCTTCATGCTTAAGCCAGACATCAAGAGTGTGGTCAGTAAGCTGTGACTTGTGAGGCCCCAGCTTGATGGCAGGATTAGCCCCAAGGGGGCAGTAGTAACAAGGTCGGCGATTATAGGGAAGACAGCGCCAGACTTGGGAAGGCAGGCGCTGGATTCTTATTTTGTATTCGTTTCCACCTGGTGCTGTCCATGCTCAATCTCTCAGTTATTTCCCGACTTGCTGAAAAAATATAATCAGTGTGCTGCTTTATTGATTTTTCTTGGTGAACTGTTTTCTTATTTAAATCAAGAGCTTGTTGGGCGTTTTAATTGCTGCCTGCAGGCGGCTGATTTGTAGTTGCAGTGGCAATCTAAGCGCCGGGTATGAGGCGCTTAGATTCTCCGTGGTCTTTACGCGGGATCCTTGCGCCCGAACAGTCTTCCCACTCGATAGCGTATCTGCGACCAGAAGGCTTTGAGCCCGATAGATAGCATATTGAGCTCGCCTGCAGCGTCATCATCCTCGCGGCCACGTGCTTGCAGCCTTAGCAGGGTTTGTTGCATCTGGGCCTGTAGCTGTTGGGTTTGAGCGAGCACGGCTTGGGATTGATAGAGGATGGCCTGGGCTTCGATAGTGGAAACTGGCGTGGCAGCTATTGGGGGCATGTTGATAGCTGTACCGCCGGGTGCGGCCGTCATGCCCGGGTGGTTCGGGGGGGCGGGGATATCAGCCCCCTGTGCAGGGGCGGCGTCACCCCGCACCATGCGCGCAAGGTTGCGCTCGAACTGGCCCAGGATCTGTCCAGCTACTTCGGCAATCATGCCGCTGCCGCGTCCATATTGGGCCACAGCTCCTGACAAGGTCAGTTCTGTACTGACCTCCACGTCTGTCCCACCTTCTGGTGACGGTGTCAGCGCAAAGCTGAAGTCCGAGCTGGCTGAGCCGCGTCCTTTGGGGTCCAGACCGGCGCCACGCAGATAGGCAATGTGGTTTTCCTCATCGGTGTTGACCAGCTCCGCAGTTCCATCGAAAGAAAGTTTGATCGGGCCGAGTTTGACTGAAACCGAACCCTGGTACTTGTTGCCGTCCAAGACATCAGTCAGTTTGGCTCCGGGCAGGCAGGGCATGATGCGCGGTACATCCAGCATTAGCGCCCATGCCTGATCCAGCGGTAGAGGAATATGAAACCGGTTTTTGAAATTCATGGCAGCTTTCCTGTTTTATTGTGTCGGTTGCGTGGCCTGATCGATCAGTTCCAGTAGTCGCATAGGGCTCAGCGGGAACTCGTTGATGCGCACATTCAGTGGTGACAGTGCTTGCTCCACGGCGGAGATCACGACGGCGGCGACGGCGATGGTGGAACATTCGCCCACGCCTTTGACTCCTAGCGGATTCAAGTGCGTGGGGGAGGGACAGAACAGCACCTCGATATTTGGTACTTCGGGAGCGGTGGGTAGAAGATACTCGGCGCACGTGGTGGACAAAGGCTGGCCTTCGGCGTCGTAGGCCATTTGTTCGAGCAGGGCATTGCCCAGGCCATGGACTACACCGCCGACGACCTGACCTTCCACAATCATCGGGTTGATGAGCGTGCCGCAATCTTGCACAGCCAGATAGCGTGTGATGTGGATAGCGCCAGTGCTGGCATCTACCTCCACTTCACAAGCATGCGTGGACCCGGCATAGGTTTGCTCGTCGCAGTGAAAATGGGCGGTGCTCTCCAGGCCCGGGTCCGTCTTTATAGGCAGGCTGTAGCCCGGCACGCCCTTGAGCTCCATGGCCAGCCTGGCCAGACTGATGGTCGTGGTAGTTGCACTGCTGCTGACGATGCCATAAGAAATATCCAGAGTATCTTGAGGGACCTTCAGGACAGCGGCCGCTGCTAGCAATACTTTATGGCGTAGTTGCCGCGAAGCTTGTTCAACGGCTGTACCGGCCATAATCGCCTGGCGACTTGCGAAACCGCCCATCCCAACGCCGATGTGACGTGTATCGCCGGCGTGAACGTCTATGCCTCCTGGTTCTACCCCGAAATGCGCCGCGCAAATCTGCGCCAGGGAGGTCTTGATGCCTTGGCCCATGGCCAGGGCTCCAGTGAAAACGGCAATCCGGCCTGATGGGAAAATCTTGACGGTGGCGGACTCATAAGGGCCGCGACCCGTTGGCTTGACGGCATTGGCCAGGCTTTGGCCCAGATAACGGCCTTGAGCAAGGGCAGCCTGTCGTCGTTGCTCAAAACCGTCGCGGTCCATCGCCTGCTCTGCCATGGCTTGCATGCGGGGGAAGTCACCGCTGTCGATAACCAGTGGTATACCCGCCCTGGATTTCAGTGGCTTGGTATAGGGGATTTTGGCGGCAGGAATCAGGTTCAGTTCGCGGCAGCGGATGGGGTCCATGCCGATATGTTGCGCAAGCCGATCCATTAGTCTGTCCATGACGAAAGCGGCCTGCGGATAGCCCGCGCCGCGCACGGTAGCGACTGGTACCTTGTTCGTGTAGGCCACGTCAGCAGTCAGACTGAAAGCCGGAACTATATAGGGGCCCGTCATGGATGAGGCTGCGTTGTAGGGGACGTTGGTTCCCTGCGGGGTGTAGGCTCCATGGTCATGGATAAAATTGCCGCGCAGGCCGCGTATGCGCCCGTTTTTATCGGCCGCCAGAGATACTGACCATAATTGGTCGCGCTCCTGAATAGAGGTCAGGAAGTTCTCGCGTCTGTCTTCTACCCATTTGACGGGACGACGCAGCAGGCGGGCGACAGCTGGAATGACGATTTCTTCGGGGTAAATCATGAACTTTGCCCCAAAACCGCCGCCCACATCAGGGGTGATCACACGCAATTGATCTTCGCGGTGGCCCAGCATCAGGGCCAGGGTATAGTGCAGTTCGTGCGCCATCTGGGTGGAAGACCAAACGGTCAACTCGTTGCCGGCAGGGTCCAGTCGCGCAAGCACGCCTCGCCCTTCGATAGGGTGAGCACAGCCGCGGTGGGCTGAAAATGACTCTTCGATGGTGATGTCTGCCTCAAGGAAGGCGGCATCTATATCGCCATAGGCCAGTGTGTAGTTTTGCAGGCTATTGCTTTGCAGCTCGGTGCGTACCACCGGTGCGTTCGGTTCGAGAGCCTGACGCAGGTCAGAAATCGCTGGCAGAACTTCGAAGTCGATAGCCACTAGCGCCGCCGCATCTTCGGCCACGTGGCGGGACTGGGCGACGATCACGGCAATCGCTTCGCCAACGAAGGCAACTTCCTCGCGAGCCAGAACGAAGGGGACGGTATTTTCTGGCAGTACGGCAAAGGCAAAGCCCAATGGCATGCGCCAATGAGTTAATTCGCCCATCAGGTCCTGTGCGGTAAATGCTCCGTGTACGCCGGGTAAGGCCCGGGCGGCCGACAAGTCTATGGAACGAATGCGTGCGTGCGCGTGAGGACTACGCACAAAGCACGCATGTAATACACCCTCCATGGGGATGTCATCAAGAAATTGGGCCTGTCCGGTTAACAAGGCCTCATCTTCCAGGCGCAGAAAGGAGTGCCCCAGGCCGCAGGCGGCCTGTTCCCGCTGGTGAGGATCATTCATGAGCATGGTTGGCCCTCATGGCAGCAGCGGCTTTCTGTACCGCACGCACAATATTTTGGTAGCCGGTACAGCGGCATAGATGACCGGAGAGCACGTCGCGTATCAGCTCGGGGCTGGGATCGCTGTGGTTCTCCAGCAGCTCGACGACGGACATCAGGATGCCCGGCGTACAGAAACCGCATTGCAGGGCGTGTAGTTCGCGAAAGGCTTCCTGGATGGGGTGCCAGCAACCTTGCTCATTGGCAAGGCCCTCAATGGTGCGAATATGCTTGCCTTGGGCTTGTACCGCCAGCATCAGGCAACTACGGGCGGAGTGGCCGTCGATCTGCACGGTACAGGCACCGCAGACGCCGTGCTCACAGCCCACATGGGTTCCGGTCAAACCCAAGTCGTGGCGCAGGAAATCGGCCAGATTGACGCGAGGTTCGGCATGGGCTGTCAGGTTCTGGCCATTGACACACAGTGTGATGGGGCGACTGCCCGAAGGAAGGGGATTACTCATGCCGTTGTCCTGTACGAGAGAGCGCTAGCCGCAGGGCACGCGCGGTATATTCTTTGGCCAATCGCTGGCGATACCAGCCCTGGACATAGCTGTCGCTGGAAGCATCGACCTGGCCACATAGTTCGGCGGCTAGTTCAATATCTGAGGGGCTGGCCGGGGTGCCCAGCAGGGCGTTTTCTGCCTCTGTCATACGAAGGGGAAATGCACCTACTCCGCCCAGAGTGATGCTGACGCGACTAACCAGACCTGCTGCGTCCAGCAACAGCAAAGCCGCGCAAGACACGATGGCAAAGTCGCCATGACGACGGGAGAATTCCAGGAAAGCCCAGCCGTGACCGGCGGGCCACGGTTGGACCTGGACGCGAATCAATAGCTCGTCAGCCTGCATGTTGGGAGTCATGTAGGCTGCCGGAAAATCGGCCATTGAAAGTGTTCTTTCTCCACGTGTGCTGGCTACGGTCAACACAGCATCCATCGCCATGCTGACTGTCGGTATTTCGGCAGAAGGGTCCAGCTGACAAAGACTGCCGCCCACTGTTCCTCGGTTACGAGTCTGGCGATGCCCGACGTTGAGGATTGCATCCTTCCAGAGCGGCAGACGTGTTGCCACCAGCTCAGAGAATTCGATGTCGCGCTGTCGTGTCATGGCACCCATCGCGATATCGCCATTCTCTTGCTCTTGCAGATAGGACAGTTCGGGCAACTGGTTGATATCAACCAGGGTGTCCGGAAATGCAAAGCGCATATTGAGCATGGCCAGCAAGGACTGGCCTCCAGCCAATACACGAGCGTTTTCCTGATTGGCCAGCAACCCCAGTGCCTGAGCCAGCGTTTCGGGGGCGTAGTAATTGAAAACGGGAGCCTTCATGCCGGGTTTGCCTTATATCTTGGAGAGATCCAGCGAGGAGGCCGCGAACAGTTCCTCGGGTTTGACCAGGCGTTGCGACATGCCCTGATCGTGGTGGTACTGCGCAAAGGTCTGGATGGTGTGGCGATTTGCCTCCAGGCCATAGGGCCAGTAGTCCTCTCCCATCAAGGCTTTGGCTTCATTGTGATGGCGCACCATCCACGGAAGGGTGACAGCCAGATGGCACAGCTCGTTCAATTCATGCACGGCCAGCTCTTTGGCCTTCAGAAAGGACTTGTACACACTGACCGGCAGCCAGGGGTTGTCCTGTACCAGAGACTTGCGGATGCCAACCATATGCATGATCGGGAAGATGCCCGTGCGGCGGAAATAGTCTTTTTCCACTTCCACGTACTCATCTCCGAACAGACGGCCCACATTGGGGGCGTTGCGCAGGAAGCATGAAGGTGCCCGTGCGCCTATATATCCATCGATTTCGCCTTTTTCCAACATGTCCGACAAAGTGCGGTCATCCGGGATCTGCTCCAGGCTGATGTCATCTGGCAGATCAATGGGAGCGCGCTCGCCCCGGCCTGGCTCTTCGATTCCTCCCCGTACCCATTTGATCTGATTGGGGCGGATACCGAACTCATCTTGCAAGATGCCCCGGATCCAGACATTGGCCGTGATCTGGTATTCGGGTACGCCAATGATTTTGCCTTTCAGGTCTTCGGGCTTGCGGATGCGGTCGGTACGCACATAGATGCCGGAATGGCGGAAGACGCGTGACAGAAAGGCTGGAATACCCACGTACTGATTGTCGCCACGCGCGGTAGTCATCATGTGGCTGCTCATGGAGATTTCCGTGATATCGAACTCCTCATAGCGAAATGCACGATGAAACGCTTCCTCAGGCTCCAGGGATACGACATTGATATCACAGCCCTCAATTCCGACACGTCCATCTTTCAAGGCCAGGGTACGGTCGTAATTGCCAATCGATACGCTTAACTTCAGTTTGCTCATGGTGGATCCTTAGTTGATTGTTAGTCCAATTTTTTGTGCCAGTTCGCGAAACCGGTCGATGTCGGCATTGATCATCGCCTGGAACTGGGCGGGGCCGTCGTGGGCAACGGTGTAGCCCAGGCTTGTCAGCTTGGCTTGCACATCTTCGCGCGCAATGATTTTTTCGATCGCCTCGTGCAGTCTTTGCACGACTGGCTCAGGAGTGCCAGCGGGAGCCAATAAACCGTGCCACTGGTTCAGCTCGTAGCCTGGGTAGCCAAGCTCGGCGATCGAGGGCACATCGGCCAGCAGGGGACTGCGCTCTGCCGAGGTCACCGCCAAGGCACGTACCTTCCCGCTTTCAATGAACGGCAGGGTGCTGGACGCAGTGACGAAGGCTGAGCCTACCTGATCACCCATCACATCGTTCAGAGCGCCACCGCAGCCTTTGTAGGGGATATGCGCCATCTCCACGCCTGCTGCTTCGTTGAGCATTTCGCCGGCCAGATGTTGCGGAGTGCCGTTGCCGCAAGAGCCAAAGAACACTTCACCCGGTTTTTCCTTGGCAGCCGTGAGCATGTCTTGCAGTGTCTTGTAGGGCGAGTTGGCCGGCACGATGACGACCGATGGAACAAAGGCGAAGTTGGAGACGGCGGTGAAGTCATTCTTGGGATCAAATGGCAGCTTGTCGAACACGGCCGGGTTGACGGCAAAGGAGCTGTTGACCATCAGCAGTGACTGACCGTCGGCTGGGCGCTGGGCCACCATACGGGCACCAATATTGCCGCTGGCACCGGGACGGTTGTCCACAATTGCGGGCTGGCCGAGTTGTTCGTTGAAGTAATTCCCGACCAGGCGGGCCAGTAAATCCGTGCCCCCTCCTGGTGGGAAGGTGACGATAATTTCGATCGGTTTATTGGCACTGGCGGTGGCGGGGGCCAGCATTGCACAGCTCAGCAAAAGCCCAGCCAGGGCCAGCAGACGCGGTTGGCGTTGGAACATTGTGTCTCCTCGAGAATCGAGTTCTGTGATTGATTTTTTATGCTTTAATAGTCAGTGCACTGACATAAATATTATTCACAGATTATTTTTTATAGCCTACTAGGGAAAACGAGAAAGTCAGTGTACTGATTTATTTATGTTTTTTATTGCTTATATAAGAAGCCAGTAGCGTAAATTTCAGCTGATTCAAGGCCAAAAAAAAGGAACAGAGCGAAAGCCTGTTCCTTTTTGTCATCGTGATGCTTGTTGGCCTCTGATGTTAGCCGTTACTCCTGCATACCCGGAACGATGCAGTTAAAGCCGGCGTCAACGTGCGTGATTTCGCCCGTGATACCGCTGGCCAATTCGGACATCAGGAAGGAGGCGACATTGCCCACTTCTTCGATGGTGACGTTGCGCTGCAAGGGAGCGTGCGTCTCTACGAATTTCAGAATGGTGGAGAAGTCCTTGATGCCGCTGGCAGCCAGGGTCTTGATAGGACCGGCCGAGATGGCGTTGGCACGAATGCCGTACTCGCCCAGAGCGACCGCCAGATAGCGTACGGAGGCTTCCAAAGCGGCTTTGGCCACGCCCATGGTGTTGTAGTTGGGGATGGCTTTTTCAGCGCCCAGGTAGGTCAGGGTCAGCACCGAACTCTTGCGGCCCTTCAGCAAGGGCAGGGCAGCCTTGGCCAGTGCGGGGAAGCTGTAGGCGGAAATGTCGTGGGCAACGCGGAACGATTCGCGCGACAGGCCGTCCAGAAAGTTGCCGGCAATCGCTTCACGAGGGGCAAAGCCAATGGAGTGCACCAGACCGTCCAGGCCGTCCCAGCGCTCGCCCAGCAAAGCCATGGCTTGTTCGATCTGATCGTCTTCGGACACGTCACAGGGCAGGACGATATCTGTGCCCAGTTCTGCGGCAAAGCCTTCAACGCGTTCCTTGAAACGCTCGCCCACATAAGTCAGGGCAATATCAGCACCTTGTTGGCGACATGCTTGCGCAATCCCGTAAGCAATAGAGCGGTTCGAGAGGACGCCTGTGACCAGGATGCGTTTTCCTTGCAGGAAACCCATGCTGAAAATCCTTTATGTAATTAGTGGGTGGACTTAGCCACGAATATTGGAACCGGGAACACGCAAACGTGTACCCCTGGAAAGAGAGCTGCCTTTGATATTGTTCAGGCGTCGCAGTTCAGCCACCGAAGTGTCGTACCGTTTGGCCAAGGCGTAGAGTGTATCGCCCTGTCGAACCGTATGGGTACGCACGTTGGCACCGCGACGCAAAACAACGGTATCGTTCTTGCGGTTGACGCTGGCCGTTTGCGTACGAGCACGACGTGTGCTTTGCGCTACCGGCGCGGCAGGTGTGTTGGTCAGAGAGGCCAGTTGCAGGCTGCCTTCACCCAGGGTGGTGCTGGGCACCAGCAGCGTCTGGGCGACGGCCTTGGTGCTCTTGCGGCTCAAGCCGTTAATCGAGCGCAGTTGCGACAAGGTAATGCCGTGACGCTGGGCAATGGACAGATAGCTTTCGCCGCGCTTGGACTGGTAGGCCTTCCAGTTGCTGAGCTTGCCTTGATAGGCCGCCAGATTGGCATTGAAAATATCTACCTTGTTGGCGGGCAGCAGCAAGGTGCCGCGATCTGCCGGGATCGTGGGGCGATTGTGGGCGGCATTCAAGGCCTTGAATTCGTCCACGGAGATTTCAGCCAGCTCGGCTGCCAAGGCAACGTCAATATCCTTGTTCTTGCGCACGGCCGTGAAATAAGGCGTGTTGCTGACAGCAGGCAGGGTGATACCGTAACGCTCCGGGTTGGCCACAATATTCTTGATGGCTTGCAGCTTGGGGACGTAATTACGCGTTTCGTCCGGCATCTTCAGTGATAAGTAGTCAACATCCAGGTTGGCTTGCTCGTTGCGCTCCATGGCACGGCGCACGGAGCCTTCACCCCAGTTGTAGGAAGCCAGGGCCAAATACCAGTCGCCCTGGAATTCGTACAAGTACGACAGGTAATCCAAAGCAGCACGGGTGGATTCGACAGGGTCGCGGCGTTGGTCTACCCACCAGTTCTGCTCCAGCTTGTACTGGGTACCAGTGCTGGGGATGAACTGCCACAAGCCGGAGGCGTGGGAGCGGGAGTAAGCCACGGGGTTATAGGCACTTTCCACAAAAGGCAGCAAGGCCAGTTCGGAAGGCAGGCCACGGGCATCGAGCTCGTCCATGATGTGGTACAGATAGCGCGAGGCGCGCTGGCTCATGGTACGGATGGATTCGGGGTGCGAAGCGTAGTAGTTGGTCCAGTAATCAACCAGGTCGGTATGCAGGTTGGGGATGGAGAAACCCCGGCGCATCCGGTCCCACGCGTCTTTGGGTGGGTGGGTCAGATCAATGGTGCGAGACGTATCGGCGGCAATGCTGGTGGAGGTCTTGGCGGCTTTTTGAGGGCTGACCTTGGGGCCTGTGGCGCAGCCTGCCAGCACGAAAGCGCATAGCAGCGCAAAAAGTCTCATTAGGTTCATTGCGGAATCTTCAGAAATTGTTTTTCCAGTCGCGCAGGCTGGCAAATACCTCGACAGGATTATTCAGGGGCCGGGCGGCATGGCGCTCGGCGGCCTTGATAACAGCAGTCGTCTCGCAACGCAGAAACGGATTGGTAGCCAATTCTGTTTTCAGGGTGGAGGGCACCGTAGGCAAGTTTTGCTGACGCTTGAGATTATCCTGTTCCCAACGTTCATGCAGTTGGGGATTGTCCGGCTCTACCTGTAGAGCCCAGCGTAAATTGGATAAGGTGTACTCGTGCGCACAGCAGATCAGGGTGTCCGATGGCAGTTTCGCCAACTTGCCCAGGGAATCCGTCATTTGTGCCGGGGTGCCTTCAAAAAGACGTCCGCAACCAGCAGCAAACAAGGTATCACCACAGAAAACAAAGGGCTGTTTTACCTCATTTTGACCAAAGTACGCAACGTGTCCGGCGGTGTGGCCGGGGATGTCCAGGACTTCCAGCGTCAGTTCCAGCGCAGGTAATTCGACCTTGTCGGACTGGCCGACACGCACGTCACAGGTGGGCAGGCGCTCGTGGGCCGGGCCCCAGACGCGGGCCGGATGCCTGGCCAGGATATCCATGACACCCCCAACATGGTCACCATGGTGGTGTGTCAGTAAAATGGCATCCAGTTGTAAGGACTCGCGTTCCAGCCAATCCAGAACCGGAGCGGCCTGGCCGGGGTCTACAACCAGGGCGTGACCGTTTCGACTTAAAGCCCATATATAGTTGTCGTTCAGGGCAGGTAGTGGAATCAGGCGAACATCGCTTGGCACAGGCCAGGTAAATGCATTCATCATGGTAGAGGGAGAAAGCGCCAGTGGAGCAGACTTTGAATGATCAATTTGCCCAGTGGTTGGAAACCGTACCGGGGCGATATGTGCGGGCTTGGGAACAAGCCGGAATCGATGCGGAGGTGGTCAACACCTTCGGGTATCATGCCATACAAATTGGATTGCCGCATTGGGACCTCCTGGCGCATAGCCGCATCTCTTGCAAGGTATGCACGGCTCAGGCCGGCGTCTTGCCCGCTCAGCAGAAAAACCTGGTTTATGCCGAACCCGAGCATCTGCCCTTTGATACACAGAGCATTGATCTTTTGATCCTGCCCCATACGCTGGAAAGTGCCAGCGACCCGCATCAGGTATTGCGAGAGGCCGAGCGTGTGCTGGTGCCTGAGGGACGCATCATTCTGACGGGCTTTAACCCTTTGAGTTTATGGGGGGCTCATGACTGGATTCCGGGACTGGAGCGGGGTACGCCGACCTTGCCGGGCGATGTCATGTCTCCCTTGCGGTTGCGGGACTGGTTGAAGCTGTTGTCCTTTGATGTGCAGGGCACGCAGATGGGCTGTTATGCGCCCTTGTGTCGTCAACAGGTTTGGCTGGATCGCTGGTCCTGGATGGAGCAAAGCGGGGCGCGCTGGTGGAGCTTTGCGGGTGCTGTCTATATGATCAGTGCGGTCAAGCGTACGCCTGCCTTGCGCATGGTCGGACCCAAGTGGAAGAAAAACCGTCGGCGTGTGCGTCGGCCTATGGTGGTTGCAGGACGCGCTGCCGATGAAGGAATTAGCAAGACATGACTGATGTTGTCGATATCTGGACCGATGGCGCCTGCAAGGGCAACCCGGGTTTGGGTGGCTGGGGCGCCTTGTTGCGTCATGGTGGACGTGAAAAAGCCATTTGCGGTGGCGAGGCCAATACCACCAATAATCGTATGGAACTGATGGCCGTGATCGAGGCACTAAAAGCCTTGAAGCGCCCTTGTCAGGTGCGGGTGCATACCGATTCGCAATACGTGCAAAAGGGCATGAATGAATGGCTATCCGGCTGGAAGGCACGCGGCTGGCGAACTGCGGACAAGAAACCCGTCAAGAATGCCGACCTGTGGCAGGAGCTGGAGCAGCAGGCGGCCAAGCATGAGCTGACCTGGTTATGGGTGCGTGGCCATGCTGGCGATCCTGGCAATGAGCGGGCGGATCAGCTGGCTAATGAAGGGGTGGAAATAGCCAGGCAGTTATAAGATCTTGGGCAAACTTCAAGCCCGCTGATAGTACTATTAGCCACCCGTCATATTTTGTCAGACAGCTTCACCGGCCTGGCCGGTCAGGATAAGCCGCCCATGATTTCCACGCTGCGCCCCACGATTTTTTCTTTGTTCCTCGTACTGTTTGCCAGTGGTACGCCCAGCTGGGCGCAGTCTGACGCCACGCGGGTGGAAGTGTTGCCAGTGCGGCAAACCGAATTGATTCGTGATGTGGCGGCGGTGGGGACCCTGGTTGCCAGAGAGTCCGTCGTGTTGCGCCCCGAGATCAGTGGTCGTATTTCAGCCATCAGTTTTGAAGAAGGCCAGCCCATCAAGAAAGGGCAGGTGCTGATTCAGCTGGACCCGGCCATGGCGCAGGCGCAGTTAAATCAGGCACAGGCAAATTTGAATCTGGCCAACAGCCAGCACAAGCGCTCTTCGGAGCTGAGCCGTCAGGGCTTTATCAGCCAGCAGGCAAAAGATGAGTCGGGCAGTCGTTTGGCCGTCCAGCAAGCCGAAGTGCAATTGGCGCGCGTGCATCTGGACAAGACCCGTATTCGTGCTCCGTTCGACGGCGTCACCGGGCTGCGTAATGTATCGGTAGGCGATTACGTGGGGCCGGGCACGGATCTGGTGCAACTGGAAGCGGTTTCTACCTTGAATGTGGACTTCCGTATTCCGGAGCAATATCTGGCCGATGTCAAAGCCGGCATGCCGGTTGAATTGCGCTTTGATGCGTTCCTGGGCGAAATCCGCCATGGCTCGGTACTGGCTGTCAGTCCTGCCGTTGATACGGCGGGCCGGTCCATTTTGCTGCGGGCCCAGGTGCCGAATGACGATGGTGCCCTGCGCCCTGGTCTATTCAGCCGCGTGCGCCTGGAGCTGTCGCGCTACCAGGCATTGATGGTGCCTGAAACCGCCCTGGCTCCTTCGGGGCAGGATCAGTACATCTATATTGTGAAAGACGGCCGGGCAGAGCGCCGTCAGGTACAGATCGGCGTTCGTGAGCAAGGTTGGGTGCAAGTGACGGGTGATCTGAAGGCTGGAGACAATGTGCTGGTAGCCGGGCTGCAAAAAGTACGTGATGGTGTGCCAGTCGATATTCAGGAAGTGATCGACGTCCAAACACAGCCGCAGCAATAGGACGGGATCATGGTTCTTTCTGATTTATGTATCCGTCGCCCGGTTTTCGCCACGGTTCTGTCTTTGGTGATTGTGCTGGTCGGTTTCATTTCCTATGAACGCCTGACCGTACGTGAATACCCGGCCATTGATGAGCCGGTGGTGTCCGTCATCACCAACTATAAAGGGGCCTCACCGGAGGTGATCGAGTCCCAGGTGACCAAGCCTTTGGAGGATCAACTGTCCGGGATTGAAGGCGTGAACGTGATGACCTCGCGCAGCCGTTCCGAGCGTAGCCTGATCAACATCAAATTCAATCTGGACCGAGCCCCCGATGCCGCTGCGGCAGACGTGCGTGACAAGGTTTCGCGCGCCCGCCGTTTCTTGCCTGACGAGGTGGACGAGCCCATCATCAACAAGGTGGAGGCAGATTCCACCCCGATTATTTATGTAGGGGTGGATACCGGCGACTACAGCATGCTGGAGGCCTCGGACTACATCAACCGCTATATCAAAACGCGCTTGTCTGTCTTGCCCGGTGCAGCAGAAGTGCGTGTGTTCGGTGAACGTCTGCCCGCCATGCGTATTGACGTGGACCGTACCCGACTGGGGGCGTACCAGCTGACCGTGCAGGATGTGGAAGATGCACTGCGCAAACAAAACGTGCTGATTCCGGCAGGCCGTATCGAGTCCGATGCGCGCGAGTTTTCCGTGGTGTCCTCCACCGATCTGGAGACCCCGGAAGAGTTTCGCAATATCATCGTTGCCCAGGCAGCGGGCTATCCGGTCCGTATCTCCGATATTGCCGAGGTGCGTATCGGGCCAGCCGAAGAGCGGGTGCTGGCCCGCTTCAATGGGCAAAACAGCTTGAACATTGGGGTGACCAAGCAGTCCACCGCCAACCCGCTGGATCTGTCCAAAGCCGTGCGCGCCGAAGTGGAGCGCATCAACGAAAGCTTGCCGGGCAATATGAAGCTGGCCGTCTCCTACGACAGCTCCATCTTCATTCAGAAATCCATTGATTCGGTCTATACCACCATTGCCGAGGCCATCTTGCTGGTGGTGCTGGTGATTGTGTTTTTCCTGCGCAGTTTCCGCGCCAGTCTCATCCCCATCGTGACGATCCCGATCTCCCTGATCGGGGCCTTCGCCATCATGTACATGCTGGGCTTTTCCATCAATACGCTGACTTTGCTGGCCATGGTGCTGGCTATTGGTCTGGTGGTGGACGATGCGATTGTGGTGCTGGAGAACGTGTACCGCCACATCGAAGAGGGCAAGACGGCCATGCAGGCCGCTTTCCTGGGGGTGCGTGAAATTGCCTTCGCCGTGATTGCCATGACGCTGACCCTGGTGGCGGTGTACGCGCCGCTGGCTTTTGCCACAGGCCGTACCGGACGATTATTTATCGAGTTTGCCCTGACTTTGGCCGCCGCCGTGCTGGTGTCCGGTTTCGTGGCCCTGACCTTGACCCCCATGATGTGCTCGCGCATGCTGCGACCGCATGGCGCGAAAGTGGGCCGCGTCAGCCAGGGTATCGAGAATTTCCTGGTCTGGTTGACGCGTGGCTATCGTCGCGTTCTGATTCGGGCCTTGCGCTGGCGTTTCCTGGTCTTGTTCATTGGTGTGGCCGTGGCTGCAAGCAGTGGCTTGTTGTTTACGGTCATCAAAAGCGAACTGGCTCCGATTGAAGACCGGGGCGTGATCTTCGGGATTGTGAATTCGCCTGAAGGGGCCACGCTGGATTACACCTTGCACAATGTGGAGCGGGTGGAGGAACTGTATCGTGGCATACCGGAGACAGAGGGTTATCAGTCCATTATCGGGTTCCCGACCGTAACCGATTCCTTTGCGATTCTGCGTTTGAAGCCTTGGGAAGAGCGTACCCGTAACCAGCAATCCATTGCGCGAGAGCTGCAGCCGCATTTTTCGGCCATTCCAGGTGCGCGTGCTTTCCCCACCAACCCGCCATCCCTGGGACAGCGTGCTACCTCCAAGCCGGTCGAGTTTGTGATCATGAGCCAGGCCCCATACCCGGAACTGGCCAAGATCGTGGATGGCTTCCTGGCCGAGCTGGCGGATTATCCAGGGCTCTTGAACGTGGATACGGACTTGCGCTTGAACACGCCGGAAATTCGTATTGATGTAGACCGTGACAAGCTGGCCGACACCGGCGTATCGGTGGAGGCCGTGGGCCGCACGTTGGAATCCATGCTGGGCGGGCGTCAGGTCACGCGCTACAAGAGCGACGGCGAGCAGTACGACGTGATTGTGCAGGTGGACAAGCAGGCTCGTTCCAGCCCGCAAAACATTCTGGATATCTACGTGCGCACCAAAGACGGTGGCATGGTGCAGGCTTCCAACTTCCTGAATGTGCGCGAAAGCGTATCGCCGCAATCGCTGAACCACTTCAACCGCTTGCGGGCGGTGATTGTGGAAGCCTCGGTGGCACCCGGCTATGCCTTGGGTGAAGTGCTGGAGCACATGAATGAGGTGGCTCGCAAGACCTTGCCGGAAACCGTGCAGACAGATCTGGACGGGCAATCACGAGAATTCCGGGATTCGTCGGGCAGCATCTATCTGGTTTTCCTGATGGCCCTGGCCTTTATTTATCTGGTGCTGGCCGCGCAGTTTGAAAGCTGGCGCAATCCGCTCATCATCATGCTGTCCGTGCCCTTGTCCATGACGGGGGCCTTGCTGGCCCTGTGGCTGTCGGGCGGGACCTTGTCCATTTATAGTCAGATCGGCTTGATTACCCTGGTGGGTCTCATTACCAAGCACGGTATCTTGATTGTGGAATTTGCCACTCAACAACGCGAAGCCGGGGCCAGTTTGTACAATGCCGTGGTGCGCGCTTGCGAGATGCGCCTGCGCCCCATCCTGATGACAACCGGCGCCATGGTGCTGGGCGTCTTGCCGCTGGCCTACGCCTCCGGGGCGGGTGCCGAATCCCGCCAGCAAATTGGTTGGGTCCTGGTGGGTGGCTTGTCCTTGGGTACCTTGCTGACCTTGTTTGTCGTGCCTGTGGCCTACACCCTGATCGCTGGCAAGAAAGAGGGGCAGGATAAGCAGCTGGAATTGATTGACAAGCCCGAGGCCACTGTCTGAACCTGTGGTGCTGGTCTCCGGGGACGCTGCTCGTACAGCCGCCTTGTCGAGTGCCATTACCGTGATTGAATTTGTAGGGAAAGTGAATGCGTCAAATTATTCTGGATACTGAAACCACCGGTCTGGAGCCACGCGAGGGGCACCGAATTGTTGAGGTGGGTGGGGTAGAGCTGTTCAACCGCAAATTGACGGGCCGCCACCTGCACTTGTATCTGAACCCGGATCGGGACTCGGACCCCGAGGCATTGGCAATTCACGGCCTGACCACGGAATTTCTGTCTGGCCATCCACGCTTCAAGGATGTGGTGGATCAGGTGCTGGATTTTGTGCAGGGCGCGGAAGTCATTATTCATAATGCTTCTTTTGACACGCGCTTTCTGGATGCCGAGCTGCAAAAGGTAGGTAAAGGCCCGTTCTCGCAGTACTGCGACAGCATCACTGACTCCTTGCTGGTGGCGCGGGAAATGCACCCCGGCAAGCGAAATTCTCTGGATGCCTTGTGTGAACGTTACGGCATTTCCAACTCTCACCGTACACTGCACGGCGCTTTGCTGGACTCGGAATTGCTGGCCGATGTCTGGCTGGCCATGACGCGGGGGCAGGATGCTTTGCTGATGGACTTTGACGAGTCCGATGGGCAAGGCGGTGACGGCAGCAATCTGAGCCTGGGCAAGTTTGATACCAGTGTGCTGAAAGTGCTGCGTGCGTCCGAAGCCGATCAGGCCGAGCACGAAAAGTACATGGACGTGCTGGAAAAACAGAACAAGAAGCCACCCATGTGGCGCGAGATGCTCAATCCCGCCGCGGAGTAATTATTCCGGAAAAATAGCCGGCCCAAACCTTGTGAATCGGACAGGGCCGTGCTATAGTTTCTTTCTTCGCAGCTTTTCAGTTCTTGAAAGCTTCGGGCGGTTAACTCAGTGGTAGAGTGCCACCTTCACACGGTGGAAGTCACAAGTTCGAACCTTGTACCGCCCACCATCTCCATTCCCCTATTTCAGCTAGTCCAAGGCCAATTTCAGGTCGGCAATGATGCGCCCATAGCGTTCGTAATCTTCGCGTATGGCGGCATCGAGCTGCTGTGGTGTGCTACCTATTCCTACCGTTCCTGAACTGGCTAGTACGCGATTGAGGTCTGTGTTGTCCATCACGTGCTTGAGGTCACGCGCGATTTTTTCGCGTATGGCTATGGGGGTGCCCGCTGGTGCCATCAGGCCGGACCACGAAATAAAATCGCCATACGTCTCGCCGGTCGATTCAGTCAGCGTGGGGGTGTCCGGCAGTAGCGGACTGCGCTGCTGAGCGGCGATGCCCAACAGTGTCACTGTTTTTCCTTGGATAAAGCCCAACGCGCTGGGTAGCTGCGCAAACATCAGATCGACATGGCCGCCTGCTACGTCAGTAATGGCCGCCGAGACGCTGTTATAGGGAATGTGGTTAAGTGTCAGCCCATGTTTGCGAGCGAATACTTCAGCGGCCAAATGTGCCTGACTGCCCACGCCAGGAGAGCTATAAGTCAGGGTTTGACCTGTTTGCCGAGCGAGCTTGATTAAATCGGCTGGGCTTTGCAGCCCTAGCGCCGGGTTCGTGATCAAGACGTTGGGTACTGAACCTACCTGGCTGACGGGATCCAGATCCTTCAACACATCAAAAGACCGTTTCTTGTAGAGGTGTGGATTAACAGCCAAATCAGATACGGGCACCGAGACCAGGGTGTAGCCGTCGGCCTTGGACTTGACCACGCTCATGATTCCAATCGTGCCTATACCACCTGGCTTGTTTTCTACGATGACGGTCTGTCCCCATAGTTGAGTCAGTTTGTCGCTGATTGCGCGTGCCAGAATGTCCGCGCTTCCGCCTGCTCCGTAGGGGACGATGACGCGTACAGGGCCTTGCGGAAAATCCGCCTGCTGCGCTTGTGCCATCGGAAGCGTGTTCAGTAAAGCCGTTGCGACAATAGCGAGAGCTGTTTTTTTGATCATGTCTTGTCTCCTCGTTGAGGGTGTTTTTATAGATGTGTACAGCGGCTGATGGGGCACATATCTTGTGCGCTGCGTTTGAGCTGATCCCAATCCTGCAGGCTGGGCCAGATGTCTTCGGCAAAGTCCTGAACCTGACGGCGCAAGGCTGGCAGGTCCACCTTTGGTATGACGCCGTCTCGCATGCTGATTCTGCCATTGCAGATCACGGTGTCCACGTCGTCGCCGATGCCGCATTCAACCATGCTGCGGATGGGGTCCCAAATTGGGCCATAGCGCAGCACGTCGCTGCGGCCGATTCGGACCAGGATCATGTCCGCCCTGGCATTGGCAGCCAGTCGCCCCAAGTCCTCCCGACCCAGGGAACGCGCTGCTGCCACGGTGGCGGCTTCAAATACTTCAGCGGCACTGGCAGCGGTCAGGTCATGGCTCATGACTTTCCCGTGGTAGGACGCGGTACGCATGTTCATGAACATGTCGCGCGGGTAGGTATCGCTGCCGATGGTGATATTGACTCCTGCCTGGCGATACGCTTTCCAGTTATCCAGTGTGCGAGCTCGCCGCACAATATTGACCGGACAGTGCGAGATGGATACTTTTTTCTGCCCCATTAAACCCAGGTCGTCTCCACCTGAATAGTTCATTTTCGGGTTGTTGGAGATCAGGTTGGCATGCCCAATATTCAATGTGGGACGCAACATCCCGACATGGTTCAGCAGCTCGATAGGGGTCAGTCCGTGTTCGCGTACGGTCTCCATGAACTCGATCACGTTGTAGCCAGCATGTGTGGCCATGGGCAGATTCAACTCATCGGCCGCACGCACCGTTTGACGTAGCAATTCCAGGCTGCAGTTTTCAATTTCCCGAGGGACCAGGATGCCGTGAATCAGGTCGGATTCATGGGCTTGTGCACGGCGGATAAATGCCAGGGCATCCTGGAAAAGTTGCTCGCCCTGGTCCGGGTAAGGAATACGTTCGAGCTGGCCTTTGTCATCGGATTGCCATCGACCACTATCGTAGCCAGGGCCAAGGTATCCACGAATACCTAATTCCTCACATTGAGCCCACAATGCCTCTTGAACGAGTACATGTCCGCCCAGTTCTACAAAGGTGGTGACGCCGTTGCGCAGCAGCTCGGCTGCGGTAAAGGTGGCATGCAGAGCAATGCCGGGATCTTTTGCTGCTTGCTCCTGATCCAGATAGTTGGGGTAGCCGCGTATTTGTGTGCCTTGGCGTGCAATGGTCACGTCCATGTAAGGCTGGCCGAATAATGCAGGGCGGCCACCGTCGGCCAGAAGCTTGTGCAGTGCCCGATGACCGGAGTGGACATGGGTATCAATAAAACTAGGAGCCAGCACGCTGTCAGGTGCTTCAATGATCTGGTCCACATGCCCGTCGTAACGGGTGCCCACGTATATGATATGTTCGCCTTCGTAGACGAGCTGGCCGTGGTCGATCACGCAGTGGCGTCCTTGTTCGAATGCAATGACCCAGCGCGCTTTAATCAGAGTCCTCATGGGGTTTCCTGTGGTAGTAAGTTGTTGAACTAGTGTCCGGGAGGCCTGAAAACGAGGCAATTCCGTATTGGAATGATTGATTAGGCTGAAATGGAAATACGTGAGCAGGGGAGTGAGATGAAGAATCTGGATTTGGTCTCGTTGCGTACTTTTCTTGCTGTGTTTCGAGAAGGAAATGTCAGCCGTGCCGCGTTGACGCTGGAGTCCAATCAGTCCACGGTAAGCAAGGAAATCGCGAAGCTGCGTTTGTATTTTGGTGATGCCTTGTTTTTGCGGACGGCACAAGGCGTCGAACCCACCCACAAGGCGCGCGCTTTGGCGCCCCGTATTGAGCAGGCCTTGAGCTTGCTGGATGATTTGTTGCAGACCGACAAGGAGCGGCTTGAACCATCCAGTCTGGATGTTCGTTTTCGGGTGGCGACGACGGAATATTTGTCTTATTTGTTGATCCCGGCCTTGACAGCACATTTGCAGCTGCATGCTCCGCGGTGCAGCCTGGAGGTCCTGGATATGGCGGATTTGGGGGCTGAAGACTGGCTGTTGGGCGGGCGAGCCGACCTGGTGCTTTCATCGTCGGCAGCTGTGTCCTACCCGCTGTTTCGCCAGGAGCTTTTTCATGACCGTTATGTGGTGGTGATGCGATCTTGTGGGCGTAATGGCCAGGCGATGGCATTGGACGAGTTTTGCAGGCGTAGCCACATTGGGGTGCCTGGTCATAACGGCAGCCGTGAGCGTCGTTTGGCTGACGCGTTGCAAACACGCCAGTTGCAACGCCAGGTGCAAGTGAGCCTGCCTCATTTTTTGGCAGTTCCCGGCGTGTTGGAACGTACCGACTTTGTAATCAGTTTGGCAGAGCGCATGGCTCGCCTGCTATGTGCCGGACACAAGCTGGATGTGCTGGAGCATCCTTTGGATTTAGCCCCGTTTTGTGTGTACCAGATTTGGCATGAACGCACACGCGCCAGTTTTGCCTACGCATGGTTTCGGGAGCAAGTCAGTCACGTGTGCCGTGAGCTTTAAATTGCAAAGGGCCCGCAGTTAGCGGGCCCTTTTACCTTTTACTTTTATTGCTTGGCAGGTTTACAACCAGGTCAAGCCAATGGAAATGACGATACCCGAGACAATCAGCTGAATCAGGCAAAAGCCCATGATGTCTTTGGCTTTCAGTCCGGCAATGGCCAGTACTGGCAAGGCCCAGAAAGGCTGCAGCATATTGGTCCAGGAGTCACCCCAGGCAACGGCCATGGCGGTGCGGGCCATATCAGCATCCAGAGCCTGAGTTGCAGCGATCACGACCGGGCTTTGTACCGCCCATTGTCCACCGCCCGAAGGCACAAAAATGTTGACCAGACCGGCGCTCATGAAGGTCCAGAAAGGCAGGGTGGTCGCCGTGGCAAAGGACACCATCCACTCGGACAAGCTGGCTGCCAGACCGGAGTCGATCATGATGGCCATGATGCCGGCGTAAAAGGGGAACTGGATCACAATCCCGGCACCGCCGCGAATGGCTTCATCCAGACTTTTCAGCAGACGACGGGGAGTACCGTGCAGCAAGATGGCCAGAATCAGGAAGGTGAAGTTGATCACGTTCAGGTTCAGGGTCGCACCGCGCAGCACGTAGTAGTCAAACAGGTAGGCCAGGCCAGCAACACCGATCACAATCGAGATCAGACGGCTGTTTTCCAGACGGTCTGCAGGGCGATCGGTGGTTTGGTTGACATCGTCTGGAGTGTCTTCCAGCAGCTTGGGATCGACATAAATGCTTTCCTTGTCGCTGGGCAACATCAAGCGGTTGACCAGCGGCACCAGGATGAACAGGGCGATCACAATGGCCAGGTTAAAGAAGGCAAAGATAGTGTCAGATGTACTGATGATGCCGATCTTGTCTTCAGAGAAGTGGCCCGAGGTGGCAATGGTCAGTGGTACAGACCCGGCCAGGCCACCGTGCCAGACCAGAAAGCCCGAGTAGGCACTGGCAACCAGCAAGCGGTAGTCTACGCGGACCTGACGGGCCAGCTCTTTGGCGAACAGGGCACCGACCACCAGGCCGAAACCCCAGTTGATCCAGCTGGCGGCCAGCGACACCAGGGTCACTAGAATAATCGCCGAACCGGCTGATCGGGCCAGGGAGGCCAGGCCACGCAACCAGCTTTTTACCAGCGGTGTGCTGGCCAGCATGTGACCGGTCAGCAAGACCAGCAGCATTTGCATGGCAAAGGTCAGCAGCCCCCAAAAGCCATTACCCCAATATTGGATGATCTCCATGGGAGAGCGTTGCTCAAACGCCATTGCTGCAATGCCGGCAATCAGTGTGAGCAGGATGACGAAAATATACGGATCGGGTAGATAGCGTTCAACCAGGCGGACCGAACCGCGCGTCATGGCTTTAAACATAAATTGTGCTCCTGTGGATTTGCGCCAGTATTTGCGCGGGTCCTGATGTCTTGAGATCGTTTGGGTGCCCGTTTGTGCAGGCACCTTGCTGGCAGCATTTTGATGTAAATGCTCAGTACAGCCGTATTGTTGGCGAGAAGCTGCAAATTGGGAAGACGGGAAAACCTGAACCTTAAAGTTTCTGGCTAGTTGTTGTTCTTCGCTATATGCTTTACTATATAGCGGTGTTTTCGAAAGAACCATCACTCATCGCTCGATGATGGGTTCTATTTACGGGCCCCTTGGGGTCCGTTTTTTTTTGTGCCGCATTTTTGTGTGGCGTCAGTTCATAAATCAATTAGAAAGATCGAATAGGGAAGGGGAATGAGACATCAGTCCAAACGCGCCACAGCAGCGCGTCATCAGTCCGTCTGTTTTGTGCCGCGCGCATTGGTTTTGAGCATGATGGGGGCCTTGGCAGTTAGCCAGGCTCAGGCTCAGGAAAACAATGACCGCGTGTTTCAGCTGGGCAAAGTGGTTGTTCAATCCAACCTGGATCGCGAGGCTCCGTTAGGGGAGAGCGCCGTCAGCCAGAAGGAAATGCAGGCGTTTGATTTGCGCGATGTGGGTGCCGCCGTTAGTGTGCAACCTGGCGTGACCGTTTCGGCGGGCGGTGCTCGTAACGAACAAATGGTCTATGTGCGCGGCTTCGATTCGCGTCAGGTGCCGTTGTTCCTTGACGGTATTCCACAGTACGTGCCGTACGACGGCTATGTGGACTTCACCCGTTTCACCACCATGGACCTGAGCGAGATTCGCGTGGCCAAGGGAGCAGCTTCCTTACTGTATGGCCCCAACATCATGGGCGGCGCCATCAACCTGGTGACCCGCAAGCCTGTCAAAGAGTTTGAAGGCGAGTTCCGCGCCGGTTACGCCACGGGCGATCAACGCTACAGTGCCTTGAACGTGGGCACCAACCAGGGATCCTGGTATTTGCAAGCGGGCCTGTTCTGGTCAGGCGAGCGTACCTTCCCCTTGGGCCGTGGCTTTGAAGATCAAAAAGAACGTCCTACCGATACCGGCGGCATGCGCAGCAATGCCTCGCAAATGGACAAGAAAGCGTCTTTCAAACTGGGTATCACCCCCAATGCGACGGATGAGTACGTCATTGCTTACGTGAACCAGAAAGGTCAGAAAGACAATCCGGTTTACACCGGTGTGAACGATGCCAAGCTGGGTCAACGCTACTGGCGCTGGCCATACTGGGACAAGGAAAGCCTGTACTTCCTGAGCTCCACCCAGATTGGCGAGAGCAACACCATCAAGACCCGCGTGTACGAAGACAAGTACAAGAACGGTCTGGATATGTATAGCGATGGTCAATACGCGACCCTGACTGGCCCGACCAGCGAGTACACGGACCGTACCCGTGGTGCTGCCCTGGAGTGGGTCAACACCAGCCTGGACAATCACGAGCTGCACTTTGCCTTGCACTACAAGGAAGATCAGCACCGTGACCCCAAATCATCGGGCACCGAGCACTACAAGGACGTGACTACGTCTCTGGCGTTTGAAGACCGCATCGCCTTGGGTGAGCTGTGGCAGTTGCGTGTGGGTGCCAGTCACGAGCGTCGCAAGGCCAAAGAAGCGCACAACTTTGAAACCGGCGATACCGATGCCACCAACGGCTTGCTGGAGCTGGGTTACGACTGGAGCGAGGCCATGCAGGTCTACGGCAGTGTGGCCTACAAGACTCGTTTCCCCACGATTAAAGATCGCTACTCCAGCCGCATGGGTTACGCCCAACCCAACCCGGATCTGAAACCCGAGCACGCCATTCATTACGAACTGGGCTTGCGTGGTCAACCCTGGGAAGGCGCACAGCTGGAATCGGCGCTGTTCCTGAGCCAGGTGCGTGACATGATTCAAAGCACCGTCATCCAGGCTCCTGGTTGTGACAAGTACCGTCCAGTGGGTTTTTGTGATCAGGCCACCAACGTCGGCAAGGCGCGGCAAATGGGTCTGGAGCTGTCCTTGCAGCAGGAGTTTTCTGCTCATTGGTCGGCAGGCCTGGCGTACACGTATTTGAATCGCCGCAACCAGTCTGACCCGGACGTCAAACTGGTGGATACGCCCAATCACCGCCTGTTTGCTCACTTGAGCTGGAAGCCCACTGCGCAGTGGGAAGTGATGGGTTCGGTGGAAACCGAAAGTGGCCGTTACTACTCCTATGCAAACAATAAGGGTGATCAGATCTACGAAAAAACACCGGGCTTTGCCTTGTTGGGCTTGAAGGGTATCTGGCGTCCCAACTCGGACATCACCCTGGAAGCCGGTGTGCGTAACCTGGGCGACAAGTTGTACCAATACAAAGAAGGCTACCCCATGCCCGGACGCGTCTGGTTTGTGGGCGGAAGCTATCGTTTCTAAAGCCGTGCTGTTATTGGCAGTTAAAAGAGGAAGGGCGGGATGAAGCGTCGTGACATATTGCGTGCCTTGGCGGCACTGCCGGTTTTGGCGCCTCATGCCCGTTTGCTGGCCCGGCCTGAGCAGGCGGGAGCCAGCACCCCGATCAATCTGCATATCAGCGTGGCGGGCAAATTGCCCGATCCGGCCCATGTTGGCCGGGTGGTGGCAGCCGGTCCGCCCGCTTCGGTGCTGGTGTATTGCCTGGCACCCCACACGCTGTCAGGTTGGCCTTTTCAGCTGGCTCCTGCTGCACGCCGCATGATGCAGGCCGCTGGTTTTTCCTTGCCGTATCTTGGCCGTCTGGCCGGTCGGGGCGGTACCTTGTCCCTGGAAAGCCTGCTGGCCTTGAAGCCCGATATGGTCGTGGATATAGGTGATGTGAATCCCTATTACGAATCTGCCGCCAAGTCCGTGCAGGAGCAGACGGGCGTGCCCTATGTCTTGCTGGATGGTCGTCTGAACGACAGCCCGGCGCAGTTGCGTCAGGCAGGTCATATCCTGGGGCAGGCCGAACGCGGCCAGCTATTGGCCATGCGTGCACAGGCTATTCTGGACAGCGCACATCAAGCTGCCAGACCCCGAGCCAAAGGCTTGAAAGCCTATCTGGCACGCGGTAACGATGGTCTGGAAACCGGCATGGGCCAATCCATCCACACCGAGGTGCTGCGGCTTTGCGGCTTGACGGTAATGGGTGATGAGAAAACCGATAATCGTCTGGGCCGTATTTCCTACGAACAATTATTGGCCTGGGCCCCGGATATTCTGTTTGCCCAGGATGATGCTTTCTTTGAACTGGCCCGTACCCAGGCGCCGTGGAGTCAGCTCAAGGCGGTGAGGGAAGGGCGTTTGTATCGTGTGCCAGCTCTGCCCTTTGGTTGGCTGGATGGCCCACCGGGAATCAATCGTCTGGCCGGTGTGATCTGGCTGAATGCCTTGTTGGAAGGTAGCGCGGCCATGCCACGCATGTACTCAGAGTTGCAGGCGTTCTATTCGGCCTTTTACGGCATGTCCCTGGACCAGATGCAGGTCAAGCGATTGGTACAAGGGCTGGACCCGCTGGGTCCGCAGCAAGGCGTATGAAAGCCAGTTTGCCTTACGGGCTATTGCTGCTTTTGCTGGGGCTGATTCTGGCCGTCTTGGTGGTGTTTGCCTTGGGGCAGGGGGCGTATCCCTTGTCCGGGACGGAAGTGCTGCGCGCCTTGGCCGCCGGTTTTGGTAGCGATCCAGAAGCGGGGCAGAATCAGGCCGTACGCGTGGTCTGGGATTTGCGTCTGCCACGTATTGCAGCGGCTTTGCTGGTGGGGGCGGCGCTATCGACCGCAGGCGCGGCGTATCAAACCATGTTTCGCAATCCACTGGTTTCACCCGATATTCTGGGCGTGTCCTCGGGCGCAGGTCTGGGGGCGATTCTGGCCATCTATTTGAATTTCTCCTTGTTCGGCGTACAGATGGCGGCCTTTGTAGGCGGCCTGCTGGCGGTGGGCATTGTCTTGAGTCTGGCGCGCATGTTGCGCCATCATCCACCTATCCTGATACTGGTTCTGGCGGGGATGGCGGTTGGCACCTTGCTGGGTGCAGCCTTGTCGCTGATCAAGATCCTGGCTGATCCATATTCCCAATTGCCTTCCATGACCTTCTGGTTGCTGGGTGGGTTAAGTGCTGTGCGCTCTTACGAAGTCTGGCCCGCTGCATTGATGGTATTGGCGTGCATCGTCCCTGTATGGCTTTTGCGTTGGCGTATCAATGTCCTGGCGCTGCAAGATGAGGAGGCCCGCTCCTTGGGTATGCCCGTCTCTGCCTTGCGTTGTCTGCTGATCGTTTGCGCGACCTTGATGACGGCGGTGTGCGTGGCCCTGGCAGGGATTATTGGTTGGGTCGGTTTGCTGATCCCGCATGCGGCTCGTTTATTGGTTGGTCCGGACTTCTCCCGTCTATTGCCCGTGTGCTTGTTGGTGGGCGCCGCCTTCCTCTTGTTAACCGATACCTTGGCACGCAGCATAGGCACGCTGGAATTGCCCCTGGGTGTGCTGACGGCCTTGGTGGGTGCTCCCGGCTTCTTGCTGTTGCTGGCTCGTGGTGCGAGGCAGCGATGAGCGAACAAGGCCTGGAAGCGATTGATCTGGCTGTAGGCTACGGGCGCAAGCAAGTCGCCAGCAATGTGAATCTGCGTGTACAGACCGGGCAGGTCGTCTGTTTGCTCGGGCCCAATGGCAGCGGTAAGTCCACCTTGCTGCGCACCTTGCTGGGCCTGCAGCCGCCTTTAAAAGGGCAGGTGACGGTGCAGGGTAAGCCTCTGGAGCAATGGAGTGCGCGTGCCTTGGCCAGACAGCTGGCCTATGTACCGCAAGCGCAGGAGTCTGCCTTTGCCTTTACGGTAGAGCAATGGGTCTCGCTGGGTTGCGCCAGTGAGCTGGCCTGGTACACCCAACCACGGGCAGCCGACCGGCAATGGGTAGGCGTTTGCCTGGAACGTTTGGGCATAGGGCAACTGGCTCAAAAACGTATTGATCAAATCAGCGGTGGAGAGCGTCAGCTGTGTGTGATTGCCCGTACCTTGGTGCAGCGTTCACAGTTCTTGATCATGGACGAACCTGCCTCCAGCCTGGACTTCGCGAATCAATTACGCGTACTGGATCAGGTCTCGCACTTGCGTCAGGAAGGTCTGGGTGTGCTCTTGTGTACGCATCAACCCGAGCATGCGGCCCGCGTGGCGGACTGGGTGATCTTGTACCGGGATGGGGGCATATTGGCGCAGGGTCAGCCCCGCGACATGCTCAGTCAGGCCAGTTTGCGCCAGCTGTACCAGCTGCCAGCGCATGCCTTTGAACTACCGGATTGGTATGCGCGAGGGGCCTGAGGCCCCTCGAGTTTCTCACATGTTTTTCAGGGCAGCACGACCGTATTGGTTGTTGTGCTCCACCACACGCGTCAGCATGGTCATAAAGGTTTGACGCTGTTTGGCGGTCAGTGGATCCAGCAGCCGTTCCTGGGCGCGGTTCATGCCCGCGCTGATTTCCTGCATCGCCGCCAGGCCGGCTTCGGTGATGTAAGTCTGGCGAGAGCGGCGGTCTTCGGGGTTGATACGACGCCCCAGCAAACCTTTTTCCTCCAGCCTGCGGATGACATCGGCCGAGGTGGTGCGGTCCAGCCCCAGCTCGTAGCCGATCGTGGTTTGATCCAGCCAGGGTGAACCCATCAATACGGACAGGACACCGTGCTGGACAGGGGTGAGGTCACTTTTGCATTCCTCGTAAAACATGGCGTAGTGAATCTGGTTAAGACGGCGAACCAGAAAACCGGGCCGGGACCACAGTTTGCGTCGATACAGCTCGGCATTTTCTTCTTCCACTGGACCCAGGATTTCGGCCTCGTCGGCTTCCAGTCGTTCTTCTTGCTTTAGCTCGGCGTGATTCTTCATGGATAAGTCAGTCATCGATTGAGTGGCTTTCAGCCTGTTGCCAAAAAGGCAGCACACTGAAAGCGGGACGACCTGCAAAGGGTACGGCTGCAAGGTCGGCGTCTACAAGGAAAGCAGGGCTACGCTAGCGTGAACAGAAGCCCCGATTTCTGATTTGTAGTCTTGTCTACAGGCGCTGTCCACGCCACAAAGTATATGTGATTTCCCGACTTGCTGAAAACAATAATAATCAGCATACTGATAGATATTGTTGGGGGGTCAAACGATTGACCTTATGTAAATCAATAATTTAGGGAAAATTTACGGTGAAACGTATTAAAAAAATAGCACTGGAGGAGCACTTCAACGCCGTTGGCTTTGAGGATTATTCCAAGGCCTTTGTCAAACATATTGACAGTGCCGACGCGCGTGAACTGATGGCTCGTTTGCATGACTTCGACGCGCAGCGTCTGGAGGTGATGGATCGTGCCGGTATCGAGTACGTTGTGCTGTCGCAGACCGGCCCTGGGGTACAGGTGGAAAAGGATGTGTCCGTCGCTATCGAGCGTTCACGTCAGAACAATGATTTCCTGGCGCAGCAAATTGCCCGCCATCCCGATCGCCTGGGTGGCTTTGCCACTTTGCCCATGCAGGACCCGGCTGCCGCAGCACAAGAACTGACGCGCGCGGTGCAGGATCTGGGCTTGAAGGGCGCGTTAGTTAACGGTCACACGCATGGTGTGTACTACGACGGCCGCGAATACGATGCCTTCTGGGAAACCGTGCAGAAGCTGGATGTGCCTTTTTATCTGCACCCGTTTGATGCCTACGAAATGCCACACGCTTACACGGGCCACCCGGAGCTGATGGGCGCAACCTGGGGGTGGGGTGTAGAGACCGGCACCCACGCGCTGCGCATGTTGTTCGGTGGTGTGTTTGATCGTTGCCCGGACGTGAAGCTGGTGCTGGGTCATATGGGCGAAGGCCTGCCATTCCAGCGCTGGCGCTACGACAGCCGTTTTGCGGTCTACCCGCACGGTGTCACCTTGAAGCGCAAGCCATCCGAGTACATAGGCAGCAACATCTTGATCACCACTTCTGGTGTCTGTTCAGCCCCGACCCTGATGGGCGCGATTGGTGAAATGGGTGCTGAAGCCGTGCTGTTCTCGGTGGACTACCCTTACGAATCCACTGAGCTGGCGGCAGATTTCATCGAAGCAGCGCCTATGGATGACAAGACACGCGAGCTGGTTTGCTACGGCAACGCAGCCCGTCTGTTCAAACTGGACCGGAGCTAAGCATGAGCACATTTTTGTACGGCGCTCATGTGCACGCTAACGGTATTCGCCAGCATTACCTGCGTTTTGGTGGCTCAGTCGGAGGGCGTGACCAGCGTCCTGCCGTCATCATCGTTCCCGGCATTACCAGCCCGGCGGTGACCTGGGGTTTTGTGGGCGAGCAGTTCGGCAAGCACTTTGATACCTACATTCAGGACGTGCGTGGTCGCGGTTTGAGCGAAGCGGTTGAAGGCATGGATTACAGCCTGGATGCGCAGGCGGATGACTTGATTGCCTTGGCTCAAGCCTTGGGTCTGAAAGACTACATCGTGGTTGGTCACTCCATGGGTGCCCGTATTGGTTTGCGTGCGGCTCACAAGAACAGCGATGGATTGAACCGTTTGGTGATGGTTGATCCTCCCGTCTCCGGCCCAGGTCGCCGTGCTTATCCCTCCAAGTTGCCCTGGTATGTGGATTCCATGGCCATGGCTCGCAAAGGCTGCACCGCAGAAGACATGCGTGCCTTTTGCCCGACCTGGACGGAAGAGCAATTGCAGTTGCGTGCTCAGTGGCTGCACACCTGCCACGAACCTGCGATTCTGGCCAGCTTTGAAGGTTTCCACACCGACGATATTCACGTCGACTTCCCGCATCTGAAAGTGCCTGCCTTGCTGATGACCGCCGAGCGTGGTGACGTGGTGCGCGATGAAGATGTGGCCGAGATTCAGCAACTGGCCTCGGGCGTTCAGCACGTTCGTGTACCGAACGCAGGTCACATGATTCCTTGGGATAACGAAGCAGGCTTCTACGAAGCTTTCGGTGATTTCCTGGGCCAACGCCTGGTGTGATGTTGAAATGGTCGCATGGGCGGCCCGTCGTGATGCAGAGGTTCCGCGTCAGTGCCGGAGCCTCTCACAAGGAGAGACAAGATGGCAGTTAGTGATTATCAACTTATCGAGGCATGGCAAGAAGTGCTGCGCCTGTCCAAGCTGCAAGCGGGTCAAACCGTGACCTTGCTGACCAGCTCCACGACCAATCAGCAAACCATGCAGTGTGCGCAGATTGCGGCGCAGTCCATGGGTGCGGTGGTGAACCGTTTGGATCTGTTGCCCGTGAATGCAGAAAAGGCCCTGAGCCGGGATCCTTTGGCTTATTTGGGCACCACGCCTTTGACGGGCAATGAGGCGGCAATTGCGGCTCTGAAGGCCAGCGATCTGGTTCTGGACCTGATGACCCTGTTGTTCTCGCCCGAGCAGATCGACATTCTGAAGTCGGGTACCAAGATTCTGCTGGCTGTGGAGCCACCCGAAATTCTGGTTCGGACCGTGCCAACCGAAGCGGATCGAGCGCGTGTGACAGCGGCTGCGGGCCTGATTAAAGCGGCCAAGGAAATGAGCATTACCTCTCCTGCCGGTACTAATTTGCGTTGTCCCTTGGGTGAGTTCCCCGCGATTCGCGAGTACGGTTTTGTAGATGAGCCCGGTCGTTGGGACCACTGGCCTAGCGGCTTTGTGCTGACTTGGCCGAATGAGTTGGGCACCAACGGCACCATCGTGATCGACAAGGGCGACATCCTGCTGCCGCAGAAAAAGTACTCTTCCGAGCAGATTATTCTGACGGTGGAGAATGGTTATGCCACGAAGATCGAAGGCGGCATTGAGGCGCAATTATTGGACGAGTACATGAAGTCCTTCAATGACCCCGAAGGCTACGCTATCTCGCATATCGGCTGGGGTCTGCAACCGCGTTGTCATTGGTCCACGCTGGGTCTGTATTCGCGTGAGAACACCATTGGCATGGATGCTCGTGCGTTCGAGGGCAACTTCCTGTTCTCCCTGGGCCCGAACAACGAGGCAGGCGGCAATCGTACGACGGCATGTCACATCGACATTCCTTTGCGCAATTGCACGGTCAGCCTGGATGGCCGCGCCGTAGTGCGTGATGGCAAAGTACTGGACGGAGGCGTTGGTGAGTACGAATGAAGGAGCGGTTTACGCTCAACAAGGTTTTGGGTCGACACTGGAGCCTAAAGCTCCTTACGGTTTGTTGATTATTGATCTGGTGAATGGTTTTGCTGATCCTGCCGTGTTTGGCGGCGGCAATATTCCCGAGGCTATCGAGAACACGCAGAAATTGCTGGCAACGGCGCGTGAACACGGCTGGCCGGTTGCTCATACCCGTATCGTGTATGCGGACGATGGCGCTGATAACAACATCTTCAGCATCAAAGTCCCTGGCATGTTGGGTCTGACTGAAGACGCGCACAACAGCCACATCGTGCCGGAGCTGGCTCCTGCCCCGGGTGAGTTCGTTGTTCGCAAGAATGTGCCGTCGGCCTTTTTTGGCACGCCCTTGGCGGCGTGGCTGACCCAGCGTGGTGTGCAAACACTGCTGGTCGCTGGCGCGGTTACCAGTGGTTGCGTGCGTTCCAGCGTGGTTGATGCAATGCAACTGGGCTTTCGCCCCCTGGTCGTCTCTGATTGCGTGGGTGACCGTGCGATTGGCCCACACGAGGCTAACCTGTTCGACATGCGTCAGAAGTACGCCACCGTGGCAACACGTGAAGAGGCGATGAAGTTGATCGGTCTTTAAAGCGATTCAAGCTCTTGATTTTTTGAGAAGAACGATGTGTTTCATCATGGCCTGGATGGGCGTCCGTGCTTGATGGACATGAGTCGTCGTTAACAAGTCTGTTTTGATAGCCTTGTGATTGAGTATCGATGGTCTGCCGCTTGGGGGCAGGCTATCGGACCTGTGCCCCTGGGAGCCGAATGGCTCTCGGGGGCTTTTTTATTTCTGGCAGCGTGGTGGGGCTGCAAGGATTGCGGTGTCGGGGCTTTCTTCTGGACGTGCCGTTTGGGCTTTGTGTAAGGGAGCGGATAGTTTTCTTGTGGGGCCCGGGTACGGCTTGTCTTGGCGGGTCTCTTGCCCACGCTGCGCGTGGGTACCCTTGTCAGAGTGCTGGGGCGGATCAGAGTACTTGCCGCGGTCAGGAGATAGCGTAGGGGTTCAAGCATCCTGCTGTTTGAGCCGGACGCTTGTACTTGGTCCGGGGGACCAAGTACCCGGCGAGTTCAGGATGCGCCCGTAGCTACCTCCTGACAAGGGCACCGGTGCGCAGCACCGGCAAGTGCTCAGCCCGGACACCCCAGCAGGCCGACTGAATGGCGTCTTCACAGAGACTTCTTTTATCCCCGGCCCTGACTAACCTGAATTCCTCCGGGCCCGATAGGCCCCCCAAGCCGGCGCTACCAGCCCTAAATCTGACATTGCGCCAGACATAAGTCCTCTGCCCAATAAATAAGCAAAAAAAGCACCCCTCAATAAAGAAGGGCGCTCGAAAGGAATCAGAAGACCTTCTGACTCAAGTGGCTCGGAAGCAGCACACAAAAAACAGCTTTAAAACCAGATGCAAACTCCGGACTTAGACCGGGAACACCAGATCGTTCGCCAGAATAGACGTATCAAAAATCACCTGACGCTCCTTGAGCATCAACCGACCCTCCACACGCGTGAACGTATCAAAATAATTACCCACCAGATGCACCGTGGAAGGCCCTTCCACCAAGGTCTGCATCAGCATGAAATTACCCTCGGCCTCAATGTCGCCATTATCCTCCTCGCTGATCACACGAACATCCGTGACCAGATGCAGCATGTAGCGCGGGGCATACATCTGCGTGCGGGCAATAGCCACCGCACGATCGTGCATCATGTCGCGCCCTTCGGCGTAGACCAACCCTACCGGCAAATTCAGATCCGCGTTCTCGCGTGAAGTGACCCGGTAAACCGCGTCCTCCACAAAAAACATGGGCCAGTCCTCAACATTGCCACGATCCAAAGTGGCACAGTACTCGGCATTGAAAAGCTCAATTTCCGCCTTCAACACCAAAGCACGCTCAACAGCAATCTTGGCGGGTTTGAAAGAAAAATCCATTTTCATAAGTCAGCTCGTCTTACAGATCCATCACTTGGCGGTAGTACTGGTACATGGAGCGAATAGCCGCTTCCGAGATCAGCGTATTGGACGTACCCAGCTTGCTCTCATCGAGCTTGATGATGTTCACCTCGCTGCTGGAACGACGTACCCCTTCCTGCACAAACTTCATGGCCTCGTTGTCTTCCAGGCCCAGGAAACCGGCAGGGCCCATCAGGTTGCCCTGACGCAGACGGTGACGAGTCATCTCCTCGGTATCGTCCTCATAGCCAAACATGGTCCATTGCATGATCAGGCTGTTGGGGCCATTGGGCACAATCTGACGCACACCCAAGGTATTCATCTCGCGCTGAACAATCAGGTTGGGCCAGATCGTCTGCATGGTCACCGACCACGGCGAATCAAACTCCTTGACGTAGTCCAGGAAACGCTCATCGCGCAAACGCATATCGTCCACAAAGGAGCGCATTTCCTTCTTGTTGTCCTCGCTGACCTCGGCGTACTTGTCCTCGGACTTGGCCGATGCCATATAGCCATGACGACCATGCACAGGGTCCACATACATCTGCGACTTGTTGCCCGCCACCAGCAGACCAAATACCACCAGGAAAGAGTGCAGCAAGGTCGCGTGGTACGGATCCTTCAGGTTTTCGTGGTACATCTTCCAGTTGCAAGGCAACTCGTTACGGTAGTAACCCAGAATCTTCAGCTTCTTGCCGGGAAACACCGCCTCGAAATCCTTCAGGATTTCAGGTGTCAGGTATTCCGTAATCGGCTCGACCTTGTCGCTGTAGGACGCAAAAATCACGCCATTGTGCGTAGTCACATGCAGCTTTTTCAGACCATGCTCGGAGTTCTTGAAGCTGCGTGGCATGCCGCCTTCTTTATTCGCACCGCGCTTGAAAGGAATCCCTTGCAGATCACCCTTCAGGCTGTAAGACCACTGGTGATACGGGCACACAAACTCATTGGTATTGCCCTGGTTGTGACGGCAAAACTCCGCGCCGCGGTGTGCACAGCGGTTTTCAAATACGTTGATGCTGCCATCTTCCGCACGAGCGACGACCACAGGCGTGGAACCCACATACGAGCGCTTGTAGTCGCCCGAATCAGGGATTTCCGCTTCCAGGGCCACAAAGTTCCAGGTGTCACCGTGGAAAATGCGTTCCATCTCGCGGTTGTAAATGTCGTTGCTGGTGTAGACCCAATCCGGAATGGTGTTGAGCACGTCCTCGGGCCAGGTGCATTCCTCGACAGGGCGGTCTTTGGACCCGACCGTCTGGCCTATCACCGTTTGCGTCTGATACATGGGGTTCTCCTCTGATAACTCTTTAATGATTCGTGATGACGAGGCGGCGCAGGCCGCTTCTCTTTCTTAGACTTGGGCCGTACGGGCCGCTTCTTTCACGTACTGGCGCAGCTTGGTCGCCGGGTCCAATACGATGGCTGGGTCCACAGGCAAGTTCTGCTCCATGACGCTACGCAAGGCGCGTAGATCCGCACCGGCATTGACGCCAATCGCGTGTCGCAGATGCTGGCCCTCGAAAGCCAGCAACATGAAGCTGATGGCGTCGCCCTGGCTGTCCATGACGCCGCGTACCTGATAGTTCAGATCCGGGCTGCCTTGGCCCAACATCTGAATGTTGCAACCGAGCACATCCGTCCAGAACCAACTGACCGGTGCGGCAGGCGCGTCCTGCCCGGCAATGGCGTGGGCTACCTGACGGGCTTGTTCATTGGCGTTCTGCCAGGATTCGCTGCGGGTGCGCACGGAGGTGTCAGGGCAAATCTGTGTGGCGCAATCGCCGGCGGCATAAATGCCTGCCACACTGGTGCGTCCCTGGCGATCCACAATAATCCCGGCCGTCATTTCGTCGACCGCAATGCCGCTGGCCCGGGCCAAGGCAGAGTTCGCTGTCAGACCGGCGGCCACAATAGCCAGATCGCCACTCAGGATCTGGCCATCATTCAGTTCCAGCTGAACGGGGTGCTCGTGTTCAGCCACAAAGTGGGCCTGACGTACTCCCTGTCCCAAGCGCACGGTGATGCCTTGCGACTCGAAGCGCTCCAGCAACCATTGCGACAGCAGCGCAGGGGCGTTGCGGGCCAGCAGACGCTCATTCGCTTCAATGACAGTGACCTGTGCGCCGGTTTCGCTGGCGGTAGAAGCCAGTTCCAGACCCATGAAGCCGCCACCAACCACCAGGGCGCGCAAACCAGGATGCAGACGGGCTTGCAGGCTCAGGGCATCGTCCAGCGTGCGCAGATACAGGGCGTTGGTCTGGCTGGCAGGCAGCAGAGCCAGTTCGCGGGCCGCGCCGCCTGTGGCCAGCACCGCGTGGTCAAAGCTCCAGGTCTGGCCATTGCTCAGGCTGGCCTGGCGCGTGGCGCAATCCAGAGACTGCACGCTGGTGTCCAGCAAGAGTTCAATATTCTGTTCTTGATAGAACTCGGCTTTTTGCAAAAACACGCTGTCAGTGGTCGCGCTGGACTTGAGCACGTCTTTGGACAGGGGCGGGCGTTCGTAGGGAAGATGAGTTTCATCCCCTACCAAGGTGATGCTGCCGTTAAAGCCCAGGCTGCGCAGTTCGCGCGCCAGCACCGAAGCCGCTTGGCCAGCGCCGATGATCAGTACGGAAGTGTGGTGTGCCATGATGTTGCAGGTCTCGTCAGCAGAAAAAAGCTCAGGCCTGACTCAAGTCGGCCAGAATATCGTTGCCTTCAATGCGCAGCGGGTAGACCTTGATGTCCACCGTGGCAGGGGCGTTCATGGCCTTGCCAGTACGCAAACAGAACTTGGCTTGATGCAGCGGACATTCCACACAACCGTCTTCCAGATAGCCGTCGGACAGCAGGGCATATTGGTGGGTACAGACGTTGTCGGTCAGGTGGAACTCGTCATCCAGTTTGTGCAGGGCCAGTTTCTTGCCTTCCCACTCGATTGCCAGGGACTCTTCGTTGTCGATGGCATCGGTTTCGGAAATTTTTATCCAGTTCAAAGTTGTCTCCGGGTTGTGCTTTCAATTATTCAGTATACTGTATAAATTATAAAATCAAATATCGTTTTTATAAGGGATTGCGCTAGTTGAGGCTTAAGCTATTGATGATGCTTTCCTTTATCTCATCAAGGACATGCGTCAGTAGTTTCCCTGCTTGACCAAAAATTAATTAATCAGCACACTTACTATTATCGAAGTGGTGAATGTGAATTTCACAGTGCAGTGACACTGCTTGGAACGTCCGTCTGGCCCCTTGGGGGGGACAGTTTGGCAAGGTTCAGACAGCTGCTGTCCGGGCCCGAGGCCAGACTGGCGGGCAAACTACCCAGACCCCTATCGAGCAAGGGGTGTAAATACATTAAAAAATACAAAGAGGTGAGTGATGGAGCGTCGTAGTTTTCTGCTGAAATCGGCAACGGTCGCTGGTGCAGGTTTGGCAGCAGTAGCCGCCCCTGCAATGGCACAAAACAGCCCCACCGTACGCTGGCGCATGTCGACCGGCTGGCCCAAAAGCCTGGACACCATTTACGGTTCGGCTGAGGCGCTGTGCAAACGTGTCAGCGAACTGACCGAAGGCAAGTTCGAAATCCGCGCTTTCCCCGGTGGCGAGCTGGTGCCTTATGCCCAGAACATGGATGCCATCAGCAACGGCACGGTCGAGTGCAACCACGTGCTCAGTACAGCTTTTGTGGGCAAGAACACCGCCGTAACCTTTGATACCGGCTTGTCCTTTGGCATGAACGCCCGCCAGCATAACTCCTGGGTGCACTTCGGTGGCGGCCTGAAATTGCTGCGCGAAATGTACAGCCAGTACAACATCGTGAACTTTGTAGCCGGTAATGTGGGCGTGCAAATGGGCGGCTGGTTCCGCAAGGAAATCAAGGATCTGGACAGTCTGCAAGGCCTGAAAATGCGTATCGGGGGCATCGGCGGCATGGTGCTGTCCAAACTGGGCGCGGTGCCTCAGCAGATTCCTCCTAGCGATATTTACTCCTCGCTGGAAAAAGGCACGATTGACGCGGCCGAGTGGATTGGCCCTTACGACGACGAAAAGCTGGGTTTGAACAAAGTTGCTCCCTTTTACTACTCCCCCGGCTGGTTCGAGGGCAGTGCGTCCTTGACCACCATGGTCAATAAAGATGCCTGGGAAGCCTTGCCTGCCAACTTCAAGGCTGCATTCGAGACGGCCTGTAACGAGCAGACCATGCTCAGTCTGGCCAAGTACGATGCCTTGAATCCCGGTGCCCTGCGCAAGCTAGTGGCTGAAGGTGCCAAGTTGCGCTACTTCCCCAAGGACGTCATGAAGGCCGCCTACGACAAGTCCCAGGAATTGTGGAAAGAACTGTCGGACAGCAACGCCGATTTTGCCAAGATCTATCCAAGCTGGAAGGCCTTCCAGGAGCAGGAAGCCAGTTGGTTCCGGGTGGCCGAAAGCGCCCTGGACAACTTCACCTTCAGCGAGTTGGGCAAGCGTAGTTAAGCAGCACATTCTTAAGGTAGTGAAATGAGTCAGCACAGTCACCCGTCAAGCCTGGGTGGCCAAGGAGTGGGTGCGCGTATTCTCCGCAAGGAGGATGCGCGCCATCTCAATGGCCGGGGCAACTTCATCGGCAACATGACCATGCCAGGCTTGCAGGAAGTCGCCTTCCTGCGCAGCCCGATGGCGCATGCCCGAATCCGTCAGATCAATATTGAAGACAGCGCACGCGCGCAGGTTATTACCCGCGCCGATATGCCGGACTGTCTGGATATTTACGCCGCTTCCACTTTGCCCAGTTACCAGGCCTCCAGCATGCCGCCGCTGGCCTCGGGCAGTGTGCGTTATGTGGGCGAGCCGGTGGCCATGGCCTTCGGTGAAAGTCGCGCCGTGGCCGAGGACGTTCTGGAGGAGATTGAAGCCCTGTATGACGAGCTGCCGGTTTACGGCAGCGTGCCGGCCTCGCTGGCCGCGCAGGGTGATCTGCTGCATGAGGGCTGGCAGGATAACGTGTTTGTGACATTGCGCTCGGACGTGGCCTTTGAGGAGCACGCCGCCCGTGCTGACCGCGTGATCGAGCACTCTGTCAGCCTGTCGCGTCAGTGCATGTTGCCGATGGAAGGCAAGGCCGTTCTGGCCTATTGGGATTTCCAGGCCGATCAGTTGGTGGTGTATTGCGGTAGTCAAATTCCGCACATGCACCGTACTGGCATTGCCCAGTTCCTGGGTATGGATCAGGCCCAAGTTCGTGTGATTTCCCCCGATGTGGGCGGCGCCTTTGGTTATAAATGCGTGCTGCATCAGGAAGAGCTGTGCGTGGCCTGGTTGGCCAAGACCTTCCGCAAGCCATTTCGCTTCATGGAAGACCGCCGCGAGCACTTGATTGCCGGCGCGAATACCCGTGAACACCAATACCGCCTGAAAGCACATATCAGCAATGAAGGCCGCCTGCTGGCGCTGGACGCTGAAATTGATATTGATGGCGGCGCGTACTCCGTCTGGCCCTTTACCGTGGGGCTGGAAGTAGGCCAGGCCTTGGGCAACTTGCCCGGTCCTTACGATTTCCGTGGTTACCGTTGCCGCACGCGTGGTGTGGGCACCAATAAACCTGGTTTCATGCCATACCGTGGCGTGGCCCGTACGGGTGTCTGTCTGGCCATTGAACAGATGATGGATCAGATCGCTTTGGCGGTGGGCAAACCTTCCTGGGAAATCCGGCTGATGAATCTGGTGAAAGGCGAGCAAATGCCTTACGTCAACGTGGCCAACAAGCATTACGACTCGGGGGATTATCCAGAAAGCCTGCGCCGCGCTCTGGCCGCGGTGGATGTGGATGCTGTGCTGGCTCGTCAGGCCAAGGGCGAGCCCGATGGTCGCCTGATCGGTTTGGGTGTGGCTTCCTATACCGAGCAGTCTGCACATGGCACGTCCGTGTTCGCCAGCTGGGGCACGGCAGTGATCCCCGGTTTTGATCAGGCTTTTGTACGCATGACCCCGGATGGCGGTCTGGAAGTGCGCGTGGGTGTGCACTCGCATGGTCAGGGTATGGAAACGTCTTTTGCCCAGATCGCCAGCGAAATTCTGGGCATCCCCGTAGCCAAGATCAAAGTGGTGCACGGTGATACCGGCCGCACGCCATTCTCCACCGGCACGTACGCCTCGCGCTCCCTGGTGATGTCCGGCGGTGCGGTGTCCAAGGCCTGTAAAGAGTTGCTGCCACGCGTGCGCAAGATTGCCGCGCATATGCTGAAAGCCGATGTGGACAGCATGCAGCATCAAGGCGATATGTTCAGCGCCGAGGGGCGCCAGGTCAGCATCGCCCAAGTGGCTGATGCCTGGTACATCAATCCGCAGCATTTGCCCGAGGACGTGGACCCGCAAGGTCTGGAACTGTCGGTAGGCTACAAACCCAAAGTCGATACTGGCAGCTTTACTTATGCCAGCAATGCCGTGGTGGTGGCCGTCGATCCAAGTACCGGCGGCGTGGAAGTGCTCAAGTACGTGGTGGTGGAAGACTGCGGCGTCATGATCAACCCCATGATTGTGGAAGGCCAGACTATCGGCGGGATTGCCCAAGGGATTGGCACCGCCTTGTACGAAGAAATGCCTTACGACGAGTTTGCTCAGCCGCTGGCATCGACCTTGGCAGACTACGTCATGCCCGGTGCCTGCGAAGTGCCCAATATTCATATCGAACACATGGAAAGCCCGTCGCCCAATACCGAATTTGGTGCCAAAGGCATGGGCGAGGGCGGAGCGATTGCCCCTCCCGCTGCCATCATGTCCGCCATCAATAATGCCTTGCGCTCCACGGGAGCACAGGTCTCGCACACGCCCGTGACACCGCATCGACTGCTAAGCGCGATTCGCGCTGCAGCACAGCCGGCTAATCAGCAAGATAAACAGCCCGTGTCGGAGGTTCAGGCATGAAGGCCGCCAAGTTTGAATACGAACAGGCCCAGAGCCTGAAACAGATCCAGGATACCTATGGCAGCGATCCTTCCGCCGTGCGCTTGATGGGCGGTAGCCAGTCCCTGGGCCCCATGTTGAATCTGCGTCTGGTGCGCCCTGGCCGTGTGCTGGACGTGTCGGCAGTGCCCGAGCTGCGTCAGGTATCAGCCCATAAAGGGCGAGTGCGGATCGGCGCTGCCGTGACACACGCCCAGATTGAAGACGGCATTCACGAACTGCTGCGCGGCCACATGATGCAGAAAGTGGCAGGCCGCATTGCTTACCGGGGTGTGCGCAATCGCGGCACTTTGGGTGGCAGCCTGGCTCATGCAGATCCGGCGGCAGATTGGGTGCTGACTTGTGCTGCTTTGGGTGCAAACGTCAATGTGCGTGGAACCCAAGGGAGCCGCAGCGTTCCCATGAGCGAATTCATGCTGGCCGCCTACACCACGGTGCTGGAAGCCGGTGAGTTCATCGAGTCTGTGGATGTGCCTGAAGTGTCCGGTTCAGCCCGTTGGGGTTACTACAAATTCACCCGCAAAGTGGGCGAGTTTGCCGATGCCAGTTGTGCCTGCTATTTCGACCCGGCCACCCGCACGGCGCGCGTAGTGATCGGTGCCATGGAAGGCGCCCCGCGCTCTTTGCCCGAACTGGCCGTGAAAGTGGCTGCACAAGGGGCCGCCGTCCTGGAAGGGGACACGATTGAAGAGGCCCTGCAGCCGTATCTGGCACAACGGGACGAGGCCCATCAGGTGCTGTTCCGTACGGTAGTAGAGCGCAGCCTGAAGCAAGCGCTGGGTGTGAAAGGTTAAGACATGGCAGAAATCTCGATTCAAGTTAACGGCCGTCAGCAAAAGCACGAGGCCGAACCGCGCACCCACCTGGGTGATTTCATCCGCGAGAAAAGCCGTTTGACCGGCACCAACCTGAGCTGTGAACACGGTGTGTGCGGCGCATGTACGGTGCTGGTGGATGGTCGTCCGGTGCGCTCCTGCATTACCTTTGCCGGTGCTTGCGATGGTCACGAAGTCACCACCGTAGAGGGTTACGACGACGACCCGATCATGAGCCGTCTGCGTACCGCTTTTTCGGAAAAACATGCTTTGCAATGCGGCTTCTGTACGCCCGGCATGTTGGCCACCAGCCGCGATATCGTGCTGCGTTTGCCCGACGCGGACGAAGCCCGTGTGCGCATTGAACTGTCCGGCAATATTTGCCGCTGCACCGGCTATCAAGGCATTACGGCTGCCATCCTGTCCGTGCTGCAAGCCCTGCGCGATCAGCCCGATGCCCAGGTAGAAGCCTTGCGCGCCGCTGTGGTGCAGAACGTGCAGCAGGACTGGAACCAGAACGGCTTTACGACTTTTGAAGCGGTACAGGAAGAAGTACAGGCTCCCGCTCCGGTGGCGGCTGCTGCGCCCACCGCGTCCGGTAGTGCCGACAAAGGCAAGGGGCAGGCGATTCAAGGTGGTTTTGATGCCCGTTTCCCGGCCGATCAGGTTTGGGCTTTCATGAAGGATCTGCCCAAAGTGGCGGGCTGTCTGCCCGGCGCGATTATCGAGTCTCAGGAAGGGGCCACGGTACAGGGCAAGATCGCTATCAAGTTTGGCCCCATGTCGGCTGCCTTCAAAGGCAATGCCACGCTGGAAGAGGACAACGAACGCCGTGCCGCCGTGCTGCGTGGCGAGGGTGTGGACTCCTTGAGCCAATCGCGTGCGCGTGGCGATGTCGGCTTTCAGGTCAATCCGGATGGCGAAGCGCGCAGCCGTGTGGAAGTGGAACTGGTGTATTCGCTGCAAGGGCCACTGGCGCAGTTTTCGCGCTCCGGGCTGGTTCAGGACTTCGTGCGCCGCATGATTGCAGAGTTCGGCAAGAACGTGAACCTGCGCCTGGAAAAACCGCTGGCTGAAGGCGAGGAGCCAGTGGTGGCCGAGTTCAATCCGGTCAAGATGTTTTTCAGCATTGTGTGGGACCGCTTCAAGGGACTTTTCCGGCGCTCATAAGCGCATAGACGACGCAAGACGATAAATAAAACGGGGGTAAGGAGATGACGGAGCGTAAAGCTTTGGGGGGACGTGTGCGCCTCGCAATCGGGGCCACCTTCTTGTTGAGCACCTGGGGGGCGGTAGCAGAGCCCTTGAATATAAAGCTGGACTGGACCCCTTGGGCCGTCCATGCACCGTTTCATCTGGCCGTGGAAAAGGGCTGGTTCAAGCAGGCTGGCCTGGATGTACGGCTGGAAGATGGCAACGGTTCTGTCACGGCGGTGCAGATCGTAGGCGGCAGCGACCGCTTCGATGTGGGGCAGGCGGCGCTGGCCTCCATGGTGATTGCACGCAGCAAGGGCTTGCCAGTCAAAGGGCTGGCCACCTTTGCCACGTCCAGCGATATCGGCGTGCTGGTGCCCAAGGATTCGGGTATTACCGGGCCGGACGGTTTGAAGGGACGCAAGATCGCCTATACCGCTGGCTCCCTGGAAGCGCCTTTTGTCGATGCGTTTCTGGCGGCAGGCGGCTTGCGTCGCAGCGATGTGGATCTGCTTAGCGTGGATGCCGCTGGCAAGGCCGCTACCTACGCGGTAGGTCGGGCCGATGCCGTGATCTCCACCATTCCGTTTGTACTGGCTTCGGTGTCGCGTCAACGCGCCTCCAATGCCATTCCTTTTGCCCAGCATGGTCTGGATATGGTCAGCTTTGGCCTGTTCACCAGCGAAGCCAAGCTGGCCAGCCGGGGGCAGGAGCTGGCGAATTTTTCCAATGTAGTGGCCAAGTCCTGGAACTACATTTACAGCGGTCACGAGCAAGAGGCGGTGGATGCGATTGTGGCCCAACGCCCCAATGCGCGTCTGGACAAGGCCATCTTGCTGGACCAGCTGAACATTCTTAAAAACTACTTCGGCCCGGCTGTCGAGCAAGGCAGCATTGGCGTGAACCAGCCTACGGATTGGGACAAGACCATTGCCACGCTGGAACGGGTGGAGCTGATCCCGGCTGGGCAGAAAGCCACGGACTACTACCAGTCTGATGTGGTTACTCCGCAATCCCTGAGCAGTCTGGAGCTGAAGTAATGGCGGCGCAGGTTCTTTCTCAAGATGTGCGCAAGCGCTTTGAGGGCGCGCGCGATGTGCTGGCGCTCGATGGCATCAATGTCGATATTCAACCCGGCCAGTTCATCAGCATTCTGGGCCCCAGCGGCTGCGGGAAAAGCACTTTCCTGCGTTGCGTGGCCGGACTGGAAAACATCAGCAGCGGCTCCTTGACGGTAGATCAGCAACCCGTCAGCGGACCACCTGATCAGGTAGGCATGGTGTTCCAGCGCGATGCCTTGCTGGAGTGGCGCACCATACGCGACAACATTCTTTTGCCTTTGGAGTTTGCCGGCAAGCGCACGGCCGATTATCTGGACAAGGTGGACCAGTTGCTGGCCTTGACCGGCCTGTCTCAGTTTGCGGACAACTATCCACGTCAGTTGTCCGGCGGCATGCGCCAGCGGGCCTCCATTTGCCGTGCCCTGGTGGATGATCCGCGCCTGTTGCTGATGGACGAGCCTTTCGGTGCGCTGGATGCGCTGACGCGCGACAACATGAACGCTGAATTGCAACGCATCTGGATGAAAACGGGCAACACCACCTTGTTTGTGACGCACGGCATTGCCGAAGCCGTTTTCCTGGGCGATACCGTGCTGGTGTTCTCGTCCCGTCCGGGTCGCATTCTGGAGCAGATCAAGATCGACTTTCCCCGCCCGCGCCCGCTGTCCTTGCGCGAGACCCCGGAGTTCGGTCGGCATGTGGCGCATATCCGTCAATTGTTTGGTATTGCCGATGGCGCGGGAGACAGCCATGAATAAAGCCTTGCGTTCCATGCCCAGCTGGTTGGCGGGCGTGGTCTCTACCGTCGTGGTGCTGTTGGCGTGGGAATTAATTTGTTGGCTGGGTCAGGTGCGGGAAGTGATTTTGCCGCGCCCCTCGCTGATTCTGGAGGACTTGTATGGCGAACTGGGTTGGTACATGGGTCAAGCGTTATACACGCTCGGCATCACGCTGGCTGGATTTGTATTGGCCGCCGTAGGCGGCGTGCTGATCGCTGTCGCATTAGTGGGTTCACCGCTCTTCGAGCGTTTTTGTTATCCCTTGATTGTGGGTTTCAACAGCATTCCCAAAGTGGCTCTGGCACCACTGTTCGTGGTCTGGATGGGTACCGGCTACGAGCCCAAGGTGGCCATTGCTTTTCTGATTGCCGTCTTTGCCGTGATTGTGGATACGGTACAAGGCTTGCGCTCGGTCTCGCCCGACATTCTGGACCTGGGCCGGGTCCTGAAAGGCGGGCCGGTTGCCTTGTTTTTCAAAGTGCGCTTGCCCTCTGCGCTGCCCTCGATCATGGCGGGCCTGAAAGTGGCCCTGTCCCTGGCTTTGGTGGGGGCCATTGTGGGCGAGTTTGTGTCCTCCCAGCGCGGGCTGGGCTTTGTGATCATGAGCGCCCAAGGGGTGTTCGACACGGTGCGCGTGTTCTCCGCCCTGTTCATTCTGGCCGTCATGGGGCTGGTGTTGTATTTCCTGCTGGATGCAGTTGAAAAGCGCGCCACCCGTTTTCGGTCTCATTAGATTTCCACTAACTTCAACGCAGAAAATCTGGGGGATTGATGCAATCTTTACTCAAACTATCAAAGGCGATTGACAGCCTGAATCAGTTATGTGGCCGGGTGGTCATGTGGGTGGTTCTGCTGGTTGTCGTAATCAGTTCCTATAACGCCATCGCGCGCAAGTTCTTCGATTCCAGCTCCAATGCCTGGCTGGAGGTGCAGTGGTATTTGTTTGGTGCCTTGTTCCTGCTGACGGGCGGCTACACCTTCTTGCGCAATGAGCATGTGCGTGTGGACGTATTGGCCTCGCGCCTGTCCGAGCGCAAGCAAATTGTGATCGAAGCCGCGTGTGTGGTGCTGTTCATGTTGCCGGCCTGTGTTGCCATCATGGCCTTGTCCTGGCCGGTGTTCATGGACTCCTACCTGACCCAGGAAGTGTCATCTAATTCCGGTGGCCTGATTCGCTGGCCTGCCAAATTGATTATCCCGATTGGTTTTGCCCTGATTTCCCTGCAGGGAATTTCGCACCTGATCAAGTGCATCGGTTTCCTGCGTGGCGCTTGCCCCAACCCCAACAAGAAGTTGCAGGACAAAACGCCCGAAGAATTGCTGGCTGAAGAAATTGCACGGCAAGCCGAGGCCAAGTTAGCGCATCAACACAAAGGCTGAACCAGATCATGATGGATTTATTTGTCGCCAATATGGCGCCAGTGATGTTTGCATCACTGATTGTTTTCTTGCTGCTGGGCTTTCCGGTTGCCTTTGCGCTGGCCGCCAACGGTATGGTGTTCGGTCTGATTGGTGTGGAAATGGGCCTGTTCAACTGGTCTCTGTTCCAGGCGTTGCCGCTGCGTGTATTTGGGATCATGGCCAACGATACCTTGCTGGCGATTCCCTTCTTTACCTTCATGGGGCTGATTCTGGAGCGGTCGGGCATGGCAGAAGACCTGCTCGATACGATTGGTCAGTTGTTTGGCTCCATGCCCGGCGGCCTGGCCATTGCCGTGGTGTTTGTGGGAGCCATGCTGGCAGCCACCACGGGTGTGGTGTCGGCCTCGGTGATTTCCATGGGCCTGATCTCCTTGCCCATCATGCTGCGGTATGGCTACAGCCGTCGACTGGCAACGGGTGTGATCGCCGCTTCGGGCACCTTGTCGCAAATTATTCCGCCATCTCTGGTGCTGATCGTACTGGCTGACCAGCTCGGTCGTTCGGTAGGCGATATGTACCGTGGCGCCATGGTGCCCGGTCTGGTGCTGACAGGCTCTTATCTGCTCTACATCCTGATTCTGGCCGTACTGCGTCCCAAGGATGTGCCCCCCATTCCGGTTGAGCATCGCACTTACGCGGAGGCCAATGGCCGCTCGGGTTCACGTTCCTTGTGCGTGTTGCTGCTGATCTCGCTGGTGGCCGGCTATGTATTGGACGAGTTTTGGGTTGATCCCAACGGTCCGGTAGACGAGAAGGTCATTATTTGTATCTTGCTGGTTGGTGGTGTGGCTTTCGTGCTGGCCCTGATCAACAAATGGCTGAAGCTGGGCTTGTTGTCGGTGCTGGCCGAACGCGTGGTGTTCGTCATGATTCCGCCCTTGGGCCTGATTTTCCTGGTGCTGGGGACGATCTTTCTGGGTATTGCGACACCGACCGAAGGCGGGGCCATGGGCGCCGTGGGAGCAATTCTGATGGCGGTCAGCCGTCGCCGCCTGAGCATCGACCTGCTCAAGCAAGCCATGGATACCACCGCCAAGTTGTCCTGCTTTGTGATGTTCATTCTGATCGGTTCCACTATCTTCTCGCTGACTTTCCGTGGCGTGGATGGCGACCTGTGGGTGGAGCATCTGCTGATCGACCTGCCAGGCGGCGAATATGGCTTCCTGATTCTGGTCAGTGTGCTGGTGTTTGTACTGGCCTTTTTCCTGGATTTCTTCGAGCTGGCGTTCATCATCGTGCCTTTGCTGGGGCCGGTGGCCGACAAGATGGGCATCGATTTAATCTGGTTTGGCGTGCTCTTAGCCGTTAATATGCAAACATCCTTTATGCATCCACCATTTGGCTTCTCACTATTTTATTTGCGCTCGGTGGCGCCCAAGGATGATTACATCGACAAAGTGACCAAGAAGAAGATTCCGGGTGTGGCTACAGGCGACATTTACTGGGGCTCCGTACCCTTTATCTGCATCCAGATTGTCATGATTGCCGTGGTGCTGCTGTTCCCAGGCATGGTGACGCACTACAAGGGGACGGGGGCGAAAGTTGATCCCAGTACGGTCACGATCGAAATGCAGGATGAATACGGTGCCGACTTGAATCCGTTTGATGATTCGGGCGATGGCGGCGGGATGCCGGTATTCAAGTAAATACAGGAAAGACAGGAGACACATATGGAGAGCCTGGATGTCAGGGTATTGCGCCAGCTGCAAGAGTGGCGCGCACAAGGACGTGACGCCATTCTGGTCACGGTTGTGCAGACCTGGGGTTCGTCCCCCCGTCCAGAGGGCTCCATCATGGCTCTGGAAAAGGATGGGGCGGTGGTCGGGTCGGTCTCGGGCGGTTGTATCGAGGACGATCTGATCCGCGCTTATCACGACCCCGAAGGGGCGGATAAGCGCCTGCATGGCGATGGCCGTCCCCAGTTGTTGACGTATGGCATCAGCGCGGATGAGGCGCATCGCTTTGGCCTGCCTTGCGGTGGCACGATCCGTTTGCTGGTGGAGTTCAACCCCTGCCCGCAAGCCTTGTCAGACGTGTTGGGCCTGCTGGAACAGCGTCGTCTGGTGCAACGACACGTGGATCTGCAAACCGGCCGTGCCTGGAGCAGTGCTACCCGCGTTCCGGCGGCTTTGCATTTAAGTCAGGACTGCCTGTCGGTCACTTTTGGCCCGTCTTATCGGCTCTTGCTGATCGGGGGCGGGCAACTATCCGAGTACGTGGCAACCATTGCCTTGTTCAATGGCTTTGATGTGACGGTCTGCGATCCGCGCAGCGAGCATATTCAGGGCTGGAGCGTGGCGGGTGCACGTGTGGTCAGCGGCATGCCGGACGATGAAGTCATTGCCTGCGTACCGGATCGCCGTACGGCCATTGTGGCTCTGACGCACGACCCCAAGCTGGACGATATGGCCTTGCTGGAGGCGCTCAAGAGCAGTGCCTTTTATGTGGGGGCGATTGGTTCGCGACGTAATAATCAGAGCCGTCGTGAACGCCTGGCCGAATACTTTGACCTGACGGCCGAAGAAATTGACAAGCTCAAAGGTCCGATTGGCTTGTATATAGGCAGCAAGACCCCGGCAGAGATTGCTGTCAGTATCATGGCCGAGATCATTGCGATCAAGAACGGTGTAGATGTGCCGCGTGAGCTGTCCGTTGGCTCTGTCAAGGATAGACAAGAACAGCAGTCGGCCTAGAGGGTGGCTGCTGCGACAGTTCTGCATTAAGGCAATTCGCACTAAGATAAGAGAACGGGCGGCGACCCGTTCTTTTTTTGTCTCCGGGCCGCCCAGGACCTGACGCTTGCTGCTCTCAGCAGGCCGCCAGCGGGTGACAAGCCCGTGCAGCACAGGGACATTTTGATTTCTGCCTTCGTGAGCCTGTCATGCCCTTTGTGTCTCAATATGGTTTTTTGCCCCTGAGTGCCGCCCCTGGAAAACAGGCTCTGTACAGCCCGGCACAGTGCGCCAGCATGGATGCGGCGGCACCGGGTTTCGGGGTGTCTATCGAGCAATTGATGCAGGCCGCTGCCCGTGCAGTGGCGCGTGCGGTGCAGCGACACTGGCCGCAAGGGGCCGTGCTGTTCTTGTGTGGGCCGGGCAATAACGGTGGCGATGCCTTGGTGGCGGCGCAGATTCTGCGTGAGCAGGGGCGGGTTGTTTCTGTGTTCAGTCTGGTGGACCCGTCCCAGCGACAAGGAACAGCTGCCTGGGCTCAAACACAATGGCAGGGGCGCTGGGAAAGCCAATGCCCGGACTTTCGACGTTTTTCCGTGGTGGTGGATGGCTTGCTGGGTGCAGGCCTGGATCGTGACGTAGAAGGCGAGACAGCGGCCCTGATTCAGTCCCTGGCGGCCTCCAAAGTCCCCGTATGTGCCATTGACGTGCCTTCTGGCCTGGATGGAGCCAGCGGACAGGTACGCGGCGTTGTGGCCCCTGCTACCGTGACGGTCAGCTTTGTGCGGTACAAGCCGGGCCATGTGCTGTATCCGGGGCGTGCCTTGTGCGGCAAGCTGGAGCTGGCCGACATCGGCATGCCAGCCCCGGCCTTGCAAGACGCCAATACCTGGTTGAATGAGCCAGCCTTGTGGCAGGCTCATCTGCCGCAGCTGGGGGCTCAGAGCCACAAATACACACGTGGGCATGCCTTGGTGGTTGGGGGCGAACAGATGACCGGAGCCAGCCGTCTGGCGGCCCGTGCCGCGCAACGTGCGGGGGCAGGGTTGGTCAGCATGGCTGTGCCGCCTTCCGTCTGGCCCGTTTATGCCAGTGCACTGGACAGCATCATGGTGGCTGCCTTGGATGACACCCTGACCACGGACGAGCGTATTCGCGCTTGGCTGGTAGGTCCGGGGGCTGGTCTGGGCGCGGAAACCCGTCGCTTGACCTTGGACTTGCTGGCCACGGGGCGGCCTTGTGTTCTGGATGCAGATGCGATCAGCAGCTTTGCGTCACAGCCTCAGGAGCTATGGGATGCCCTGCATGAGCAATGTGTATTGACCCCTCATGCCGGCGAGTTCGCCCGCGTCTTTGAGGAGGCGCCGGATCGTCTGGAGGCGGCACGACTGGCAGCTACGCAATGTGGTGCCGTGCTGGTTTTGAAGGGGGCGGATACTGTCATTGCCGCGCCGGATGGGCGGGCCTTGATCAATGCCTGCGCGCCGCCCTGGCTGGCGACAGGGGGAAGCGGGGATGTGCTGGCGGGTCTGGTCTGCGGCTTGCTGACCCAGGGCATGCCGGCCTTTGAAGCGGCTGGTGCGGCTGTCTGGCTGCATTCACAAGCTGCGCTGGAGTTTGGCCCCGGTCTGATCCCGGAGGATTTGATAGAAGTGCTGCCGCGCGTTTGGCAGCGCCTTCTGTCCAGGGCCTGATACTTACTTGCGTGGGGCGCGCTGGTAAGCCAGCGCCACAATCCCGCTAAGCACTACCGCTCCACCCAGCAATTGGGTGGAGTTCAAGGTCTGTTTCAGAATCAGCCAGCCCAGAATCAGCGAGGCCACCGGCTCCATGTTCATGAAGGGCGCATTGCGTGTCATGTCCAGGCGGGGAGCCAGCACAAACAGGGTCACGAAGCCCGTGGTGTACAGCGCACAGACCAGTGAAAGGGCAATCCAGCCTGTAGCATCGTGGGGCAGGGAAGAGCCGCCGGGCAGCAGCCCCAAGGGGCTAAGCGCAATCAGGCAGACCAGGGTTTGGCTGATGGTACAGAAGCTGCGTACCAGGCCGGGCAGGGGCGCCAGTTTATTTTCTGTAATCCACAGCCCAATCGCAAAGGCCAGGGCGGTCAGCAGGCTGCACACTACGCCCAGCACCCATTGCCCATCCAGCGTTGCGCCCTGGATCAGACTGGGGGCGTCCAGCGCCAGCAAGAGGCCGACCAGAATCGCCACCATGATGATGGAGGTCTTGCGCGTAGGTTTGTGCCCGCCCAGTATCCAGGTCAGCAGGGCCAGCAGAATCGGGTACATATTGGCCACCAGCAAGGCCAGGGCGACAGGGATGCGGGCGATGGAGGAGTAAATCAGCATGCACTGCATGGTGATCAGCCCGCCCAGCATCAACTGCCAGCCCAGGTACTGACGGGGCACGTACAGGGCTTGCTTGCGCCAGATCAGCAGCATGCTCAAGGCCAGCGTGGCAGCGGCCGAGCGGAAAATAACCGAGATGATCAGCCCGGTGCCATGGTCCAGTGCCACTTTGGCCGCAATGTGGTTGGCGGCAAAAGAGCTGCCCAGCATCAACAGTAAAATAATGGCAAGGTGGCGGGGCAGTAAGGCAGAGGATGTGGCGGGGGGCATGCTACTTGTTTCAGGTTTAAAGTATGGGTGGTTGCTTTATTGTTGTCCGCCCTGTCACTTGCTGCAAGTGTTGATTGCAAATCGAGGTCCATATCCCTAGGGTTGGCGGTGCTACTATGTGGAGCGATGTCCATGACCACAGAGATGACTCCATGAAAATCGATCCCGCCAAGAAGCCGACGATACCCCGTTCCACGGGGCAAGCGCCGTCCTTCTTCTGGCGCAGCTTAATTGCGGGTGGAGCCTTGCTGGCCGGCCTGACAGGCTGTGCCCTGCCGTCGTTGGAAGGACGTAGCCACAGCGAGGCCTTGCCCCTGGAGCAGGCCCGGGACACCATGATTGGCCAGGCAGTGGCTCCCATGGTTCAGCAGCATCCTGGCTTGTCGGGCATTTATCCCTTGTTCGATCCGCACGACGCATATGCCGCTCGTGCCCTGCTGGCCTTTGCGGCCCAAAAAACGCTGGATGTGCAGTATTACATCTGGCGGGGCGACACCACCGGCACCCTGATGCTGGGTACCTTGCTGCAAGCGGCAGAACGTGGCGTGCGCGTGCGCTTGCTGATTGACGACAATGGCATCACGGGTCTGGATGCTACCTTGTCTGCCTTGGACGCTCACCCCAATATCGAGGTGCGGCTGTTCAATCCCTTTGTATTGCGCTGGCCTAAACCTTTGGGTTTCCTGACGGACTTCTCCCGCCTGAACCGGCGCATGCACAACAAGTCTTTCACCGTAGATAACCAGGTCACCATTATTGGCGGACGCAATGTAGGGGATGAGTACTTCGGTGCGACCCAGGACGTCTTGTTTGCGGACCTGGACGTCATGGCAATTGGTGCCGTGGTGCAAGATGTCTCCCATGATTTTGACCGCTACTGGGCCAGCCAATCCGCTTATCCGGTGGACAGCCTGATCAAGCCGGGTGGTCCGGAAGCGTTGGTGAAGTTTCAGGCGAAGTTGCAAGAGGCCGAAGCGCAGCCACGCGCCAAGGATTATCAGCAGGTGCTGCGTGAATCGGATCTGGTCAGCCATTTGGTGCGTGGCGAGCTGGATTTCCAGTGGGCCCGTACCACCATGATTAGTGACGACCCGGCCAAGGCTTTGGGCCCGGTCAATCCAGAGCAGTTGATGGTCTGGCAAATGGACCATGTGCTGGGCAAACCCACCAGTCAGGTGGACCTGGTGTCCTCTTATTTTGTGCCCACCGCTGCTGGCGTACGCGCTTTTGAAGCGATGATGCAACGGCCGGGCATGAAGGTGCGCATTTTGACCAATTCCCTGGCTGCCACGGACGTAACCGCTGTGCATGCCGGCTATGCAAAACGACGCAAAGCCTTGCTGGAAGCTGGCGTGCAACTGCTGGAGCTGCGGCCCACCATGGACAAGCCTACGCGCCACGGTTCGGGGCCTTTTGGCAGTTCGGGCTCGGCGCTGCACGCCAAGACCTTTGCCGTGGATGGCAAACGCCTGTTTGTGGGCTCTTTCAACTTCGATCCGCGCTCGATCAATTTGAATACGGAACTGGGCTTTATTATTGAAAGCCCGGAAATGGCTCAAGCCTTGTCCAAGAGTTTCGAGGAAGTCCTGCCTTACCGCAGCTATCGTGTCGAACTGGACAAGAATGGCGACCTGGTATGGATTCAGCTGAACGAAGACGGCACCGAGCGCTTTTTCACGTCCGAGCCAAATGCCAGCATCTGGCGCAGGGCCGGAGTCGGTGTGCTGTCTATCTTGCCTATCGAGTGGCTGCTTTAAAGCACACCCGGCTCCCTGCTAGGGATGTGAAATGCCCCCAAGAATGATGTTTGCATTCTTGGGGGCATATTCATCTGGCCGCGTTTTTCCGCTGACTAGACCTTGAGCTTTTGCACGGCCTGCCGGCGTGTCTGAATCCAGTCTGCATAGCGATGCAGGCCGTACTTTTCCATGTGCTGCTCGGCCAGGTTCCATTCCTGCAAGGCCTGGGCATTTTCCCCCAGCGCCATCCAGGCATCGCCGCGTACACAGTGCAGCTCTGTGCGCAGGCTGTCCGTGTCGTAGCGCAGGCCTTGAGCGGCGGCCTTGTCCAGCCAGGGCATGGCTTCATTGCTGCGCCCCAGACGTATCATGGCGCGGGCGATCCGGCTCATCAGGCCATCCGCGCTAATCGGCAATCCGTACTGGGCAGTCTGTACGCAATCGAGCAGGGATTGCAAGCTGGCTTCGCGACCTTGCAGCATCACTTGGCAGTAGTGCAGGTAAGAGCGGCTAAGTGCAGACCAGGGCTCGGGGTTATGCGACTTTTGCAGCTCCTGCAAGGACAGTTCGGCCACCTGCTGACAGTCTTCCAGTTGCTCCATCAGGTAGTAGGCCTGCATGACGAACAAATGGGTAATGGCGCGCAGGGAGAAAGCGGTATCCCTGCGCAGGCTTTGCAGGGCCAGACGCGTGTGCTGCTGAGCGGCGTCCATATCGCCCTTCAATGCCAGGGCGACACTCAAGGTTCCAAAGGTAATGGACTGGGGGAAATGCTCGGCAATGGCCTGACGGCTGTTCTGCTCTTTCAGGTCATCAAAGACCGCCAGGCTCAGGTTCAGCGTCTGGATGGCATTGCCGACATTGCCTTTCCATAGTTCGTGCTGGCCTATGGCATACAAGGCCCAGCTGCGGTTCTGGTCGTGGCTGGTTTCATTGGCCAGGGCCAGCAGCTGACGTGCTTTTTGCAAGGCCTGCTCGAAGTTGCCCTGGGCCTGGAAAGCCGTCCAGGCCGTCCACAAGCTGATCATGACCTGATCCGAGTCATGCTCGTCATGCAGCCCATGTCCCAGTTCGTAGGCCATGGCGGTAGAGGCAGAGGCCGGACCGTACAGGGAGGACTCGATCGCGCCTTGCAGCATGCGGCATTCAAACTGCAGGGTTTGGCGTACTTGCAGGTCTTCGATCAAGTCGCTGCGGTTCAGGGAGCGTTGCAGATACTGGCTGGCCTGACGCAGATTATCTTGCGCCAAGGCTTCACGGGCAGCGCGTTGCCACCAGAAGGCGGCCTCTGCGCTTTCAGCCTCGCACAAGTGCAGGGCAACCTGTTCGGGCGCATGACGACGGCGGATACCGTGCTGGGCAATGGCGTAGTGAGCCTGGCGCAGTTCCTCCTGCATGGCCACGCGTTCCAGTGCCTGGGAGATCAAGGGCAGGCAGGACACATGCTTGTCATGCACATCAATCAAATCCAGCGTAGCCAGCGTATCCAGTCCGCCGCTCAAGGCGGTGTTATCCAGACGCAGCATCAGGGCCAGTTCGTCAATGGCAATGGGCTCATCCTGCAAGGCGATGCTGGTCAGGATGTGGCGTGTTGCGGGCAGGAGGCTGTGATACTGAGTGCAGATCAGGTCGGTCAGACACAAGGCGTCATGGCATTCGCTATTGAGCTCGTGACCGCGCAGCAGCTCATTGGCATGGCCGGGGTTGCCCGCACTTAACTTGACCAGGCGGCTGCGTTTGTCGCGCGCCAGACGCTGACCCCGTTGGCTGCTTAGCAGGCTGTTGATGCTGGAGCGATCCAGTGTACGCAAGCTCAGATGCTCGGCACGCTCCAGGCCATGACCAGGCTTGCGGCTGGTGGTCAGCAGCAAGGTCGGGTGGCGAGGGGCGGTATGCGCCAGCAAGCGGATCAGGCGTTGCGTAGGCGGGTCGGCCCACTGCACATTTTCAATAATCAGTAGACGGCGGCGCGGGGAATTGCCCGGGCCACTAAGCAGATTGAACAGAAGGTCCATATGTGCCGTGGATGGCTCGTTCAGATCCTGCTCGTCAGGGCCGCTGTTTAGCCACTGATGCAAGGACTGGGCCTGTTTGGGGCTGATTTCCAGTGCCTCTTGCAAGGTCTGAACAGAGAACGGGTCGCGTTGCTTGCTGTTTTGCGCGGTGATGTAGTTGGCAATTTGCTCGTGCAGCCAGAGACGGATCGGGTGCCAGGCCACGCGTCGCTTGTCCTCGCGACAATGCAGCACAATGCAGTGATGGGCGGTTTTTTGAACATAGTCCGCCAAAGACTGCACCAGCAGGCTTTTGCCAATATGTGCGCGCCCATGAATGGCAATGTGGTGCAAGGCCCGATTCGAGCCTATATGCGACCAGGCCTGCACCAGGTGATCAAACTCTTGCGAGCGACCATAAACGCGGCTGGTCAACCGGGCATGTTCTGTTTCGGAGGGACTCAGGTTCAGCCACAGGGCCTCGTTCTGGCGGCCCACAGGCCCTTGAATATCCTTGGTGTCCAGACGCAGAGCGGCTTGCACGCTGATGCGCGGCGCGCCGGGGGCGGCCTCCCAGCTCAAGGGCAAGACCACTTGTGCCAACTGGCCCCATGGGTCCGGGTAGGCGCTTTGATCGTCCATGGCCAGATCAGCATGCAGGGCGATGCTCAGCTTGATGTGCTCGTCCATGCGCAAGGTCGCAGCCACGCGCGCCAATGCGGCCGCCTGGGTAACGGGCGCTTCCAGCAGTTCGGGATAACCAAAGTAGGCAATCAGTTGACTGGGGCCAGCATCACAGGGCCAGCCGCCATGCTGCTCGATCAAGTGCTGCAAAGTCTTGCGGCTGTGCTCCAGCAGTTGCCCGCCTTTTTCGCGGGCGTGGCGGTGGCTGGGCTCAAAGCGCAGGCAAAAACCCACTGCCGCCAAGGGACGCAGGCGCAGGGAGACGGTTGTGGGCATGGATTTGGCGGGGCTGACCGAGCGCGCCGGCAAATCCACCAGGTTGCGCGTCTGCGCGCTGGGCTCGCAACCCAGACGATCGGCCAGCAGGACGGAACATTGCTCGTAGGCGTGCAGGGCGGCTTCGTGCTGGCCTTCCTGTTTCAGCCGACGAATCAGCTCCTGGTGCAGTTTTTCTTCTTCGGGCCAGATCACAAGCCAGCGTTTAAGGTAACTGATTGCTTGCGGCGCAGGCAGGGCGCTCAGGCCGGACTGAATATAACGGTCACGACATTGCGACAGAGTTTGTCGAATGTTTTGCTGCGTATCTTGCAACCAGTCTTGCAACTGCTCGCCATGATGCAGTTTCACCTGCCCCAGCAAGGGGCCCTGATACAGATTCAGACGCTCCAGATCGCTAAGGGACGGCTGGCTGGGGTGCTGCAGCAGGCTGAGCACGTCCACTTGGGTATGGCTGGGATCCAGTGCCAGGGCGTCATTGGTAATGTGCAGGGCCTGATCGCAGCCTTCAAAGGCACGGCGCAAGGCATGCAGCGCGTGGCGCAAACGAGCGCGGCCCACGCTGATCGGATCTTCATGCCAGATCGTTTCCGCCAGACGGCTGCGACTGATGGGGTTACCCTGCGCCAAAGCCAACATGGACAATAAAATACGCGCTTTATCGTAATTGATGATTTGTGCGCGGCATTGTCCTTGAACCAGTAGTCGGTAGGTACCGAGCAGGTAAATTTGGGCCAAGTGCGAGGCAGAGGAAGGTAAAACATCCATGGGCTCGGGCTCGTATCAAGAGTTAAGCAATGATTGGGATAATGTATCCGATCCGTTTAATTTTCGTTTACCAACTTTTGCAAAAATAAACGCCTTGCTTGTTCAAGATTAAACCTTTTTAGGATATCTCCGGCTTATCGCATCGCAGGCTATGATGTGAACTTGTCACTTTCCTGTGCTTGGTTGCCTTTTCGTATGGTTGATCCCACACGTTCTTCGCTGCGCAAACAGTCCAAATTGCCTCTGTCGCTCAAGGTGAAATATACCTTGCGAGCGCGCCTGGAGCGTGGTGAATGGCCGGTGGGGACGCGTATCCCCACGCTGGAAGAGCTGATGCAGGAATACGGGGTTTCGCGTGCCACTGTGCGTGCGGCTCTGGACGAGCTGGAGCATGAAGGTCTGATCGAGCGTACGCGTGGCAAAGGCACTTTTGTGATTGGCGACGTGGCACAGGATCATTGGCTGATGTTGCCCACCAATTGGGATGCCTTGATCGAGCACTTGACGCGTCTGGATTCGGTCATGGTGGAGCTGGGCAGTGGTGCGGGAGCCTTGCCCATTGAAATTACCGGCCAGTCCTTGCCGGATGAGTACTGGTGGACCAATCGCATCAATTACGCCGATGGCGTGGCTTATAGCCTGAATACGGTGTATGTCCTGCAAGCTTTGGCCCAGACCTTGCAGCCTGAATTAAGTCAGGAGCCTGTGCTGCTGGTGCTCAATCGTCTGGCTCGCGAGCAGATTCACACGGTTCGTCAAACCCTGACGGTGCGGGTAGCTGATGCGGACCTGGCGCGTCATTTGAGCATGGATATAGGCATGCCTGTCGTGCGGGTGATTCGCCTGATCATGAACCGTGCGAATCAACTGGTTTATGCGGCGCAGGTCTTTTATCCTGCCAAATACCTCAGCATTCAGACTGAGCTGACACCTGGTTTCTAAGCCTGTCATCCCAGGCGCGATGCGCCTTTGCGACACTCCTAGGTAAAAACACCAAGTTATTCCGCTGGATAGCGAGGTGTACACTTTTTCCATAAAGTCCTAAAAATAGAACTTTATGACTTTATGGAAAAGGCACTGTTTTGGTGCCGGAAGTTTTTATCTGTTTGGAGGAGTTTTACGTGAAGATAACCATGCTTGGTACCGGCGCTGCGCTGCCAGATCCCGACCGTGCTCAGTCGTCCATTTTGGTGGCGCTGGAGAACGGCAAGAATTACCTGTTTGATTGCGGCGAAGGGTCCACGCGTCAGATGGTGAAGGCCAATATCAATCCGGCTGATGTGCCCTGGGTGTTTTTAAGCCATCTGCACTATGACCATGTTTGCGGCCTGCCGTTTTTCGTGCTGTCCAGCTGGGTTTTTAATCGTGAAGGCAAGCTGAAGGTTTTTGGTCCTAAAGGCACGCAGGATTTTGTGGATCATTCCTTCGAGAACGGTGCTTTCCGTGTGGATATTCAGGCCCGTGCGGCCTATCCGGCTCGTCAGAAAAACATTGAAGCTGTACGTCCCGAGGTTTTCGAGGTGGAACCCGGCCTGATGTACGAGGACGAGGACGTCAAGATCTACATTGATGTGGTGGATCACATTCCTACCGAAATTACGGATTGCTTTGGTATCCGCATGGAGGCCGAAGGCAAGGTGGTGGCGTTCAGTGGCGACACGGCTCCTTGCGAGTCCATGATACGTCTGGCGCAGGATGCCGATTTGCTGATACACGAGTGCACGTTCCCGGAGTCTTTCCTGAAGCATCGTGCGGAATCCGGGGTAGGAACGTTTGCACATACCAGCCCTTTGCAGTTGGGTGAGATTGCTCGCAAAGCCAATGTGAAGAGTTTAGTGGCGACCCATTTTGGGCATTACGATTCCACCAGTCCGGTGATTAAACGTGCGGCGGGTAATCATCTGCCGGTTGATTTGATGGGGCCGGAGCGCCTGGACGAAGTGGCTCGGGATATTCGCAAAAGCTACAAAGGCGATTTGCGTTTGGCAACGGATTTGATGCGCATAGACCTGTAAAAGGCGCGCGGGGGAGACAAGATGCTGGCAATTAAAAAGACGATGGTGGGCCTTGTAGCTGCGCTTGGCCTGGGGGCAGTGGGACCGGTCTGGGCGGATTATCCCGATCATCCTGTGCGAGTGGTGATTCCTTACCCTCCGGGAGCGGCGGGTGACATTATTTTCCGTATCTTGCAGCCCGAGCTGTCTCGGGAGCTGGGGCAAACGGTGATTACGGATTACAAGACCGGCGCGGGCGGCAATATCGGCACGCAGATGGTGGCGCGCTCCAAGCCGGATGGTTATACCTTGCTGTTTTCAGCCACCAATAATTTTGTGATCAATCAGTTCTTGTACAAGAACATGGGCTATGACCCATTCAAGGATTTGCATGTGATCAACAAGGTGGCGGATGCGGCGGCGTTTGTTTATGTGAATGGGGAGTTGCCGGTCAAGAATATGGCTGAATTCCGGGATTACGTGCAGCAGCGCAAAGGGCAAGTGAATTACGGGACGCCGGGGGCAGGCACCACGCCGGAGCTGTCGGCCTGGAAATTGTCCGAGGCTCTGGAAGGCGACATGCTGGGTATTCATTACCGCGGCTCGGCACCGGGGATTCAGGCCTTGTTGAGCAATGAAGTGCAGATGTTTGTCAGCAGCTACGGCTTGGGGGCTGCTTTTTTGCCAGAGGGGCGTTTGAAGGCTTTGGCAGTGGCCTTGCCAGAGCGTTTCCCGGCTTTGCCCGATGTACCGACGATGGAGGAGCTGGGCTACAAGGATGTGGTGATCAGCAACTGGTGGGCCTTGGCGGTTCCTGCCGGGACAGATACGGAGATTGTGGCCAAGATTGAAGGGGCTTTGGAGAAGGTGCTGGCCGATCCCGAGATTCGCAAGAAGCTGCTGGATCAGGGGTATTTGCTGTCCAAGGTGTCGGCCGAGGAGTTCCGCAAGGAGCTGCCTGCAGAGGCGGATTACTGGCACGACATCGTGACTAAGGCTGGGATTAGTTTGGACTGATGTATTACCGCCTGATCGGGGCTTGGTGTGTTTTGGAGCGCTGTGTGCGAGGGCTTATTTGAATTGGGAGGAGGTTGGTTCTGACAGGGGAGGTTTTCTTCTGGACGTGCTGTTTGGGCTTTGCGTAAGGGAGTGGATGGTTTTCTTGTGGGGCCCGGGGACGGCTTGTCTTGGCGGGTCTCTTGCCCACGCTGCGCGTGGGTACCCTTGTCAGAGTGCTGGGGCGGGCGGGTCGTGAACTCGGAGCGCGGTTTGTCCCCCGGACAAACCGCAAGCGTGCTCCTCAAACAGCACGCCCCTTGCATCCCGCCCCCGGGCCCCACAAGAAAACAAGCAGCACGGGTTAAAGCCCAAACAGCACTGGAGAGTAGAAATGGTTTGGACTTGTTGAAAGGTGGTTTCGTTTTTCTTGGGACGCCTCAGACGGGTTTTGAGCTTGGTTTGAGTACGTGGGTGATAGGCGGGGTGACTGGAGTTGAGGAAAAAAGTGGGTGGGAATTAAGTAGCTTTTTTTATGATGCTGTAGGAGGCTGTAAGGTTTTTGGGCGCTACTCTTTTGGCTTTGGCTTTGGCTTTGGCTTTGGCTTTGGCTTTGGCTTTGGTTGTTGTTGTTGTTGTTGTTGTTGTTGTTGTTGTTGTTGTTGTTGTTGTTGGTGGTGGTGGTGGTGGTGGTGGTGGTGGTGGTGGTGGTGGTGGTGGTGGCCACTTCTGGCGCCATTGCTTCCGCAGTATCAACAGGGCGTAAAAACAGTAAACCTCACGTCGTATTGAGCCATTCAGTTCTACTCTAAAAAGAAGGGAGCAGAGTAGTGTGAGTCTGCCGGTTGGTGCAGGTGTAGCAGTGGTCGGGCGGATCAGAGTACTTGCCGCGGTCAGGAGATAGATAGCGTAGGGATGCAAGCACCCTGTTGTTTGACCGGGGCGCTTGTGGTTCGTCCGGGGGACGAACCACCCCGGGAGTTCAGGGTGCGCCCGTAGCTATCTCCTGACAAGGGCACCGGTGCGCAGCACCGGCAAGTGCTCAGCCCGACCACTGCTACACCTGCACTAACCGGCTCCCTGCTCCTGCTCCCTTCTTTACCGAGCTGCATCGCCTTCAGGCATTAAGCCTCCCCGAAGCAACTCCACGAAGAAAGCCTCCTCTCAGTAATACCTACGCGCCTACGCAGTCCCAAAAAAAAACAGCCCCTGGTTCTGAACTGACCTCATAAGGCTGGGCATTGATCCAACCTTTTGGGTGCAGTTCAGTTTTCAGGGGCTGTCATTCCAGCAATTACTGATCAGAGCGAATATTGTTATCCCGCACAATCTGCTCCCAGCGAGCACTGCGCTGCTGCACCCATTGCGCTGGAGAAACCTTGGACGAATCGTAGGCTTGAATATCCAGCATCCGCAAAGTCTCGGCGGTAGAAGGACGTTTCACGATATCGCTCAGCAAGTCGTTCCAAGCCTTGATTTTCTCTGGAGGTGAACCCTTGGTGGTGAACACCAGGTACGAGAAGCTCTCGTTGAAGTTCTCCAAGCCTGGCAACTTCGCTTCGGCCAAAGTAGGGACTTCAGGCAGCAATGGATTGCGCTTGCCACCGGACGTTGCCAATGGCGTCAGCAGACCTTCCTTGATCGGACCCAAAACACCGGCAATCGTCAGAAAGCCGCTGTCCAGACGCTCGCCATACATATCATTGACCACAGCACTATTGCTGCGATACGGAATGTGATCCAGCTTGATACCGCTATCTTGCGTTAAAGCCGACATCATCAAATGCCCAGGCGAACCCATACCAGCCGAACCGTAATTCATGGGCTTGGCGCGGGCGCGCTCCAGAAACTCGGCAGGTGTTGTGATGCCGGTCTTGCTGGGAACCACCAGAACCTGGTCAAAAGTACCCAGCAAGGACACCAGCTCCAGGGACTCCCCGATCTTGAACTTGCTGTTGACGTAAATATGCGGATTGGCCGTAGCAACCGTATCCAGTGTCAGCAGCAAGGTATTGCCATCCGGCTTGGCTCGGCCCACCGCTTCGGCAGCAATTGTGCCTGCCGCACCCGCGCGGTTCTCTACCACAATCGTCTGACCGGTGGTTTCAGTGGCCTCGCGGGCCAACATGCGACCCAGGACGTCCAGCGGGCCGCCTGCCACGGAACTGACCACAATTGTGGCCACCTCGGCACTCTGGACTGGCGTAGCCAAAGGTAAGATCAGCGCACAAATGCTTACTTTGCGCAGCAAGGAAAGGGTGGGCATAGATGTCTCCAGATAGGGGTAGTTAAAGGTCTTCAGCTCACGCTATCGCCAAAGGCAGGGGACTGGTTTCGCTGTGAGCCATCATGGTATCGATCAATTGGCACAAAAGCGTTGTTTTTAACGCTTGCGCGTCCGGTTCATTCCACAAATTATGTTGTTCCAGCGGATCGGCTTGCAGATCGTACAGCTCTCCGATTTGGCCGCCTTCGTACAGGCTTAAACGATGCTGCTGCGTGACCAGCGAACGCAGCTTGGTGCGAATAGGCGTATTGAATAGCTTGCGCTGGTTTTCTTCCTCGATCAGAACACCTTTGCGCCAATCCACTGCTTCGTTTTGCATCAATTGCAGCAAGGAGCGACCCTGAATGCCGTTGTAGGGCAACTGGCCGGCACGTTCCAGCACCGTAGGCGCGACGTCAATGGTAGAACAGACCGCTCCACTTGTGCCTTGCGCTTTCGCATTTCTGGGGTCAAACCAGATAAAGGGGCTGCGAATGATGCTCTGGTAATGCACAGGACCTTTCAACATCAACTGATGGTCGCCCATGAAGTCGCCATGATCACTCATGAACATGACGATGGTGTTTTCCGCCTGGCCAGTGCGCTCCAGATGATCCAGAATGCGTCCGATCTCGGCATCAATATGGGTGATGGAGCCGTAGTTCAGCGCAATCGCCTCGCGGGCTTCGCGCTCGGAGCAGGCAAACAGCGTGGGCGTGTGCTTGATGGCTTTGCCCTCATCACGCAGCTGATGCAGCAATTGCAGATGCTCAGGCAGGGGATGCGGCCCCAGGTGAAAGGAGTCGGGCAGGCTGACCTCCTCCGGCTTGTACATGTCCCAGTACTGACCGTGGGGCGTGTAAGGGTGATGGGGGTCCGGAAAAGAGCACTGAATAAAGAAGGGCTGTTGTTCCTGGGCATATTTGTCCAGCACAGCGCGGGTGCGTTCACCAATCCAGGCCGTGGTGCTGTACTCTTCTGGCACACGGGTACGCCAGGCTTGGCCAATGCGGCTTAACTCGTAGTCGGGGGTCGGGATGGCGTTTTCAGGGCCGGACAAGGCGGCGATTTCAGGGTGTTCATCCTGCAGCCAGCGACCATAGTCACCCCAGACCTGATCGCCGTGATCAATGGCCAGGTCCACGTGTTCGTAGCCGTAAAAAGGCAGTTGTACGCCGTGATCGGGGCGGTCGCGCCACCATTGGCCACATTCCTGGCCGTAATCGTTAGTGGGCAGGGGAGGACGCGCTTCACCCTTGGTCGGCGGATCATCCGGACGTGGGTACAGTGGTGGCGTATCCGTTATATTTTGCAGGTGCGCCTTGCCTACCAATGCCGTGCTCCAGCCCGCTTGACGCAGTACATCGACAAAAGTGCTGGAGTCCAGTGGCAGAGGAACCCCGTTGTGACGAGCACCGTGCAACGAGGGCATGCGACCGGTCATCAAGGAAGCACGGTTGGGCATGCAGATGGGGGTAGCGACGTAAAATCGATCAGCACTCCAACCGCGAGCTGCTAAAGCATCCAGATTGGGCGTTTTTATTTCTTTATTGCCGTAACAGGCTAAATGGTCAGCGCGGAGTTGATCCGCAATAATCAATAAAAAATTGGGTACTGATTGAGACATGAAGTGCCTATTTTGTAGCTTTGGGTATACCCATTATGGAAGCTGTAGCCATAATGTTAAATTGAATAACTTGCAGGTATATATACCTCTTTCATATAGGTAAGTCATGAGCTGGAGTGAACGCATTCGCTTAAAGCATCTGCAGGTTTTAATTCGTCTGTGCGAAGAAAAAAGCATGAGCGATGTGGCCCGGCAGTCCAATATGACTCAGCCTGCCTTGTCAAAATGGCTCAAGGATTTTGAAGACAATATAGGCATGCCCTTATTTGAGCGCCATGCTCGTGGCATTGAGCCTTTGCCTGCTGCCCTGGCGCTGGTTTCCCAGGCGCAGGGGGTGTTGAATCGCCTTGATCGCATGAGTGCCACTCTGGAGCAATACCGGCAGGGTTTTCGCCAGCAATTTACCTTGGGTATTTCGCCTATGGTGGCGGCGGTTTATTTGCCGCAGCTGCTGGTGTATTTGCACGAGCGCGATCCGCAATGCCATATCCGTATTCAGGAAGGCACGCTGGATATTTTGAGTCGCAATCTGGAGCAGGGCGAGCTGGATCTGGTTATTGGCCGTGTGGATGAAGCGGGCCGCAATCCGGCGATGGCGTATCTGCCGCTGGGCATGGTGCCCTTGGGCGTGGCGGCTTGCCGCAAGCATCCTTTGGCGCAGCAAGATGAGGTGACCTGGGAGCAGACGCTGGAATATCCCTGGATATTGCCACCTCGAAACAGCCCGATGCGGCGCAGTTTCGAGTTGAGCCTGGATGCCAAGGGCCTGCCGTATCCCACCTGCGCCATTGAATCCGCTTACGCGCATACCAATGCCCGTGTCGCGGTCGGCAGTGATTTTTTAGTACCCATGACGCGCAGCATGGTGCCGGTCTATCCGGAGCTGTGTATCTTGGAACTGGACTGGAGCGACCCGCGCTTGCATGGTCAGCTCGGTCTGTTGTGGCGCCCGCAGGATTCGGGCGAACCGATGTTGGAAGAGGTAATTAGCTGGATGAGCAAGCAATCTCAAGTGATGTGATGGTAAGTCAGGGTCAGCATGGCTGACCCTGAAAAAACTGACAGCTTGTTTTTTAAACTCATGTAACTAAAAATTGCGATTATGTTACTTTGTTTCTTCTTAGCGAATTGATTGATGGGAACAGTTCTGGAAGGCTGGAAAAACTTGCAAGCGATCAGTATCAGCTCGGTGCGCGACACACTGAGCGGGAAATATCATTCTCGTGACTTCATTCATGCCCGGATGGAGTATTTGCGCAGCCGTGTCATCCTGGTCGGCTTGTTATTTGCTTTGTTGACCCCCCTTTGGACCTTGATGGACTGGCTGGTTTTACCTGGCTGGCCCACGCATTTGATGGCGATACGGGTTTTAAGCCTGGGGGGATTGATCTTGTGTGTGTGGCTGGCATTCAATGGCCACCAGCGCATCACCCGCATTTATGTTTTAAGCGGCCTGGTCTTTATTTTGCCGGCCTCTTTTTACGCCTATATGCTGCTGACGCTCTCGGGGGCAGGGCATTACGTGGTGCTGGGTTACGGCTTTATTCCTTTCCTGCTGGTGGCGACCTTAAGCATTTTTCCCTTCACCTTGCTGGAATCTGCTTTGGTAGGGGGCGCATTAATTGCCTTGCAGGTCCTGGCCAGTGTCAGTTCAGGAACCTGGATGACCATGAAAGGTTTGCAAGACCTTTGGCTCTTGAGTGCCTTGCTGGTTGTTGCCCTGACCGCCAATTATTTTCATCTTGGGCTATTGCTGCGTTTATACCGGCAAGCCACGCACGATACCCTGACCGGGCTATTGAACCGGGGCGCGGTCAGCCGTCAATTGGGACAGGGGCCAGTCCAGGAAAAACTGCATGTGCTGATGGTGGATCTGGATCATTTCAAGCAGATCAACGATACCCACGGGCATTCGGTAGGGGATGATGTATTGACGCGTACCGCCTCTTTATTCAAGGCGCATCTGGGGCCGGATGATCTGGCGGCCCGTTATGGCGGCGAAGAGTTCGTGCTGATTCTGGCCGGGCGCAGTGATGCGCAGGCTTTGAGCTTTGCTGATTTGCTCTTGCGTCAGGTGCAGGCACAAACCTTTTATAACCACGACCGCGAGCCTTTCCAGATTACGGCCAGTATGGGTTTGGCGGTGTGCCAGCCCGGTCAGGTGATTGAGGATGTGCTGATGCAGGCTGACCAGCGCTTGTACGATGCCAAGCGCGCCGGTCGCAATCAGGTGGTGGCGAAGGGCTAAGCCTGTCTGGCAATGCAAAAAGAAACGGGGCCTGGAGCAGCAAATGCTCCAGGCCCCGTTTTGATTGGCTACTTAGTAGCGCAGGGTCTGGCTGCCCTGGCTGGACTTGTCTATGTCCTGAGCGCTGATGGCATCGCTCTTGCACTTGAAGGCGGCATACATCTCCAGCTGATCCGAGTGATGCGTATCGGCTTCGCCTTTGGGGTTGATGAAACCGCTTTGACCGGGAGCCATCACCGAGCACATACGTACGCCAGCAGGGTCCATTACATACTGGAAACGGGCGCTGCCAGTGTTCAGATACGGCATGATGCGGCGCTCGTGCGCAGGGTCAGACCAAGGCACCCCAATCGCATTGCGTGCCGCAAACAGCATGGAAACAGAGGGAGCACGCCATTGCTGGGCTTGTGCGCCTTGTGACTTCTGCAAGGAGGCGGCTGCTAGTTCCAGTGCGTCCAGCACCAGTTCCTGGGCCGGACGGCCTTGCAGGAAATCAATCGTTTGTGGCACTCCGGCCGATGGACCCTGGATGGCGTTCCAGATCAGCTTGGCCGCAGCGGCTGGCTGGGCGCTGCGTGGATCATCCATGGCCGGGTACAGGCTTTGCGGGTAGGTGTTGTAGACGCTGTCCGGCAAACGACCTTTCAGGAATACCGGCACCGCGGCTTGCATCCAGGCCTGCATCACAGCCGGGGCACTGCCTTCATATTGCTTGCCGTTGCTGGCTACGCGCAGCTTGTAGTCCCAGCCCTTCAACTGCTCGGCAGCCTGACGGGCCAGGGCGCTGGCACGTGGCAGCTTGGCGGCTTCCTGGATAAGGGGGGCGAAGTAGCGCGCATTCAGGTCAGAGCGTGCGCCCAGGGAATCAATGCCCCAGATTTCTGCATCGCTCAGGCGTTGCTTGGCTTGCAGCGGTGCCAGCAATTCCTGCACGCGGTCAACATAGGAGAAGTTGGAGTTGTCAGCCAGCAAGGCGCCATAAGCCTTGTTGTTCCAGCTGGCGATATAGCCTTGCTGTGGGTTCAGCACTTTCGGGTTGTGCTCAAAGCTCAGAAAGCCTTGCCATTCCATGCTGCCGTCGCCTGCTGCCGGAAACTGGATGGCCTGACTGGCCGGGCGCTGGGGCAAGAGGCCCAAGGCAGCGGCACCGATATTGTTTTTGGTATCGGCATAGAACCAGGTAATGGAGGCGCTGACGCGGGCTGCCTGGGCCATGAATTGATCCCAGTTCTTGGCCTTGGCCGCATGTGCCCAGCCCAAAAGGGTTTCAATTTCCCGACCTTCCCAGGTGCGACGGTTGGCGTAGGCCGTGTTGTTCTTCTTGTCCCAGCTGCTGACATAACCTTGGGCCGCACGGTAGATGTCCAGCGTCACGTCGTCCTGGTCACGCACTTTGATGCGTACCTGCTTGTGCTCCATGGGACGCCAGGCATTGTTGTACCAGTAGCTGTGTGGATCACCGTCTTTCAAGCGCAACTGGTAAACGTCGTTGGTATCCAGCGAACCCACGGTGGAGCCCCAGGCAATCTGGCCATTGGTGCCGAAGAGGATGGCGGGCAGGGCCACGGCAGTGCTGCCGGTCAGGTCGTAGCCCGCACCATGCAGGCCGACGCTATAGGTAATGGACGGGGTGTACCAGCCTTGTTGCGGGCCGTTGTACAGCACGGCATGGCCGTGAGTCGTCTTTCCAGGGCCCAGCAGCCAGGCATTACTGGCCGTAGGTGTGCCGGCAGCCACGGTGGGGCCCAGGGCCACGGCTTGCTTGTGCAGATAGTCTTGCGCTGCTTGCGAGGACAGGGCCTGCAAATGCGTGGGCAAATCAGCCAGAGCGGTCTTGGCTTCAGGCTGCGCAATGATGGTGGGGGCGGTGGGGTCATTCAGCCAGCGCAATTGCTTGTAGAGCTGTTCGCCACGTTCCGCGCCCTGGTCGGCCTTCAGGGTTTCCAGCAGATTCAGGTTGGCCACTTCTGCCGTACCGGCAAAGAAGCGGTTCAGAATCAGGCCCACCCAGACCATGGCAATGTCTTCAGGCTGCCATTCAGAAGGCTCGAAGCCCTTGTCCAGAAACTCCTTGGGCATCAAGGTGTCGCGCTGGGCTTTTACCTCGCGCACACGCTGGGTAAAGCCAGCGGCATAGCCTTCAAACATGGCGCGGTCTTCTTTGGACAGGGCGGCCAATTGCTTGCGTATGGAGTCCGGGTCGATATTGTTGTGGGTGACTTTGTCCAGTTCCAGGAAGTCCGCTCCCAGAACCTCTGCTACCGTTCCCCAGCCGGAGCGCTTGGCAATTTCCATCTGATATAGACGGTCTGTGGCCACAGCATAGGCATAGCCATAGAACAGGCCATAGGTGCTGTCAGCATAGATATGCGGCGTGCCGTAGCTGTCGCGCTTGATGGTGACGCTGCGCTCACTTACAGGTGCGCTGGCACAGGCGGCCAGCAAGACGCTGGTGGTCAACACGCCAAGGCTCAGCCGGGATGGGAAGCGACGGGGGGAAGTCAAAATCTGGTCTCCTCAAGAGTAGCCGTGGGGGCTACTGTTTTTTTATCTCTTGAGAATATAACGTCAAAATTCTTTAGGTATTGATATTTCCAGGTGAAACCTTATAGAGGATTTCCCCAGTAGAAGAAGGCAGCCTGGGAATGAAACTTGCTGGCTCTTTGTTGAACACATCTATTTGGGAGCCTTGTTATGGAACGCATTATTGCGGCGGAATTCGATACGTTTGATCAAGCCCAACAAGTAGCGCGAGTCCTGCAGGGGCAGGGTTTGGACAGCCAGGATCTACAGGTTTTCTACCTTAAGCCAGGAGGTCAGCACGGGCAGTATCCAATTGGAGGTGACAGAACCTTGGATAAGGCTGCCCGAGGGGGCGGTTTGGGTGCCATCCTGGGTGTGGTCCTGGGGGCCGCCCTAGGGGTCGCGTTGGGTTGGTGGTTGCTGAGCATGACAAGCTGGCCCCAGTTTGTGTTGATTGCGTTTGCTGCCTTGGGGGCCTACGTGGGCGCCATGGTGGGCGGTATTGTGAAACTGGGCGGCCGTAGACCTGAAAAAGAGACCTTGAATCGGGTGTCGGGGGTCATGCTGGCGGCGCGTCTGGGGCAGGCCGAGGAAGCTGTGCTGGTGCGGGAATTGCAGCGCAATGGGGGATACGCCATCGAATGGGCCAACGGTAATTGGAGTGATGGTCAATGGCAGGACTTCAACCCAACGCGCACGCCCCAGTTATACGATTTACCCTCATCGGGGCAGAGAGTTCACGAGACTCGCAGTGGCTGATTGCTACCCTGAGACTGTAAATCCAGAGCATTAGCTCATCCGCCTTTCTAGCGTTTTTAGCCGTTTGATTCCTCTTTGCCGGATATGATGGAGCAGTTTATGAAATCCATGATTCGGCGCGCGCAGGAACCAGGCGGGGTGGTTGCGTTTTAATCTCTGGGCTTATTAAGTGTAGTCACTGTATATCGGTAGTTCTCTTCTTCTCAGGCTATCTACTTTTTCTGCTCATTTCTTCTTGGTCTCCTTGCTTTAACGGCTTTCTGCGTGGCTTGCTGTGTTTTATGTTTAAAGTGTTCAAGGGTATATCCCTAGGTCTTGGCCGATTTACTCGCAAAAATACCATGTGTACACTTTAAATCACTAAAACAAGACAAGTTGCTGAGTCGTGTTTCGCCTCACAAGCCCACGGAGAAGACAATGAACAAGACATTTGCAGGGGTAGCACTGGCAGGAACGATGATGTTGCAAACCTTGGGGGCTACCGCTGCCGCCGAGGGGGTGATCAAGATTGGGGAGCTGAACAGCTATAAATCCCAGCCCGCTTTTTTGGGGCCTTATCGAAACGGGATGGAGCTGGCGGTTGAGCAGATCAACCAGGCCGGGGGGATTCACGGCAAGCAGCTGCAATTGATCATCAAGGACGACAACTCCAATCCCGGCGATGCGGTACGCGCTGCCGAAGAATTGATCTCGCGTGAAAAAGTGGATGTGCTGACCGGGACCTTCTTGTCCAATATCGGTCTGGCCATTACCGACTTTGCCAAGCATAAAAAAGTTTTCTTTCTGGCCAGCGAGCCGTTGACCGACAAGATCGTCTGGGCCGATGGCAACCGCTACACCTTCCGCCTGCGCAACTCCACCTATATGCAGGTGGCCATGCTGGTGCCGGAAGCCGTCAAGCTGAACAAGAAGCGTTGGGCGATTGTGTACCCCAACTACGAGTACGGTCAGTCCGCTGTTGCCACCTTCAAGACCTTGATGAAAGAAGCCCAGCCCGATATCGAGTTCGTGGCTGAACAGGCTACTCCTCTGGGTAAGGTCGATGCTGGTGCCGTGGTGCAGGCTTTGTCCGAAGCCAAGCCTGATGCGGTCTTTAACGTACTGTTTGCGTCCGACCTGGCTCGTCTGGTTCGTGCCGGTAATCAGCGCCAGTTCTTCAGTCCCGCCTTGCCGGTGGTCAGCATGTTGACGGGCGAGCCGGAGTACCTGGACCCCTTGGGTGAAGAAACGCCGGAAGGCTGGATTGTGACGGGCTACCCTTGGTATGCCATCGACACGCCCGAGCACAATGCCTTCCTGAAAGCCTATCAGGACAAGTACAAAGAGCACCCACGCCTGGGTACGATTATTGGCTACAGCACCATTGTGTCGATTGCCGCCGGTATTGAAAAAGCCGGCTCCACCGACACGGAAGCCATGATCAAAGCTTTCCGGGGTCTGGATGTGGTCACGCCTTTCGGCCCCATCACTTACCGCACGCAAGATCAGCAATCCACGCAGGGGGCTTATGTGGGTGTGCTGGCCAAGCAAGACGGCAAAGGCATCATGACTAATATTCGTTATGCCGATGGCAAGGATGTACAGCCTACGGATGAGCAAGTCAGCCAGTGGCGTCCTGCCGCGGCCAATCAATAATTCCAAGAACGCAGTATTTCGTAGATCGGCGCGCCATCTGGCGCGCCACTTCTGACGCGAGGCAGTAATGGCCTTATCGGGTTTATGGGTTCAGTTCCTTAACGGACTGGCCGAGGCATCGTCTTTGTTCCTGGTGGCGGCGGGATTGTCCCTGATCTTTGGGGTGACACGCATCGTCAACTTTGCACACGGCTCCCTGTACATGCTGGGCATCTACATGGCGTATTCCACCGTGCAATTCATGGGGGGCTCGGCGCTGGGATTCTGGGCAGGCCTGATTGTGGCCGCCTTGCTGGTCGGCGCATTGGGAGCCTTGCTGGAGATCGTGCTCCTGCGGCGTATCTATAAAGCGCCTGAGCTGTTTCAGTTATTGGCCACCTTTGCTCTGGTGCTGGTGATCAATGACGGGGCCTTGGCCGTGTGGGGGCCAGAAGATCTGTTGGGGCCATTGGCTCCGGGTTTGAACGGCTCCGTTTCCATTGCAGGGCGCTTCTTCCCGGTGTATGACCTGGTGCTGATTGTGATCGGCCCGGTAGTGCTGGGCTTGCTATGGCTCTTGCTGACCCGTACTCGTTGGGGTGTGCTGGTGCGCGCCGCGACCCATGACCGACAAATGCTGGGTGCGCTGGGCGTGAATCAGGCCTGGCTGTTTACGGGTGTGTTTGCCCTGGGGGCCTTCCTGGCTGGTTTGGGTGGTGCCGTGCAGTTACCGCGTCAACCCGCCAATCTGCTGCTGGACTTGAGCGTGATCGGGGATGCTTTTGTGATTGTGGTGGTCGGTGGCATGGGCTCCATCCCCGGTGCTTACGTGGCGGCCTTGATCGTCGCGGAATTGAAGGCTCTGTGTATCGCTCTGGGCACGGTCACTTTCTTTGGCGTGGACTTTGCCTTTCCGAAATTGACGCTGGTGGTGGAGTTCATCTTCATGGCCGTGGTGCTGGTGTTCCGGCCCTGGGGCTTGTTTGGGCGAGCTCAAGCCGTCAGCCGTAACTCGGCTCCGATTGAAGCGCCCTTGCGTGCTGGTAGTAGGGCTTTCCAGGTCATGGTGCTGGTAGTTCTGGGTGTGATGGCTGCATTGCCCTTGATGAGCGACTGGTTCCCGTACGCGCCTGTGCTGGCTCTGGATATTCTGGTTTTGTCTCTGTTCTCCTTGAGCCTGCATTTCATGATGGGGCCAGGTGGCATGAACTCCTTTGGTCATGCTGCTTACTTTGGTCTGGGGGCGTACGCGGCGGCTCTGCTGTTTAAAGCGGCGGCCTTGTCCATGGGCTGGTCCCTGGTTCTGGCTCCGGCTGTTGCAGGCTTGGGGGCGCTGATCTTTGGCTGGTTCTGCGTGCGCCTGTCCGGTGTTTACCTGGCCATGCTGACCTTGGCATTCGCGCAGATTATCTGGTCGATTGTCTATCAGTGGGACAGCTTTACAGGCGGCTCCAATGGCGTGGTCGGTATCTGGCCTGCAGAATGGCTGTCGGGTGATCGCTATTATTACTTTGCCTTGCTGCTGGTGGTGGCAGCGGCTTTCCTCTTGCGTCGCATCTTGTTCTCACCCTTTGGCTATGCCATGCGTGCTAGCCGGGACTCTGCTTTGCGGGCCGAGGCCATTGGTATCCCCGTCAAGCGCGTACAGTGGCTGACCTTTATTTTGGCGGGCACGTTTGCCGGTCTGGCCGGTGCCTTGTTCGTGTTTTCCAAGGGTAGTGTGTCGCCTGAAGTGATCGCGGTGAATAAATCCGTGGATGGCCTGGTCATGGTCTTGTTGGGTGGTTTGCAAACCCTGGTCGGTCCGGTGGTCGGTGCAGCGGTGTTCACCTTGTTGCAGGACTTCTTCCTGGGCATCACGCAGTATTGGCGCGCCTTGTTTGGTGGCGTGATTCTGCTGCTGGTTCTGGCTTTCCCGCAGGGTATTGCCGGCTTTTTCAAACGCTGGGCGCATCGCCGCGTAGCACCGGAGGCATCGTCATGAGTTTGCTGCAAGTACGAGGTCTTAAAAAAGCGTTTGGCGGCAATCTGGCCGTAGACGGTATTGAGTTTGATGTACAGGCCGGAGAATTCCTGGCTTTGATCGGCCCCAATGGCGCAGGCAAAACCACCACCTTCAATATGGTGGGCGGGCAATTGACGCCCACTGCTGGTTCGGTGCGTTTGGGCGATCAGGAACTGGTGGGGCTGGCCCCGCGCAAGATTGCTGCTTTGGGTGTGGGTCGTACCTTTCAGATTGCCGCGACTTTTGCATCCCTGACAGTGGTGGAGAACGTGCAGATGGCCTTGCTGGCGCATCAGAAAAAACTGTTTTCCTTCTGGCGTCGGGCGGCTCAGTTCGAGCGTGCGCGTGCGCTGGATCTGCTGGATCAGGTGGGTATGCTGGCGCAGGCTGAGCGGCCTTGTAGCGAGCTGGCTTACGGCGATGTGAAGCGGGTAGAGCTGGCGATTGCGCTGGCCAACGATCCGCGTCTTTTGCTGATGGATGAGCCCACAGCAGGCATGGCCCCCAAGGAGCGCAATGAGCTGATGCGCCTGACCAAAAAACTGGTGATCGAACGCAATATGGGTGTGCTGTTTACCGAGCACAGCATGGATGTGGTGTTCGAGCACTCGGATCGCATGCTGGTGTTGGCCCGTGGTCGGCTGGTGGCCGAAGGGGATGCGGACTATATCCGTCAGCATCCCAAGGTGCAGGAGGTGTACTTTGGAACAGGCAAAACATTCGAGAGCAAGGAGCCAGCATGACGCAGGACTTATTAGCCGGTTCTGAGCGAATCGCTGCAGGTATGGCGGACGAGCAGCCTTTGCTGAGTGTGGATGGCTTGAACGCCTGGTACGGCGCGGCGCATATCTTGTTTGATCTGTCCCTGACTGTGCAACGCGGTGAGGTGGTCGCCTTGATGGGGCGCAACGGTGCAGGCAAGTCCACCACCTTGAAATCCATCATGGGTTTGATGGAGCGCTCCAACGGCCATATCGAATTCATGGGCCAAGCCATTCACGACAAGCAGCCTTTTGAAATCGCTCGTGCTGGTTTGGGATTTGTGCCCGAAGACCGGCGCATCTTTACTGATTTAAGCGTCACGGAAAATCTGGAAGTGGGCCGTCAGCCTGCACGACGCTGGCCGGATGGCACAGCAGCTCCGCACTGGCAGCCTGAACGCTTGTACAGCCTGTTTCCCAATCTGGGTCAGATGCAGGACAGGCCCGGCGGGCAGATGAGCGGGGGCGAACAGCAAATGCTGACCGTCGCGCGCACCTTGATGGGCAATCCCTATCTGGTCTTGCTGGACGAGCCGTCCGAGGGTGTGGCACCCGTGATTGTGGAGCAGATGGTGCACATGATTCTGGAGCTGAAGCAGGCGGGTGTCAGCATCTTGCTGTCCGAGCAGAATCTGCATTTTGCCGAGCTGGTGTCGGATCGGGCGTATGTGCTGGAGAAGGGGCAAATACGGTACAGTGGCGCCATGCAGGAATTAAGTGCCAACGAACAAGTGCGGCGCACTTACCTGTCCGTTTAACTTTGGGCCTCCAGACAGTGGAGGCCGGACCGGCTCCAGGAGAACACCATGGCAGATGCACGTCCCAACCCTCAGGCAGTGATTGATTTCTGGGTTGAATCAGGGCCAGAGAAGTGGTTTCGCAAGTCCGATGACTTTGACCGGGAATTTCGCGAACGGTTTTTGGACTGGCACGAACGTGCGGCCAAGGGGGAGCTGGATGATTGGGCGCAGACCGCAGAAGGGGCTTACGCCTTGCTGATTTTGCTGGATCAGTTCCCACGCAACTCCTTTCGCAATACCACTCGCATGTATGCGACCGATGAAAAAGGTTTGGCGATTGCCAAGGAAATGGTGGCCAAGGGCCTGGATAAACAGATTCCGGTGGAGCGCCGTGTGTTTTGCTACCTGCCATACTCCCATGCGGAGAATCTGGCCGATCAGCAAGAGGCTGTGCGCCTGAATCAGGAAATTGGCCGTCCCTGGCTGGATCATGCCGAAGAGCATCTGGATGTGGTGGAGCGTTTTGGCCGCTTCCCGCATCGCAACTCGATTCTGGGGCGTACTACCACTGCGGAAGAACAGAAGTTTCTGGAGGCTGGTGGTTTTTCCGGTTGATGGATTTTGAGTCTGGCCCAGGCTCGGGTTTAACCGTGTCAGAGTACAATGCAAGATAAAACAAAGGCGGCCAAGTGAAAACTTGAAGCCGCCTTTATTTCATCTGCCGTGTATCTAAACACTATCTGCGGACAAGCCTCGTCTACAGGTGTCCCTTCTGCTCCCGTATGGTCGCAATCTTGTCTTTCAGGCCTGTCCAGGCGGGTTTGTCCGGTGCAAAACGCGCCCGCATATAGTTCAGCAGATCTTCCATCTGCTCGTCATTCATGCTGTTCTTGAAACCGGGCATGGAACCCAGGGTGGGCTGTGCCGGACGGGTAATGCCGTGCATCAACACCTGAATCGTATTGTCCGGGTGTTCACTGTGCAGATTGCTGTTCAAGGCCAGGGACGGGCGAGCCCCAAAGAGCACCGGCCCACCACGTGGGTCATGGCAAACAGCACAAGCGCCGTTGAACAGGTTTTCGCCTGGCATCACCATCACGTCCTTATTGCTGCGGCTATCTTGCTCCAGCAGCGCGGCCTGGGCGGCGTGTGTTTGTTCTTGTTCACTCTCGACCGGGTTCAAACTGCTTAGGTAGTGCGCCATGGCACGGACGTCGGACTCCGGCAGTTCTGCCAAGCCTGCGACGACCGGCCCCATCGGTCCCGCCGCCACGCCATGACGGGGAGAGTAGCCGGTACGCAGGTACTGGTACAGCTCCTGTTCTGTCCAGGGGATGGGGGCTTTGGACAGGCTATTGAGCGCCGGCGCTTCCCAGTTGTCCGCAAAACCACCAGCCAGGAAATTCGCTTTACCGCCTTTTTCCGCGCCCAGCATATTTCGCGGGCTATGGCAGGCCGCACAGTGACCGCTGCTATTGACCAGATAGGCCCCCCGGTTCCATTGCACGGTTTGAGTCGGGTCCGGCACGTAGGCATTCGGATCACGGTGAAACAGCAGGTTCCAGCCCGCTACCAAAGGCCGCATATTCATGGGGAAGGGCAGCTTGGTTTCAGGCACTTCGGATTTCACCGGCTCTTGCGTCATCAAGTAGGCGTACAGGGACTGCATGTCCTCATCGCTGATCTTGGCAAAGGCCGTGTAAGGGAAGGCCGGGTACAGGTGGCGACCGTCTTGATGAATACCCTCGCGCATGGCGCGTTCAAAGGCTTTGTAGCTCCAGCTGCCGATGCCGGTTTCTTTGTCTGGCGTGATGTTAGTGGTGTAGATAGTGCCAAACGGCGTATCCAAACCCAGACCGCCCGCATTGGGTGTGCCGCCTTCAGCGGTGTGGCAGACCATGCAGTCGCCCGCAATGGCAACCAGGCGGCCGCGTTCGATGGCCAGCTCTGAAAAGATGGAGGTATCCACTTGGCCGACCGGTGCAATGGCAGGTCGCCAGGGCAGGGCACTCAAGACTGTGCCGGTGGCGACCGCGGCCAAGGCCCCCCACCAGGCTTTGCGTTTTTTGCTGCTGCCCGTTTTATCGGACTGATAGCCCAGTGCCAGAGACTGTTCGCTAAAAGGCGCACTGGTCAGGCGTATGCCACTGGCATTGAAAATTGCATTGGCAATGGCGGCAGCGGCAGGCAGTTCCACGCCCTGGTTCCAGGCCAAAGGCTGGCCTACGGCAGACTCTCGTTTGACCAGCTGGACGGCGGGCTTGTCGGCGGTTTCTTTGACAGGGCTGTCGTTGCTACCTTCGCTGCCTTTGCCCACGCCATTGTTCAGCAGTTGTTGAGCCCAACGGCCCAGTCGGTCGGCCAGGGCGGGCGCAGATTCCGGGGTCTGCTCGGGATTGCTCAGTTCGGTGCTGTCGTGGCCAATGGTCAGCTTGTCTATGCTGAGCGTGCCTTGACGGGTATCGACGCTGACATCCACGGCCCAGGCGGACCACTGTTCTCGTGCAGCCTGTCCGGGGACGTTCTCGACAATATGGCTGTAGGCCAGCCCGCGACCCTTGCGCAAAGGGCCTTGATGGGCGGGCAAGGGCTCGGACCAGTCCGATTGCTCGGCAACCCGTTGCAGCAGCTCGCGCCCTTGGGGGCTGCTGACTTGTTCCAGTCGTGCTTCCAAAGGATCCAGGTCCAGGCTGTGGCAGTCCTGATCGAACTGCGACTCTTGGGCAAAGACTGTGGCCTGGGCCAGACTGTCGGGGTCACTGCTGGCGGCCGCGCCATCATAGTTAGGCGTGGGTGCAGAAAAGTAATCGCTCTTTACGTCCGGACCGCTGCTGGGCAAACCTGGCTGGCCGCAAAGAATGGCCGCCAGCGAGGGACGTGCACCGGACAAGGTGTTCAGTTGCCAGCGGGTCGCCCGCAAATGGGCATTCAAGTCGTTTCGCTCTGCGGTGCCTTTATAGACGCTCAGGCGAATGGTGACTTCGCTGTGGCTGGCACGAACTTGCACGGCCTGGGGGCGGCCAAAGGCCATGACAGCTGCATCCATGGCGCAGTCGTAGGCATCGGCCTGATTGCCGGCAATATCCTGCAAATGGATCTGTTCGCTGGGCAGGCCGCTCAAGGCTTGCAGCTCAATCAGCAGGGCAGCGGGGCGCTGCGTATGCGCCCAGACATAAAGCTGCTTGTCGTGATAACAAGCACGGGCCCAAGCGGTTTCCTGATGCTCGGCGGCAGAGTGCCACTCATAGCTTTGATCGGGGGGGCCCAGTGTCGCGGCAACAGCCTCATCGGCTGGCAGGGCAGCCTGGTTTGCAGTGACAGGCGTGGCCCAGCGCACATCCAGCAAGGCGGCGCCTTGTTGAGCCTGCTCGGCTTGTACCGCCAGCACACCCAGGAAATTGCCCATATGCACACAGGCTACAACGCCGGGTACTTGCAGGGCAGCTTGTTGGTCTACCGTTTGTAATTCAGCGCCCAGATACTGCCCGTTTTCATAGGACCAGTAAGGGGGGCGTACCACAGCGCCATGCAGCAAGTTGGTGCCCGCAGGCAGTTCCGGCCACAGCGCTCGGGAAAGGTCTTGTACTGAATGACTCATTGCCGGGCCTTTGCGACGCGTACGGCGGCTTGCATGATTTCTACGTGCGTGCCGCAACGGCACAGGTTATAGCGCAGTTCATCCCGAATTTGCTCTTCGGTGGCTTGCGGATTGCGTTCCAGCAGGGCCTGCACGGTCATGACCATGCCATTGAGGCAGTAGCCGCATTGTGCAGCCTGGCAATCTATAAATGCCTGCTGAACATCATTAGGCTGGCCATTTCGGGCCAGGCCTTCTAACGTAGTGATCTGGCGGTTTTCTACCAGGCTGACCGGCACGACACAGGAGCGGGCGGCCACACCATCGACCAGCACCGTACAGGCGCCACATTCACCCAGGCCGCAACCAAACTTGGGGCCATTCAGTTCAAGGTCGTTACGCAGTACATAAAGCAGTGGCGTATCGGGTTCCACCTCGATGATGTGGGTCTCTTGATTGACCCGCAAGATATGCGGGCGAGTACAAGGGTTCATGGGTTTCACCTTTGGGAGATCGCACCTTGTTGTCGAACAGCGTGTGCGGTGCTTTTATCAGCTCGGTATTGATATGCTTAAATTAAGTGTATACACTTTAATTTATCGAGTAAATAGATTCTACTACTCCCTTGAGGTATCAATCAAAGCTCTCTGGGGAGGACGTTCGAAATTCGGTCTAATCTTATTTAATATAGGGTTTACACTGATTATTAAGCCCTTGATTTTCTCTTTATAGTAGTTGCGATAAATGGGTTTCAGCGCACTGTATTTGATTTTATTAGGGCGTGTACGCTAGTAATCGATGTTTTGCCAGGGTACGCCTCAGGCAGGTTTTCAGGGAGGGCTCCCTGTTTGCCGGTTTCCAGACCCTTATAGAAAGCCCAGCCAGGAGAGTGTGATGTCTTACGATGCGCCGCGCCACCAGCAGCAGGACTTGCTCAGGGCGTCCGGCACCTTGCTGATTTTAGCGGCACCGGCACGGCCTCCCAAGCCTTCGCCCGGCCAGCCCGGCGTGGTGTCCGAGTACTTGCAGGCGCACGACGATGTCTTTGTCGCCGTGTCCGAACAGGGCTGGGTGCGCGCTTTTAACGGGCACGTGGACCTGGGCACCGGCATTCAAACTGCGCTAAGTCAGATCGTGGCCGACGAGCTGGATGTGCCCATGGCGCGCGTGCAAATGGTGCTGGGCCATACCGATGCTGTGCCCAATCAAGGTCCTACCATCGCCAGTGCGTCCATTCAGATCCATGCAGTACCGCTGCGCAAGGCGGCGGCTCAGGCACGTCAATTACTGCTGGCACAAGCTGCAGAGCGCTGGACGGTGCCTGCCGATCAATTACGCGTGGAAGACGGCACAATCATTGCCCCGGACGGGCGCAGCCTGACGTACTGGCAATTGCTGGAAGGCCTGGAGTTGCGGGCCTATCTGGATAAGGAAACCCCCACCAAACCGGCCGAGCAATTGCGCATTGTAGGGACAGCCCAAGCGCGTGTCGATATTCCGGGCAAGGTCGCGGGGCAGTGGGTGTATGTACACGATGTGCGCGTGCCCGGCATGTTGCATGGTCGTGTCGTGCGTCCTCCTTATATAGGGCGCGATAGCGGCGACTTCATTGGTCGCAGCCTGGAATCCGTGGACGAGCAGTCCATCCGTCATATTGCTGATGATGTGCGTGTCGTGGTGATTGGCGACTTTATTGGTGTGGTCGCGCGTCGTGAAGAACACGCCATGCGCGCCGCCCGTGAATTGAACGTGCGCTGGAAAGCGATTCCTCCTTTGGAGGATATGAATAATCTGGAGCAGCTGATTCGTCGTCAGCCCATGACGGAGCGCTTGCTGGCGGATAAAGGGCCGGATTTTGATGAACTGCCGCCAGAGGGCAAACGCTTGAAGCGTACCTATGTCTGGCCTTTTCAGCTGCATGCCTCCATTGGCCCCTCTTGCGCCGTGGCGGACTACCAGCCCGGCCATAGCCGAATCTGGTCAGGCTCGCAGAATCCGCATATGTTGCGCGTCCACTTGAGTCAGTTGCTGGACGAGGACGAAGCCGGCCTGGAGATCATCCGCCATGAAGCAGCCGGTTGCTATGGCCGTAATTGTGCTGACGATGTATGTGCGGACGCCTTGCTCTTGTCCCGGGCCGTCGGTGCGCCGGTACGTGTGCAACTGACGCGTGAGCAAGAACACGGCTGGGAGCCTAAAGGCGCTGCTCAGCTGATGGATGTGGAAGGCTCCATTGATGCCGAAGGGCAGCTGCGTCATTACGATTTTGTGACCCATTACCCCTCCAACGATGCGCCGAACCTGGCGCTCTTGCTGACGGGGCGGGAGTCGGCGGCTCCACGTCAATTGGAAATGGGGGATCGCACGGCAGTACCGCCGTACAGCTATCCCAAGCAGCGCATTGTTTGCCAGGACATGCCTGCGATTGTGCGTGCCTCCTGGTTGCGCGGTGTGTCGGCCATGCCCAATTCTTTTGCGCATGACTGCTTTCTGGACGAGCTGGCGGTGGAAGCAGGTGTAGACCCCTTGAGCTATCGCCTGCGTTATCTGGATCAGGATGGACGCGCCCAGGAACTGCTGCAGGCGGTGGCGGACAAGGGGCAATGGCAGATTGGGCATCGAGGTTCTCGCGGGCAGCCGGACGAGCAAGGCTATCTCTACGGTCGTGGCTTGTCGTACGCCCGTTATATCCACAGCAAGTTTCCTGGTTTCGGGGCGGCATGGTCAGCCTGGCTGCTGGATCTGCGGGTCCATGCGGAGACGGGCGTGATTGAGGTTCAGCAGATTTATGTGGGCCAGGACACCGGGCAGATGGTGAACCCGGCGGGTGTGCGCCACCAGATTCACGGCAATGTGATCCAGTCCTTGAGCCGCACTTTATATGAACAGGTGCGCTTTAACGCACAGGGTGTGGTCAGCGCAGAGTGGGGCGCCTATCCGATTGTGGATTTCCCGCGCATCCCGCCCATTGAGGTGATTTTGATGGACAGGCAATCCGAGCCGCCGATGGGGTCGGGTGAATCTGCCTCTGTGCCCTGTGCCTCGGCCATTGCCAATGCTTTGTTTGATGCAACTGGCCGACGTTTTCGGCAGGTGCCCTTTACACCGGATGTGGTCCGGGCCGCGCTGGCTGCTACGCCCCAAATGGCGTAGGCAGCAGCAATTTTCATGGATCGGGTTCAGGGCCTTTTAGCAGTACCGGGCTTTGGACCTGACGGTTTCAATCCAAGGACAGATTAATGAGTACCTTTCTTTACGGCGGCCATGTTCACGCCAATGGCATTCGTCAGCATTACCTGCGTTACGGTGGTTCCAGCGAGGGTCGCGATCAGCGCCCAGCGGTCATCATCGTTCCCGGCATTACCAGCCCGGCGGTGACCTGGGGCTTTGTGGGTGAGCAGTTCGGCAAGCACTTTGATACCTACATTCAGGACGTGCGTGGTCGCGGTTTGAGCGAAGCGGTTGAAGGCATGGATTACAGCCTGGATGCGCAGGCGGATGACTTGATTGCCTTGGCTCAAGCCTTGGGTCTGAAAGACTACATCGTGGTTGGTCACTCCATGGGTGCCCGTATTGGTTTGCGTGCGGCTCACAAGAACAGCGATGGATTGAACCGTTTGGTGATGGTTGATCCTCCGGTCTCTGGCCCAGGTCGCCGTGCTTATCCCTCCAAGTTGCCCTGGTATGTGGACTCCATGGCCATGGCACGTAAAGGCTGCACGGCAGAGGACATGCGTGCCTTTTGCCCGACCTGGACCGAAGAGCAATTGCAGTTGCGTGCTCAGTGGCTGCACACCTGCCACGAGCCTGCGATTCTGGCCAGCTTCGAAGGTTTCCACACCGACGATATTCACGTCGACTTCCCGCATCTGAAAGTACCTGCCTTGCTGATGACAGCCGAGCGTGGTGACGTGGTGCGCGATGAAGATGTGGCCGAGATTCAGCAACTGGCCTCGGGCGTTCAGCACGTTCGTGTACCGAACGCAGGTCACATGATTCCTTGGGATAACGAAGCAGGCTTCTACGAAGCTTTCGGTGATTTCCTGGGCCAACGCCTGGTGTGATGTTGAAATGGTCGCATGGGCGGCCCGTCGTGATGCAGAGGTTCCGCGTCAGTGCCGGAGCCTCTCACAAGGAGAGACAAGATGGCAGTTAGTGATTATCAACTTATCGAGGCATGGCAAGAAGTGCTGCGCCTGTCCAAGCTGCAAGCGGGTCAAACCGTGACCTTGCTGACCAGCTCGACCACTCACCCGCAGACCATGCAGTGCGCGCAGATTGCTGCTCAGTCCATGGGCGCGATTGTGAATCGCCTGGACTTGTTGCCGGTCAACGCGGAAAAAGCATTGAGCCGTGACTCGCTGGCGTACTTGGGTACGACCCCGCTGACGGGTAACGAAGCGGCGATCGCAGCCTTGAAGGCCAGCGATCTGGTTCTGGATCTGATGACCCTGCTGTTCTCGCCCGAGCAGATCGACATTCTGAAGTCGGGCACCAAGATCCTCTTGGCGGTGGAGCCACCCGAAATTCTGGTTCGTACTGTGCCAACCGAAGCAGATCGCGCACGCGTGACCGCTGCGGCCGCTTTGATCAAGGCCGCCAAGGAAATGAGCATCACCTCTCCTGCCGGTACGAACCTGCGTTGCCCGCTGGGTGAGTTCCCGGCGATTCGCGAGTACGGTTTTGTGGATGAGCCCGGTCGTTGGGACCACTGGCCCAGCGGTTTTGTGCTGACCTGGCCGAATGAGTTGGGCACCAACGGCACCATCGTGATCGACAAGGGCGACATCCTGTTGCCACAGAAGAAATACTCTACCGAGCAGATCATTCTGACCGTGGAAAACGGCTATGCCACCAAGATTGAAGGTGGTGTCGAAGCCGAGCTGCTGGACGAATACATGAAGACCTTCAACGATCCCGAAGGTTATGCGATTTCCCACATTGGTTGGGGTTTGCAGCCACGCGCTCACTGGTCCACTTTGGGTCTGTACTCGCGTGAGAACACCATTGGCATGGATGCCCGTGCGTTCGAGGGTAACTTCCTGTTCTCCTTGGGCCCGAACAACGAGGCTGGCGGCAATCGCACGACGGCCTGCCACATTGATATTCCTTTGCGCAATTGCACGGTCAGCCTGGATGGCCGCGCTGTGGTGCGTGATGGCAAAGTACTGGACGGAGGCGTTGGTGAGTACGAATGAAGGAGCGGTGTACGCTCAACAAGGTTTTGGGTCGACGCTGGAGCCTAAAGCTCCTTACGGCTTGTTGATTATTGATCTGGTGAACGGCTTTGCAGATCCTGCCGTGTTTGGTGGCGGCAATATTCCTGAAGCTATCGAGAACACACAGAAGCTGCTGGCAACGGCTCGTGAACAGGGCTGGCCGGTGGCTCACACCCGCATCGTGTATGCCGATGATGGCGCTGATAACAACATTTTCAGCATCAAAGTCCCTGGCATGCTGGGTCTGACCGAAGACGCCCACAACAGCCATATCGTGCCGGAACTGGCTCCTGCACCCGGTGAGTTCATCGTTCGTAAGAACGTGCCGTCGGCGTTTTTCGGTACACCCTTGGCCGCTTGGTTGACTCAGCGGGGTGTGCAAACATTGTTGGTCGCCGGTGCTGTCACCAGCGGTTGCGTGCGCTCCAGCGTGGTTGATGCGATGCAACTGGGTTTCCGCCCCTTGGTGGTATCGGATTGCGTGGGTGACCGTGCAATTGGCCCTCACGAGGCGAACCTGTTCGATATGCGTCAGAAGTACGCCACCGTGGCAACACGTGAAGAAGCGATGAAGTTGATCGGTCTTTGATCGAGTATCGGTAGTCTGCCGCTTGGGGGCAGGCTATCGGACCTGTGCTCCTGAGAGCCGAACGACTCTTGGGGGCTTTTTTTATAGTTGCTGTTCAGGTCCGTGTGAGGCCGTCGGTTTTTAAAACGCCCAGCGCAGATTCACCTGTCCTTGCAGCGACGAATATCCGCCTCCGAACTGTGAGCTGATGCCGGTGCCAATCGACAGACGCTCACTGCGTTGCCAGGTCAGGCCTGCACGCAGGCTCATCGTGTCGCGGGGCAGCACGCTATTACGGGTATTGAACGCTGTATCCGTGGACGCAATGGCGAAACGGGCTGCTTGAGTCAGGTCGCGATCCAGCCATTCGTGATTCCAGCCCACGTCAACGTTCACGGCCAGCTTGCTGCCATTAGTCAGGTCGCGATTCCATTCCGCCGTCAGCCCCAGGCTGGAGCGCAAGGCGTCTACGCGTTTGCTGTCCAGGTGAAGGCGCGTGGCGGCGTTGCCCGATTCGTCGACCGATGGGCGGGACACCAAGGCGTAGTTCATGCTGGCAAAGGGGCCCACCGAAAACGAGGGGTTCAGCTCCCAAAGGTAGCCCGTGCCTGCGTCAATCGACAGATTGCGTCCCGTCCAGTCGGACGAGTGCGTGGTCTGGTAGTCTCCAATGGCAATTTGCCTGCGCATATCGGCTTGTTCCAGGCCCAGACGCAGTCCGCTGAATGCGAAAAGACCTTCCCGTGCACCGGGGCGGTATTGCAGATGGGCGGCAAGGCCAAATGCGGTGGCTTGGCTCTTGCCGGAGTACGGGGCATCCGGTTTGACCGACAGATCGGAAATATCGAGCTGGGCTCCTACGGCGAAGTCAGGGGCCGACTCCAGGGCGCGCCCGGCTCCAACGATCAGGCCGTAGCTGTTGGCATCGTAGCCAAGCATGGACCCGCGTGTGTTTTGATCGCCACTGGCACCAAATACCAAGGCGTAGCCTTGCCAGTCGGTGCCGGGCCGTAACATGCTTTGGCTCAGGCCTTGGCGGGCGGTTTGCATGATCGAACGCTCGTGCATCAGGGAGGCGGCCAATGCAGCGCTGTAGCCAGCGGGTGATATCTGGTCCAGAGCAGCGGGTATTTGTGAACCGTCCGTGGCCGAGAAGTCGAGCGTCTGGAACAGGGCTTGTGCGGGTGCCGCTCCGGCGGCAGCCAGTTTGAATAAAGCCTTGCCGGCCTCGCGTTGGTTGTCGTCACGGCCATACTGGCTGTAGGCATTGTCGGCTCGGGTGGCAGACAAGCGGTAGCGTTCGTTGCCCAAGGGTGCCGCGTCAAATTGCAAGGTGGGCGATACGGCGGTGATCTGTGTGGTGTCAAAGTTACCGCTGTAGCTGGCTGCCTCCACAAACGAGCCAGTGTCGACCGCCCAGGCGTTTTGGTACCAATCGGCCACTGGCGTCAGTTTCAGCGTGCCAGCCAGGTCTGCATTGCCACTGATGGCAAGCGCGTCATGGTCGCCTTTGCCATCAAACTCGGCCACCAGTTGGCCCGTTGCGGTTTGCTGGAAGTCGCCATTTACCTTGATGCGTCCGACTGAGTTGCCTGGTGTCAGGGTGCCGGCGTTAATCAGGGTCTGGCCGCTGGCCAGATCGAAGCTGGCATTGCCGCCTAATGTTGCCGCTTCATTGATGGTGGCGTTGTGGACCTGCAAGGTGCCGTTCAGTTGTGTTGTGCCGCCGTCAAAGGATAGAGCCAGATTGTTTTTGCCTGTGATGTTACCGGCGTAGCTCAAGTGGAAGGTGGCATCGGGCTGATCAATGCTGCGGCCCATATTGTCGGCAGCCTGACCAAAGGACAGTGTGGTCAGGCGCAGCTGATTGTTGTCGTCACGCTCTGCATAATGCGAAACGATATCGCCTTCAATTTGGGCGCCTTGCATCAGATTGATGCGCTTGACGTAGGCATTGTCGGAAATCAGGATGGCTGCTTCTTGACCTGCAATTCGCCCGCTGATGTCGGCTTGTTGAACCAGGGGGCCGTTCAGTTCGGGGAGCAGGGCTTCATTGTAGCCCTCGCTGCTGCGGATGTAGGACCCACGTCGCTCGACCACGTTGCCTAGCGAGTTGGTGCCAAAATCAAAACGCAGGCCTACACCCTGAGGACCGGTAGCCTGGATGTCGCCGCGTTGAACCAGTGTGTGTCCACGTCCGTAGGCAAATTGAATGCCTTGCCCGTTCAAACCATCTGCGTAGATTCTGACGCCTGGATCGATGACAAGCGTGTTGTTCTCGCCATCGACCCGTATGCCTGCACCGCCTGATCCTGCTGCCAACAGGTCAGCGGCTTGTCGGACCTGATTATTGCTGCCATAGATATGCAGGCCCAAGCCTAATGTGGATTGGTTGTACTGGCCTGGAAGGTATTGTGTGCCCTCGGCATTTCGGGCAAAGAAGCCTTGTGTATTTACTAGCTTCAGGCCATCGCCGTAGATCGAACGTCCGAAGAAGTTTGCTCGGTCAATGGTGTAGCCTAGGTCTTGCAGAACCGCCAGCTCAGCTTCCATGAAACCCGAATAGTTACGGTAGTTCTGGTGGCTCATGACGCTGTTTCGAAGTTCGATATGGCTCATGAAGTCGCCGTCTATGTGGCCTCCATTACCTAGTATTTTTACGGGAACACCACGCAGGCCTCCTGCCAAAACTTGCTCGATATTGGCACCGACCAGAAAACCTTTGTCCTGACGCAAGTCGAAGGCATCAGGGTCGTAGGAGGTATTGCAACCATTGCACAGAATTTTCTGGCCTGCCTGTGCTGGATTACCGTTGTCGTCCCTTAGCAGTTGCGCCCAGCTGTTCAGCTGGGTTGTGAAATACGGTTGTATGTCATAGCGATCGCCTTTGTTTATCACATGGTTGGTCACGCCTAGCCCATGGGCAACTTCGTGGATGGCCGTCAGGAGTACGCTGTCTTTACCAGTCAGGGGTGTTTGTGTAAACGCCGGGTTTGTTGCGTAGTCGTGTTGGCCCAGGCCAAACAAACCATGTCCACCGAACGGCAGCGTGCCTGTGGCAGGTGACAGGCCGAAGATATTGTGTTGCATTTGCGTCAATGCGCTTTGGCCGTCGTTTGCTGTGGGTGAGCCTCCGTAGGCATTGCCTGGCATATTAATGGTGCCGATATTGATGATGGTCGCGGGATTGGAACCTTGGGTCTGGAGTATTTCAGCCCAATAGCCCAAGCCGTCAACGATCTCGTTTTTGTAGGCTTCATGACCTTGCCAGCTCCAGGAGGACGTAGTGCTCTCGTCGTCGAATGGATCATCGTCAATTTCAAAAAAACGCGCGATAAAGACGGGGCGTCCCGAGGCGTTTTCTATGATTCTGTCTTCCAGGGCTTGAGCAGACAGTGGGGCAATGACAAGCGCCAGGGCGGCACACAGTTTTGTTGGTTTCATTGTTAAGCAGGTGTTGAAGGCGCGAGATATTGTTTGCACTGGATGGCCCCTGAGGTAGAGGAAACAGTTTGATTGGAGTTGGGCGTTCATTATTGCTGCATCGTGAGGGGCTGACACAGGGGGAGTTCCCTTGGTCTGCGTCAGGAAAATATATCAGATGGTGTCAAATGGATATGGATGGTTTTAAACCCTTGGCCCTGTTTTTTAAACGGGGCGGTGGTTTGCCGAGGCCCAGGGATTGTGTGCTGGCAGGAATGGTCGTTGTTTAAGAGGAGCCTTCTTCTGGGCGTGCCGTTTGGGCTTTGAGTGAGGCCGGTGGATGGTTTTCTTGTGAGGCCCGGGTACGGCTTGTCTTGGCGGGTCTCTTGCCCACGCTGCGCGTGGGTTCCCTTGTCAGAGTACTGACTCGCCCGCCAAGCCGTACCCGGGCCTCACAAGAAAACACGCGGCACTGGTTAAAGCCCAAACGGCACTGGGGCGGAGGAAAAGAAACGAGGAGGGTGGGAGTTGGAGGGGAAAGTAGTCAGATAGTCAGGAGCGAGTCTGCCTGCCAAGGCCAGGATTGGGAAACTGAGGAGGCCGGAATAGTGACGCTGCTAAGAGATGATATTTGCTGGTGGCCGGGTATCTGAATAGAGGATGCTGGGGGCTGCTAATTTTGGAGAGCTGTTCGGCTCAGTGTTCCCACGGGTTGAGGAGGGTGACAGGGGTACCTTTGAAGTCTTTGGTGTTGCGCGTGACGACGGTCATGTTGTGAACCAGGGCTGTTGCCGCGATCAAGGCGTCCCGTTCGCCCTTCTTGTTTGGAACATGCAGTTGGGCACATTGTCGTGCTACCGCTGCATCAATGTTCAAGGTGGCTTGGGAGAATGCGGGTAGCACCTGATTTTCATACCAATTGCGCAATATGGTTCCCTGGGCGGCATCTTCCCGCTCTTTGCTCAGGATGCCTTGTTCCAGTTCCAGGACAGTAATGACGGATATGTACAGGGTGGCGGCGTTGACGCTGTGAATCCAGGCGGTGACATTTGCATCGGCTTTGCCGGATTTCATTTTCCGTATTTCGGAGACGACGTTGGTGTCCAGAAGGTACATGGTCAGAAATCAATGGGGCGAGTGTTGATGTTGCTATGAGCAGGTTCAAAGTCGATGTCGACGTCATCGTCAGACATGGCCAATTCATCAATGATGTTGCGGCGTTGCTCGGTCAGTTGCAGGTAATTCTGGAATGTCATTAGCACGTGTGAGGGGCGGCCACGATCGGTAATGATGACGGGACCATTGCTCGCGGCTTTTTTGGCCTCACTGGTGGCCTGGTTGAATTCTCGGCTTGAAAGAGTGGTGATAGTCATGATGCACCCTCCTGCGGTTTGTGAATGTAGTTATGTTACTACATTGAGTGTTGCTTGGTTTCTTCGTGCTTGTTTCTATCAATAAATTTATCCTGTAGGCAGGGGCGTGAAAAGACATGGTGTGACAGAGAAGTCACGTGAGACTGGAAAGGTGAATCAATGGCAGGGCAGCAGCATGTATCTGGAGTGACGGGCATTATTCTGGCGGCGGGCCTGGGTAGGCGGTTCGATCCGTCGGGCCAGCAGTTGAAGCTATTGGCCAAGACTGAAGATGGCAGAACGATGGTGCGCCGCGTCTGTGAGACGGCTTTGCCTGTGCTCGATGAGGTGCTGCTTGTTTGTGATGTTCATGAGCAGATTTTGCGTCAGGAGCTGGGTGACTTGCCGATCAGGTTTGTCCATGCACCTGAATCCATCCGCGGTATGGGTGTCAGCCTGAAAGCCGGGATCCACGCTTGCAGCCCCCGTTATGGTTATGTTGTTTTGCTGGCGGATATGCCTTGGTTGCGGCCAAGCACCGTAGCGGCGGTGGCCCAGGCTGTGCAGGATGGGGCCGGAATTGTACGCCCCGTTTTGAATGGCCAGCCCGGCAATCCGGTTGGCTTCGGGCTGGAATGGCGTCAGCAGCTTTTGGAGCTTGCAGACGAGCAGGGCGCGCGTAGTTTGTTGCAGGCCAACAAGGGTCAGACCTTGTTTGTACCTTTGGTGGACGAGGGGATTTTGCGGGATGTGGACACCCCCGGCGATTTGGGGATGCCCTAAGCATCGAATCAGCCGTGACCGCGCTGTTTGGCGATCTGCTGGCGCTCCAGGCGGCTGATGTAATGCTGAATCGCCATCTGTGTGGAGGCAGACAGATCAATGAAGGTACAGCCTAAACGTTGAATCTGTTTGCCATTAGGCAACTGCTGTGTTTCAGTACGCGCTACTTGTAGTGCCACTACAAAAGAACCGGCTTGCGGCAGTTCCAGCAGGGACTCGGTTTTATGCGTGCCGATCACCTCTGCCAGGGTTTGCGATTCGTCCACCAAAGACAAGCCGCCACCACTGATATCGTGCAGCAGAAAGCTTTTGGATTCGTTATTCAAGCGCAAGATCACCATGGCCGGTTCGCTGACAGGCACGTTGACGCGAAAGAACTCGCGTCGCTGCAGGCGGCGAATGGATTCGGGGATCGGGATCGCCAAAGCTGGCTGCCCTTCGTAGGACACGACCTCGGGGGTGGGGCCCTGAAACGTCACCTTGATCTTGTCTACCGATGTCTCGAAATGGGTGTGTTCAGACTGAAGCAGATTGCGGGTTTTTTCTTCTTTGTTGGCGGTATCAATCACCACCACGTTGTTGTCCAGATCAATATCCAGAATGGTGGTGACAATCCGGTCATTGCCTTGATTGGCTTCCATGTGCAGTAACAGGCCCCCTTTTTCGATAGCCCGTAAAACACGCAGAATTTCAAACTTGGACTGGATCTGATACGGATCGTCTTCGGTGGGAGGGAGCGTAGAGGTCATGGGTAGCGCGGCAAAAAGAGATCGGTAAGTGACTGTAAGAGATTGTACGCGCCAGAGTAACACTCTGGACGCGCTTTGGCGTGTGAGGTCAGCTAGTTAACAACCTAAGTATTTAGGCTCGATTCAAATGATGTAAAGCACAACGTGCCGCTGCCAAATCCCATGCAGCCGAGCCTACCGATTTGAAGAATAAAGGCTTGTCTTTTGGGGCGGGTGTACGCAGGGCTTGGTGAATGCTGTGGACTTGCTCCCAATCCACGCCAGCCTGGATCAGGTCGCCTGCTTCCTGGCGGGCACCGGCGACATCATCGGCATACAGGCGACTTGCCAGCAAAGTGTGTGGCTCGAATTCAGCCATATCCGGTTGGAAGGCGCCCAAGCCAATCAGCAAGCGGTCCAGGCGGGCAGCTTCGTGATACACGGGCGTCAGGCTGGATGTCAGGGCGATCAGCACATCAGTTTTTTCCGGAATAGCCGTGGCGGCCTGGACCCGGTCTCCGAATCGGGCTTGCAAAGACGTGGCCACAGCCTGTGCACGGTCTGGGTTACGGCCGGTCAGGGTGACGTGCGCTTTGGGGTACAGCGTCATGATGGCATCGCAATGCGCGACAGCCTGTTGCCCGTACCCCAGCAAAGTAATATGTTCCGGCCCTTGGGGCCACAGAGCTTGGATACCCAGCATGGATACAGCGGCGGTACGGCGTCCAGATAGGGTGGGAGCATCCAGAATCAATAAAGGCAAGCCATTTTGGGCATCGTAAACGCTGACCAGACCCTGGATACTGCCAAGCTTTTGTTGCTGATTGTCCAGCATTACATTGGCCAGTTTATGAACACCTATATCGTTTGAGACCGCAGGCATGGACAGCATTTTCCCGGTTTTGGGATAGTTCAGAACCTGACGGGTTGGGGCGACGATAGTGCCAGCAGCATATTGGGCCATGGCTTTGCCTAGCTGGGCGACCAGTTCGGGATAAGGCAGGGCACGAGCAGTCTCTTCAGATGACAGGACGGTATAGGAAGCTTGCGTCATTCCAGGGTCTCCATGGAGTCGGTCTGTGGGGGATGCCGGACTATTGATAATCCAGTGTAGCGTAGGCCCAGCCAAGGGCAATAGGGCCTTTCCGCCAGTGATCTATTGACCCACCTTGACAATTAATCCGCCCCGTCTGGCGGTCTGTCACGGCATAATGAGGCCTGATATCAGCACCTGCCCACGCGCGGGGCCGTGCATTGGGGAGAAAAATAATGAGTTTGCTTAATTCTGTTGTGTCGGCCTTGTCGGCTACGGATTCCAAATCCAAAGAGCAGGGCGCCTTGTTGCCCGCGCTGATTCAAGTGATCAGCACCTACCCAGGTGGCTTGAGCGGCCTGATCGAACGTTTTCGCACAGGCGGCTTTGGTGATGTGGTGTCGTCCTGGATCTCGCAGGGCAGCAATCAGGAAATTGGCCAGCAGGATTTGCTGGGCGTGATGGGCCAACCCGCCATCAAGCAATTGGTGGACTTGTCTGGTTTGAATCAGCAAAGCGTGCTGGATAACCTGAAGATCATGCTGCCTTCTCTGATCAACCAAGCCAGCCCGAATGGCCAGTTTGATCCGTCCCACATTACCGATGCCAGCAGCTTGCTGGGCGGTTTGACGCAGCTGTTTCGCAAGTCCTGATCAGCTTGCGCCCGTGATACGGCCTGTCTGAAGGCTGTATGTAACGCGCGAAATGCAAAAAAGCCTGGAGTCGGTGCCATACCGATTCCAGGCTTTTTTAGCTTGATGCAGAAAAACCTGTACAGCAATTCCGGCCTGTACAGGCTTTCTGGTCTTAGCCTCGTGCCGCTGCTTCCAGCGCTTGTTCCAGATCGGCCAGAATGTCGTCGATATGTTCCAGGCCGATGGACAGGCGCACCATGTCTTCGCTCACGCCTACCGCCGCCAGTTCTTCGGCGTTCAGCTGACGGTGCGTAGTGCTGGCGGGGTGGCAAGCCAGGGATTTGGCGTCACCAATATTGACCAGACGCAGGACCAGGTTCAGTGCGTCGATAAAGCGGGTACCGGCTTCAATACCGCCTTTGATCCCGAAGGACAGGATCGCGGCAGGCTTGCCGCCCATGTAGCGCTTGGCTAGTTCGTGATCCGGATGGTCAGGCAGACCGGCGTACTTCACCCAGGACACTTGCGGGTGCTTGTTCAGGTACTCGGCCACTTTCAGGGCGTTTTCTGTATGACGCTCCATGCGCAGCGGCAGGGTTTCGATACCTTGCAGGATCTGGAAGGCGCTCAAGGGGGCTAGGGCTGCGCCGGTATTGCGCAGCGGAGCCACGCGGCAGCGGCCGATGAAGGCAGCGGGGCCGAAGGCTTCGGTGTAGACCACGCCGTGGTAGGACGGGTCAGGTGTGTTCAGGATGGCAAAGCGCTCTTTGTGCTCGGCCCAGGGGAATTTGCCGGAGTCCACCACCATGCCGGCGATGGTGGTGCCGTGGCCGCCCATGTATTTGGTCAGCGAGTGCACCACGATGTCGGCACCGTGCTCGATAGGGCGGCACAGGGCCGGGGAGGCAACGGTATTGTCTACAATCAGGGGGACGCCATGACGGTGAGCGGCATCGGCCAGCGCACGGATATCAATGATGTTGCCAGCGGGGTTGCCGATGGTTTCGCAGAACACGGCACGAGTGCGATCGTCGATCAGCGCTTCCAGCGCTTCGATGTCGTTGGGCTGGGCAAATTTGACGGTAATGCCCTGACGCGGGAATGAATGCGCGAACAGGTTGTACGTGCCGCCGTACAGCTTACTGACGGACACAATGTTGTCACCGGCCTCTGCAATCGTTTGGATAGCATACGTGATGGCCGCCATGCCAGAGGCGACTGCCAAGCCCGCAATCCCGCCTTCCAGTGCTGCTACGCGCTCTTCGAGCACGGCATTGGTCGGGTTCATGATGCGGGTGTAAATATTGCCGGGTACCTTCAGGTCAAACAGATCCGCGCCGTGTTGCGTGTTGTCGAAAGCGTAGGAAGTGGTCTGGTAAATCGGAACAGCAACGGCTTTTGTGGTCGGATCTGGCTGATAGCCAGCATGAATGGCAAGAGTCTCTAGTTTCATGGTTGATTTTGGAATTGATTATCAAGTGGCTTATATAAGACAGAGCAAGCATAACCCCTGTAAGTAGAGAAATACATCTAAGGGCGCAGACATTAATACTATGCCTTTATTTCTTTCGGTAATAATGGCGTATTGCTGACAGCCGACTCTGCTTTTTAAAGTGCGGGTGGATATTTCTTATTTTCGTTACTTCGCAATGGCCCTACATGGGTTAGCATTTCGTATCCGGGCAGATGGCGTGTTGCATCCTGCCTTGAGGTCCTAGAGGCTTACATGAAAGTATGGTTTAAGCGGGGCTTATTCAGCCTCGTCGTTTTAGCTATTGTCACGGTGGTAGGCGGGGCGATTTTCCTGCTGACATTCAATCCCAATTCGTACAAACAGAAGCTGGCTGACATCGTCCAGCAAAAGTATCAACGTACGCTCAAGATTGACGGTGATATCGAACTTTCTTTATTTCCCCGCATTGGCCTGTCCGTGCAGGGGCTGTCCCTGTCTGACCGCAATTCGGAAGATCCCTTCGCTTCTTTGGAAAGCGCCCGCTTTGCGGTGGCCCTGTGGCCTTTGATCAATAACCGCCTGGTGGTCGATCACGTCGCCGTTACCGGCTTCAAGGCCTGGATTGTGCGCGATGAAGAAGGCAAGCTGAATTTTGACGACCTGCTGCAAGCGCCACCGGCGGGTCCGCAATTGCCCGTTGCCCGCTCCGGCGTGTCCTTGTTGCCTGCAGCTCAAGCTGCCGAGGCCCCACAGGAAAAACCCGTTGAACCCGCACCTGAATCCTTGCCCGTCCCTGAATTGATTGCCAAGCGTTCCGGCAGCGAAACGGATTTCCAGATTGATATTGCGGGGCTGAGCCTGAAAGGTGGCGAGATCCATTACTTCAGCAAACGCAGCAATGTGATTGGTCGCCTGTTGCAGCTGGAAGTGAATACGGGCCGCATGACCTTTGGCCAGCCTTTTGATGTGGCTTTCAAGAGCCGCTTGTCGGGTGACTATCCCGTGGCCGATGGCGTGCTGGAAGGGCAAGGGCAATTGAGTCTGGACCCGGCTTCCAAATCTTACAGCGCACAAAAGCTGAGTTTGAGCTTTGTGGGTGATCTGGACGAGCTCCAGGCGCAAAGCCTGACCGTCAAGGGTAATGTGGCTTACAAGTCCGCCCAGCGTCAGTTCAGCGCCACCAGTCTGGATACACAATTGCAAGGCCAATGGCTGGGTGCCTATCCGGTCAGCGATCTGAACGCTACGCTGAGCACGCCCAAGATGCAAATCGACAGCGTCAGTGATCTGGTGTCTTTCGAGAAGCTGGCTTTGCGCGTGCGTGGCAAGAATGAAGATCAGAATCTGGACCTGGCCTTGGATGTGCCTCGTATCCAGGTATCGCCTGCCCAAGCGGAAGGCTCGCCTGTCGTTGCCAGCCTGAAAGTCAGCGGCCCACGAGTTTTGGGCCTGGGCTTGACCCTGCAAGGTTTGTCCGGCAACAGCGAGGAGCTGCTGTTTGAACAGGCCAAGCTGGATGGGGCGATCAAGCAAGGCAGCCGTGTGGCGCAATTGAAGGCCAGCTCCCCCATGCAATGGCAGCCATCCAATGAATGGCTGCGCTTGCCCGAGATTCAGGCCAATATCCGTGTCGAAGATGAAGCGGATGCAGGTAGCCGTTTTGAAATGCCGGTCACCGGTCAAGCTGACCTGAACAAAGGCAAACAACACTACAGTGCCCAGTTAAGCAGCAGTACTGAGCAGGCTCAAGGCAGTCTGGATGTGACCTTGCAGGACAAGGGCAAGGGTCCCCTGCTGGATGCCGTGCTGAAAGCAGACAAGCTGGATCTGGATGAACTGCGTTCGATTTTTTGGGTGACGGCGCCTGAGGTAGTCCCTGCAACCGAACCCGAGCCCCAGGCGGAGGCACCAGAAGCCGCTGCCGAGCAGGAACCTGCTGCAGAGGGCGGTGAGCAAACCGAGCAGCAGCCCAAGGCCGCAGAGGCAGATGCCGCTCCACCAGCAGAGGAAGCGCCCGAAGAGACCACTTCCTACGCATGGTTGGACAAGATCACGTTTGACCTGCGCTTTGAAATCGAAAAACTGCGCAGCCTGGGCGTGGTGATGGATCAGGTCAAGGCCCAGGTCAAGAACCAGGGGCAGTTGATCAATCTGTCGCAGTTCAATGCTCAGGCTTATGAGGGGCAGCTCCAGGCCAAGGCCAAGGTAGAGCCAGGCAAGCGCTTTGAAATGGGCCTTAAGTTGCAGCAAATGCAGGTCGGCTCGCTCTTGCTGGATGCCTTCGGTAATGATTACCTGGCCGGCAAGGGTAATGTGGACCTGAACCTGAAGGCGCAAGGCAACACGCAGGAAGAGCGTTTGAATGCTCTGGAAGGTGGCCTGACCGTTGATTTGCGTGACGGCAGCTGGCGCAGTGTCGATCTGGATCAGAGCGTGCGGGATATCAATGAGGCCGTGCGCAATGCATTTAGCGGCCAGATTCCTTTGCTCTTGCCCGAGTCCGATCCTTTGCGTCGCACGGTACTGAGCCGTTTGCAGGGCAGCCTGGATATCAAGAAAGGGCAGGCTACTTTCCGTAATTTCCGGGCTACGACGCCGATCTTGACGGTGACGACGGCTAAAGGCTCCACGCTGGATCTGGTAACGCAGCACGCTAACGTGACCTTGCAAGCACGCTTGAACCATAACAACCTGGCCGCTGATGAGCGCAAATCATTTCAGGATCTGCGTAATGTGCTGATTCCTATCCATATTTCTGGCCCTTGGGCAGCGCTGTCCTACCAGATTCAATGGAAGGACATTGCCAGCAACTCCATCAAGAAAGCGTTGCAGGACGGTTTGCTGGATTTGTTGAGTCAGCAAGTCTCGGAGGCCAAGACAGAGTCCAGGCCCGATGTGAAATCCGAGGTGAAAGAGATCATCAAGGAAGAGTTGGGGGCCAAGGTTCCACAGACAGTAGGCGAAGCCATGAAGCAATGGTTCAAGCCATGAGCACCAGTCCACAGGTAAATGAGCTTCAAGAGTCGGTCTGTTTGTTGCAAGGCGGGCCGGCTCTAAGCGACAGCAAGGCATTGGCCTGCAAGGGTCGCTGGGTTTTGGGCGATGATAAGGGGCAGGTTCTGGTCGCTCAGGCGCTGCCAGCGTTGGCTGAGCTAAGCATGGAACTGCGGTTCGGTCAGCTGGTGCTTCGTGCCCCTGGCATGTTGCGTCTGGATATTGAAGTGGACGTTATTGAGGATGACCCGGATTCTTTTTCCCTGTGGCAGGAAAATGGGCAGTCCGTACAACTGGTGGATGAAGGGGACCTGCCTGCACAGTGGTTCAGCCGCTATACAGGCCAGCCCTTGCGCTTGTTGAAACGTCTGCCCGAGGCTGTCTAAGCCGTCGACAAGGTCTTTCTCTACATACAAGAAGCCCTGCTCATGGCAGGGCTTTTTCTCATTCTTTTACTTATGTTGTGGGTTCGGACTGCAGCCGGTGATAACGGGCCAGCAGGGTTTCCTGGCTTTCCTGATGCTGGGGGTGAACCTCGATGCACTCGACCGGACACACCACCACACACTGTGGCTCGTCAAAGTGGCCGACGCATTCGGTGCACAGGTTGGGGTTGATCTCGTAGATCTCCTCGCCCATGTAAATAGCCAGATTGGGGCACTGCGGCTCACAAACGTCGCAGTTAATGCATTCTTCAGTAATGTGCAGTGCCATAGCGCAGTGTCCTGATAAGCGTGGTCCTTGGATTTGACCAGTCGGTCACCCTACAGTGTAGTACGGACCGCTGCGCAGGGCGAGTTCAGCCGGCAGAAACCGCTTGTTGCTTGCGTTCCTGGGCCTTGGTTTGTAGCCAGCGCTCCACGGACGGGAAAACAAATTTGCCCACGTCGCCGCCCAAAATGGCAATTTCGCGCACGATGGTGCCGGAGATGAATTGGTACTGGTCCGAAGGAGTCATGAACATGGTCTCGACTTCGGGCAGCAGGTGGCGGTTCATGCCCGCCATTTGAAATTCGTATTCAAAATCGGACACGGCGCGCAGGCCTCGTACGATCACGCGACCATTTTGTTCGCGTACAAAGTCCTTGAGCAGGCCGGAAAAGCTTTTCACTTCCACGTTCGGGTAGTGGCTGAGCACTTCGGAAGCGATCTCAACACGCTCTTCAACAGTGAAGAAAGGGCGCTTGTTCTGGCTGGAGGCCACACCAACCACGACGTGATCGAAAAGGTTGGCGGCTCGCCGGACCAAGTCTTCATGGCCTCGGGTCAGGGGGTCGAAGGTGCCGGGGTAAACAGCTGTGATCATGGTGCATCCGCGTAAGGGGTTCAAGTTGGCAGGTCGGAATCCGGGGAGAGCGGTGCAGGCGTCCCGGAAAATTCGGCATTATTGACTGTTTTTTGCATCGCAGCAAATCGCAACAAATGATAATGTACCTGCCCTGCCTTATCCTGTCGTAGTATCCCGTATTGATCCGGGGCTTGTATAGGGGTTTCGGACTCAATGTAAACCAGTGCGTCCGGTGCCAGCACATTGGGCAGCAAGGGCCAGATACGTTCCATCCAGTCGTGCGCGAAGGGCGGGTCTATAAAGACCAGATCGTAGCGCATCTGGCTGCGCTCCAGAATATGGAGGGCGTCTCCCGCATGGATACGGACGTGATCTGCCTTGAGCTTGGTACGCAGGCTGCGCAAATTGCTAACAGCGGGTCCGTGGCGTTCCACCATTTGTACAAAGGCGACACCGCGCGAGGCCGCTTCAAAGCCCAGGGCTCCGCTACCGGCAAACAGATCCAGTACGTTCTTGTCGCTGAATTGTCCGCCCCAGAAGTGGTTAAGCCAGTTAAACAGCGTTTCGCGCACACGATCCGGTGTGGGGCGCAGGCCGGGTGCATCGACGACTGAAATCGGTGTGCGGCGGTAATCACCACCTACAATACGGACAGCATGTTTTCTCATTAGCGCTTTGATCGGATAATGTGGTCATTCAACAGAATTTTCTAGTGTAAATCGTATGTTCAGTTTTTTTAAAAGAAAGAAGGCCAAGCCAGAGCCACAAGTCACTCAAACGGAGCTGACCGAGCCGCTTTCTCCTGCCCAGCCCGAGGCTGACGGGGCAGACGCATCCCCTGCGGTATCGCAGGAGCAAAGCACGCCGGTTCAAACGCCGGCGGTCTCGCCGGCTGTGGCTTTGGATCGCCAGGCAGCCAGTCAGGCTGAACATCGCGCTGCTTCGCAGACCACGCCCACGCAGCCAGAGGTGCCACAACCGGCCCCGGCCAGTGTCCCTGTCCCAGAGCCTGCACGTGTCTACGAGCCTGAGGTACAGCCCGTACCTGAACCTGTCCGTACTCCTGAGCCGGAAGTGCAGCCTGTGCCGGTGCCTGAACCCGAGGTGCCGCCGACTCCTGAACCGGAGCCACAGCCAGAGACTGTTCCCGTTCCCGCACCAGCACCCCAGCCTGAGCCAGCTCCGGCCCCAGAGCCAGAAGCCGCCGCACCTGTGGTGAAAACCTCCTGGATGTCCCGCCTGAAACAGGGCTTGTCGCGTACAGGACAGAGCCTGAGCAGCCTGTTTGTCGGTGCCAAGGTTGATGAAACACTGTTCGAGGAACTGGAAGATGCCTTGCTGATGGCAGATGCGGGCGTTGAGGCTACCGAGAAACTGATTACCGCCTTGCGTGCCCGTGTTCGCAAGGAAAAAGTCAGTGATGCGGCTCAGGTCAAACAAATCTTGTGCGACATCCTGACTGACCACTTGAAGCCCTTGGAGAAATCGTTCCCTCTGGAGTCGAGCAAGCCGCTGGTTGTCATGATTGCCGGGGTGAATGGTGCAGGTAAAACCACGTCTATCGGTAAATTGGCCCACACCTTCCAGGAGCAGGGCGCAAAAGTCTTGCTGGCCGCCGGCGATACCTTCCGTGCTGCGGCTCGTGAACAGCTGATTGAGTGGGGCACCCGCAATAACGTCAGCGTTATTGCTCAGGATGGTGGCGACCCCGCCGCCGTGGCTTTTGATGCGGTACATGCAGGCCGTGCTCGTGATATGGGTGTGGTCATGGTGGACACTGCCGGTCGCTTGCCGACTCAGCTGCACCTGATGGAAGAGCTCAAGAAGATCAAGCGTGTGATTGGCAAGGCCGATGGCCAGGCTCCCCATGAAATTCTCTTGGTTGTAGACGGCAACACCGGCCAGAACGCCATTTCCCAGATCCGTGCGTTTGATGCGGCCTTGGGGCTGACTGGCCTGGTTGTCACCAAGCTGGACGGTACAGCCAAAGGCGGTACGCTGGCTGCCGTTGCAGCCTGTGCGCAAGGCGTACGTCCTATCCCGGTTTACTGGATTGGCGTGGGCGAGGGTATGCAGGATCTGCAGGCTTTTGTGGCACGAGAGTTCGCGTCGGCCTTGTTGGGCATGAACGCCTGACAGTCGCGTTTGGCTACAAAAAACCGGCGATGTCTTTGTAGGCATCGCCGGTTTTTTATTACTGAACTGTCCAAGGTGACAAGCGGCACTCGATAGAAACCAAAGGCCTGACGTGCGGATCGGCTTTAGTGGCCTTGCTGCTTAGCGTCGTAGCAATTCAGTCTGTGGCTGATGCTGATCCAAGGCATTCAGAGCATGCTGGGCATGGGCGGCACGCCCTTGGCGGGCATGAGTCAGCCAGTCCCGCGCAAATTGCGCCTGCTCGGGATTGGCTGCATGTTGAGCATACCAATCCAGTGCCACGTCCACATCGGTAACCGCGCCAATCAAGGCCTGACATTCGCGCAGCACTTTGTGCAGCCCTTGCTTGTCGGCAGCGCTGGGCAAAAACTCCAGGCAGTAGCGCAGGCTCTTGATCCGGTTGCGCAAACGATGCTGCTTGTCCTGACTGATCTGTGCGAAGCGCTGGCTGCGCAATTGAATGGTCTGAAACCAGCGGCTGATACGGGCTTCGACCAGATGCTCGGGCTGGGGCACACCATCCAGTTCTAGCGTAGGGCCGCAGATCAGACTTTGCAGATTACTTAATAGCAAGGATTGGAACTCGGCGGCACTGGCAAGTTGCACAGGGTCGTGTTCCAGGTGGGCTGGAGTCGGTTCGGGAGCGGGGCCGGGCATGCCAGCTTGCAGCAGCAAGGGGGTAATCTCCAGCTGCACCAGGTCGTGGTCACGCGCCTGGCCAAACAGACCGAAGTAATGCGTCAGACGGGTATTGGCATAACCTTCGCTGGCCGACAGCCACATTTTGAACAGCTTGCGGCAGGAGCGCAGACGGCGCAGACCGACACGCATCAAGGCCAGATAGTCGGCCTGACGGGAAGAGTCTGGACGTATGCCATCCACGCCCGCCAGCAAAGCCGCATTGCGAATGACCTGCTCCAGGCTCATGGTGGCGCTCAGGCTGTAGAACTGCTCCAGGTCCTCGGTATCGACAAAATGGGGCTTGGGCAGATCGTAGGCCTTGCGCGTCAAGGCGGCAGCAACTTGCTCTGGCGACAGGTCCAGGCTTTCGGATTTCGCACGGCGACGATCCGCCAGACTGGCCAGTGCATCGCCGCGTTCGGACTTGCTGCGCATCTCCAGAATCAGGCCATGCTTGTACAGCCAGCGTTGGCCGACTTCAAACATGGTCAGGCTCTCGCCGCTGATCAGTTCAATTTCCAGCTCGTTGACCAGCAGCTTCAAGCCATTGGATTCGATATGGCCTACGTCGTAGGCCAGTTCCAGTTCCGACTGGCCTTGCTTGATCAGGGCCAGCTCGCGCTGGATGCGGGTTTGGTAACGGGCTTGAATCTGATTCGCGTAGCGAGCCAGCGCCGCGTGGGCAGGCGTGTTCTGATAAAGACTCAGGTCCAGTTCCGGGCCGGGTCTGGGGTGATTGATTTCAATGCGGGACAGGGTGTCAGGACCGGGCAGTTTGACGGTCTGAACCCATTGTTCGCCTTCCTTGCGTAGACGCAGGGCGATACTTGAGCGCGCCAGATCACGTTCGGGCGTATCAAAGTAAATGGCATTTAAGGTAATGTTACCCGTGCGTACTGCGTCAAAGGCGGTCAATAAACCGGGACGGGCACTCTCGGGTACAAAAAATTTCAGTTCTTGTTCTAGCACAGCATCGCACTCGAGAAATCGCCCACAACAGGTGGGCGGATAAAACAATTATTTTGCATGTAAACCGACCAAACTTGAAGTAGCGACACCCGTATAAGTGTGTGTAGTCATGTCAAGTTTTATAAAGGGGGAGTGCCCAGCGGCTCGCGCCAGCCCAGCTGATGCGAAATGCTGTTGGCGCACTGTCGCAATTGGGCCAGGATGGGGCTGTCAATACTGGCATCAAACAGCGTGCTGGGGCCCAGGCTGGTCAGGGCCAGCACAATTTGGCCAGAGTGATCGAATACGGGGACGGACAGGGCATCAATGCCGGGCAAGGGGTTGCCCAGCGCCTGCGCTACGCCTTGTTCACGGATTTTTTCCAGCATGGCCGCCAGTTCTTTGGGGCTGGGGCGCAGCGGGCTGATACTGGTTACAACCGCGCTATCGCCTGCCTCGCGCTCAATATAGTGACGTGCCACTTCCGGGGGCAGCCAGGCGGCAAAGACGTGGCCGGTAGCCGTATGCAACATGGACATCACCGTGCCGCAGCGCATGTTCACGTGGACCGGGTAGCTGGCCTCGCTGATATGAACCATGGTGGGACCGTGTGAGCCCAGCACCGCCAAACCCAGGGTATGCCCAATGCGCGAGGCCCAGGCCTGAACCAGGGGCAGGGCGATCTTGACCGGGTTCTGGCTTTGCAGGCTGACCAGCCCCATCTGTAAGGCAAAGGGCCCCAGCTCGTACAGCCCAGTCGCCGGAGCCTGCTGCACCAGTCCTACATTGGTAAAGCTGACCAGATAAGGGTGGGCTTTGGCCGAGCTCATTCCCGCCTGAGTAGCCAGATCACGCAACATCATGGGTTGTCCGCTGTCCACTAGCACTTTCAACAGGCCAAAACCCGTTTCAATGGATTGGATACGGCGACGTTTTTCGTCCAGAGCAGGCAAAATGGGTTCGGTCATAGGGGTTTGGGGCGGTTTGGCACGGTCTTCAAGTGTACCGACTAATGAAGCTGCCCGCCGGGGCCTGGGTGTCGTAAAATGGCCTTAATTATTATCTGTCTGAGCAAAGAGCACGATGAATCAAGAAATTCAGTCCGACGCTGGTCAACTGGGCGCCAGTCCAATCGCTCCCGTTCCAGAGATTGTTGAAGAGCTGCGCGCAGGTCGCATGGTTATTCTGGTTGACGAAGAGGACCGCGAAAACGAAGGCGATCTGGTCATGGCCGCCGAATTCGTGAATGCCGAAGCGATCAACTTCATGGTGACTCATGGTCGCGGTCTGGTTTGCCTGACCCTGACCGAAGAGCGTTGCCGCCAACTGGACCTGCCTTTGATGGCCACCCGTAATGGCACGCGTTTTGGCACCAACTTCACGGTGTCGATCGAAGCGGCTGAAGGCGTGGAAACCGGGATTTCTGCGGCTGACCGTGCCCGTACCGTGCAAGCGGCCGTGGCCCGTGATGCGCGTCCGATTGACCTGGTGCAGCCAGGCCACATTTTTCCGCTGAAGGCGGCCAAAGGTGGCGTGCTGGTGCGTGCCGGTCATACCGAAGCGGGCTGTGACCTGACGGCAATGGCCGGTTTGACCCCAGCTGCTGTCATTTGCGAAGTGCTTAATCCTGACGGCACCATGGCGCGCTTGCCGGATTTGCTGGTGTTCGCCCGCGAGCATGGCATCAAGGTTGGCACCATTGCGGACCTGATCCAGTACCGCAGCGAACACGAATCCATGATCGAGCGTCTGCACAAGAAGCCCGTCAAGACCCCTTACGGTGAATTTGAGTGCCACGCCTACCGCGATCTGTCTTCCGGTGGCCTGCATCTGGCGCTGGTGCACGGTGAAATCAGCCCTGACGTGGAAACTCTGGTCCGTGTGCATGAACCGACTACCGTGCTGGATGTCTTGATTGAGGGCGATGTGGGCCACAGCTGGACCCTGCCCACTGCGCTGCGTACCGTGGCCAAATCCGACAGCGGTGTTGTGTTGCTGATGAATTGTCAGAACTCCGAAGAAGAGAGTTTTGAGCAGATTCAGGCCTGGGGCGCAGACAGCCCGGCACAAACGCCACGCGGTCGTCCTAGCCGCAATGATTTGCGCACGTATGGAATTGGTGCACAAATTTTGCGTGACCTCAATGTTGGCAAAGCCCGTTTGATGTCGCGACCACGTAAAATGCCAAGCATGGCCGGGTTTGCATTGACCGTGACGGGTTACCATAGCGAACCAGACTCTCAATCCTAAGCGGAGCTTCCAACATGAATCCTTACATTGTTACCCCTGACCTGAACGGGGAAGGTCTGCACATTGGTATTGTGCGTGCACGTTTTAACGAATCCATCGGCCTGACCGAATTGGAAGCCTGCCTGAAAGAGCTGGAGGCTCTGGGTGTGGACGAGCGCGACGTGACTGTTCTGTCCGTACCTGGCGCGTTGGAATTGGGCATTACTTTGGGCCAGATGGCCGAAACCGGCGAGTTTGATGCCCTGATCGCTCTGGGCGCCGTTATCCGCGGCGATACCTACCACTTTGAAGTGGTCAGCAATGAAAGCGCTTCAGCCATTACCCAAGTCTCCCTGGCAACCGGTATTCCTGTTGCCAACGGTGTACTGACCACCAACACAGATGAACAAGCCGAAGTTCGAGCTGCTGAAAAGGGTCGCGATTGCGCCCGTACAGCGGTCGAGCTGGGCAATCTTATCGCCGTCCTCGAACCCGAGCTGGACGACGATGAGGACGAAGATTACGAGGACGAAGATCTTGACGACGACAAATAAAGTCCCGGCCAGCAAGGCCAACGGACGATCCGCGCGCCGCCGCTCGCGCGAATTTGCCCTGCAGGGCATCTACTCCTGGCTTTTGCGAGGCTCTGATGGCCTGCAGGAAGCCACCTCCATCGACGCTCATATTCGGGGCGACGAGGAGTTCGGTGAAGCCGACGCAGCCTGGTTCAAAACCTTGCTGTTTGGCGTCATGCGCGAAGCCCCCGTGCTGCGCGAACGCTTTTTGCCTTATGTTGATCGTCCTTTGGAAGAGCTCTCTCCCATCGAACATGGCATCTTGCTGATTGGCAGTTACGAACTGGTGCATCACGTTGAAGTGCCTTATCGCGTTGCCATTAATGAAGCCGTTGAACTGGCCAAATCTTTTGGCGGTACGGACGGTTTCAAATTCGTGAATGGCGTGCTGGACAAACTGGCCGCCGACGTACGCGCACCGGAAGTTGCCAAGCAGGCCCGCCGCTAAAACGAGGCGTGCCGTGCTGAACGAGTTCGGTCTTATCCAGCAGTATTTCAATCGTCCCGCTCCCGAAGGTTATTTGGGAGTGGGTGACGATTGTGCCCTTTTTACTCCGACACCCGGTTGGCAACTGGCCAGCAGCGTGGATCTTCTGATCGAAGGGCAACATTTCTTTCCTGATGTGGACCCCTTTCTCTTGGGGCACAAGGCGCTGGCCGTGAATCTGTCGGACCTGGGCGCCATGGGAGCCAAACCACGCGCCTGCCTGCTGGCTTTATCCATGCCCGAAGTCCGGCCCGAATGGCTGGCCGCATTCTCCAAAGGCTTGTTCCAGTTGGCCGATCAGGCGCAATGCCCCTTGATTGGCGGTGATACCACGCGCAGCAGGCAAGGAGTGGTTATCAGCATCACGGTGCTGGGTGAAGTCCCGGCGGGGCAGGCTTTGCAACGCAGTGCGGCCCGGCCCGGTGACGATATCTGGCTGACGGGCACCCTGGGGGCGGCAGACATTGCCTTGCGCCTGCTGCAAGGTCGTCTGGCTGCGGACCCGGATCGACTGGCTGCCAGCCGCCAAGCCCTGGAGCAACCCTGGCCGCCGTATCGCCTGGGACATGCTCTGGCAGGTTTGGCTCATGCTGCCATTGATGTATCTGATGGTCTGGTCCAGGATCTGGGTCATATCGCCAAAGCCAGCCAATGTGCTGCCCATCTGGATTGGGATGCCTTGCCGCTGGACCCTTCCCTGAAAGGCTTGCCTGCCGACTTGCAACGTGAAGCGGTTCTGGTGGGCGGCGACGTTTTTCAACTGTGTTTCACCGCAGAACCCCTGCGTCGCGAGTCCATCTTGACGCTGGCCCAGCGCGAAGGTGTGCAGCTCAGCCGTATCGGCTCCATGCATGCCGGTAGCGGGGTGCATGTGCGTGATCAACAGGGACTGCATCCTGCCCCAGCCCAGGGCGGTTTCGATCATTTTGGTGGCTGAGTCTGTGTCATGAGCACATTTCCTGATCCTTCCTTGAATCCGATTCAACGTCCCACCCTGGATTGGGTGGTGAAAAAGCCTTGGCGCTTGATTGCTTTTGGTGGCGGTACTGGCGTATTGCGTCCAGGGCCGGGCACTTGGGGCACGGTGCTGGCCTGGGTCTTGTGGGTCTTGGGTCTGCATGTGCTGACCGACACGCAAATGGCCATTTTCTTGCCGGTCACCTTTTTCATTGGTTGTTGGGCTTGTCATCGCACAGGCTACGATCTGGGTGTGTCCGATCACAGCGGCATGAACTGGGATGAGATGGTCGCTTTCTGGCTGGTGCTGTGGCTGATTCCGCAGACCTGGCTGGCACAGGGCATCGCATTCGTTTTATTTCGTTTCTTTGATATTCTCAAACCACCGCCGATCCGCTATTTTGATCGTCGTCTGCATAATGGTTTTGGCGTTATGTGGGACGATCTCCTGGCGGCAGGCTATACCTTGTTGCTGATGGCTGTCTTGGTACGTTTTGGAGTTTTCTCATGAGCGATTACGAGCACGGCAATGCCGCCCTGGCCCTGGGGCGAGCCCTTAAAGATCGCGGCTGGATGGTCGCCTGCGCCGAGTCATGTACAGGTGGCCTGCTGGCTGCTGCCTTGACGGACCTGCCCGGTTCCAGCGCCTGGTTCGAGCGTGGTCTGGTTACCTACAGCAACAAGGCCAAGGTTCAGGAACTGGGTGTGAACCAGGACACCCTGGATCGCTTTGGTGCAGTCAGCGAAGAAACAGCCATGGAAATGGCGGCGGGTGCGCTGGAAGCTACAGCAGATGCGGAGCTGGCTATTTCCACGACCGGCATTGCCGGCCCGGACGGAGCCACCGCGGGCAAGCCGGTTGGCCTGGTGTGCTTTGGTTTTGCACAACGCCGGGGCGATGGTATTGTGACTCGCGCCTCTGCCCGCATCTTTGACGGTGATCGGGCTCAAATCCGTCAGCAAGCCGTGGAATACGCATTGACCAGTGCACTGACCATGCTCAATCCCGCCTGATTGTCGTCAGGCCGGTAACATCAAACCCAGCTGCCTGGCGCTCGAACGTAGTTCGGGCAGGCAGCGCTGGATCAATTTCTCTTCCGTATCCTGCCAGTCCTTGATGCTGATGCTCATCCCGGCCACGACGCGCCCGCTGGCACTGCGCACGGGTACGCCAATCGCCGTCAAACCCAGCTCCAGCTCTTCCTTGATCAAGGAATAATCCTTTTCCTGTACCTGCTTTAATTCGCGCAGCAAAGCCTCGCGAGTATGGGCGGTGTATTGCGTCATGATCTTGAAGGGAGCCAGCTCCAGATAGGCGTCCAGCCTGTTTTGTGGCAACTGCGACAGCATCATGCGCCCGATCGAGGTGCAGTGGGCAGGCAGGCGGCTGCCCAGGCCCAAAGACACGGTCAGTACGCGCTGTCGTTGTGCACGTGCCAGATACAGGATCTCGTCCCCGTCCAGCAAGGCCAGGGCACAGGTTTCACCGACGCGATCACTTAAATCGTCCAGGATGGGCTGGGCCAGACTGACGATGGAGGTCGACGAAAAATAGGCATGGCCCAGTTGCAAAATCGCCGGGCGCAGTTTCCAGAACGCACCTTCCTGCTCCGCATAGCCCAGGGCTTGCAGGGTATAGAGGCAGCGTTGCACCACTGCCCGCGCCAGGCCTGTTTTCAGAGCAATTTCTGCGGCCCGCAATGGTCGTCTTCTGTCTGAAAAAGCCGTAATTACCTGCAGGCCACGGGCCAGCGACTGCATATAGTCCGGGTCGCCCTTGTAGCTGTTGGCGGCGGGACCTGTCTCTTTATTCGTTGTCATTGCTTAGTAAGGGGCAAGGTCTAGTTTTGTTCGATTAACGAACCTGATGGGATTCACAAGAATTATCGATGATAAATTGTAAAAAAAACAAGACTTAGCAATTTAATAATCAAGTTCGATTATCGAACAAAATAAGTTTGGAGTGATTCATGAAAAAAGTGCTCGCCCGTAAAGTGGCTCCTCTGCTGGCCGGAATGGGTCTGTTGTTTTGTTCCTTGGGTGCGCAAGCCGCGTACCCGGACAAGCCTATCCGTCTGGTTGTGCCCTTTACGCCGGGTGGCGTGACTGACGTGATTGCCCGCGGTGTTGCGCAGCAAATGTCCAAGGATCTGGGCCAGATCATCATTGTGGAAAACAAGCCCGGCGCCAGTGGCATCATTGCTACGGACTTTGTCGCAAAATCCGCCCCTGATGGCTACACCGTCTTGCTGGCCGCGGTGGGTCAGGCGGTGGTGAACAACCACCTCTACAAGAAACTGCCTTACGATCCCGCGCAGGACTTGACGGCGGTTTCGCTGGTGGCCGAAGGGCAGAACGTGCTGGTGGTAAATGCCAAGCAAAGTCCCTTCAATACGGGTGAGGAGCTGATCAGCCACGCTCGCGCCAATCCCGAAGATCTGACCTATGCGTCCTTTGGTAATGGTTCGTCCTCGCACCTGTCGGCAGCGGCCTTTACCACGATGGCCAATATCGATGTTATCCATGCTCCCTACCGTGGCAGCGCACCGGCCATGACGGACCTGCTGGGTGGTCACATCTCCTTCATGTTCGACAGCATGGGCACAGCGATTACGCACATCAACGCTAACACCGTGCGTCCCTTGGCCGTATCCGGTCCCGAGCGTTCCTCCTTGCTGCCAGAGGTTCCTACCTTCGCAGAGCTGGGTCTGGACCAGGGCTATAACGTGACAGCCTGGTTTGGTTTCCACGTCAGCAGCGGCACTCCGGCTGAAATTGTCGAGCGTCTGAGCCAGTCCATGAAAACCGTTAGCCAGAATGCCGAATTTGTTGAAACCTTCCGTCGCCAGGGTGTGGACATCATTTCCTCTACCCCTGCTGAATACGCCGAGTTCCTGCGTCAGGAAGACGAGAAGTTTGGCAGCCTGATCAAGCAAGCCAATATCACGCTGGACTAATCGTTTTTTGAATGGAGCACTGTAACGTGAGCGATCAGCACGCCTCGCAGGCGACGCGTCCTGCCCCTTTGGATGGCATCCGGGTTCTGGATCTGACACGCATTCTGGCTGGTCCATGGTGCACACAGAACCTGGCTGACCTGGGGGCCAATGTCTACAAGATAGAGCGGCCCGAAACCGGCGACGATACCCGCGCCTGGGGCCCGCCCTTTTTACAGACACTTGAAAAGGAAGATACGGCTGAAGCGGCCTACTACTTGTCGGCCAACCGTAACAAACAGTCGATCAGCCTGGACATTGCCAGTCAGGAAGGGGCGGATGTGGTGCGTGCCATGGCACGGGAGTGCGACATCCTGGTCGAGAACTTCAAGGTGGGCGGCCTGGCCAAGTACGGCCTGGACTACGCCAGCCTGAAAGAGATCAACCCCCGTCTGATCTACTGCTCGATTACCGGCTTTGGCCAGACAGGTCCTTATGCCGAGCGTCCGGGTTATGACTTCATGATCCAGGCCATGGGCGGCATGATGAGCCTGACGGGCGAGCGTGACGACAAGCCCGGCGGTGGCCCCCAGAAGGCGGGGGTTGCGGTGGCGGACCTGATGACGGGCATGTATGCCACCAGCAGCATTCTGGCCGCCTTGTTTGAACGCTCGCGCAGTGGCTTGGGGCAGCATATCGACATTGCTCTGCTGGACTGTCAGGTTGCCATGCTGGCAAACCAGAACATGAACTATCTGGTCAGTGGTCAGGCACCCAAGCGGGCGGGCAATGCGCATCAGAATCTGGTGCCGTATCAGGTGTTTCCGACGGAAGATGGTCACATCATTGTGGCTATCGGCAATAACCGTCAGTTCGCGGCTTACTGCGAAGCGATTGGTCACCCGGAGATTGTTGAGGATTCGCGTTTCAACATTAACAGTCAGCGGGTCAAGCACCGGGATGAGCTGGAGCAAATCCTGAGCGCCGCAATGCAAACACATCCTAGTGCTTATTGGCTGGACGCCCTGGATAAGATTGGCGTGCCAGCCGGGCCTATCAATGATCTGCATGGTGTGTTCTCGCACCCGCAGGTCCAGGCCCGGAATATGCGGATCGAGCTGGACCACAGCCAGGCTGGCAAGGTCAGCATGACGGCCAGCCCCATGCGTTTTTCAGATAGCCCGGTGTCCTACCGCATGGCTCCGCCGCGGTTGGGCGAGCATACCGAGCAGGCTCTGGAGAGTTTGCTGGGGGCGGATAGCCTGGAACTGAAGCAGTGGCGTAACCGGAACTAGATTGCGTAGTTCAAAATAAAAAGCCCTGCTCGTTTGGGATTGAATCCAAGTGAGTGGGGCTTTCTTGTATCTACACTAATTGCTGTCGCTGTCGCTGTCGCTGTCGCTGTCGCTGTCGCGATCCCCGGACTTGTTCAACAAGCCGGGAGGGCCATCAATCAACGCTGCTTGTTGCGTGCGTCATTAATGGCATTGCGTGTAGCAATTGCCGCAGCCTGTGCGGCATCACGCCAGTCGTCGCCACGGCTGGCGTACAGAATGGCACGAGAGGAGTTGATCATCATGCCGTTGCCTTGGGAGTCCATACCGGCGGCAACCGTGGCGACCACGTCGCCACCTTGCGCGCCAATGCCGGGCACCAGCAAAGGCATATCGCCAATACGGGCGCGCACTCGGCCAATTTCATCGGGGAAGGTTGCGCCTACCACCAAAGCACATTGGCCATTCGTATTCCATTTCTCTGCCACCAGGCTGGCTACGTGCAAGTACAGTGGGGTGCCATCGGCCATTTCCATGAATTGCAGGTCCGAGCCACCGGGGTTGGAGGTGCGGCACAGCACGATCACGCCCTTGTCCTTGTGCTCCAGATATGGCTCTACCGAGTCAAAGCCCATGTAAGGGCTGACGGTGACGGCATCTGCACGGTAGCGCTCAAAGGCCTCGCGTGCGTACTGCTCGGCTGTCGAACCCACGTCCCCACGCTTGGCATCCAGAACAATGGGCAGGTGAGGGTAGCGGCTGCGAATGTAGTCGCACAGGTCTTGCAACTGATCCTCGGCACCCTGAGCGGCAAAGTAGGCAATCTGCGGCTTGATGCCACAGGTGTAGTCGGCGGTGACGTCCACAATCGCTTTGCAGAACTCATAAATCGCGCCGGGTTTGTCGGCCAGCTCCAAAGGCAGGCGGGCAGGGTCTGGGTCCAGACCCACCATCAGCATGGATTGGTTGTCCGTCCAGGCACGGTTCAGTTTTTCTATGAATGTCATGGGAATCAGGAAAGTAAACGGCTATACAAAAAGCTGAGCCAGACGGCACCAGCAAAAATAAGGGACAGCAGCACGGCAGCACTGGCCAGATCCTTGGCCCGCCCGATCAAGGGGTGGTGCTCCAGGGTAATCGTGTCGGCCAGGGCTTCCAGGGCCGAGTTCAGCAGTTCCACCACCAGCACAAAGACCAGTGTGCCCAGCAAGACCAGAATCTCCGCCGGGGTTTGCCCCAGCCAGAATGCCAGTGGCGTCAGGACGACGGTCAGTGCCAGTTCCTGGCGAAAGGCAGCCTCATGGCGCAGGGCGGCGGCCAGGCCTTGCCCGGAGTAGCGCAAGGCATTGAACAGGCGGCCCAAACCACCTTTGCTTTTGAATGGAGAGTCTGACATGAAGGAAGCTGCAGATTGAAGTGCCCTGATTATAGGGGTTTGCTTGGACGAAAAAAAACCGGATGGAAAAATCCATCCGGTTTTTGTACTAAAAGCGTGGCGATCAGGGCAGAAGTGATCAATTTCCGCCCGGATCGGGGTGCTGATGTGTGGCTTAGAAGCCGCCCATACCACCCATGCCGCCCATGCCACCCATGTCGGGCATGGCTGGAGCAGGTTTGTCTTCCACGATTTCGGTTACGGCCACTTCGGTGGTCAGCAACAAGCTGGCGATCGAAGCTGCGTTTTGCAGAGCAGTGCGAGTCACCTTGGTTGGGTCCAGAACGCCTTGCTCGACCAGGTCACCGTATTCGCCAGTAGCGGCGTTGTAACCGTAGGTGCCGGTGCCGCTGGCCACTTGGTTGACAACCACGCTGGCTTCTTCGCCGGCGTTGGAGACGATGGTGCGCAAAGGAGCTTCGATAGCACGTAGGATCAGCTTGATACCGGCGTCTTGGTCGGTGTTGTCGCCTTTCAGTTGGGCAACAGCTGCGCGGGCACGAATCAGTGCAACGCCACCGCCAGGAACGATACCTTCTTCGACGGCTGCGCGAGTAGCGTGCAGGGCGTCTTCAACGCGGGCTTTCTTCTCTTTCATTTCGACTTCGGTGGCAGCGCCAACGCGAATCACGGCAACACCGCCAGCCAGCTTGGCCACGCGCTCTTGCAGTTTTTCACGGTCGTAGTCGGAAGTGGACTCTTCGATCTGAACGCGGATTTGTTTCACGCGAGCTTCGATGTCGGTGCCATTGCCAGCGCCGTCGATGATCGTGGTGTTTTCCTTGGCCACTTCAATGCGCTTGGCCTGACCCAGGTCGTCCAGAGTCGCTTTTTCCAGGGACATACCGGTTTCTTCGGAGATCACGGTACCGCCAGTCAGGATAGCGATGTCTTCCAGCATGGCTTTGCGACGATCGCCAAAGCCAGGAGCTTTAACGGCGGTAGTCTTCAGAATGCCACGGATGTTGTTCACAACCAGAGTAGCCAGGGCTTCGCCTTCCACGTCTTCAGCAACGATCAGCAAAGGACGGCTGGTCTTGGCAACTTGCTCCAGTACGGGCAGCAGATCACGGATGTTGGAGATTTTCTTGTCGAAAATCAGAACAAACGGATCGTCCAGAACAGCAACTTGCTTGTCAGCGTTGTTGATGAAGTAAGGGGACAGGTAGCCGCGGTCAAACTGCATACCTTCGACCACGTCCAGTTCGTTTTCCAGGGATTTGCCGTCTTCAACGGTAATCACGCCTTCTTTGCCCACTTTGTCCATGGCATTGGCGATGATCTCACCAATGGAGTGGTCGCTGTTGGCGGAGATGGAACCGACCTGAGCAATTTCTTTGCTGGTGGTGCAAGGACGGGACAGTTGACGCAGTTCGTCAACCACAACGCCCACGGCCTTGTCGATACCGCGCTTCAGGTCCATTGGGTTGATGCCGGCGGCAACAAACTTCAGGCCTTCTTCAACGATGGCTTGAGCCAGAACAGTAGCGGTAGTGGTACCGTCACCGGCGTTGTCGGAAGTTTTGGAAGCAACTTCTTTAACCAGTTGAGCACCGATGTTCTCGAACTTGTCTTTCAGTTCGATTTCTTTGGCAACGGACACACCGTCTTTAGTAACGGTAGGAGCGCCGAAAGAGCGGTCCAGAACAACGTTACGGCCTTTGGGGCCCATGGTGGTCTTAACAGCGTTGGCCAGAACGTTGACGCCGCGCACGATGCGGGTACGTGCGTCGTCGCCGAAGTAAACTTGTTTTGCGGTCATGGTTTGAATCCTATTGAATTTTCGTTGGCGGTACTTATTCGATCACGGCGAAGATTTCTTCTTCGCGGATCACCAGCAGCTCTTCACCGTCGATCTTGACGGCTTGGCCGGAGTACTTGCCAAACAGAACTTTGTCGCCGACCTTCAGGTCCAGCGCCAGAACCTTGCCGTCCTCGGTTTTCTTACCGGGGCCAACGGCCAGGATTTCGCCTTGATCGGGCTTTTCAGTCGCGCTCTCGGGGATAACGATACCGGAAGCGGTGGTGCGTTCGTTGTCCAGACGCTTGACGATCACACGATCGTTCAAAGGACGCAGTGCCATGGAGAAACTCCTGTTTAAAGATGACTTTAGTTGTTGGTCCGATTTTGGGGGCGAGGCGTTTTAGCACTCAACCCCTTCGAGTGCTAATTATAGGGACGACTTTTCTAATTTCAAGAGCACCAGGGTCGGGCTGTTACATATTTGTCCTGGGGCGTGAAGCATGGGGAAGGGAAACCCCCTGGTTTTGGGGCTGTCCGGGCTCGGGCTCTTATTGACGGGGCACCTTCGGTTAAGCTGACCGCTTTCGGTCATGGGCGGTCTGTCATGATCGAGCAACGGGATTTCTTTCCGTCTACATGAACTTCTACGAAGACACAAGGTCGATGTCCACGCTCAAGCTATTCAATACCTTTCTCCAGCGCTGGGGGGCTCAGGCCGTCGGCCAGCCTTTCCGCACCGCGACCAGTGATCTTCTGCCTGTGCGCCTCACCGGGAAGCTGGAGGGGCAGCCAGCGATGATCAAGATCACACGAGACCTTGACGAGCGCATCGGCGGGCAAGTGCTGCAATGGTGGGCTGGTGAGGGCGCGGCGCATGTCTATGCCCGCGACCCGGATTCAGGAACACTACTGATGGAGCGAGCAACAGGCGCAAGGAATCTATTGCACATGGCTTTGGAAGGGGAAGATGATACAGCGACGGCATGTATCTGCCACACCCTCGGACAACTGCATTCACACAGACCCTCGGCACCGCCTGAAAATCTGCGGCCCTTGAGCGATTTTTTTAAGTCGCTAGCACCCATGGCACAGCAGGAAGGCGGGCTTATGGCTGACTGCGCAATAGTGGCCAATGAGCTGCTGCGTGATCAGCGTGAGCAGGTCATCCTGCACGGGGATGCGCACCATAGCAATATCCTCGATTTCGAGCAGCGTGGATGGCTGGCAATAGATCCCAAGCGCGTCATTGGTGAGCACTATTACGACTACGTTAATGTGCTGTGCAACCCAGACCTTAAAACGAGCACCGATCCAGCACGCTTTGCGCGACAGTTGGCGGTCGTCATCGATGTTGCTGGGCTGGAACGTCAACGCTTGCTCAAATGGGTGATGGCCCATGCCGCTTTGTCAGCCGCCTGGTTTCTGGAGGACGGATTGCGCACCGAGGCCAGCGAAGAGTTGGCCGTTGCGGATATTGCTCGACAGGCCTTAACTTGAGGATTGCATCTCTATGTGATTGCCCATACTCAAGGCAATCAGCTTGCTCACCGTATTGAAGTTGCGTGTAGTAGCAACGACCTTGAGCTTTTTCTCGATGAAATTATTGTTGGCTTTCAGGTCTCGATACCGGCTTGCGCACACGATATAGGCGATGTCATCAATGCCCCGGACCTGATCCGGGGCATGACACCACGCAATAAAAGAATCTGTGTATTCATGGTGTGTGCTTGCTGTGAAGTGGTGATGCTGTCGCGCAGGCGGGAGTTTCAATCCGCTATTTTATGCTGTGTTAAAAAACAGGCCGTACCTCTTGGGGAGTCGGCCTATTTTTTGTTGGGCTGAGGGCATTGGGACATGGCCTGCTATTCAGCCTGGTGTTGTAGCCTGTGGATTGCTTGATCCGCCTTTACATCGTTTATACCCGTTTGCTCAAATCCGGAGCAGGTGTCGCTGGCAACAAAGGATCAATCGCGCGGCACAGCGCCAGCAACTGATCATCCGCACCGATACCCGCTTCAATCAGCATCCCCACCGGCAAACCGCCCGACAGGCCGATAGGCAGGGAGATGCCTGGTGCGCCCAGGTTCGAGCCCACATCGGTGCGCGAGATGTAAGTGTTGAAGGTAGGCACAGCCTTGCCGTTCACCATGGTGGTTTCATCATCACCAATCGGGCAGGCGGTCAGCGGGCTGGTCGGGAAGATCAAGCCACTCACATTGGACTGGCGCAGCAGGTCTGCATAGGCTTGCTGCATCAGGGGGCGGTCTACATTCAGCGCTTCTTCGTAGGCTTCCTGGCTGATGGTGTAGTCGCCGGTAATGGCATCAAAAATCTCTTTTACGTCCGGGCTGTGAATACCGGCAATCAGCTCGTCCAGGCCAATGCCGTACTTGTTCTCGGCCAGATACAAAGGCAGGTTCTGCAAGGTCTCGTACAGCACAATCGGCATGCCCACACGGGCATTGATTTTCAGGACCGGGGACAGGTCTACATCGACCAGCGTGACACCGGCTTTTTGCAAATCATCCAGAAACGCCAGGGTGACGTCGGCTACACCGGCATCCATCTCTTTCCAGAAGCTGTCACGGGGCACACCCAGACGCAACTCCTTCAAGGAGGGAGTGGCAATGATAGAGGGGGCTTTCTGACAGAGCAGACTGTCCAGCAAGCTGATGTCAGCCAGGCTGCGTGTCATGGGGCCAGCCGTATCGCGGGTGGGGGACAAAGGCACAATGCCCTGGCCCGAGTAACGGCCCACCGTAGGGCGGAATCCATACAGACCGCAAAGCGCCGCAGGCAGACGCACTGATGCGCCGGTATCCGTGCCCAAACCAGCCGGAAACTGACGAGCCGCCACAACCGTCGCGGTGCCGCCGGAAGAACCACCGGGAATGCGGTTCGGGTCGTACGGGTTGCGGCTGGGACCTGTGGTGGCGTTATTGGTTGTAATACCAAAAGCCAGCTCGTGCATCACAGCCTTGGCGGGCAGCACGGCACCGGCCTTGCGCAACTGGGTGACTACATCCGCATCTTGCAAGGGCACGCGGCCTTGCAGGGCGCCGGTGCTGGATGTGGTGGGCATGTCCGTGGTGTTCAGATTGTCCTTCATCACCAAAGGCACACCGTCCAGTGCCAAGACTTCGCCGCGGGCACGACGTGCGTCGGACTGATCTGCCTGCTGGTAAAACAGCTCCGCATTCAAATGTGCCAGACCACCCAAATGGGCCATTTCTTGTGATTGCTTGAGCAGCTCGTCGGCAATTTCGCGGGCGCTGAACTGACTTTTTTCCAGACCGGCCAGCAGCTCGCTGGCACTGAGTTCGGTAAGTGACATGGGGTCTCCTGGGGGCGTGAACAGCCCCTGTCTTGTACTGTGATAGTTCGTTCAATCAGCCTCTAACAGGGCCGTCTTGAAAAAGAGACTGTAAGGGTATCAGCAAGCAGGAGGAATAACTCAGGAAGCCTTCCAGATGACCTTGTTGCGGCCAGCATGCTTGGCTTCATACAAAAGCCGGTCGGCTTGTTCAATGGCCTGATTGATGTCGCCATTGCTGCTTAGCTGAACCACACCGAAGCTGGCCGTCAGCGTATGCGCTGTGGCGGGGATGTGCAGATTCATTACACTGCTGCGCAAACGCTCGGCAACCAGCACGGCGGTATGCAGACTGGCGCTGCGTATCAGCAAGACAAACTCCTCGCCCCCAAAGCGGGCGGCCAGGTCATCCTGCCGCACCGTGCGAGCCAGCAAGGCCCCGAACTCTTTCAAGGCACGGTCGCCCGCCGCATGGCCCCAGGTGTCATTCACCGTTTTGAAGTGATCCAGATCGCAGGTCATGACTGCCCAGCCGCTATATCCATACAGCTCCAGCCGTTTTTTGACCTGTTCGAAAAAAGCGCGACGATTCAACAAACGGGTCAAAGGATCCCGGCTGCGCTCATGATCCAGCGTCTGCACAATCGACATGGCCGTGCTGGTCAAAATAGCCAGTGCCACCCAGATGCTGATGAACATATTAGTGGCCAGCATCAAGAGCCAGAAACCGGAGCGGGTCAGCTCTGGCTGCATCTCGCGAGGGATTAGCGTGGCCAGCGCAAACACACGAACAAACGCATAGAGCAAGGCTGTCAGGTAAGAGGCCCGCAACAGCGTTGCCAAAGGAATCGTGCGTGACCTGCCGGACAAGATCGACTTGATGGGCAAAGCAACCAACAAGGCCAGGCCCCAGTTCAGAATTTGTAAACGCAGCCAGAGATCATCATCAATCTGGGAAAAATAAAAAAGCAGCCCCAGCGTGACGAGGACGATTACTCCAGCCAATCTGGGATGAGCACGTCCGCCAAAACGTAAAGCGACCCCATGAGACAAGGCCCAGACACCATATAAATACATAGCAGACAAGGGCAAAGTCCAGCGGGCGAGTTGCTCATTGGGCATCAGGCTATGGATCCCCATAGGAATAGCCGTGGAGATATACCCCGAGGCAATCCAGAGCAGGTAACGGTGATCGCGTAGACGGCTCCAGCAGTAAATCATCGCGATGCCCAGCAATGCCGCGCAGGCAGGGACGATCAGAACGAAATACTGGTTGGGAGAGGACACGGTGTGTTCGCGTGCATTAAGAAGAGTTGAAAACTGGCGTTACAACAATTGTAACGATATTGCTGCAGGGCAGACGCTTATCGATTGAGAACAAACAGTTTAATCAGAGAAAAGAGGAAGTTTTGATCTGCTTTATGAGCCGGTTTCCGTTAAGGGAAGGCTGCGCAGAATGAGAAGGACAGACAAGGGGAAGGATTGTTTACCTAAGCTAAACAAAAAATCAGGAATACTTTTCAAAACCACACCGAAAACAGACAGTTGAGACAGCCCACCTCCAACTGTATTTTTCATGGCAGGAAATTGAGCCACGAAAAATACCCCTGAATCCATCATCAATTAGCTCATAGAGCGGCATTACAGTTACGTTTCGCCCTCAAATTGCTCACGATGCCAGCCACTTGGAGCCCTGCCTGGGTGTCGGGGCGATTCGGAGTACTTGCCGCGGTCAGGAGATAGCGTAGGGGTGCAAGCGCCCTGTTGTTTGACCGGGGCGCTTGTGGTTCGTCCGGGGGACGAACCACCCCGGGAGTTCAGGGTGCGCCCGTAGCTATCTCCTGACAAGGGCACCGGTGCGCAGCACCGGCAAGTGCTCAGCCCGGACACCCAGGCAGGGCTCCAAGTGGCGTCTTTCTGCCAAGGTGGAGTACTGAACAAACGACATTACGCCAGCAAACGGCAAGGCAACCCAAGCGTTCTATTGGGTTGTTTAACTTCCGAGCTGACATATGACCTTAAAAAGACATATATCTTCTCTTACCTGCGTTTATTTTCAGAGCACCAGAACAGCAAAAAGAAGCGGGGGGAGCGCTCAAACGGCCCCCCCCCATCTTCAAAACAGCCCTTCCGCAATTACTGCGCCGTCTCAACCAGCACCAGCTCCGCATCCTCCAGCGCCTGAATTTCCAGCGTCGTTTCATTGCGAATCGCCGCCCCATCACGGGCATTCAACTCCAGACCATTTACCGAAACCCGCCCTGTGGCGGGCACCAGATAAGCCAGATGCTCGGCAGGCAAAGACAAAGTCGTGCTTTGACCTTTCTTCAAGGTCGCTCCCAGCACACGGGCCTGGGCACGAATCGGCAAAGCCTCTGCGTCACCCTCAAAACCGCTGGCCAGGGCGACAAACTGCCCCGAACGCTCATCCTTGGGGAAAGGCTTGGCACCCCAGGCAGGTGGCAAACCACGACGCTCTGGCTGAATCCAGATCTGGAAGATCCGTGTCGTACCACTTTCCAGGTTGTACTCCGCATGGCGAATACCCGTGCCGGCACTCATCACCTGCACATCACCGGCTTCAGTACGACCCTTATTGCCCAAACTGTCCTGGTGGCTGATCGCCCCTTCACGCACATACGTAATGATCTCCATATCGGCATGATCGTGAGGTGGAAACCCGGTGTTGGACGCAATCGTGTCGTCATTCCAGACACGCAGGGCACCCCAGCTCATACGAGCGGGATCGTAGTAATTAGCAAAAGAAAAATGGTGCTTGGCGTCCAGCCAGCCGTGGTTGGCGCCGCCCAGTTCATTAAAAGGCCGATGTTCAATCATGATGCGCTCCTTAATATTGGATACTAAAAAGAATTCTAGGCGTCTTGCTGATTGAATAAAATAGAATCAGTAGCATAGAATTCATTCCAAAAACGACATGAAAACATTACCGGATCTACAGGCCTGGGCCATCTTTGCCACTGTGGCGGAAACCGGCTCCTTTGCTCAGGCAGCTGAAGTTCTGGGCCTGTCACAGCCTACTGTCTCCAAGGCCATCGCCCGGCTGGAAAAACAGCTGCATGTGTCCCTGTTCCACCGTACCTCCCGACGCCTGTCCCTGACAGAAACCGGGCAGGCCAGCCTGGAGCAGGCCCAAGCCGTTCTGGCTGCCGGACAGAACGCTGAAGCCCTGGCACGCGACCAGAAAGAAAGCCTGCAAGGACGTATCAAGATTGCTGCCCCCATGTCCTTCGGGCTGGAGCATCTGGCCCCTTTGCTGCCCGCCTTCATGGAAAAGCACCCGGCCGTGCTGCTGGATCTGCACTTTAACGACGCTCAGGTCAACATCGTGGAACAAGGTTTCGACATGGCCTTGCGTATCTCGACCATGGATGATTCCAGCCTTCTGGTGCGCCGTCTGTGCAATTTGCGTCTGCGGCTGGTTGCCGCCCCCAGTTACCTGACCAAGTACGGCAGACCCACCCACCCCAGCGACCTGGCCCAGCACATGAGCCTGCGCTACGCCTACGAGCGACGCGGCAGTGTCTGGCGCTTTCAGCAAGGGCAGGAGTATTACTCCCAAACCGTGCCCTGTGCTTTGCAAGTCAACAATGCCCAGGCCCTGATCCCGCCCTTGCTTGAGGGCCTGGGGCTTAGTGTGCTGCCTCAGTTCCTGCTGGGCGATATGGTCGAGCAAGGCCAACTGGAGGTTGTCTTGCCGCAATGGGATTTGCCCAGCCTGACCTTGCATTTGCTGACGCCTCCGGGCCGGTCTCGCTCGGCCCGTGTGCAAGCCTTTATCGATTTTCTGGTCGCAGGATTTGAACGGGCAGCCTGGGCAGATACCGGCCAGTAAGAGACTGCTTACGTTTTGCCGCTAGACTGTCTGGTCCACTCTTGTTTTCTAGGAGATCACTATGGATACACGTCCTCCCTTGCCACCTTTCGATCTGGAGAGTGCCCGCCAGAAAGTGCGTGCCGCCGAGGATGCCTGGAATAGTCGTGACCCGGTCAAGGTGTCGCAGGCATATACCGTGGATACGCGCTGGCGCAATCGCAGCGAATTTCCGCAGGGGCGAGATCAGGTTCAGTCTTTCTTGGAACGCAAATGGCAAAAAGAGCGTGAATACCGCTTGATTAAAGAAATCTGGGCCTGGCATGGAAATAGAATTGCCGTGCGTTTTGCTTATGAATGGCAAGATGAATACGGTCAGTGGTGGCGCAGTTACGGAAATGAAAATTGGGAATTTGACCAGCATGGCTATATGGCGGTGCGCCATGCCAGCATTAATGATGTGGCAATTACAGAATCCGAACGCAAGTTCCGTTGGCCCTTGGGGCGGCGCCCCGATGAGCATCCGGGGTTGAGTGATCTTGGCCTTTAATCAGACCTCGGTGACTGATCCTGGATACTCCCAGATTGCGGTGGTTCGGGATGAATAAGCCACCACAGAAATAAAAATCCGGTTTGCACTTGGCTAAACCGGATTTTTTTTAATATTTAATCTTTATGCTTCATTCTTCATCGTCTTGAAAGAATAAAGGGCAAACTATTGAAGTTTCCCTGTTCGCAATCAAAGACACACGCTTGGATAAATGGTTTAGTGTTGGGTTAGCCTTCGTTCCTCTCCAAGGAGTCTTCTATCATGAATCATCCTGCTGGCCCGGATACGGCCGCCGTGGATCGCACTGGGCCTTCCAGTCATTATTCCCGATTGATCGAGCAAGCTCGCAAAGAGCACAGTCGAATTTGTGTGGTGGCTCATCCCTGCGATGATGTGTCCCTTGGAGCCGCCTTGCAGGCACGGGCCCAAGGCCTGTTCGAGATCGTGCTGGTTGGCCCGCAGGCCCGGTTGCATTCCGTGGCGGCAGAGCATGGTTTGAGCCTGGAAGGGGTGACCTTGATTGATACCCCTCACAGCCATGCCTCGGCAGAGTGCGCCGTAGAAGAAGTACTGGCCGGACGCGCGCAATTGCTGATGAAAGGTAGCCTGCATACGGACGAACTGATTCAGGCTGTGCTTTGCACCCAGGGTAAGGGCTTGCGTACGGGCCGCCGCCTGAGTCATGTGTTCATCATGGATGTGCCCAGCTATTCCGAACCCTTGTTTGTGACGGATGGCGCCATCAATATCTTCCCTGACCTGAGTACCAAGGCAGATATCGTGCAAAACGCCATTGATCTGCACCATGGCCTGGGCCTGGGTGAACCGCTGGTCGCTATCCTGTCGGCCGTCGAGCAAGTCACGGAAAAAATCCCCACCACGCTGGAAGCCGCTGCCTTGTGCAAGATGGCTGACCGTGGCCAGATTACGGGTGGTGTACTGGACGGCCCCCTGGCACTGGACAACGCCATCAGCCCCGAAGCGGCGCGTATCAAGGGTATTGTGTCGCCCGTCGCTGGCAAGGCACAGATTCTGGTGGCGCCCGATCTGGAGGCCGGCAATATGCTGGCCAAGAACCTGACTTTCCTGTCTGGTGCGCAGGCTGCCGGCATTGTGATGGGCGCTCGTGTGCCGATTATTCTGACCAGCCGTGCCGATAGCGCCCAGACCCGCATGGCATCGTGCGCCGTCGCCAGCATTTACGCCGGTTATCTGGAGCGTAAAGTGGCTGTGGAGACCAAGCACTCATGAGCGAGCAGATTCTGGTCATTAACGCAGGCAGTTCCAGCCTGAAGTTTCATATGTACAAGGTTCAGCCGGGCGACCAGCTGGACTTTGAGTTTGGCGGTCAGGTTTCGGGCATTGGCAGCAGCCAGCCTGCGTTCAAGGTCAAGGATGCGCAAGGTCAATCCATGGTCAAGCAGGACCTGGATGGCGAACAGGCCAAGGACTTGCATACGGCTCAGGCTTTGGTGGCACGCTGGTTGCTGGAGCATGTGGATGGTCGACCTATTGCGGTTGGCCACCGCATTGTGCACGGGGGCGCCCGCTACGACAGCAGTGTGCCCCTGACGCCGCAGGTGCTGGAGTATCTGGACAGCCTGTCGCCCTTGGCACCGCTGCATCAGCAAAACAATCTGGCCCCTGTCCGCGTGATCTTTGAACACTACCCGGAAATTTTCCAGGTCGCGTGTCTGGATACGGCTTTCCACCAAGGGCATGCGCCGCATTTGCAGCACTTTGCCTTGCCGGGCCGTTTCTTTGAGCAGGGCGTACGCCGCTACGGTTTCCACGGCCTGTCCTACCACTATATTTCCCAGCACCTGCGCCGCGAAATGCCCGAGCTGGCCGATGGGCGTGTTGTCGTTGCCCACCTGGGTTCCGGCGCATCGGCTTGCGCTCTGAAAGAAGGCCGCAGCGTTCACACCACCATGGGCTTTACGGCGCTGGATGGCTTGCCTATGGGCACACGACCAGGGCGTCTGGATGCCGGTGTGGTCTTGTGGATGCTGGAGCAGGGCATGGAGCACGACGAGATCCAGTCTGTGCTGTATACCCAATCCGGTTTGAAAGGCCTGTCCGGCGATCAGGCAGATATGCGCGCGCTGGAAGCGTCGGATGATCCTCGTGCCAAGCTGGCAGTGGAGTACTTCTGTTATCACACGGCAGAGAATCTGGCGGGCTTGTGCGTGGCCTTGAAGGGCCTGGATACCTTGGTGTTCACGGCAGGGATTGGCGAGCACAGCCCATCCATTCGCGCAGGCATCGCCAAGCACCTGGAGTGGATGGGGGTGGAGATTGATCCGGCTCGTAACCAGGCTGGGGAAACCGTGATTTCTACGGACAGCAGCGCTGTGCGCGTTTTGGTGATCCCAACCAACGAGGAACTGATCATCGCTGAACAGTCCCTCGCTTTGGTGCGTGCCAGGTCATAGCATCTGGCTGGCTGCTTGAGGCCGTCGCGTCAGGCCGGGGTTTGCTCGCTGGCGATTTCCTCTTGCAGCCACTGTCGAAAAGCGATCAGTGGCGGGTAGTCGCAGCGCCCGGCTGGGCACGCCAAGTAGTAAGCCTCCGTGTTGGGACAAGGCGAGCCCAGTGCAACGACCAGATCCCCCCGGTCCAGCTCCTGCTTGAAAAGAAAGGTAGGAAGTAAGGCAATTCCAAGGCTGGAGATGGCCGCTTGTGTAATCAGTGCAAATTGATCCAGCAGCATGCCGTGAATTTTCACGTTGTCCACACCGTTGGCATTGAACCATCGCTCCCAGGCATCGGGCCTTGAGACCAGATGCAGTAAAGGTGCCTTGAGCAAGTCAGCTGCCGTCTGGAACTGATAGTGCTCGCGAAGGGCGGAACTGCAGGCAGGAACCACGGTTTCTGACATCAGAAAATCCAGATTCGCCCCCGGCCAGTCGGGCAGGCCGTAATGGATGGCGGCATCCACATTTTCCATTTGAAAGTCAAACGGTTGCAGGCGCGTCAGCAGGTTAATGGTGATGCCGGGGTATGCAGCCACAAACTCTGGCAGCCGGGGGGCAAGCCAACGAGTCCCGAACGTGGGCAGGATGGCCAGGTTCAGCGTTCCGCCATGCGGATTGGCTTTGAACCCCAGGGTGGCGTTGGCAATGCGTCGAAGAGCATCGCTTAGCTCTTGGGCGTAAGTGCTACCCGCCTGAGTCAAACGAACCGTCTGGCGTTCTCTGACGAAAAGTTCCGCGCCCAATATTTCTTCCAGCAGTCTGATCTGTCTGCTGACGGCGCTTTGGGTCAGATTCAGCTCGCCCGCTGCTGCCGTGAAGCTGCCCAGCCGGGCGGCGGCTTCAAAGGCAATCAGGACGTGCATGGGAGGAAGAAAACGTTTGGGAATGGACATGCTGGTTTGCTAAGGGAAAACGTTTAGTCATTCTATTTAGGAATGACTTGAGTTGGAATCATCGTTTGACCCCTCTTGCCTCTGCTCACAGAATGAGGTGCAAGATTGCTAAGTATTTCAGGCTTATAAGATGACGGGCTTCCGCTGGCTGTGGTGTGAAGGAGTGCATACGAGTACACGGAAGTGATTCATTAATGGACTGACCTTGCCTTGTCGACAGGTCATGCAATTTGCTGGCGGTTCTATGGACACCTCTGTTTTTGTTTCTAAGGACGAAATCCGTTCCCGTTTCTCAGGCGCCATGTCGGCCATGTATCAGCAGGAGGTGCCGCAGTACGGGGCCTTGTTGAGCCAGGTGCACGAGATCAATGCCAGTGTGCTCAAGCGTGACCCAGTATTACGCAGCGCCTTGCAGCAGCAGTCGGAGCTGACCCGTCTGGATGTGGAACGCCATGGCGCCATTCGGGTTGGTACAGCGGCGGAGCTCAAAGGGATTGCAAAGATTTTTGCCGTCATGGGTATGTATCCCGTTGGTTATTACGATCTGTCGGTGGCGGGTGTACCCGTCCACTCCACCGCGTTTCGCCCTGTGGACGACCATGCGTTACAAACCAATCCCTTCCGGGTGTTCACCTCTTTGCTCAGACTGGAGCTGATAGAGGATGCGAATCTGCGAGCGCAGGCAGCTGCAATCTTATCGCAACGGACTATTTTTCCCTCAGGGTTGCTGGAGTTGGCGGAACAGGCGCACATGTCTGGTGGCCTGACCGAACTGCAGGTCACGGAGTTTGTGGCTGCCGCCACCGCCGTTTTTCGCTGGCATCGCCAGGCGACTGTCGATCAGGACACGTATCGCAAGTTGCATGAGGCACATCGTCTGGTGGCCGATATTGTTTGTTTCAAGGGCCCCCATATCAATCACCTGACTCCCAGAACCCTGGATATTGATGCGGTACAAGAGGCCATGCCCCAACGGGGGATCCCTGCCAAAGAACTGATTGAAGGCCCACCGCGCAGGCGCCATCCCATCCTGTTGCGCCAAACCAGTTTCAAAGCCTTGGAGGAGAAGATTGAGTTTGCCGGTCAAGCCAGGGTAGGGTCTCATACCGCACGTTTTGGTGAGATAGAGCAACGTGGCGTGGCTTTGACCCAGGCGGGCCGGGCACTTTATGACTCCTTGTTGGCGCAAGCCAGAGATGCCGGGCAGCAAGCCGCTACTACACAGACGTATGCCGAACGTCTCCAGCACGTGTTTGCTCAGTTTCCAGATGACAGCGATGAAATGTACGAGCGTGGGCTGGCTTTTTTTCGATTTGAACCACGGGACCCTGCTATCTGGCAGCAGGAACTGGCTGCCGGCCGGCCCTGGAATCTGCCTGATTTGATCAAGCGCGGCGTAGTCGCATTGAACCCCATTACTTACGAGGATTTTCTGCCAGTTAGCGCGGCGGGGATTTTCCAGTCCAACTTGGGTGATGCTGAACAGAGAAACTATGTATCGCAAGCGGCTCGGTCTGAGTTTGAACGCGATCTGGGTGGCCCCGTGCTGGATGAAATTGAACTTTACCGCGCTGCTCAGATGCGTTCCGAGCACGCCTTGCAGCAACGTTTTCTGGCGGAGTCGAGGTTATGAACGCGGACGGGCGCAGCCATGGACTCTGGCAGGCATCAGCTCCAGCCCCTGTGGCCTGCCAGCGTTTACAAGGCCAAGTCCAAGCGGATGTTGCAGTTATTGGCGCTGGATTTACCGGCTTGTCCGCAGCCCTGAATCTGGCACAGGCTGGAGCGCGGGTGGTGGTCCTGGAAGGGGCGCAGATCGGCTTTGGCGGATCGGGACGAAATGTGGGGCTGGTCAATGCTGGCTTGTGGCTTGAGCCAGAGACGTTGCTCAAAACCTTGGGTTCTTATTACGGGGGCCGCCTATTGCACTTGTTAAGCGGGGCGCCGGCTGCTGTGTATGAATTGGTAGCCCAACACCGGATTGATTGTCAGGCCGTGCAGAATGGTACTTTGCACTGCGCGGTCGGCGCGGGTGGCCTTCGCAACATCCGGAAGCGTTGGCAGCAATGGCAAGCTCTCGGGGCGCCGGTGGAGTTGCTCGATCACACACAGGCTACGGCGGCAACGGGAACCACCGCCTATGCGGGTGCCTTGCTGGACCGGCGCGCGGGCACGCTCCAGCCTTTAGCCTATGTTCGAGGACTGGCGCGGGCAGCGATCACGGCGGGGGCCCGCATTTGCGAGCAAAGTGCCGTCAGGCGGGTTGAGGATGGCCGCACGCACTGGGTGTTGCAAACGCAGGACGGGGAGGTGCTGGCACCTTGGGTCATTGTGGCGACCAATGCCTATACCAGCGATATCTGGCCAGCCTTGCCCGCAGAACTGGTGCGTCTGCCTTATTTCAATGTGGCCACGCAACCGCTGGATACTGCACTGCGCGCTCAGATTCTGCCGGGGGGGCAGGGAGCGTGGGACACGCGTTCGGTTTTATCCTCGTACCGCTTCGATCAAGCCGGTCGCCTGGTGTTTGGCAGTGTGGGGGCATTGCGCGGACGCGGACAAGCAATACATAAGGCGTGGGCGCAACGCGCATTGCAGCACTTGTTTCCGGCCTTGAAGCACGTGCAGTTTGATTATGAATGGTATGGCTGGATAGGCATGACGTCGGATGCCGTGCCCCGCCTGCATCAGCTGGGGCGACAGGTCTTGTCATTTAGCGGCTACAACGGGCGTGGCATTGCTCCTGGAACGGTCTTTGGACGTGAGCTGGCGCATCTGGTTTTGGGGCGGATCAAGGTGGAAGAGCTGCCTTTACCTCTGTCTCCGCTCAAGTCGGTCCCGTGCAAGCCTGTGAAGGAGGCCGCTTATGAATATGGCGCACAGTTGGCGCATCTTGTCGGTGCCCGCAGCGCCCAAGGGCGGCGTCGGTCTTGAAGGCAGACTTTTTTGAGGAATGGGCGTGCTTCTGAAAGCCGATATTCCGCATTTTTTATGGGGTACACGTATGACTTACACAAGCATGACGCAGACAAGCGAACTGGCCCATTCCACCCTGGCCCAATTGGGTGTGACGGCTGCGCTGGATGTTCAAGGGGGAATGTCGGTGCGCTCGCCTATCGACGGGGGCATTCTGGCCCATCTGCGGCCTCACAGCAGCGAGGAGCTTAGCAAGGCGATTGCTCGTGCCCATGATGCCTGGCAGGTGTGGCGTACCGTGCCTGCGCCGGCACGAGGTGAGCTGGTTCGACTGCTGGGCCAGGAGCTGCGGGCCGAGAAGCAGGCTTTGGGCCAGTTGATTTCCCTGGAGGCTGGAAAGATTACGAGTGAGGGCTTGGGTGAAGTCCAGGAAATGATTGATATCTGCGACTTTGCGGTGGGTTTGTCCCGACAGCTCTACGGTTTGACGATTGCCTCTGAGCGGCCTGGTCATCGCATGCTGGAAACCTGGCATCCATTGGGAGTGGTCGGGGTGATCACCGCTTTTAATTTTCCCATGGCGGTGTGGGCCTGGAATACTGCGCTGGCCTTGGTGTGTGGCGATGCCGTGATTTGGAAGCCCTCCGAAAAAACACCCTTGTGCGCCCTGGCGTGCCAGGCTGTCTTTGAGCGGGCAATGGCGCGGTATGAGGCCGGGCCGGCGCACCTGAGCCAAGTGCTGATTGGTGGGCGCGAAGCCGGAGAGCTACTGGTTGATGATCCCCGGGTGGCGCTGGTGTCGGCCACCGGCAGCACACGGATGGGTCGGGAAGTGGGTCCTCGTGTGGCGCGTCGTTTCGGGCGCGTTTTGCTGGAACTGGGGGGCAATAACGCCGTTATTGTCACGCCTAATGCGGATCTGGATCTGGCGGTCCGGGGGATTGCCTTTGCGGCGGTCGGGACGGCGGGGCAGCGCTGTACAAGTACACGACGCTTGATTGTGCATCGCAGTGTCAGTGAGCAACTGGTAGAACGGCTCAAGCAGGTGTATGGCAAGCTCAGGATTGGCAATCCATTGCAGGAAGGAACGCTGCTGGGACCTTTAGTCGATCGGGCCTCTTTTGAGGCGATGCAGACCGCACTGGATGCGGCGCGTGCTCAAGGGGGGCGGGTTAGCGGTGGAGAGCGGGTGCTGGAGGATGAGTTCGCATCGGCCTATTACGTCAGACCAGCCATCGTGGAAATGGACAGCCAGACCGATACGGTACGGCAGGAAACCTTTGCACCTATTTTGTATGTGCTGCGCTATGAGGACTTGTCCGAGGCTCTGGCGCTGCAAAACGATGTTCCGCAAGGCTTGTCGTCTGCCATTTTCAGTAATGACTTGCGTGAAACAGAGGAGTTTCTGTCGGTCAGTGGTTCGGACTGCGGTATTGCCAACGTCAATATTGGTACTTCCGGGGCGGAGATCGGTGGCGCCTTTGGTGGGGACAAGGAAACCGGCGGGGGCCGCGAGTCCGGTTCCGATGCCTGGCGTGCCTATATGCGCCGGGCGACCAATACCATCAACTACTCCCGAGAATTACCCTTGGCGCAGGGGGTGAAGTTTGACCTCTGACGCTGCCTGAGTGTTCGGACGGAGGGTCCTGGGCGATGATCGGCAGGGCCTGGCTGTCGGGTGACGTGCGCCTATAGCAAGCGAAGCATATCGTCGGGGCGCACCGGGCGGGTCAGAACTGCCCCGCCATTGAATAAAAAGCGAGGAGACAATAATGACCATGCCTGAACAGGCAGGCCAGGGTGCGCTCGCGCACGGCCTGAACTCAAGACAGATGTCCATGATCTCTATCGCGGGGATCATTGGTGCCGGACTGTTCATTGGATCAGCCAATGCCATCGCGAAGACCGGGCCGGCAGCGGTACTGTCCTATATCTTGACGGGAGCATTGGTGCTGCTGGTCATGCGGATGTTGGGCGAGATGGCTGTCGCCAATCCTGATAGTGGTTCATTTTCCACCTATGCCGCGCGGGCGATCGGGCCCTGGGCGGGTTTTTCCATTGGCTGGCTGTATTGGTGGTTCTGGAGCTTGATCATTCCCGTTGAAGCCATTGCCGGGGCTTATATCTTGCATCAATGGATGCCGGATATCCCTTCGTGGCAGTTTTCCATTGTCATCATGGTCGCCTTGTCGATGACCAATCTGTTTAGTGTCAAGAATTTTGGCGAGTTTGAGTTCTGGTTTGCCTTGATCAAGGTGCTGGCCATCATTGTGTTCATTGTGGCCTGTCTCTGCGCCCTGACCGGATTCTGGCCCTGGGTGGACGGGGGGAAGGTGCCGATGATTCCCGTGTTCAGCAACTTCGCGCCGCAAGGCATGGGCGCCGTGTTGGCGGGTATCCTAATTACTATGTTTTCATTTTTTGGGGCGGAGATTGTGACGATTGCCGCCGCCGAAACTGATAACCCGCAGGAAAAGATACGTAAGGCGACCAATCTGGTGGTCTACCGTATTTCCCTGTTTTATGTGTTGTCGATTTCCTTGATTGTGCTGATCGTCGGTTACGACGATCCCAGGCTGATGCAGGTGGGGTCATTTCAGCGCACGCTGGAAGTTCTTCGCTTGCCTGGGGCTAAGCTAGTTGTGGATGTCGTGGTACTGATTGCGGTGACTTCCTGCATGAACTCCGGCTTGTATACGGCCTCTCGAATGATTTATTCCCTGTCCGTCCGTGGTGATGCTCCTGCTTGTATTGCCAGGGTATCGTCCAAAGGTGTGCCTTATAACGCCGTACTCGTATCAACCTTGGCCGGTTTTGCAGGCTGCCTGGTGAACTATCTCTTGCCGGGACAGGGGTTTGCGTTCTTGCTATCCACAACGGGTGCGATTGCCTTGATCGTTTATCTGGTGATTGCTGTGTCCCAGCTACTGTCGCGTCGCCAGGCAGAAAACTCAGGCATAGATTTGCCATTCAAGATGTGGTTTTTCCCCTGGCTGACCTATTTGTCCATCGTGCTGATCTTGGCGGTGCTGGTGTATATGGCGATGGTGGAGGCGTACCGCTATCAGTTAGCCATGACTTTGGGTGTGAGCGCGTGTATTGTGCTGGCGGCATTAATGAGGCTCAGGCGCGGTTCAGCACGGGGCCGGTCAGTCAGGCAGCAAGAGGCGTCGTGATCTTATACGGTGCCTGCGGCAAGACGTGGGTCTGCCGCAGGCTGTTCTTTATACGCGCTTCTGGACCAGACCAGCAGCCACGGTCTGGTTCGTGCTGGGGTCAATCAGGATGAAAGAGCCCGTGCTGGAATGATCCTGATAATCGTCCAGCACCAGTGGATCACGGCTGACCAGGCTGACACGGCCAATATCATTCAAGGACAAGGTGCCAGTGGCTTGCTGCTCTTGCAAACTATGCACATCGCGCAAGGCATGCACGGCTTGCACCTTGGCTTGCGTCAGACGCGTGCCTTGCTTTAACCAGTAAGAGCGGGTGGTGTTCAAGGCCTGCTCATCCAGCCAGCACAGCTGTGCATCAAAGTGTTTGCTGGTGCTGATGGCTTCATGGGCCAGCGTCAGCAAATCGCCTCGCGAAATATCCAGCTCACGATCCAGTACCACGGTTACTGCGTCCCCGTCACTGACGGAAACTTGTTCTGTACCGGCGCGGAACAGTTGCGTGATGACGGCGGTTTTCCCGCTAGGCCACACCTGAACGCTGTCGCCTACCTGGATGCGGCCACCACTGAGCTGGCCGGCATAGCCACGGAAGCCCTCAGCGCTGCTGCCACCATGACGCGCCACCCATTGCACAAACAAACGGGCAGGGCGTTGAATGTTCTCGCGCAGATCCAGCGATTCCAGCAAAGGCAACAGCGGCAAACCTTGATACCAAGGTGTGTGGGGCGAAGCCTGGGTGATGTTCTCGCCCTTCAAGGCCGAAAGCGGAATGATGTGAAAGTGCTCAATCCCCAGCTGCGTAGCCAGTTGGCGATAGGCCTCGTGGATACGGTCGAACACGGCCTGGTCCCAATCGACCAGGTCCATCTTGTTCACTGCGACCACGATATGACGCAGGCCCAGCAGCTTGGCAACGGTGCTGTGGCGCTTGGTCTGGGTCAGCAGTTCACCGTCTTTGGCGCGATGCGCATCAATCAGGATGATGGCGGCCTGGGCGGTGGAGGCTCCCGTAATCATGTTGCGGGTGTACTGTTCGTGACCGGGGGTGTCGGCCACGATGAATTTGCGTTTGGGGGTAGCGAAGTAGCGATAGGCCACATCAATCGTGATGCCTTGTTCGCGCTCGGCTTCCAAACCGTCGGTCAGCAGGGCCAGATCGGGTTCGGCGTCCTCGCCACGCTTGTATTTGGAGCGTTGGATAGCCGCAATCTGGTCGGCAAACACGCCCTGGCTGTCCACCAGCAAGCGGCCAATCAAGGTGGATTTTCCGTCGTCCACGGAGCCAGCAGTAATCAGACGCAGCACGCCCTGATCGGCAGCCTGCAGCCAGGCGTCATTGACTGTGTTCATTAGAAATATCCTTGTTTCTTGCGGTGTTCCATGGAGGCTTCGGAAGTCTGGTCATCCATGCGGGTGGCGCCGCGCTCGGTAATGGTGGCCAAGGCGGTTTCAGCAATAATGTCTTGCACGGAGGCGGCGGTAGAGAGCACCGGGCAGGTGCAGGAAATATCGCCTACGGTGCGGAAACGTACATCGCGCCATTCAGAAGTTTCACCATCCAGCAGGGGAGTCAGCGGGGTGATGGGAACGACCAGGCCCTGACGCTCCACCACTTCGCGTGAGTGGGTGTAGTAGATGGATGGCAGATCAATGGCCTCACGCTGGATGTATTGCCAGACGTCCAGTTCGGTCCAGTTGGAAATCGGGAAGACACGCAGGTTCTCGCCCTTGTGGATGCGGGTGTTGAACAAGTGCCACAGCTCGGGGCGTTGCGCTTTGGGGTCCCATTGGCCGAATTCGTCGCGAAAGGACACGATACGTTCTTTGGCGCGGGCTTTTTCCTCGTCACGGCGGGCACCACCGAAACAGGCATCAAAGCCAAATTCGGCAATGGCTTCCAGCAAGGTGACGGCCTGGGCCCCGTTGCGGCTGGCGGTTTCATTGCGCAGCACGACGGTGCCGCGCGCAATGGAATCTTCCACGCTGCGCACAATCAGCTCGGCGTTCAGCTCCGCGGCGCGGCGATCCCGAAATTCAATCACTTCCGGGTAGTTGTGGCCGGTGTCCACGTGCATCAGCGGAAACGGCAGCGGGCCGGGCGCAAAGGCTTTCTGGGCCAGTTGCAGCAGCACGGCGGAGTCCTTGCCGCCGGAGAACAGCAGCACGGGTTTTTCAGCTTCAGCCGCGATTTCGCGCAGAATAAAAATGGCCTCGGCTTCCAGCCAGTCCAGATGAGTACGGGTAGAGAGTGGTTCGCCCATGGGGTTCCTTCAGGTGTTGACACTGCTATTCAGATTGCTGGCATGCAGGCCGCATTCCAGGCTGTCGCGCTGTTCCCACCACCAGCGCCCGGCGCGCACGTCTTCACCGGGGCGAATGGCGCGCGTACAGGGCTCGCAACCTATGGAGGGGTAGCCCTGGTCGTGCAGTGGGTTGTAGGGGATGCTTAATCCACGGATCACGGCCCAGACATCGTCCTGAGTCCATTCGATCAAGGGGTTGAATTTCTGCAGCCCAAAGACGCTGTCGTATTCCTTGCTGGACAGTTCGGTGCGGCTGGCGGTCTGTTCGCGACGCTGGCCGGTGATCCAGGCCGATCGGCCTTGCAAGGCACGGCGCAGCGGCTCCACCTTGCGGATCGCGCAGCACTCTTTGCGCAGCTCCACGCTTTCGTAAAAAGCGTGTGTGCCATGCGTGGTGACGTGTTCCTGAACCCGGTCCGGGTCAGGGTGAAAAAACAGGATAGGGCGTTCGTAGTGTTGCTGGATGTCGCGCCCCAATTGCAAGGTCTCTTCGTGCAGACGACCGGTATCCAGGGTGACAGTTTGCAATTCGGGGGTGTAGATGGACATGGCATGAAACAGCACCATGTCTTCCGCGGCCAGGGAACTGGCCAGAACGGCATCAGCATGTTCGTGCGCGATGACTTGCAGATCGTCGCGCAGCTGTTTCCACAGCATCAGGGGCCGGGCGCTCAGGGCAAGCGCGGCAGGGGCTTGGGCGGGCATGATCAGATGTCCTTGCGGCAATACCAGTACCGGCCCTGCTCAAAACGGAGTCACGTGGGCCGCGCTATTGCCTTACATGGTTCATGGAGTGATGAGCCAGTGTGCTTGCGCGAGCCCCCGCTGGGAACGAAGTATTAGTTAGGTGAATATGCCCTTGCTGTATTTAGCCGCCTTGCCATTGTGTTTTCAGGCGCGACGGCTGGCCGCAATAATGGCGATGATGACGATGCAGGACAGCCAGGTCAGCAAGTCCACTTGCTCGCTTAACCACACTGCTGAAATCAGCACGGTCAGAAAGGGCTGGGCCAGTTGTACCTGTCCGATACGAGCCACACCCCCCATGGCCATGGCCTTGTACCAGGGGAAAAAGCCCAGCAGGGAAGAGAACAGGGCCAGGTAGAGCAGGGCCATGACAGATTGGGAAGAAGGCATTTCTGTCATAGGAAAGGTCAGCCACAAGGTGGCAGGAATGGTCAGCGGCAAGCTGGCTGCCAGGCACCAGCAAATGGTGCGCCATCCACCCAGGGTACGAGCCACACGGCCACCTTCGGCATAGCCCACGCCGGACATGAACACGGCCAGAGCCAACCAGATATCCCCGGTTTGCAGTGCGCCTTCACCAATATAGAAAGCGTAGAGCAGCACCAGTACGGCACCCAGCAGGCTCAGCATCCAGAAGCGGCGGCTCAAGGGTTCACCGCTACGGGCAGAGGCAACTATGGCGGTCGCCAAGGGAATCAGGCCGCTTAATACGGCCCCGTGCGAGGACGGCACGGTCTGCATGGCAATCGATGAAAACACAGGCCAGCCCACGATCACACCTGTACAGGACAGGGCAATACCGCGCCATTCCGAAGCAGTGGGGCGGCGGCTGCGGGTAGCCAGCAAAATGATGGCCGCAAACACCCCCGCGATACTGGCTCGCGCCATCCCGACCAGCCAGGGGTCAAAGCTTTGCACCGCCAGCCGCGTCATGGGCAAGGTGAAGGCAAAGACGGTAACCCCGATAAAAGCGTAGAGATAGATCAGCAATGCTGGGGCGGTACTGGGCATGGGAAGACTGGTGCTGCGGCTCATGAAAATCACCACGGATAAGAAATAGGTTTATCACAGCTTTGAGCTTAAAATAAATAAGCAATACAGTTGCGATACAGTTTATCAATCAGTCGGCCAGGCTGTACTGGTCATACTTCCGCTACAGTCGGTTTTCTCGCTTAAAGGTCAGCATCATGGAATGGTTGGATTGGCAGCCCGTGCGCGGTTCGGACGTGACGCTTAGCGATCAGTTGGTTGCCTGGGTGCAGCAGGCTCTGCATTTTCGCTATCGGGGTGGCAGTCGCTTGCCTTCGGTGCGTCGGTTGGCACAGTCTGCTGGCGTCAGCACGCATACCGTTGTGGCCGCCTACGACAAATTGATGGCTTTGGGCCTGGTGGAGTCCCGGCCTGGTTCAGGTTTTTTTGTGCGGGTGCGCAGCCCCCGGCGTTTGCGTTCTGAATCCCTGCATGTAGAAAAGAATGAGCCGCGCAAGATTGATGTGAACTGGATGCTGAACAGCTTCATGGGGCAGAGTGATAGCGCGGGTATTCCCCGTCAGTGGCTGGATAACGAGATGATTCTGGCTGCTTTGCGGCAGGTCAGTCGTAGTGCAGGCTCCAACCTGCTGGGCTATGGGCACTCTCATGGCTATCGACCTTTGCGCCAACATATTGCGGGGCAACTGGAAGATAGCGGCATACAGGCGGACCCTGATACCCAGCTCTTATTGTGCAGTGGTGTTACGCAGGCGCTGGATTTGCTCTTGCGCCATTGGTTGCGGCCCGGTGATGCCGTGGTGGTAGAAGATCCGGCCTGGTATCTGCTGTTCGCCCGTCTGGCTGTGGTCGATGTGCGAGTGCTGAGTGTGCCGCGCCGTGCAGATGGTCCGGATCTGGCGGTCTTGGAACAACTGGCACGCGAGCATCGTCCACGTCTGGTCATCCTGAATACCGTCGTGCATAACCCTACCGGCTTTAGTTTGAGCCCGGCGGTGGCGCACGGCATTCTGACCTTGGCCCAGACCTGGGATTTTCACATTATTGAAGACGATACCTATAGCGAGCTGCATGCCAATCCTGCCTGCCGTCTGGCCCAATTGGATCAGTTGAACCGGGTGACATTGGTAGGGGGCTATTCCAAGGTGATGGCTGCGGGCTTGCGGGTGGCTTATATGGCAGCGGCTCCCGAGCTTTTGCAAGCCCTGGTGAATCTGAAAATGCTGGCGGGCTTGACCTCGCCGGAGCTGGGCGAGCGGGTCATTCACCGGGTGCTGGTAGACGGCCCCTATCGCAAGCACCTGGAGCGGCTGCGCCGTCATGCAGATGCCGACAGGCATAGAACCCTGGAACAATTGGCTCATGTGGGGCTGGCACCGGACGCACCACCTCAGGCAGGCATGTTTGTTTGGGTGGATACGGGTGTGGATACGGAAAGTCTGGTGCGCGCCTTGGGGCGACCCGGCCATTTATTAGTACCGGGGGCCTTGTTTTCTCCGCAACAGCAACCATCTATATATATGCGTATTAACGTTTCTTTAGGCGATGATGCGCAGTTTTGGCAGGATTTTGCCCGTTGTTTGCGTAGCGCAAAGCAGTCCTCCAGCCCCGTGCCCAGCGAAGTAGCCTTATAGCTTGAACGCTGATAGTTGCACTGTCATCTAGCTCTGTTAGCATAAGTCTGTGCGACGCATAGAAAGAAGTTTTTATGCGACGTGCGATAGCTAATAGCAATGAACGTTATTGCATTAATCAATTTTACTAATCGGCAGTGGCTTCCTATAATGGCTTTACTGTCAATGATTAATCACTCACCGGAGCAAATATGTCTTTGATCAACACCGTCATCAAACCTTTTAAAGCACAAGCTTTTCACAACGGCAAATTTATCGAAGTCAGCAACGAAACCGTTGCCGGTAAGTGGGCTGTTTTCGTTTTCTACCCAGCCGACTTCACGTTTGTTTGCCCAACCGAACTGGAAGACCTGGCTGACCACTACGCCGAATTCCAGAAAATGGGCGTAGAAATTTACTCGGTGTCCACCGACACTCACTTTGCTCACAAAGCATGGCACGACACTTCGGAAGCCATCAGCAAAGTTAACTACCCAATGATCGGTGACCCAACTCATCAGCTGTCGCGCAACTTTGACGTGCTGATCGAAGAGGAAGGTATCGCTCTGCGCGGTACGTTCGTGGTGAACCCAGAAGGCGAAATCAAGGTCCTGGAAATCCACGACAACGGTATCGGCCGTGTGGCTTCCGAGCTGCTGCGCAAAGTTAAGGCTGCCCAGTACATCGCCGCTCACCCCGGCGAAGTTTGCCCAGCTAAATGGGAAGAAGGCGCCAAGACGCTGACTCCTTCCCTGGATCTGGTTGGCAAGATCTAAGACCTTTTAAACACGGGTCTTAAGCGGTGGTCGGCGCGTTGCGCCGCCACCCCGGTGCCTGACCGGTTCAGGCACCTCACGTTGTTTCGTTCAGTACAGGATAAAGGGCGTTTCACATGTTAGATGCAAACATCAAAACTCAATTGAAGGCATACCTCGAGAAGATCACGCAACCGATCGAGATCGTTGCGACGCTGGATACTGGCGCCAAGTCCGTCGAGCTGCGCGAACTGTTGCAAGAAATTGATGGTCTGTCCGACAAGACCAGCTATCGCGAAGATGTGGATGCGCAAGAGCGCAAGCCTTCCTTCCAGATCAACCGTCCCGGTACCGACATTAGCGTGAGCTTTGCGGGTATCCCGATGGGACACGAATTTACCTCTTTGATTCTGGCCCTGCTGCAAGTGGGTGGCCATGAGATCAAACTGGATGCCGCTGTGATTGAGCAGATCCGTAATCTGCCCGGCGACTTTGTTTTTGAAACGTATTTCTCGCTGTCGTGCCAGAACTGTCCTGACGTGGTGCAGGCCTTGAACGCCATGTCCGTGATCAACCCACGTATCAAGCACGTGGCGATTGACGGTGCCCTGTTCCAGGATGAGGTTCAGCAGCGCAACATCATGTCGGTTCCGGCCGTGTTCTTGAATGGCGAAATGTTCCATCAAGGCCGTGCCAGTGCTGAAGAGTTGCTGGCCAAGCTGGATACGGGCGATAACTCGGCTCGTGCTGAAGCCCTGAATGCCAAGGACGAGTTTGATGTGCTGATCGTCGGCGGTGGTCCTGCTGGTGCAGCCGCTGCTGTGTACGCTGCTCGCAAGGGTATTCGTACGGGTGTGCTGGCCGAGCGTTTTGGTGGTCAGGTTCTGGACACCATGTCTATCGAGAACTACATCTCGGTGGTTGAGACCAATGGTCCTGCGTTTGCAACGGCGCTGGAGCAGCACGTCAAAGCCTACGATGTGGACATCATGAATCTGCATCGCGCCAAGGGCATTCGCCGTGAAGGCAAGCAGGTTATTGTGGATGTGGATGGCGGCGCTCAGCTCAAGGCCAAGTCCGTGATTCTGGCTACCGGTGCCCGCTGGCGTGAACTGAATGTGCCTGGCGAGCAGGATTACCGTAACCGTGGTGTGGCGTACTGCCCGCACTGTGATGGTCCTTTGTTCAAGGGCAAGGACGTAGCTGTGGTCGGCGGTGGTAACTCCGGCGTCGAAGCGGCGATTGACCTGGCTGGTTTGGTCAAGCACGTTACCTTGATCGAGTTCGGTGATGCCTTGCGTGCTGACCAGGTTTTGCAGACCAAGCTGCGCAGTCTGCCTAACGTGTCGATCATCATGCAAGCTCAGACGACTGAAGTTCTGGGTGATGGCACCAAGGTGGTGGGTCTGAATTATCTGGACCGTGCTACTCAGGAAGCCAAGAGCCTGAAGCTGGATGGTGTGTTCGTTCAGATTGGTCTGGTGCCCAACACGGAATGGTTGAAGGATAGCGATGTGGGTCTGTCGCGTCATGGCGAGATCGAAGTTGATGGTCGCGGTGCGACTTCGCTGGCTGGTGTGTTTGCCGCTGGTGATGTAACGACCGTTCCTTTCAAACAGATCGTTATTGCTGCAGGTGAAGGTGCCAAAGCTGCTTTGAGCGCATTTGATTACCTGATCCGTAGTTCGGCTGACGTTGAAGAGACGGTTGCAGAGAAAGTGACTGCTTAAGTCTTTCTGATTGTTGGACCTGGCTGTTCAAGAGGGCCACCCTGTTTGGGGTGGCTCTTTTTTTTGTCTGGGGGTGGGGTGACAAATAGTTGTTGTGTATCAGGAGTGCTTCAGCATTGATCCTGTTCTTTGAGAAAAGTCGTCTCAGGAAAGACGCCGCTCAAGCCGTCTGCCCCTGCCTCGGGGCTTGACTACTTGCCGGTGCTGCGCACCGGTACCCTTGTCTGTTCTGGAATCCGGGCGCCCTGTGAACTCCCGGGGTACTTGGTCCCCCGGACCAAGTACAAGCGTCCCGCTCGAACAACACAGGGCTTGCATCCCGGATTCCAGAACAGCCCGCGGCAAGCAGTCTGAATCGCCCCGAGTCAGGGGCAGACGGCTTGAGCGGCTCGATGCATGAGATGGCGCGATTTTTCAGTCGTTTCATGTACGAGAAATTGGCAGGGATGTGGAACCAAAGAGGTGTTTGACGCTTTATGTTCCATGTGGTGCTTCATAGAGATTGCCTACGCATTAATCCAGGCTCTTCCAAACCGAAGCGATGTCAAATAAGAAAGACATGCTCCTGCATGTACATGACAATTCAATGCAATTGGGCCGGCCTTAGCCTGGTGTTGAATACACGATGAGCATTCAAGGGCTAATAAATAGTCCTGCTATAAATCTCCTTCAAGCTCCGGCCAGTTCCCGCCCAACACATCCGCACAGACCTGTAGCCACGCTCTGGCCGCCTGCGACAGATACCGTCCATTCCACAGCAGCGCCACTTCCCAGTTCAACGCCGGCTCCACCACTTCTTTGGCAACCCAGTCCCCCGGTTCCAGCCGAGACAGAAACGGCTGGGGCAGTAAAGCCACCCCCATGCCTGCCTGCGCCATGGAAGCCACCCAATCCCACTGATTGCTTTGCGCCGCAATATTCGCCCGCAAGCCTGCGTGAGCAAAAGCACGCCGCAACATACGGGTCAGGGCATAGTCTTCGCCCAGGAAAATCAAAGGATGCTTTTCCAGCTCCCGCAGCTTGATCTTCTTTTGTGCACCGGCCAGCGTATCTTTATGGCCAATCGCCCAAACAGCATGTTTGGCCACGGGAGTAGCCGACACATTCAACTCCGGCCCCAAAGGCAGAATACTTAGCCCCATTTCAACCGTGCCCGCCGCGACCATGCGCTCGATCCCCATGCCGGTTTCCTCATGCAGAATCAGCTCGATCTGCGGATGCCGGTTCTTGAAGGTCTTGAGCACCTCTGTAAACAGCACATTAATCATGGGTGGAATACCGACATCCAGACGACCGCGTTGCAGTGCTTGAACTTCATGAACCTCTCGCAGCAAGCCCTGCATGCTCTGCAAAACTTCCTGCCCTCGCTCCAGCACCACTTTGCCGCAATCGGTCAGCTGCAATTGACGATGATCGCGGATCAGCAAGGGCTCGCCCAGCTCATCCTCCAACTGCTTCACCATCTTGCTGATGGTCGATTGCGTCACGTTCAGACTCTGTGCGGCTTGCGTAAAGCTTTGATGTTTAACGGTTTCAATGAAGTATCGCAAGGATCGAATGTCCATGATTAGCTGGCCTTTTGTTTATGACTTTTACGACTTCGTATGAGTTATTTTATTCATTATGGCGATGCTATGCTGGCTTTGTTCAAAAAACATAAACGCCTGTTGTCAGGGCGATTTCGGCTTTTTATCTCCGGCTCATACAGCCACTATTTTTAAAGCGTGATGTCGTTCTGTTGCGTGAAGATCTCGCCTGGCGCTTTCGGCCCCGGCTCCTTCCGAAAGCAACAACAGGTAGATCAATGACACAGAGACAGGAGCACACGATGTTCAAGGATCGCATTCGTTCCCCCGAATTGGAAGGCAAAGTCATGACCGCTCAGGAGGCAGTCGCCTTCTTCAAGGACGGGATGAATGTCGGGATGAGCGGTTTTACCCGCGCTGGGGACTGTAAAGTCATGCCTCGTGCCTTGGCCGAGCGCGCCCAGACCGAGCAATTAAAACTGAATGTGGTTACCGGCGCCTCGCTGGGTAATGATAGCGACGGCATGATGGCCGAGGCCGGTGTTCTGGCCCGCCGCTCGCCGTTTCAAGTGGACTCGGTGCTGCGCCGTCATATCAATGAAGGCAAGGTCCTGTTCACCGACCAGCACTTGTCCCTGACTGTGGAGCACATGCGCTCGGGCAACCTGCCTGCCATCGACATCGCCGTCATTGAAGCGGTTGCCATTACTGAAACCGGCGCAATTGTGCCGACAACATCGGTAGGCAATTCGGCCAGTTTTGCCCAGCAAGCCAAACAAATCATTGTTGAGCTGAACCTGAGCATGCCGGTGGAAATGGAAGGCTTGCACGATATCTACGTGCCCGAGGCTCGCCCCAATCGTCAGCCTATTGAATTGATGGATGTGGACCAACGTATTGGCACCACCGCCATTCAGGTGGATCCTTCCCGCATCGTGGGTATTGTAGTGACCGATGCTTTGGACAGCCCCTCCAGCGTGCTGCCACCTGATGAAGAAACCAAGGCAATTGCCGGTCACATTATTGAATTCCTGAAAGGCGAAGTAGACGCTGGCCGTATGAGCCACTCCTTGCTGCCCTTGCAGGTTGGTATCGGTACGATTGCCAATGCCGTCACTTACGGCCTGCTGGATTCTCCCTTCACCGATCTGAAAATGTACTCGGAAGTCTTGCAGGACAGCGCGATTGCCATGCTGGACTCCGGCCAACTGAGCTTTGCCTCGGCTTCGTCCTTGACTCTGTCGGCTCCCAAAATGGCGCAATTCCTGGAAGGTTTGGAAAACTACCGCGACAAGCTGGTGCTGCGTCCTCAGGAAATTAGTAATCACCCGGAACTGGTGCGTCGCTTGGGCATTATCGCGATCAACACCGCCCTGGAGTTTGATATCTACGGCAACGTGAATTCCACCCACGTCTGTGGTACCCACATGATGAATGGCATTGGCGGCTCTGGCGATTTCGCCCGCAATGCACACCTGTCCATTTTTGTCAGCAAGTCCGTCGCCAAAGATGGTGCTATCTCCAGCGTGGTGCCTATGGCATCGCACGTAGACCATTGCGAGCACGATGTGGCTGTTTTGGTTTCCGAATGGGGCTTGGCTGATTTGCGTGGTTTGGCTCCCCGTGAGCGTGCCCGCGTCATCATCGAAAAATGTGCTCACCCCGACTATCGTCCTGCCTTGCTGGACTACGTTGAACGCGCCAGCCAACGTGGCGGCCATACGCCCCACATTTTGGAAGAGGCCTTGTCCTGGCACGTTCGTTTCCAGCAGGAAGGCACCATGAAACAGGAGCAGTTCCAGACCCAGGAACTAGCGACTGCGTAGTCCATCAGGTCCGGTAATGCGTAGCCGAGTCAGTCCGGCAGCGTAGACCTTACAAATTGACCTGATCGCCCCTGGCATTCCACCCGTGCCAGGGGCATTTTTTTAGCGCTAAAATTGCGGATTCTGCTGCGTTTAGCGAGGCCGGCGTGTTCGAACAAATCGGTGTTATCAATTTCTGGGCCTTTGTGGTGGGTACGGTGTTTATCGTGCTATTGCCTGGACCCAATTCTTTATACGTTCTGGCCAGTGGCGCCGGACATGGCGTACGCGAAGGTTATAAAGCGGCCTTGGGCGTTGTCGTGGGCGACGGTATTTTGATGACGCTGACAGCCCTGGGCGCTGCCTCGCTGCTTAAGACGCTGCCCATGTTGTATATGGGCATACGCTGGCTGGGCGCTGCCTATTTGTTGTATTTGGGGGTGCGGCTGTTACAGTCAGCCTTCAGGCAAGGCGGCCCGGTCCAGTCCGTGGACACGCGCTTGCGTCACGAAACCCGCTTTCGCAAGGCCTTGCTCCTGAGCTTGTTGAATCCCAAGGCCATCTTGTTCTTCCTGTCCTTTTTCGTGCAGTTTGTGGACCCGTCCAAAGGTCACACAGGCCTGGCCTTTATGCTGTTGGGTCTGGTGGTGGAGCTGATCAGCATTTGTTATTTGTCTTTGCTGATTTTTGGCGGTGACCGTCTGGCAGGAATTTTCCGACGTCATCAGCGTTTGTCCCGTATGGGCAATGGCTCGGTGGGGCTGTTGTTCATGGGCTTTGCCGCCCGCATGATCAGCGACTAGGCCAGCCGCTTCAGAGCGCAGCAGTTCTGACAGCACTTATTTATCAGTTTTAAGGAAAACACCATGAGTAGCAAAATCCGTGTCGGTATTGCAGGTTACGGCAATTTAGGGCGAGGCGTAGAGCTGGCCCTGGCACAAAACCCGGACATGGAGCTGGTCAGCGTTTTTACTCGTCGTGACCCTGCTTCCCTGCGTCTGCAAAGTGCAGGCGTGCCCGTGCGCGCCCTGGACCAGATCGAACAGTACCGCAATGATATTGATGTGCTGATTCTCTGTGGTGGCTCTAAAAATGACCTGCCCGAGCAAGGCCCGGCCTTGGCGCGCTGGTTCACAACGGTGGACAGCTTTGATACCCATGCCCGTATCCCCGAGTACTACGCGGCTGTCGATGCGGCCGCTCAGGGCGCTGGCACCACGGCTCTGATCGCGGTGGGCTGGGACCCAGGCCTGTTCTCCCTGAATCGCCTGTACGGCGAATGCGTTTTGCCTGTTGGCCAGACTTACACCTTCTGGGGCAAGGGCCTGAGCCAAGGCCACTCGGATGCGATCCGTCGTGTGGCTGGTGTGGCCGGTGGTGTGCAATACACCCTGCCTATCGAAGCTGCGGTACAGCGTGTGCGCAATGGCGAACAGCCTGAACTCAGCACCCGTGAAAAGCACAAACGTCAGTGCTTTGTCGTGCTGGAGCAGGGCGCGGATGCCGATACCGTGCGTGAAGCAATTGTCACCATGCCTGACTATTTTGCAGACTACGACACCGAAGTGAACTTCATTGATGCCGAAACTCTGGCTCGCGACCATGCCGCCATGCCGCACGGTGGTTTTGTGATTCGTAGCGGTCAGTCCGGCTCGGGTTCGCAGCAGGTGGTGGAGTACGCACTGAATCTGGGCAGCAATCCCGAATTCACGTCCAGCGTGCTGGTCGCTTATGCGCGCGCCGCGTACCGCATGAACAAGAACGGTCAGACTGGTGCCCAGACTGTCCTGGACGTGGCCCCAGGCCTGCTCTCGCCCAAGACGCCAGCTCAACTGCGCAAAGAACTGCTGTAAATTTTGTTCGTGATCCAGGCCCGGCTCAGCACGGCTGATCCGGGCCTCTTGTTGTACTTGTTGGAAGGCAAATGATTCAGTCGGGCAATAAAGGGTAAAATAGCGCTCTTCTCAGATTATTGCGAGTGTTCTCATGCGCTTACTGATCGCACTGCTGTTGCCATGGCTGGTTTTTTTCACGATTGGTCGGCCTGTAGCAGGCATTATTTGCCTGATTTTGCAGTTGACCGTCATTGGATGGATTCCTGCCGCTATTTGGGCGGTATATTCTCTTAGCCAATACAAGACTGATAAGAAAATAGAGCAAGCCTTGGGCAAGCGTTAAGCCCCAGGTTCTTCTTCCCTTTTTGTACGTCTGAGCAGGCCATGCAGCGCTTGCTCGGGCGTTTTATATTTTTTTGCTGATACAGCCATGACCCCATCGTCTCCCGTGGGCCATTCTTCTGAGTCCGGTGAGCAAACGGTATCCCCAGACCCCAAGGCTGTGCCACGCCTCGAACTTCGCAATATCACCAAGGCCTATCCCGCGGTGGTGGCCAATGACAATATTTCCCTGTCTATCCTTCCGGGGCAGATTCACGCCGTGCTGGGGGAGAATGGCGCAGGCAAGTCCACCCTGATGAAGATTATTTACGGGGTGGTCAAACCGGATCAGGGTCAGATTCTGTGGGACGGTCAGCCCGTTCAGATCAGCAGCCCGGCTGCAGCCCGACAATTGGGCATTGGCATGGTGTTCCAGCACTTTTCCTTGTTTGACACCCTGACTGTCACGGAAAACATTGCGCTGGGTTTGCCTGCTTCCACCAATATGCAGGAGCTGGCGGGCCGCATTAGCGAGACTGCCAGCCAGTACGGGCTGGATCTGGACCCGCAACGTCACATTCACACCTTGTCCGTGGGCGAGTGCCAGCGGGTGGAAATTGTGCGGGCCTTGCTGGGCAAGCCCAAGCTGCTGATCCTGGACGAACCCACGTCAGTGCTGACGCCGCAGGCTGTGCGCCGTTTGTTCGGCACCTTGCGCCAACTGGCCGCAGAAGGTTGCAGCATTGTCTATATCAGCCACAAGCTCGATGAAATTCGCGAATTGTGCAATGCCTGTACGGTCATGCGCATGGGCAAGGTCACGGGTTATTGCGATCCTCGTGAGGAAACCACGGCCAGCCTGTCGCGCCTGATGATTGGTGCCGAGCCCCAGTCTCTGGGTGAACGCAGCATGCAACAAGGCGGCACGCTCTTGCAGGTACGTAATCTGCAGTTGAGCAAATCCCATCCTTTTGCCTGTGAATTGCAGGATGTCAGTTTTGATCTGCACCAGGGTGAAATTCTGGGGGTAGCCGGTATTTCCGGTAATGGTCAGCAGGAGTTGCTGGCGGCCTTGTCGGGTGAAGATACCCGTGCGCAGGCAGACATGATTTTGCTGGATGGCCAGGCGATTGCCCAGCGTGATGCGGCCTGGCGACGTGACCAGGGTATGGGTTTTGTCCCCGAGGAGCGTTTGGGACGCGGTGCTGTGCCGGAGTTGTCTCTGGCTCAAAACCTGCTGCTGTCTCATCAAAACCCGGAAACGGTGAAGCGTGGTTTTCTGCGCTTTCCCAGTATCCGCCGTCTGGCGGGAGGGATTATCAAGCGTTTCCGCGTCAAGGCCTCCAACGAGCAGGCCGCTGCCAACAGCCTGTCGGGCGGGAATCTGCAAAAGTACATTATTGGTCGGGAAGTGACTCGCCAGCCGCGCATTCTGATGATTGCCCAGCCAACCTGGGGAGTGGACGTGGGGGCCGCTGCCCAGATTCACGCCGAGTTGCTGGCCTTGCGCGATGCAGGCTGCGCCTTGCTGGTGATCTCCGAAGAGCTGGATGAATTGTTTGCGATTGCTGATCGCCTGATTGTTATCTCCAAAGGTCGTATGTCTCCCTCTATTCCCGTGGCGCAAGCCAGTGTTGATCAGATTGGGCAATGGATGAGCGGTTTGTGGGAGGAGGGTGAGCATGTTCAGGCTTGAGACTCGTGCCACGCCCTCCACCTTGATGGCCTGGTGTTCGCCTTTGCTGGCGGTCTTGTTGACCATGGTGGTCGCCGGAACCTTGTTCTGGTCGCTGGGCAAAAACCCTTTGGCGGGCTTGAACGTATTTTTTCTGGAGCCTTTGCGTGACCTGAATGGTTGGGCCGAGGTGGGCGTCAAGCTGATTCCTCTGCTGCTGATTTCTGTTGGCCTGGCAATTTGCTTCCGGGCCAATATCTTCAATATCGGGGCAGAAGGGCAGTTGGTGATGGGAGCGCTGGCAGCCGGGGCTTTTGTCCTGCAGGTAGACAATGGCGATAACGGTGGCTTTTTTCTGATTAGCGTCGCCCTGGCCTGCGGCATGCTCGGTGGCATGGCCTGGGCCGCGATTGTGGCTTTCTTGAAAGACCGTTTCAATGCCAACGAGATTCTGGTGTCCCTGATGCTGGTCTATGTGGCCCAGCACCTGCTCAGCTATCTGGTACACGGTGCCTTGCGTGATCCTGATGGTTTCGGCTTTCCGCAATCCAGCCTGTTTTCGGATGGCTTCCTGTTGCCCGCCGTCTTGCCCGGCACTCGCTTGCATAGCGGTATTGTGCTGGCGCTGATCGCTTCGGTGGCTGCCTGGCTCTTTCTGACACGAAGCATGGCCGGTTTTCGTCTGCGAGTGGGCGGCATGGCTCCCTTGGCAGCTCGGTATGCCGGCTTTTCCTCCCGTAAAGCCTTGTGGAGCTCCTTGCTGATTTCGGGGGCATTGGCTGGGCTGGCGGGTGCCGCAGAAGTCATGGGCCCGGTTGGGCAACTGACCCCTTCGATTTCTCCCGGCTATGGTTTTGCGGCCATTATCGTGGCCTTTGTGGGGCGACTGCACCCGCTGGGATTGATATTTTCCTCTTTTGTGATGTCCTTGCTTTATATCGGTGGGGAATTGGCCCAAAGTCGTTTGGGTCTGCCCAATGCAATTACCGGCATTTTCCAGGGCATCCTCCTGTTTTCCTTGTTGGCTTGTGACGTGCTCATCACCAAGCGTTTGGTCTGGAGAAAGTAATGGACGCGATTGCACCTTTGCTAGCCGCAACCATCAACGCAGGCACCCCTTTGCTCCTGGCAGCCTTGGGTTTGCTGATCAATGAAAAATCGGGTGTCATCAATCTGGGCTCGGAAGGCATGATGCTGATGGCGGCCATTGTGGGCTTTGCCGTGGCCGTGCAGACGGGCAGCCCTGCGTTGGGCTTTGTGCTGGGCGCCGTTGTGGGAGCCGTGATGGCCGCTGCCTTTGCCTGGCTGACGGTCTGGCTGGGGGCCAACCAGGTGGCTTGTGGCCTGGCCTTGTCGCTCTTCGGGGTAGGGGCCTCCGCCTATATCGGCCTGCCTTTCACCGGCAATTCCCTGACTGTCACCAAGCTGTCCATTCCGGTTTTGAAAGACATTCCGCTGATCGGGCCTGCGTTCTTCCAGCAGCATTACATGGTCTATGTGTCCTGGGTGTTGTGTATTGCCGTGGCCTGGTTCCTGGCTCGTACACGGTCTGGCCTGGTCTTGCGCGCCGTGGGTGAGTCGCCCGCTTCGGCCCATTCGCTGGGCTACAACGTGCGCTACATTCGCCTGGGGGCCTTGATGTTTGGCGGTGCCTGCTGCGGTCTGGCCGGTGCCTTCATCTGTCTGGTCTACACACCCATGTGGGTAGAGAATATGGTCGCCGGGCGTGGCTGGATTGCCCTGGCACTGACGACCTTTGCAACCTGGCGTCCCTGGCGCGTGATGCTGGGCGCTTACTTGTTTGGTGGGGTCACGATCCTGACCTATCATGCGCAGGCTCTGGGTGTTCCGGTAGCCTCGCAATTGCTGGCCATGATGCCGTATCTGGCCACGATTATTGTGCTGGTTTTAATTTCCCGAAACGCTAACTGGATCAGGTTGAATATGCCTGCATCGCTTGGCAAAAACTTCAATCCCAACAACTAGAGGACTGACATGACTGGAAACTTTATGCGCAAGGCCCTGATGGCCGCTGCCATCGCTTCCCCCCTGGCCGCCTTGCCTGTGTCCGCTCAGGCAAACGATCAAGAACCCCTGAAAATCGGTTTTGTGTATGTCAGCCCTATCGGTGAAGCCGGTTGGACCTGGCAGCAGGATATTGGCCGTCTTGAAATGGAAGAGGCCCTGAAAGGCCGTGTGGTTACTCAGTACGTGGAAAACGTGCCTGAAGGTGCTGACGCAGAGCGCGTGATTCGCGATCTGGCCCAGCAAGGCAACAAGCTGATTTTCACGACCTCGTTTGGCTACATGAACCAGACGCAAAAAGTGGCCAAGCAGTTTCCTGACGTGAAATTTGTCCACTCCACCGGCTACAAGACGGCTCCTAACGTGGCGACCACCAACGCCCGTTTCTACGAGTCCCGTTACCTGGCTGGCGTGCTGGCTGGCAAAATGACCAAATCCAATGTGGTCGGTTACGTGGGGGCTCACCCCATTCCTGAAGTGCTGCAAGGTATCAACGCCTTCGCCATCGGTTTGAAGAGCGTGAACCCCGAAGCCCAGGTGCGCGTGGTTTGGGCCAATAGCTGGTATGACCCAGGTAAAGAGCGTGATGCGGCTGTGACCTTGCTGGGTCAGGGCGCAGACGTGGTGACTCACCACACCGACTCCACTGCTACCGTGCAGGCAGCTGAAGAAGCGGGCAAGTACGCGATTGCTTACCACTCCGACATGAGCAAGTTCGGTCCTAAAGCCCAGCTGGCTGCTGTGACGCACCACTGGGGTGACTACTTCACTCGCAAAGCCACTGAAGTTCTGGATGGTAAATGGCAGAACGACAGCACCTGGGGTGGCCTGAAGTCCGGTATGGCAGCTTTGGAAGGCTTCGGTCCTGAAGTGCCTGCTGACGTGAAGGAGTTCGTTCTGGCCAAACAGGCCGAGATCGAGGCTGGCACGCTGCAGCCTTTTGCCGCACCGATCAAGGACAACGACGGCAAGGTACGTCTGGAATCCGGTTTTCTGGATGACGATGCGTTGAACCGCATGGATTACTACGTGGAAGGCGTGGCCAGCAAACTGCCCAAGCAGTAAGCTGCCCCGCAGTCTGTAGATAAACAAAGCCCCTTGTCGGATTCTCCGACAAGGGGCTTTGTTATAGGTGGACTGTGTCGCTTTTCAGGCTGTTGCCTGGTTCAAGTCTGAGCTGGTTCGGTGTTTGTTCCGGGTCTGGTTTGTCATCCGTTCAGGAAGACAAGTCTGATGCACAGAGCTGAAATACAGAGCCAGAATACAGAGTCGACCTGCAAAATCGATCTATGGAACCGACCTCAGAACTATGCTGCCTGTGCAGGCCGCTTGCGTCCCAAGCGTGTCGATGCCCGCATCCAGCGCAGCGTCATGAGCACGGCAACCACCGATAAACCTGTTACCAGCCCGATCCAGATTCCCGTCCCGCCCATATTGAACTGGAAAGCCAGCAAAGAGCCCGTAGGAACACCCAGCACCCAATACCCTAACAAGGCCAGCAACATGGGTATGCGTGTGTCATGCAGGCCGCGTAGCATCCCCGCAGCGACGGCTTGAGCGCCATCACTGATCTGGAACAGGGCGGCCAGTGCCAGGAAGGTAATGGCCAGCTGAATAACGGCCTGGTTTTCAGGGACATCCAGATCCAGGAACAGACCAATCAGGGTCAAGGGGGCGAACCAGAACACCAGGGCCGCCAGTCCCATGAAGCCCACCCCCAGAATGTAGGAAATCCAGCCGGCACGACGCGCACCCAACGGATCGACCCGGCCTGCGGCCAGCCCTACACGGATGGTGGCAACCTGGCTGAAGCCCAAAGGAATCATGTAGGACACCGAGCAGATCTGCATGGCAATCGCGTGCGCGGCCAGATCCGATTGCCCCAGCACGCCCATCATCATGACGGCGGCATAAAAGACCAGAGTTTCCAGGGTGAAGGTAATCGCAATCGGAATGCCCAGCGCCCACATCTTCCACAGGTGCTTTAGGCTCCATTGCCACGCATCGTTGAACAGGTAGTAGCGTCTAAAGCGCGGATCACGCAGTACCACCCAGCTCAGGGCTGCAAACATGAAGATGCTGGACAAGGTGGTCGCCAGACCCGCACCCGCCAACCCCATGGCGGGCATGCCCAGATTGCCAAAGACCAGGAGCCAGCCCAGTATGGCATTGATGCCAATAGCCGTAATGGCCACCGCCAGGGTCCATCCCGGCTTTTCCATGGCCGCCAGGAAGGAGCGCAGCACGATGTAGCCCAGATAGGGCAGCAAGGCCCATTGCAGGGTATGCATATAGGTGACGGAGCGCGCCGCGACTACCGGGTCCTGGCCCATCGCCAGCAAGATGTGCTCGGCATTCCACAGCACCATCCAGGCGGGCAAGGTAATCAGCAACGCCGTCAGAAAACCGTGGCGAATGATTTGCTGGGACTCGCGTACATTGCGCAGTCGCCGTCCCAACGTAGTGGCCAGCATGGGAACGACAGCAGATACCAGCCCCATGCTGAAGATCATGAAAGCTTGATACAGGCTGGCGGACAGGGATCCGGCGGCTAGCTCATCAGGGCCAAGGCGGCCCATGTAAATCAGGTTGGTTGCCAACAGGCTGACTTGAGCCAGATTGGTCAGAATCAGAGGGCCGCCCAAACGCAGGGAGGATTGCAACTCCGCCAGCCAGAGCTGGCTCGGGCCGGTAGTTTGAGACTTTGCAAACATGGTTTATTTGGCGCGAGGCAGGGACCAGGTGCTGATAACTTGTGCGACCGCCGGGCCACCGTTGGCAGGCTCCAGCAGAACATCGCCCGCGCAGGTACGGCCAGTCTTGTGGATTCGGGCATGAGCCAGAATATCGCCGGGAGGGGCCTTGCGCAGGAAGTTGATGGTCAGGCTGGAGGTGACGGCATCGGGATTGCCCGTCGCACCCACAACAGCGGCATACAAGGCCAGATCAGCCAGCCCCATCAGCATGGGGCCTGCCACCATGCCACCCATACGCTGGTGGGCATTGCGCTCGGGCAAGCGCAAACAGGCGTTGTCGTGGCCAATGTGTACGACATCAATACCCAGAACGGCGGCAAAAGGGTGCAGACGCTCTAGAAGATCACGAAACTGAACAATATCGATTTTGGGTTCGGGTGCAGAATGTGGGCTGGTCATGACGTCGTCACTGAAAAGAAGGCCGTTGTAAGAAAGGCATACTGGCTGGTACTGTATCAGATCGACCCGCGTATCGGGGTAGTTCGGCACCCGGCTGTTCAGGGCTGGTCTCATTCCAATCAATCAAAAACAAGCGAGGAGCATCATGAAACGCAGCGCAATTGTTCTTGCCTTGGGTTTGCTGGCATCGACGGGCACCGTGATGGCACAAGGGCATGCAGGCCATGGTCATGGCATGCCCGAAGCGGTACGTGCCTTGAGCACACAGGTTCATGCCAGCCAATGCTGGGTGCGCATGCTCCCGGAGCCCGCTCCTTCGGCTGCGTATCTGGAACTGGAAAACAAGGGCGAGCAGAGCGTGGCTTTAGTGGGAGCCAGCACCTTGTCCTTCGGGCATGTGATGCTGCATCAGACTACCGAGCACGATGGCATGTCACGCATGTCGCATGCCTCCGAGGTGGAGATTCCGGCAGGTGGAAAACTCAGCCTGAAACCCGGTGCTTTTCATGTGATGCTGGGGCAAGCCAAAGAAGATCTGTCTTTGGGCGAACGCATTATCTTGAGCCTGCATTTGTCTGACGATACACAGGTCCAGGCCGAGTGCGAACTGCGTCCCGCCAAGACACAGGCCTACTGATTCAGACAGGCGCTTCTATATAAAAGCTGGCCGTATTTGAATTGACCCCGAAAAAGCCTGGATGCTGTTTAATTTTTTGGGAGCAGTTCAATCAAGCGGCCAGTTCTGTTTTCGTGTTCAGGCTTGCAGCGCTGTCAGCACCGCCTGGTTGAAGGCCTTGGGATTGGCCAGATTCATGCCATGGGCCGCCAGAGGGATACGGTGCATCTGATCCTCACGCCGGTGCTGGCGAATGATATCCATGCAGTGGTGGTAGCGTGTGGGGCTGTTCTCGCCCGTGATGAAACTTAGCGGAGCAGCCAGTTGCTTGAGCCAGTCCAGATCCGGGCCCTGGTTGGGCTCCTGCTGTTGCTCCAGCATGGTGTGGGCGTTGTCCTGAATCATCTCGCGGAACCAGCGCGTCATTTGCTTCCAGGTCCCTGAGCCATTGACCGTATCTACGAACAGAGCCATGGCACCATCGCGGTCGCCCTGTTCCAGGCGTTCGGCCACTTGTTGGAACAAAGGAGCATAGGAGTAGGCACCGGGAGTCGGAAAGCCAGGATCCGCCAGGGTCAGGCTGGCTACCTGCCCGGGCATTCTTTGAGCCAGCAGCAGGGCAACATGACCACCGCGAGAGTGACCCACGATATGCACCTTCTCATCAGGAACATGCTGGTCCAGCAGGGCCTGCAAGTCCTGGGCGTGTTGCGCCGTGCTGAAGTTGCCGGGGCTGGGCGCACCGGGCCAGTAGGAGCGCAGGCTGGGAGCCAGAACCCGATACTGGGTGGCAAAGGCGGGGATCTGCCAGCGCCAGTAGCGCCAGTCACACAGGGAACCGTGTATCAGCAAAACGGGCGTGCCTTGCCCCTGATCTACAAAGGTATGGCGATAAGCTTGTGCGGTCAGTTCACGCGTGGAGATGTCGGCGAAAGGGTTTGTCATGGCAAGCAGTAAAAGTCAGGCAAGGATCGATCACCTGAAAAAAACAGACCGGGTCTGAACCCGGTCCGTGTGGCATTACGCGCTGGCTACTTATTCCAGCAGTTTCAGGCGGCTGCGCGCAGTCTCGGCCGCTTCAGATTGTGGGTAGTCCTTGACGATGCGCTGCAAAGTGGTCTTGGCGCCGCTCAGATCGTTCAGCTCGATCTGGCTGGAGGCCGTCACCATCAGGGCGTCAGCTGCGCGTGGGCTTTGCGGGGACGCTTTCACAAAAGCCTGAAGCTTCTGGATGGAGGCCTTGAAGTTCTTGACGGCGTACAGGCTGCTGCCTTCGTAAAAACGCACCTCGTCAGCCAGAACGCTGGAGGGGTAGGCGGCCAGAAAGCCGGCAAAAGCATCGGCTGCGGGTTTGTATTGACCAGCGCGGTAGGCGTCCATGGCGCTGTCAAAGACGGCTTGTTCCTGTGGGTCTGCGGCATGCGGGCTTTGCTGTCCGGCAGGCGCATTGTTCTGGCCCTGGCCGCTGGCTTGCCAGCTCAGTTTTTCAACTTGGCCACGCAGCGATACAACCTCGGAGCGCAGGGTATCAATTTGATCAGCCAACTGCAGGCGAGCCTGGGTGTTTTGCTCGTTCATCTGACGAATTTGCTGCCGCAGCTCCAAAATGGCGCGTCGGGCCTCGTCATCGGCAAAGGCCTTGGCCGGCAGGCTGGCGAACAGGGCGGCCGTAGCGAACAGGGCAACGGTCGCGAGACGAAAAGGCTTTTTATAAGCGTGCATAGTGAAGTCCGTTAAAAAATGTGCATCCGCAATGCGCAGGCTCCTCACCTGCCGGTTTCCCCTCTGTTGGGGGCTGTGATCTGGGGGCTTTGTGCCGGCCTGGCGAGCCCGCTGTCCAGCATAACGAATTTTCAGTGGATCGGGCGTGCTGCCGATAAAAAACGCCGCGGCGTTAACAACCGCCACGGCGTCGGAACCACTTGGTCGATGCAGAAATTATCGTTGGTAAACGATGTCTGCGCGACGGTTTTCAGCGTAATCAGCTTCGGTGTTACCCAAGGCTTTTGGACGCTCTTTACCAAAGCTCACAGCTTCGATCTGGCTGTTGCTTACGCCCAGCAGACCCAGCATGCGTGCCACGGCGTCGGAACGACGCTGACCCAGAGCCAAGTTGTACTCGGCACCACCACGCTCGTCGGTATTACCTTCGATGCGTACGGTTTGTTGAGGATGGCTGCTCAGGTACGAAGCGTGCATTTCTACCAGGCCACGGTACTGGTCGTTAACGACGTAGCTGTCGTAGTCAAAGAACACCGAGCGTTGTTGTGCCAGTGGGCTTTGAGGGTTGAAGGGGTCCATGATCTGGCCTGCGCTGGCAGAGTCCGATCCTGTACCGCCGGTTGAACCGGAGCCAGATTGATCCAGAGGAACCGAGCTGCAAGCAGCAAGGGCGGCAGCCATAACGGCGAGGGTAAGACTTTTAAGAATGCGCGAGCTCATTTGAATTCCTTTTGAAAAAGAGTCACACAGGATGTCAGTTGGTAAATGGTCCCCAGGTGGGTTCGCGTACTTTGCCATTCAAAGACGAGAGGGTCTGACGAACGCGACCGTCCACGGATGTCACAGCTAGGACACTGCGGCCCCCCTGAACAGAACTATATAAGATCTGCATCCCATTAGGGGCGAAACTCGGAGACTGATCGTCGGGACCTGTCGTCAGCAGTTGCTCAGCTCCTGATGCCATATCTTGAGTGGCAATTCGGAAAGCACCGTTTCTGCGTGTGACGTATACAAGCCTAGTACCGTCTGCAGAGACCTCCGGTGAAATATTGTAACTCCCGTTGAAGGTAATGCGCTGTGCATCGTCACCACCCAGGCTTACTTTGTAAATATTGGGAGCGCCACCACGATCGCTCACAAATACAAGGGAGTTGCCATCGGGCATAAAACTCGGTTCAGTATCAATCAAGGGCGAGCGCATCACACGGCGCAGTCCGGAACCGTCCGTATTTAGCGTGTAAATCTGCGAAATACCGTCTCTGGAGAGCACAACAGCGACCTGATTGCCGTTCGGTGCCCAGGCTGGACTACTGTTGTTGCCCTTGAAATTAGCCAGAGGTTCACGGTGGCCGGTGGCCAAAGTTTGCACATATACAACAGGTTTGTCGTTTTCGAAGCTCACATAAGCCAGCTTTTTACCGTCAGGAGACCAGGCTGGAGAGATGATTGAGTGTCGAGAACGCAACATTACTTGCGGATTTTGGCCGTCGGCGTCAGCAATTTGTAACTCGTAGTTGTTGCCTGTTTGCAACACATAGGCCAGTCGAGTGGAGAAAACGCCTCGTACGCCGGTAATTTTTTCATAGATCCGGTCTGCAATCTGGTGGGAAATACGGCGCAGTTCTTTTTCGCTGCCCGCAAACGCCACGCCGTCCAGCTGTGTTTGACGGACCGAATCCACGAGGCGATAGCTGATGGAATATTGGCCGCCAGTCTGGGCAACCGAACCATAGGCCAGGTAATCGGCACCACGATTGCGCCACTCGTCGTAGGCAATGGTGCTTTCGGCATTCAGACCAGCACCAGTGGCATTGATCAATTGGAATTGACCCGAACGGGTCAGGTCGGCACGGATTACCTCGGCCAGCGACTGGCTGGCTGGATTATCCGCAAAATCGGCGATCGCGATGGGGTACTGGGTAGCACCCACACCCGATATGTCGACCCGCAGTTGGGCCTGGGCCGGTTGGCTGGCGAACATGCCAGCGGCCAGGGCAAACGCTCCGGTGGCCGTGGCGCGCCAATGACGACCCAGGGTCGCCAGGGCAGGGGTAGCGGCGGTCATTATGCAATCTCCTGATTAATCGAACATACGGTACTCGCCATCAATATACGATGGGTAGCTTCCGCTAGGCGGTTTGGGGAAGGGGCTGCAACGGGCAAGACCCTTGGATACGGCATCATCGAACTGCGCGATGCCGGACGATCGTTTGATTTGAACGCGGTTGGGCGTGCCATCGGCATTCAGGTCCACACGGTACTGCAGTGCAGGATTGCCACGCACTTCAGAGCGCGGTGGGGTGCTGTAGACCACGCCAGGCTGCACGCAAGCACGCACCTTGGCGGCATAGCCACCGTCACCACCGCCGCCACCGGCCTGGTTGCGATCGGCGGTACCACCAGGACGACCTGGGGCGCCTTCACGCATGGCTCGACGGAATGCTTCTTCCTTGGCCTTGCGTTCGGCATCCGCCTTGGCCTTGGCGGCAGCTTCAGCACGGGCTTTGCGCTCAGCGTCTGCCTTGGCTTTGGCCTCGGCGTCCGCTTTGGCCTTGGCTTCAGCATCGGCCTTGGCCTTGCGCTCAGCGTCTGCCTTGGCTTTGGCGTCGGCCTCTGCTTTGGCCTTGCGGTCGGCTTCCGCCTTGGCTTTGGCTTCAGCCTCGGCTTTCTCCTTGCGTTCCTGTTCCTGCTTTTCCTTCTGTTCGCGTTCGCGTCGTTCAGCGGCTAGCTTGTCCTGACGCTGTTTTTCCTGACGCTCCTGTTCCAGCTTTTCTTCACGCTCTTTTTTCTCGCGTTCTTTGCGAGCCTGCTCCAAAGCTATTTCTGGATCGACTTCGGGCTCAGCAGGAGGCGTGACCTTTTCAGGTTCAGGGGGCGGTTTGGGAGCCGGAGGTGGTTCGGGCTCCGGTTCGGGCGTGGGTTCTGGCTCTGGAGCCGGTTCAGGCTCGGGCTGCGGCTCGGGTTCGGCCTCGGGGGCTTCGGGATCAGCATTGACGGCCGCGTCGGGCGCAACGCCGTCCATCCACAATTCGACCTGCACCGCATTTGGTGTTTTGGGCGCAGAAAAAAGGGCTCCCGCCAAAATGGCGAGCAGCAACAGCCCGTGCAGACCCAGGGCGATGAGCAAGCCGCGCCGATCTTCCTTTTGCTCAGGCGAGCGCAGCGCCTGATTGCGGGTATTGCGTGTTCTGTGCTTCATTCAGTTCAGGTTTTTCGCGCCGGACGGCGAGCACGCTATCCGGCCAGAGGTTATTTGCGAGCGTCAGGGTCGCTATTGCGATCGACGATCAGACCCAGGCGGTTGATGCCATTGGAGCGCAGTTCATCCATCAAGCCCATGACGGTCTCGTAGGGAACTTTGCCGTCGGCGGCAATGACAACCGGGCTGTCGGCCTGCATACGCGAGCGTACTTCATTGAGCAGTGTGGACTTTTCGATGTTCATGAACTCGGAGCCCGCATCGCGCAAGCGTATGGCCAGTTTGCCGTCCTTATCAACCTGGATTTCCACCGGCTTGGCAGGCACTTCGGAGGCTTGGCCTACCGAAGGCAGTTCCACCAGACCGGGGGTAATCATGGGAGCGGTGACCATGAAGATCACCAGCAGCACCAGCATCACGTCGATATACGGGACGACGTTGATTTCATTTTTCATGCGCCGGCCGTGACGGCCGGTGCTTCCACGCATCGATGGCATCAGTTCACCTGCCGCTGCAAGATGTTCAGGAATTCGTCGATAAAGCTGTCAAAGCGGATCGAGATACGGTCCAGCTCGTTGGTAAAGCGGTTGTAGGCCACCACGGCGGGGATAGCGGCAAACAGACCGATGGCCGTGGCAATCAGGGCTTCGGCAATACCGGGGGCCACCGAGGCCAGGGTTGCCTGCTGCATGCCAGACAAACCGATAAAGGCGTGCATGATCCCCCAGACGGTACCCAGCAGCCCGATGTAGGGGCTGACCGAACCGGCAGAGGCCAGGAAGTTCAGGTGTGTTTCCAGCGTATCCATTTCGCGCTGGTAGCTGGCGCGCATGGCACGACGTGGGCCGTCCAGCAGGGCAGGGCCCGAGCTTTGGCTGCGACGGGCCTTGATGAACTCGGTCATGCCGGCTTCAAAAATACGGGCCAGTGCACCGTGTTCGGCGCGACGCGAGGAAATGGATTGCTGAAGCACAGCCAGATCGCCACCTGCCCAGAAGTCGTCCTCAAAACGGCGGGTCTGTTCCAGCGTGCGTTTAAGTGCAGCCCGTTTACTGAAAATATAGGCCCACGAGAGAATCGAGATTCCCAGCAGGATCAGCATGACAAGCTGAACGGGAATACTGGCATCGAGAAGTAGCGAAATCAGCGACAGGTCGCTAGTAGCTTGCATGGTCAGTCCTGAACCTTTTCCAAGAGGGTACGTAAATCAGAGTCCAGCTTGCTTGGACGAAGCGTGTTGGCGTCAACGCAAACAATTTGGATGGTGCTTTGGCATAACAGTTCCCCACCTCGCAGGGCACCTTGTTCGAAATGGATGGTAGCCGAACCCAGCTGGGTAATGCGGCTGCGCACCGAGATCAAATCATCGAGCCGGGCAGGTTTGAGATATTGTATTTCAACCTTCTTGACTACGAACAGGCGTTGATTCTGCTCGGCCACATCGGATTGATTAACACCCAAATTCCTGAGCCATTCCGTGCGCGCACGTTCAAAGAACTTCAGGTAGTTGGCGTAATATACGATCCCCCCGGCGTCGGTGTCCTCGTAATATACGCGAATATCAAGCTTGGCCTGGGTGTCCCACTTGTCATTAAGCATGTCGTTCGTAAAAGAGTTTATGTTGGCGGGCGGGGGCGGCCCAAGGCCAGCCCCGCTTGGAGACCTTACAGCGTGGCCAGACGCTCCACGCTGACCTGAGCAATTTGCTCGACCGGGACGTTAGTGCTGCTGGCGTCGCGGCGTGCCTGCATTTCAACCATGCCTTCTTTCAGGCCGCGCTCGCCGATAGTAATGCGCAGTGGCACCCCAATCAGCTCCCAGTCGGCAAACATGATGCCAGGACGGGCATCGCGGTCGTCCAGAATGACATCAACACCTTGCTCCTTGAGCTGGGTGTACAGATCAGTCGCAGTCTGACGCACAGCATCACTCTTGGTAAAGCCGATCGGGCAGATCACCACTTCAAAAGGCGCCAGAGCGCGAGGCCAGATCATGCCGCGCTCGTCATGGTTCTGCTCGATGGCAGCGGCCGCAATACGGCTGACGCCAATGCCATAACACCCCATTTGCATGACAGCAGGTTTACCATCAGTTTCCAAAAAGGTGGCGTTCAGCTTCTTGGAGTAGACATCGCCAAGGAAGAATACGTGGCCCACTTCAATGCCGCGCTGGATGGCCAGCTTGCCGCCTTCGGGAGCCGGGTCGCCGTGAACCACGTTACGCAGGTCGGCCTTGACGGGCTCGGGCAGGTCGCGGCCCCAGTTCACGCCGGTGTAGTGGAAGCCTTCTTCGTTGGCGCCACAGACAAAGTCGCTCATGTTGGCTACGGTCAGGTCAGCAATCACTTGGACTGGCTGGCGGGTGCCGATCGGGCCCAGATAACCGGGCTTGCAGCCAAAGACGGCCACAATTTCTTCTTCCGTTGCCAGACGGTGGCCTTTTTCAAAGCCGGGCAGCTTGGAAACCTTGATGTCGTTGACTTCATGGTCGCCACGAACCAGCAGCAGGTAAACCGTCGTCTTGGTTTGGCCATCCTCTTCCAGGTCAGTAGCCAGCACCACGGATTTAACGGTGGCAGTCAGGTCCAGGCCCAGTTGCTGGGCTACCAGCTCGCATTTCGGGGCTTCCGGCGTGGCCGTCTTGACCAGGGCTTCGCCAGGAGCGGCGCGCTCGGCCAGCAGGCAAGGGGCGGGCGCCAGTTCGATATTGGCAGCGTAGTCAGTGTCGGGGTTGTAAACCAGCAAGTCTTCGCCCGTATCGGCAATCACCTGGAATTCATGGCTGCGCGACCCGCCAATGGAGCCGGTATCGGCGGCCACGGCACGGAAGTTCAAGCCCAGACGTCCAAAGATACGCATGTAGGCGTCATACATATTGTCGTAGCTGGCCTGGGCGTCTTCGGCGTTGCGGTCAAAGGAATAGGCATCCTTCATGGTGAATTCACGGCCACGCATCAAGCCGAAACGGGGGCGACGCTCGTCACGGAATTTGGTTTGAATGTGGTAGAAGTTGATGGGCAACTGGCGCCAGCTGTGGATTTCGTTGCGGGCGATGTCCGTGATCACTTCTTCGGACGTAGGCTGCAGCACGAAGTCGCGCTGGTGGCGGTCCTTGATTCGCAGCAGTTCGTCGCCATATTTTTCCCAACGGCCCGACTCTACCCAGAGTTCGGCTGGCTGGACCACCGGCATCAGCAATTCGATGGCGCCGGAGCGGTCCATTTCCTGACGGATGATGTTTTCAATCTTGCGCAGCACGCGCAGGCCCATTGGCATATAGGTATAAATGCCGCCGGCGGCTTTGCGTATCATGCCGGCGCGCGTCATGAGCTGGTGGCTGGCAACTTCGGCCTCGGTAGGCGCTTCTTTCAGGGTATTAATGTGATACTGGCTAGCATGCATGGTAGGGAACTCGTCAGGTACGTATAATCAGATCTAATTGTATTGAATTCGTTAGAGGCGGCCTATGTTAGATCGAGAAGGCTACCGTCCTAATGTCGGAATTATCCTCGTTAATCGCAAGAACGAGGTTTTTTGGGGCAAGCGTATTCGGGAACATGCCTGGCAGTTCCCGCAAGGCGGTATCAAATACGGTGAAACACCCGTACAGGCGATGTACCGCGAACTGCACGAAGAAGTGGGCTTGCTGCCTGAGCATATCCGTATATTAGGCCGGACGCGAGATTGGCTTCGCTACAACGTGCCCAATCATTTTGTACGTCGGGAGGCGCGTGGCCATTACAAGGGCCAGAAACAAATCTGGTTCCTGTTGCGGCTGGTCGGGCGGGACAGCGATGTCTGCCTGCGTTCTTCCACGACGCCGGAGTTTGATGCATGGCGTTGGAGTCAATATTGGGTGCCACTTGATTCAGTAATTGAGTTCAAGCGGGAAGTCTATCAGCAAGCGCTGAACGAGCTGTCGGATATTTTGTTCCGGCGGCGCCAGGAAAATCGTTATTTACGTCAGCGCCTCCAAAGCGCAGTTGATGCCGATACCGTAGACAGCAGGGATCATGCGCATATTATTGGTTGAAGACGAGCGGGAAATGGCCGCATGGCTGGAGCGGGCCTTGGCGCAAAGTGGTTTTTTGCCCGATCCCGCTCACGATGCTCGTACGGCAGAAGTGTTGTTGGCGGCCCATGAGTATGATGCGGTCGTGATGGATTTGCGCCTGCCCGACAAGCACGGGCTGGTGCTGTTGCGCGAGATGCGCGAACGCGGCGATCACACTCCCGTGCTGATTCTGACCGCTCAAGGTGCCTTGCAGGACCGTGTTCGTGGCCTGAATCTGGGTGCCGACGATTTCCTGACCAAGCCCTTTGCTCTGGAGGAGCTGGAAGCACGTCTTGCCGCGCTGGTGCGGCGCAGCCGTGGCCGCGTGACCCCGGTGGTCAGTTGTGGCTCGCTGGAATACAACCCTGAAAGCCGGGCTTTTCTGCTGGATAACGTCATTGTGCATTTGACGCCGCGTGAACATGCGGCCTTGCTGGTCCTGATCAGCCGCTCGGGCATGCCGGTTGAAAAGTCCCAGCTTTTTGCCCGCGTGTTCGAGCACGACAGCGATGCCAGCCCCGATGCCATTGAGGTCGTCTTGCACCGCCTGCGCAAGAAATTGGCCAATAGCGACGTGCATATCGTGACGGTGCGGGGTCTGGGCTACATGCTGGAAGTGCTTGAGGCGGAATCCGGCGTTTCATGACAGCACCTTCTCCACCCCCCGCCAATGCCTGGCAAGGCAGTTTGCGCTTTTGGCTGCTGGTCCTGCTGATACCGGGGGTGGTCGCCTTGCTGTTGTACGACAGCTGGGAAGATTACCGGGCCATGAACTCCGTCACGGAAAATGTGTATGACAGTGCCTTGCTGGAACCGGCCAAGGTGCTTGAGACCAGTGTGGAGTTCAATACCGATGGCAGTTTACGCATCGATCCACCTTTTTATGCCCAGGTCATGCTGGAGTCCAGACCGGGCAATCGCAAGTATTTCCGCGTTGAAGAAATCACCCCTCTGGTTCGCAATCTGGGTGGTGCCGATGCCAACCAGTTAAAAGGTCGCACCTTGTTGGGGATGGAAGGGCTGCCGCGTCCCTCCAATCTGGCCGACCATGAGGGCGTGCCGGTGTTCTACGACTCCTATTTCCGCAATGACACTGTTCGTATGGTGGCCTTGTGGCGCGACCTGCACTACAAAGGTCAGCACAGGCAGGTTCTGGTCATGGTGGGTGAAAGCCTGGATTTGCGCCTGCGTACCCAGCAAGAAGCCTGGCGCGAAGGCATTTTCCGCAATTTGCGCATGCTGCTGCTGGCTGTGCTGCTGGTGTGGTTTGCCGTAGCCTGGGCCTTGCGGCCACTGCAGGCTTTGCGTCAGGAAGTGCGCAACCGCAGTGTGGACGACTTGCAGCCTTTGGACGAGCGCGATGTACCACGCGAGGTCGTTCCCTTGGTGCGCTCGGTCAACCATCATATTGAGTTGTACCGTTCCGTGCTGGACAGGCAGGCCCAGTTTCTGGCCGACGCCTCGCATCAATTACGTACTCCCTTGGCGATCATTCATACCCAGGCTCAGTACGCTCGCCGCGAGCCGGATATCGAGCGTGTCCGAGAGTCCCTGGGGGCAATTATCAAGCAACTGGGACAGGCGACTCGCCTGACCGAGCAGTTATTGGCTTTGGCCCACGCCAGCCATACCACCACCATGAGCCAGGGCCAGGTGGATCTGGCCAGCTTGGGGCGTGAGGTCGTGTTGCAATACCTGCCCCTGGCGCGCGAGCATCGGCAGGACCTGGGCTGGATCGGGCCGGGCGAGGATGGGGAGCAAGCACCTCTTTGGGTTTACGCCAGTGATGCCGAGATTCATGAATCCGTTTCCAACCTGATTCACAACGCCATCAATCACGCCGGTAGCGGCAGTGCGATTACAGTCTCTGCCGGGCACGACGACAAGCAGGCGTGGATCAGCGTGACGGACAATGGCATGGGCCTGGCAGCCAGCTTGCGTGAAAGTGTATTTGTACGTTTTGACCGCGGTGGGCCGGCACGCAAGGGTGGGCGGGGTTCAGGCTCGGGACTGGGGCTGGCCATTGCGCTGGCTTACGCCGAGCGCAATGGCGGCACAATCGTGCTGACGGATGGCGAACCCAATGATATGGGCGGCTACGGTTTGAAGGCGACGCTACGTTTGCCCTTGCTGCAAGCCGAGGCGCCCAAACCAGAAAGCGCTTGAATCAAGCTGCGTTGTTTGGGCGGGCCAGCAGATGGAACAGGGTAGAGATATCCCAATCGCGGTGGCCTTGCTCGGCAATTTTCGCAAACTGTTCCTGGATCAGGCGGGTTGCTGGAAGTTGAGCCCCATTGCGCTGAGCCTCCTGTTCTACCAGATCCAGGTCTTTCAACATCCAGTTCACCGTGAAGCCGGGTTGAAAGTCTCTGGCCAGCATCGTGGGTCCTTTGGTTTCCATTTGCCAACTGCGGGCTGCACCCTTGGTCAGGACAGACAGGGCCTGCTCCATATCCAGCCCGGCTCGCTCACCAAAAGCCATGGCTTCAGCCAGACCTTGCAAGAGGCCGACGACGGCAATCTGGTTCACCATCTTGCATAGCTGTCCCGATCCCAATGGCCCCATCAGGGTGCAAGCCTGGGCGTAGCTCATCATCAGGGGGCGGGCGCGCTCCATATCTTCCGTTTGGCCACCACACATAATGCTGAGCATGCCTTTCTGGGCTCCGGCCTGTCCGCCGGAAATCGGCGCATCGACAAATGCGACCTGCTTGCTGGCGGCCAGTGCCCCTAACTCCCGCGCAACTTCGGCGGAGGCGGTGGTGTGGTCGATAAACAGGCTGCCGGCTTTCATACCAGCCAGCGCGCCGTCTGACCCCTGAAAAATCGCGCGCAAATCATCGTCATTTCCCACACAGGCCATCACGATGTCGGCTTGTGCCGCTGCCTGGGCCGGGGTGGCCGCCCATGCCTGTTTGAATTCCGCGCTCCATTGTTCCGCTTTGGCCTGATTGCGGTTGTATACCGTCACGTGATGGCCGGCCTGAGCCAGATGGCCTGCCATCGGATAGCCCATCACTCCCAGACCAATGAACGCCACTTTTTGCGGGCTGCCAGGTTCATAGTGTTTTGGCTGAATGGATGGGGTCATGGCGTGGGTCTCCTTAAGAATAATCATGTTCGGATGTACAGCTTAGCGCAGCTTTTTAAGCGGGATTGTCGCCTGCGTGAATAAGCGACAAGGCGTTTGAAGCTTGACGGCATCAGGCCCCTCATGTTCTAAACCAAACATAGATCTGTAATAAATGGAATTTGCCTGTCTGGATTATGATGGGCGCAGATAATTTCCTGGCTAATTAACTGGAACTTGAATCCTATGACCACTTTCGATCGTCGTCGTTTCTTGAAGCTGGCGGGTGCCACCGGACTGGCGTCTATGAGTACCTCTTTGCCATGGACGGCGTGGGCGGCAGATGCCGCTGTACTGGAAAAAGCGAAGGCTCAGGGCCAGGCTGTTTTCTACGCCAACATCACGGCCGTAGAGCCCATCATGAAGGCTTTGCAACAAGCGCAAGGCATTGAAGGCAAATACACCCGTATTTCCAGTTCCAAGTTCATTCCCACTATCCTGACCGAGTTCAACGCCGGCAAGTTGATGGCGGACGTGGTTCAGGCTCCTCTGCCCATGTTGCAACTGCTCAAAGAGCAGGGCGTGCTGATTCCTCATCAGTCCGAAGCCATACAGGGCTACCCGGAGTGGGCCGTTCAAGACGATTCGATTATTCAATTTGGCATTGAATATGTGTCTTATATCTATAATACGGACCACCTCAAAGCCGAGGACGCTCCGCAACGCTACGAAGATCTGGCCGATCCCAAGTGGAAAGACAAGATTGTGATGGCCAACCCGTCCAACCATCCATCCACTATTGGCTGGCTGATTGGACTGAAGGAAAAAGTCTTTAGCAGCGAAGAACAGTGGCTGGACTTCCTGAAAGGTCTGGCTGCCAACAAGCCCATGTTTGTGGCGTCCTTTGGCCCGACTCCCGCTCCTGTTGAAAGTGGCGAGAAATTGATTGCCATTTCCATGCCCAAGTACATCGTGACCAAGTCGCCTGCGCCATTGGCCTGGGGCCCCATGTCGGATCAGCCCTTGCTGGGTTCTCCACGTGCCATCGCCCTGACCAAGAATGCACCACATCCTGATGCGGCCCGCGTGTTTCTGGACTACTGGCTGGGTAATGAAGCCATGGGCATTCTGGCCAACAAGGTGGGCGAATATGTGCTGGCTCCAGGGGTGCATCCTCCGGTAGCGGGTATCGATCAAGCCAAGGTCGAGCCTATTCGTGACCTGAGCGACGAAGAACTGGTCCGCTGGGGCCGCGAATTCAGCCGTATCTTCGCCGTCCGTTAAGCGGCGCGACAGTACGACGGGTTCGTCAAGAACGGGGCGCCTTGGCGCCTCGCCTCATTTTTATTGAAAACATTTACTCATTATGCAAATTGAAATTACCGGCCTTAGCAAGACCTATGTCTCAGAGGGCAAAACCTTCAAAGCTTTGGACAATATCAACCTGACGATTCCCGCTAATGAGTTTTTCACACTGTTAGGACCCAGCGGCTGCGGCAAAACCACACTGCTGCGGTGCATTGTGGGTCTGGAAACTCCAGACGAGGGTGAAATCCGCATTGGGGACGAGATTGTCTGGTCCAGCGCCAAGAATATTGCTGTGCCGGTGGAAAAGCGCGGTCTGGGCATGGTGTTCCAGACCTACGCTATCTGGCCGCACATGACGGTGTTCGACAATATCGCGTACCCACTGCAAGTGCGTGGCGAGCGCAAAGAGGTGATTCGCGAAAAAGTGGCGAACATCCTGAAGTTTGTGCAGCTGGAAGGGGTGGATCAGCGCTCCGCGACGCGCCTGTCCGGCGGTCAGCAGCAGCGTGTGGCATTGGCCCGAGCTCTGGTGGCCGAGCCTAAAGTCATTCTGTTTGATGAGCCGCTCAGTAACCTGGACGCCAAGCTGCGTGAAGAAACCCGTAAAGAACTGCGCGAATTTCTGAGCCGTCTGGACATTACCGCTGTGTACGTGACGCATGATCGTGTCGAGGCGCTGGCCTTGTCCAACTCCATCGCCGTGATGCGTGGTGGCAAGATTCTGGAAATTGGCTCGCCCGAAAAAATTTACTTTGATGCTGATCATCGCTTTGTGGCCGACTTTATTGGTCGTGCCAATCAGATCAGCGCCAAGGTGCTGGAGCAGCGAGCAGACTCCACCATTGTGGAATGCGAGCTGGGCCAGTTGCATTGCAAGAAGCGTGACCTGCCCGTGGGCACCGAAGTTACCTTGTGCATTCGCCCGGAATTTATTCGTGTCAGCAGCCAGGCCAATGAAGTGGGGCAGAACCTGTTCCACGGCCAAGTCCAGGCCCTGGAGTTCGTGGGTGAGTCCTACGAGGCCGAGGTCAAAGTGGGTAAAGAACAGCTCCTGGTGTGTATCGATCCTGATGTGAAGGTGAAGGAAGGCGATACCGTGCGCTTTAACCTGCATCCTGAACACTGCATGCTCTTGTCGGCATAAGGGCGGGACATCATGAATCACACACGCAGACCACTTAGCTGGTCGCTTATTCTGATTGTCGGCTTTCTGACGCTGTGCCCGGTCCTGATGTTGCTGCTGGGCAGCTTCTCGCAGGGTCTGACGGCTTTTGGTTCCTTCACCACGGCTAAATATGTAGCCGCCTACACCGATCCCTTCTTGCTGGAAGTCACCTTCAATACGGTGGTTTTCGTGCTGGGCTCGTCCCTGTTCTCTACTGCGCTGGCTGTTTTCCTGGCCTACCTGAATACGCGTACGAACATGCCCATGAAAGGGGTGTTCACGGTGCTGTCCATCGTGCCCATGATGATTCCGCACTTGCTGTTCTCGGTGAGCTGGGCATTGTTGCTGAATCCGTCCAACGGCCTGATCAATATGTTCTTGCAGGACACCTTGGGTCTGCAAGAAGCGCCGCTGAACATTTATTCCCTGTGGGGCATGATTCTGGTCGAGGGCTTGTTGAACATGCCCGTGGCCTATCTGATCATCGCGCCTGCCATGGCCTCGTTTGACGTTTCCATGGAAGAGTCCTCGCGTGTATTCGGGGGCGGTCTGTGGCGTACCTTGACGCGGGTTACCCTGCCGATTCTGCGTCCAGCCATCATGGCGGCCTTTATTCTGGCGATTGTGCGGGCCTTGGCTTCCTATGCCGTGCCACGTGTTCTGGGTACGCCGGGTCGAGTGGATGTGCTGGCCACGTATCTGTTCGAGATGATCTCAACGGGCTTTGCGCCGGACTACGGAAAAGCGGCGGCGCTGGGCATGAGTGTGCTGTCGGCCTCCATAGCCCTGATCGTGCTGTACCGCTACATGACGAAAGAAAGCAGCAAGTATGTGACGATCTCCAGCCGTGGCTTCAAACCCACCCAGCTGGAACTGCGCCGCGCGAAAATCCCGCTGTTCATTATCGTGGGCATCATCAGCTTGCTGATGGTGGTGCTGCCGGTGGCCGTGCTTCTCTACACCTCCATGATTCCGTACTCCATGGTGCCTAGCGCTCGCGCCTTCTCCTTGATGAGTTGGGCGAACTGGATTGATGTCATTCAAGACCCGATCTCCAAAGTGGCCATGAAGAACAGTCTGTTCCTGGCTGTGGTCGGGGCCAGTCTGGGTGTGTTGCTGTCACTGTTTGTGGCCTATGTCGTGGTCAAGCTGCGCACGCGAGCGGCGGCGCTGCTGGATACCTTGAGCTTCCTGTCCTTCTCCTTCCCGGGGATTGTGATCGGTATCGGTTTCATGTGGTTCTTCGTGCAAACGCCTTTGTATGCCACGCTGACCGCCTTGCTGCTGGCCTATATTGCCGCCTACCTGCCTTACGGTATCCGACCTTTGTCGGCCGCTTTTGTGCAGGTCCATGCTCACCTGGAGGAATCCTCGGCCGTAGCCGGTGCCAGTTCCTGGACCACCATGCGTCGCATCATTATTCCTTTGCTGATTCCCGGTGTGGTGTCTGCCTGGATCTTGATGGCCACCATGTTCATTCGTGAGCTGACGGTATCGGTGGTGCTGTCTCGTCCCGGTACGGAAGTGCTGGCGGTACAGGTGCTGGGCTACGCCGAAGATGGTTTGTGGGGCAAGCTCTCGGCGCTGGGGATCATCATGATTCTGATCTCTACCGTGCTTGTGTTACTGGCCATGCATATCGGTAACTTCTACAAGCGCCGTCAAGGCACGATGTAAGCTGGGTTGATCTCAAAGGCCTGAATTCCGCAAGGGATTCAGGCCTTTGTTGTTTTTGCTGGGAACAGAAGATCGTATCTTGTCGCCTGGCTGGCTGTTCGCTTGCTCATGCGCATAGTGCGCTGGCTGATTTTGTTTACTCATTAGTAGTAGAAAGTTATGACGCATAAATGCAAGGTGCTGGTCATCGGTGGTGGCGAGGTGGGCTTGCAGAGCCTGGCAGAGGAAACTTGCCAGTCCCTTGCTCAGTTGTTGCAATTGCCTTCTATTCCGCGCGTATTGTCCATCGAGGTCGGGCAACGCCCCATGACAAGCAACAAGCAACCCTTGTGTGGACCTATCGGGACCTTGGATGGTTTGGTCTCAGCCGTAGCCCATCCCGGTGTTATTTTGGCTCCCTTGTTGGGAAGGCTGTGCACGCAGGCGGTTCTGGCTACTTGATGTTTGTTCTTGGAGGCGGCGTCGTTCAGCTCACCGAGAATTGAGCTGCCTTGAACGCAGGCAGTAAAATCAGTCGATAAAACAAAAGGCCTGATTTCGTGGAGAGATGAAATCAGGCCTTTCTGCTTTTTGTTAACTGCGCCGGTTTGAGGGCTCCCTTGCGGGAGGGTTTTCAAACCAGAGAACCGCCGGCTGTGCCTTAGTCTTCTTCCACGAAGGTCTCTTCACGTTTTTTCTTCACGGACGGCAGAGCTACGATCACAACCAGAATGGCAGCTAGAACCAGCAATGATAAGGACAGCGGACGCGTCAGGAAGGTGGTGTAGTCACCGCGGGATAGCAGCAGGGCGCGGCGGAAGTTTTCTTCCATCATTGGTCCTAGAACTAGCCCCAGCAGCAGCGGAGCACCTTCACAACGCAGCTTGGACCACACATAGCCAACTAAACCGAAGGCGGCGGTGACCAAAATATCGAACACGTTGTAGTTCAGCGAGTACACACCGACCGTGCAGAACACCAAAATAGCGGGGAACAGCAGGCGGTAAGGAACTTTCAGCAGTTTCACCCACAGACCGACTAGTGGCAGGTTCAGAATGACCAACATCAGGTTACCAATCCACATGGAGGCGATCAGGCCCCAGAACAGTTCTGGGTGGCTGGTCATCACTTGTGGGCCGGGCTGAATGTTGTGAATGGTCATCGCGCCAATCATCAGGGCAGTCACGGCGTTACCAGGGATACCTAAGGTCAGCAGTGGAATGAAAGAGGTCTGGGCCGCTGCGTTATTGGCTGACTCGGGACCTGCCAGGCCGGCAGGGTGGCCTTTACCAAAGCGCTCCGGATTCTTGGAGATTTTTTTCTCCAGTGTGTAGGAGGCAAAAGAGGACAAGACCGCACCACCACCGGGCAGGATACCCAGGCAGGAACCCATGGCAGTACCACGGACCACGGCAGGCCAGGACTCTTTGAACTCTTGCTTGTTGGGGTACAGGCTACCTACCTTGCCCGTGATCTCAACGCGCTGGTCGCCCAGTTCCAGGTTGTTCATGATTTCGGAGAAGCCGAACACACCCATGGCTACCACAGCAAAGTCGATACCGTCCTGCAGCTCTGGAATACCAAAGTCGTAGCGGGCCACGCCGGAGTTCACGTCTGTACCGACCATACCGAGCAGCAGACCCAGCAAGATCATGCAGATGGCCTTAGGCAGGGAACCCGAAGCCAGCACCACGGCACCGACCAGGCCCAAGACCATTAATGAGAAATACTCTGCTGGCCCGAATTTGAAGGCGACTTCAGCCAGGGGCGGCGCAAAAGCGGCCAGCAGCACCGTGGCCACACAACCAGCGAAGAAAGAGCCCAGGGCGGCGATAGCCAAGGCAGCACCAGCCCGGCCATTTCGTGCCATCTGGTGTCCGTCCAGTACCGTCACCACCGCCGAGGTTTCTCCCGGCAGAGCAACTAGAATGGCGGTCGTGGACCCACCATATTGAGCGCCATAGTAAATACCCGCCAACATGATCAGGCCAGCAACGGGGGGCAGCACATAGGTAATGGGCAGCAGCATAGCGATGGTGGGCACAGGGCCAATGCCAGGCAACACACCAATCAACGTACCCAGTATGCAACCAAGCAAGGCGTAGGCCAGATTCTCGGGCGTGAACGCCACCGAGAAGCCCAGCAGCAGATTGTCAAATAATTCCATTTCCGTTCACCTCCAATCAGGCCAGAAAACTTGGCCACAAGGGGAACACCAGCCCCAGGCCCTTGATGAATGCCAACCAGACGAACAGCACCAAAAAGACAGCTGCGCCCAGTGCAATAGGCCAACTAAATTCATGGCTGGCAAAGCTGCTGAGCAGTACAAGCAGGAAAATGGAGATGTAAACACCCAGCGAGTTCAGTGTCAGACCGCAAAGCACGACTGCGCCGATGATAACGAAGAGCACTTTCCAGTTAAACTTCTCTACCTCGGTGTTTTCTGCTTTGGCAGACATCGAGCCCAAAGTGACAACCGCCCCTAATAAGCTCAGGCATACACCAAGCCAGAAGGGGAAGTAGCCGGGTCCCATGCGGGCGGCTGTTCCCATCGAGTAGCTGGTAGCCCCGAGCGCGAAAGCGGCGCCCACGACCACGAACATGACCCCGGACCAGAAGTCCTGTTTATTTTTAATTTGCATAAGGTGGATTCTCCTTGTCTGCCTTGCGCATTGGTTTTCCTTTTTCCTGTGTCAGCTTCTTTATGGTGGAGCGGACTCCACACTCTGCTTGTGCCGACTGCATTGAGCAGAGGTGACGCATGGTAATGGAGCACTTGAAGACTGGAAACCCTGAGATGACCCTAGTTTTTAGGGGTTTTCCCGGTAATTCCGGAAATTTAGGGTTTTTTGGGAGCGTGTTCGCAGGTGGATGGCATGCTTTGAAAGAAGTTTGAAAGGTAATGGAAAGATGGGTGAAAGGTTATCATTAGTATGAAATTCCTCTACCCAGTAACGCTAGCAATGGTTTACGATAAGGCCCATGTTGCAAGATCTCGACTTTCTCGCTGACCGTATCGGTCAACTGGTAGAGCAGTCTCGTCAGCTCAACGCTGAACGCGCTCAATTATTAGCTCGTCTGAAAACTCAGGATGCCGAGCTGGACGCCTTGCGCCAGCAAAATCGACGTCAACAGGACGAGTTCGAGTCCCTGTCCACCGGTGTTGCTTCGCATCAGCGTCAACTGGACGTGGTGCAGCAACAAGCGCAAGCTGATCAGGCTGAACTGAAAAAGCTGCTTGAACAAGAGCAGGCCCAGGTAGCTGCCTTGCGTCGCGAGTTGGACAGCGCACGCGCCGGCATGGGTGTGTTGCGCGATGTGGCAGGACAGGCTCGTGACCAGATCGGTTCGATCCTGATGCGTTTACCCGGTGCCGTACAGGAGTAAGTCATGGAACGAGTTGATATTTCCCTGTTGGGCCGCGATTATTCTCTGGCATGCCCTCCATCTGAAAAAGCCCGCTTGCTGGAAGCTGTCAAACTGGTAGACCAGCGCATGCAATCCATCAAGGGTTCGGGCCGCGTTTCGGGCAACGAACGTATCGCTGTTATGGCCGCTATTCAGATCGCCAGCGAGTTTTTATCTGCTAAAGCACCTGATGGTCCTCTGGCTAATGTTGCTTTTGGCGATTTCAAGCGTAAAATTGAGGACATGCACGCGATGATTGACGATGTCATTGAGCCTTCGGGCACATCGCGCTAAACCGAATTTGCAAGCAGCTCCTTGTTGTCCCTCGCGAGCTGCTTCATCCCAGTAAGTCCCTGCCGTGTTCGTGACACGACCATACATTCCTTGAACCAATGCTTTTGGCATACAGGTTGTTGGATTAGCCAGTAGGAGCGATCGTCCTCGTCGACGAACCCGAAGCTGGCTTGATGACAGCCGATCTTGGACCCTCGGTTCCAGGATGCCGGTCTTGACGGCAATGGTGGGGCACCTGCAAAAAAAGCCCGTCCAGATATCTGGACGGGCTTTTTCTTTTCTGCTGCTTTGTTTATTGCTGACTGCCGGGCGTAACACCGCGTTTGCTGGCATACGCAAACAGAGCCAGGCCAGCCACAATCATGGGCAAGGACAACCACTGTCCCATCGACAAGCCTGCGCTGAGCAGACCCAGATAGCCGTCGGGCTCGCGGGTGTACTCCACCATGAATCGGAAGAAACCATAGCCGATCAAGAACAGGGCACTGGTCTGACCCACGGCGCGTGGACGGCGCGTAAACCACCACAGCAAGATAAACAGGGCGATACCTTCCAGAGCCATCTCATACAACTGCGAAGGGTGGCGGGGCGTTGCATCCACTTGCGGGAACACCATGGCCCAAGGCACATCACTGGGGCGACCCCACAGCTCGCCATTGATGAAGTTACCCAGACGACCCACCGCCAGTCCCAGTGGAATCAAGGGGGCCAGAAAATCGCTGACTTCCAGAAAACGTCGTTGGCGGTTACGGGCAAAAAGCGCAATCGTGACCAGCACGCCGATCAGGCCGCCATGAAAGGACATGCCGCCTTGCCAGACATACAAAATCTCCAGCGGATGCGACAGGTAATAGGAAGGTTGATAGAACAGGGTGTAGCCCAGACGCCCGCCCGCCACCACGCCCAGAACGCAGTAAAAGATCAGGTCCTCCAGGTCCTTGCGAGTCAGCAAGGCATAGCCCGCGCGGATACGCGCCGTGCCAGCCAGCCACACCAGGCCAAAGCCCACTAAATACATCAAGCCATACCAATGAATGGCAAGGGGTCCAAGTTGTATGGCGACGGGATCAAACTGCGGGTGAATTAACATGCGTGCCCATTACAGAGATGAATATCAGATAATAGCGTGACTGCGAGCCCAGACCAGGGCTGGGTAAATTGTAAGGGAAGGATCATGCTGCATTCAGTCTCTTGGGCCAGCTGTTTACCATTAGTAGTTTTTTGTGGGTTGCTGAGTTTTAATCCTGCGGCAAAGGCTGATACGGTAGCGCTGATGGATATCGTGCAGGCGCAGTGCTTGTCCTGTCATCAGATTGATCGTAAACGGGTGGGGCCTCCTTTTCGGGAGATCGCCCAGCGCTACGCGCCAGGTCCGGCGCAGGAAACCCGGGCGTATTTGCAGCGACAAATTCAACAGGGTAGCCGGGGGAACTGGGGAGCTATTCCCATGCCTGCTCAAAACCGGATCAGCGCCGAGCAAGCACAAGCTATTGCCGCCTGGTTGCTGAGTCTAGCCAATTCGTCAACAAAGGAGAATTCATGAAGGAAACAGCCATATTAGGTGGCGGATGCTTTTGGTGCACTGAAGGGGTGTTCAAGGCCCTGCGAGGTGTGCAGTCGGTGGTGCCCGGATACTGTGGCGGCCATGTGGAAAATCCCACCTATGAACAGGTTTGTGGCAAGCAGACCGGCCATATCGAAGTGGTCAAAGTGGAGTTTGATCCTTCTGTTATTTCCTATCGGGATTTGCTGGAGGTATTTTTCCTGACCCACGACCCTACCACGCCCGATCGTCAGGGTGCTGACCAGGGGCCGCAGTATGCGTCTGCCATTTTTTGCCAAAACGAAGAACAGCGTCGTCAGGCTTTCGAAGTCATTGAAGAGATCAAGTCGCAGTTTGATGCGCCTATCGTGACGCATGTGCTCGACAGCTCCACTTTCTGGGAAGCCGAGGACTATCACCACGATTATTTTGCCTTGAACCCCGAGCAAGCCTATTGCCAGATGGTGATTGCGCCCAAACTCAAGAAGTTCTATCAGCGTTTTCAGGATCTGCTGGTCAAAAGCTAAGCATCCTGAGGGTGCGAAGCAGAAGCAAGGTAGCGTCTGTACAGGGCGCTACCTGGTAATGTCAGACGGGCCATCAGGCCAATAATCAGCAAGGTCAGAACAAGTCGGCCGACCAGGGCCACCCAGATGTTGGCACCCAGAGCCAGAATAAGAATGGTGTCTTCAATCAGGGAATGGCTTAAAGACAGCCAGGACAAGGCCAGCAGGCGCGTTCGGGGGCTGTAATTTTGTTGACGGGATTCATCAATAATCAGGGCACCGCCGTAGCTCAGGCCCAGCAACACACCAATCGTGGTTGTGGGGGCGACTCGCTCTTCCAGTCCTGAAAAACGCAGCAAGGGCAGCAGAAGCCGGGTCAGCAAACGGGTGAAGCCGATTTTCTCCAGGACTGACAGGATTAACAGCAAGCCAAGAATAATCAGCCAGGTCATGAAGAGGGAACTGGCCGTCCCCCACAGCCAGTCTGCCCAGCCTTGCCAACCACCTTGCGTGGCATTGGATTGCCCGTAAAGCCAGGCAAGTGACACGGGCTCTTGCAACAGCCCGGTACTGTTCAAACCCCAGGCCAGCAGAGCGCCGTACAGCAAGGCGCAGACAATTCGTAGCGCGGCCGTAAACCAGAAACTGGCTCCGGCTCGGCGCACAATGGCCTGCTCCATGGGCATATTGTGTGCAAATAGCATCATGGTGCCCAAGACGCTGATTTGAGCCACGTTGAAACTCAAGCTGTCACCCAAGGCTGCCATGGAGCCTATGCCGGCATATATACCGGCCAGGGCGGTGGTGGCCCAGACGATCCCGGCTTCGGCTGGCAGTCCAACCAGCGCCATGATCGGGCCTATCAGCTTGCCGACTTGCTCGATCAAGCCTAGTTGCGCGGCAATACGCACCGCAATCATGATGGGGAGCATGATGCGCGCAACGGTATAAAACATGCGCAGGCTGCGGCTAAAGGTGGTGCGAAGGAAGGTCAGCATGACAGCAGAAGGTTGGAAAATCTGTCTGATGCTAGCACGGCTCAGTGCTTGCTACGTTGTGCCTTGGTGCTTGCGTGGGGGGCGGGCAATGCGGGCTGTCGGTTTGCTACTACAAGCGGATGCGCTTTCCTTCACCCAAAAGAAAACCCCTGAGGTTGAAACCCGATGCAGCCAGGTGAGGCTGTCAAGTTTCCTTCCATCAGGGGTGTTTGCGAGCCAGGTTGGCCCAGACTTAACGACCCGAGCAGTGACCGCCGCTGGCGGCTTGTCCGCTACCCCAGGCAATGGGAGCGGGTTCGGGACGGTAGGGGTAGTCTTGCAGGCTGTCCATGACGACTAACAAGACAACGGCCAGCCAGAAGGTACTGGTAATAAGGCGGAAGGTAGTTTTGCTCATGGTGGCGCGACTCAAGGATTAACGCGGCGACGAATGCGCACGCCTATGATGGACCCGGCAAAGGCCAGTGCAAACCAGACCCAGCCATGTATGCTGGCCGAGGCAATGCCTCCCAGGAATGCGCCTACATTACATCCAAAGGCCATACGGGCACTGTAGCCCATGACCAGACCGGCAATTGCGCCTACCCACAGAGTGCGGGCATTGGGTGATTTGAAATTGGCAGGATGGTTCCAGCGCGAGGCGGCCATGGCACCCAGAATCAAACCAAAGTTGGTGACCGAGGTAACGTCAGCCAGGACGGGTTCAGCCAGGCGTTGTGCGTGTGGAGCCACGCCCCAGAATGCGTCGCCAACCGGGGACCAGCCCAGAGCCGAGAATACTTTTGCACCCCACAGGCCAATACCGTAGACGATGCCCCAGGGTTGGCCTGCGACGACCATGTGAATGGCGTACAGCACGGCCAGCAACAAGGCACCCATCCACCAGCGCATTTCCCATTTGGCGGGTGTGCTGTTGTGCTCTTTCTGATGGCGACGTGCGCCTCGACCGACGAACCAGGATACGGCGGCGCAGCCCAGTACGGTAATCAGCAAGGCGGTCGGCCAGCCCAGGGAAACAGTCAGGTCGATAGCGGGCAATCCGCCCAAGGCAATCCAGCCGGGTTGGTGCGATGCGCCCAGAAAGCTGCCAATTGCAAAGGTAGGCAGAACCGCAAAGGAGATCGGTGCGCCAGCGCCTGCTTTATAGAGAGTACCGGAACCGCATCCGTCGGCCAGTTGCATGGCAGCGCCAAACAGGAAGGCACCCAGCACCAGGCTGATGGTCAATGGGGCAATTGCGCCAACCAGCTCGCCACCGCTATCAGCAATCAAGGGCAGGGTGAAGGCGGCGGCCAATACCAGCAGGAGCATTTGTGCCCAGATACCTTGAGGGTCGCGACGCTCGATATAGTTGCGCCAGCCGGTCGTGAAACCGAAACGGGCTCCTTGCAGTACGGCACCAAAGCCAATTCCCAACAGGGCGAGCAGGCCTTGGCGCAGTCCACCTACCAGGGCGACCCCGACAATCAGGGCCAGGCTGGCCAGGATAAAGCCCAGTCTAGTCAGATAAAGCATGATCGATTTCTTTAGTTAATGGCGCGCTTGGCATCGAGTTTCAGAACTTCGAAACGGGAGGGCTGGTTGTCCATGGGCAAGTTGCTGCGGCTCCATTCCACGACGGACTCGGGGTAGAGCTTCACGTTGGGGTTGCCTGCCAGCTCGGACAGTACAAACCAGTTCGTGGCAGCCCAGTGGCCGGTATTGCAGAACGAAACGGTGGGCTTGTCATCCAGTCCTTGTTCTTTGACGATCTTGACGAGTTCGCCTGTGTCTTTCAGGACAGGTTTGTCACTACGAAAGAAGCTGTTGAAATCCAGTTCGCGTGCGCCGGGCAAGGTGCCGTAGCGAGCGGCGGCATCAACGCGCTTTTCGCCTTTGAAGAATTCTGTTGGGCGTGCGTCCAGCAGGACGGGGGCTTGGCCGTTCTTGATGTAGTCAGCCACTTCTTGCGTGCTGACCACCATGTCTTTGTTGTAGTGGTAGCTGAATTCGGTGGGCGTGACGGTAGGGGTGTCTTTGCTCAGGGGTTTGCCTTCGGCTTCCCAGGCTTGCAGGCCGCCGTCCAAAATCGAGAGTTGGGTCAGGCCGCCCGCTTTCAATGTCCAGTAAACGCGTGCCGCTGCGCCGAAGTCCGTGGGGTTGGCGCCTGCGTAGGTGACGACAACGTAGCTGTCTTTGGAAATGCCGGCTTTGCTGAACAGGGCAGACAGGTCGGCTTCGGAGCGCAAGGCACCGGCGTTTTCGGCTGGGCCGCGGTAGGCACCGTATGGGGTGTGAACGGCGCCGGGGACGTGGCCTGCTGCATATTCTTTGTCTGTGCGGATATCCAGAATGCGCAGGTTGTCTTGATCCAGCTTGGTGGCCAGGTCGCCAGCCGAGATCAAGGCGGCTGGTTTGGCTGTCGTGTCGGGTGTGCTTGGCTCCGCGGAGGCAGTCGGTGCCAGGACCGTGCTGAATGCAAATGCCAGGGAGATGAGGATAGGTTTGATCATTATTACTCTCTTGAGTAAGCAGGGGCCTGCTTAGAGGATTAAGTGCATAAGGAATGGTAATGAACGCGGCTACAGAGAATAACAATGAATTGGGGATTAGCTTATTGCTTGGAGGCGTAAGGGGGGGGCTGTCTATATAGAGTGGATAGGAAGGAGGGCTTTGCTTGCAGCTCGACTTGGGGGATTGTGTTTATGTGGTTGGGTCTATCTAGCAGGTAAGTGTGTTTGTTCCCCCTGTATATAGAGGGTCTATAGAGAGAGACAGCTTTATAGGTAAGAGAAGGCTGAGCTGTCTTTACAAGAGAGGGGGGGGATGGTGTGTTTGGTGCTCTAACGGATGGAGACTTAGAGACCCAAAGGTTCAGAGGCTCAAAGGTTCGAAAATCCGACGTATCAAAGGCAACGAGGCTGAGATTCGGAGGGATACTGAAGGGCATTGAGGCATTGAGGCATTGAGGCATTGAGGCATTGAGGGGTAGAGGGCGCGCGGGTTGGTTTACTTCTTGGTGAGGCCGTCTTCTATCTATATATAGAGAGTAGAGTCGCAGTGATGAAAGGCCTGGCTATATAGAGGGTGGCGCTCATTGTTCCAGCCGCTCTACGTAGGGCGCCACTCGAAGCCCCAGGACAGGGTGTTGGGGCGGACGACTTGCCGGCGCCTCGCGCCGGTACCCTTGTCGAAGTCACCATCGGGGCGCAGTCTGAACTCGCCCAGTGATTGGTCCCCCGGACCAATCACAAACGTTGGGCTCAAACAGCAGACTGCTTGCCTCCCCGATGGCGACTCCGACTGCGGCAAGTCGTCTGACTCGCCCCAACACCCTGTCCCGGGGCCCCGAGCGGCTAACAGCCCTGCATAGCGCTCGATCTTGGAGGCCATTCAACTCTCTATCTATATAGAGACATTACTTATTGGGGGCGGAAGGCTGATGCTGTGTTCGTGTTGCCGTTCTTCTATTGGCATACCCGTCTAAGTATTACTCCCGCAAGCAAGCAAGCAAGCAAGCAAGCAAGCAAGCAAGCAAGCAAGCAAGCAAGCAAGCAAGCAAGCAAGCAAGCAAGCACAAGGACTGGTGACTATACTGGGGAGAGTTTTCGTTTCCCTTCTATATAGAGAGGAAGAATGTTGAGTGATTGGAGGCTATCTGGCGATTTTTTACGAGGGAAATAGCTGTTTAGCCCAGGATATGGGTCTGTGGGCAGACTGCCCCACGATCAGGGAAAAAAACAGAAGTTAATCTAAAAAATATTTTTATAGTTATTCTTCATAGTTATC